>OFRG01000023.1_pt1 | contig 56974 bp, 58 predicted proteins | sample 1543071 | NCBI WGS metagenome assembly OFRG01 (sample SAMN07774222, study PRJEB24372) | wastewater metagenome | isolation source: WWTP Verbania (Effluent) | place: Italy: Verbania | collected 2015-12
CGCAAACGGAAATAAATGTGTACACTCCTCCAAATGGAGCCCTTGTACCACCCGGGTATTATATGATATTCGTTGTGGATGCAAACGGCGTGCCGTCGAAGGCAAAGTTCATTCACATTGCACCGCTGTAAATAGGGAAGTCTTTTCCCAAAACCTGGAGCCACGTGTTCCAGGTTTTTTCTTTTCTTGTTTCTGAGCAATCCACAGTTCTTGCGTAGCTCTCTTGTACAAGAGAGAGTATAATATTTTGTATGGATACTCGTTTCCGCACTTCTTTTGTGCCCAAGAAAACACTTGCTGTAAAAGAAGCGGTACCGCGCTCTTCTTCTGTTCATCTTTTTCTTGCTAGCGCAACAATTATTTTCTTTTTTGCCCTCGCGACTTCAGCGGGCCTGTATTTGTACAAAACTCTTCTGTCTAAAAAAGTAGAGGAAGAAAGTATTGCTCTGGAAAAAGCAAAGAAAGCATTTGAAACAACATTTATTGTCGATGCGAAACGCTTCGATGCGCGGATACGAGCCGCGAAAGAGATATTAGCAAACCACGTAAGCATCCACCCGGTTTTCGACCTCTTGAGCGCGACGACTCTTCAGACCATACGCTATACAAACCTCAATTACGCAAGTACTCCGTCTGGAGTCTCTATCAGTATGGATGGGCAGGCAAAAAGCTTTGCTTCTGTAGCTCTTCAGTCTGACGCTTTTGGTGCGAATGATAAAATATTCACCCCGCTTTTTACGGATGTTCGAGAGGCACAGAAAGGTTCAAGCTTTACGGGCGTCAGTTTTCACTTCACGGGCGCACTTGATCCGTCGGTAATTTCATACTCAAAAATGCTTTCCCTTGAAGGGTCAGCAGTAGCGCCGACGGTGAGCTCTACAACAGAAAGTAATTCTTCCGGACAATAAAAACATGAAAAATATTATTGCTACTGTTCTCATAGTCACTTCCATCGGCCTATTCAAGATGTTTATTGATCCTACCTGGACAGACATCGGCGCGCTCAAGCTCCAGAAGGCCGATTTCGATGAGGCTTTGAATAATACGGAAAAGGTAAAAGGTATTCGCGATGAATTGCTCACGAAATACAATTCGTTCTCTGCCGACAATCGTCGAAAGCTCGAAAAACTTCTCCCTTCAAATGTGGATAATGTCCGTCTTATCATCGAGATAAATAACATCGCTTTGCGCCACAATCTCGTCCTCAACAATGTGCAGGTTTCCCAGGCGGCGGCAATACAATCGAATACAGGAGTCCCAGGTGATACTTCACTCTACGGCACGGTCCCAATTTCATTCTCAGCGTCCGGCTCTTACGATGGATTTCTTTCTTTCTTGTCTGATCTCGAACACGATCTCCGAGTGCTCGACATAACGGGGCTGAACGTAAAGGTGGGCGCCGACGGAGACTATCAGTATAGTTTTCAGATAAATACCTACTGGCTCAAGCCGGTAGAGTCCGCACAAATTATATGAAACACAAACGTACATTTCTTCTCTTCGCTCTCCTGCTTCTTGTTGCTTTCGTGACAAATGGTGGTACACGTAATTTTAGTACGACACTTTCTCCAATATCTTCCGCACAAGCACAGACAGAAGGTTCCGCTCCGGCTGATCCGAATGCGAATGCACAGCCCGAGCATGGTGTCACTGCAGAGCAGGGTCGTGCCATACTCTCCCTCTTGAACGACTTGAAATCCCTGACACTCGACGACAGTCTTTTTTCAGATCCGCTTTTCACCAACTTGGTTGATTTCAGCACCGAGCTCACTCCAGAACCAAAAGGTCGCCAAGATCCGTTTGCTCCGATAAATGTTTCCGCGGCCCCTACCATCCAAGGAAAGACTGACATCAAAAAAACCGGAACAAACACCCCATGAGTTTTGCCGATTTTTTAGCACAAAAAGGCCTTCTCGATAAAAACGATCCGCGCAGCTCGTCGGATACGGGGGAGAAGGCTGATGTTGAAGCGGTGCTTTTAGAAAAGGGATTTGGTAAAGATGAGATCACTCGTCTCCGAGGAGAATTTTTAAATATCCCAACGCGGGCTATAGGAGGAAGCCATGTTCCGCACGAGATACTCAAATACATACCCGAGGATTCTGCCAGCTTTTACAAATTTGCTCCTATTGGTATTTCTGACGGCGTCCTGGAAGTTGGTATTGTCGACGCAGACAACATCGAGGCCATGGACGCGCTCCAGTTTATTTCTTCGAAAATAAACATGCCGTTCAAAGTTTTCCTTATTTCTCAGGAAGATTTTGAAGGTATTTTGCAAGACTACAGTGGTTTAACAGGAGAGGTGGGGAAAGCACTTACCGATCTTCAAAAAGATTTTGAAACTCAAAATGGAGAAGAGCAAAAAGAAGAAGAAGTAGGGCCTGGCGGAGTGGAGGTGCAGGACCTCGACGCGCCACTTGCAAAAGAGGGCAAGACGATTGTCGAAGATGCGCCCGTGACCAAGATGGTAGCGGTCATCCTGCGACACGCTATCGAGGGCAATGCTTCGGACATTCACATTGAGCACGTGGGAGAAAAAATTCGTGTTCGTTTTCGCGTGGATGGGACATTGCAGACGAGCCTCTTGCTTCCGCCGTCGGTACATTCGGCGATAGTATCGCGCATAAAAATTCTCGCGAGTTTGAAGCTTGATGAAAAGCGAAAACCTCAAGATGGTCGTTTTTCTACTCGAATAGCAGAGCGCCGGGTGGACCTTCGTGTCTCCACTATGCCGGCATACTATGGAGAAAAGGTGGTTATGCGTATTTTGGATACCGGAAAGGGTGTCATCTCACTCTCTTCGCTCGGCATGCGTGAGGAAGATCTCGCGATGGTACAGGAGGCCATTCACCGCCCGTACGGCATGATCCTTCTCACGGGTCCGACCGGTTCAGGAAAATCTACCTCACTGTACGCTATGTTGAATGAGCTCGATCGTGACCATGATAATGTAATCTCTCTCGAAGACCCAGTGGAGTACAGTATTCCTGGCGTGACACAATCACAAGTCCGCCCCGAGATTGGCTATACGTTTGCTAACGGACTTCGATCTATTTTGCGCCAAGATCCAGACATCATCATGGTCGGAGAAATTCGCGATAAAGAAACCGCACAGCTTGCCGTGCAGGCCGCACTTACCGGACACCTGGTATTTTCAACGCTGCACACCAACACCGCTACGGGAGCCGTGACGCGTCTCATCGACATGGGAGTAGATCCGTACCTGATTGCGCCGACACTTGTCCTCACTATCGGACAGCGTTTGGTCTCGACGCTTTGCACCGGGGCAGGGAAGCCTATTCCGGTAACTCCAGCGATACGAATGCTCATCGATAAAGATCTCAACGATCTTCCGGAAGAATTTCGAGGGAAGATAGAAATTCCCGAGAATGTTTTAGAAGCACAGCCTGCTCCGGGCTGCTCTACCGGTGTAAAGGGGCGTATGGCGGTGTTTGAACTCATGAAAGTAACCCCCGAAATTCAAGAGGTGGTATTAAAGAAGCCCATTGAATCAGAAATATACAAGATTGCGCGCAAACAAGGCATGCTTACAATGAGAGAAGATGCAATGATGAAAGCATTTAGTGGGAAAATCCCCTTTGTAGAGGTCAATAAACTGTAGTAAAATAAAACGTATGCACGAAGAAAAACACGAAAAGAAAAAGGAAGAGGGAGAAAATAATAAGAAAGACACGAAATATTCCATTCTCATCATTGATGATGATAAGTTTTTGCTCGATATGTATGCAACGAAGTTTTCCCAGTCTGGCTTTACTGTCACCACTGCCTTCGGCGGTATGGATGCGATCACAAAGATAGAAGATGGACTTGCTCCAGACATTATCATGACAGACGTTGTTATGCCGGTGATGGATGGCTTCGAATTTCTCGCCGAGCTGCGAGGGAAAAAGCTCGCAGAGAGCTCTTGTGTTGTGGTCATTTCCAACTTGGGACAGAAAGAGGACATTGAAAAAGGCACAGCACTCGGTGCAGACGGATACATTATTAAAGCGACTGCTACTCCGTCGGAGGTAGTAGAGAAGATATTAGAGATTGTAGAAAAAAAGAATGGCTGATTACAAGCACGAGTTTGAAGATCTTATTTTGACGGTCATACGCGAAGAAGCGTCTGACCTTCATCTTTCTGTAGGGCGCACCCCATACGTGCGTGTCGTGGGCGAGCTGGTTCCACTTGTGAAAAAAGAGCCAGTTACTCAGGAAGACATGCTTGGGTACCTCTCGATAATTATGGAAGAAGATAAAAAAGAGGCTTTTCTTAAAAATTTTGAAGCCGACTTTTCCTACAGTTATGGAGGCAAGGCTCGCTTCCGATGTAATGCGTATTTTCAACGCGGCGTTATAAACATCGCAATGCGCTTGATCCCGGAGTATATCCGTTCTCTTGAAGAGCTCAACCTTCCGCCGATACTCGAGACATTTACCATGAAGAAGCAGGGATTCTTTCTCGTGGTGGGTCCGATCGGACAAGGAAAATCTACCACACTCGCTGCCATGATACAGATGATCAACTCTGGTCGCACCGAGCACATTCTCACTATCGAAGATCCAGTCGAGTATCTCTACAAGCCCGCAAAATCCATAATTGATCAACGAGAAATCCGCACTGATACCGAGAGTTTCCATGTCGCGCTCTACTCAATGTTCCGCCAAGACGTGGACGTGGTACTCATTGGTGAAATGCGTGAGCCAGATACTATTTCTGCGGCTGTTACTGCCGCGGAGACCGGGCACCTCGTATTTTCAACGCTTCATACCAACGACGCGGCGCAAACCGTGGATCGTATCATCGACTCTTTCCCAGCGGAGCAGCAAAATCAAATTTCTGTTCAGTTGGCCGAATCACTCCTCGGGGTTTTCTCACAGCGTCTCATCCCACGTATTTCCGGGGGGCAAATTCCCGCGTACGAGCTTCTCATCAATACGAGTGCGGTGCAAAACCTTATCCGCGAGCGTCGCACACACGAGATTCCTCGAGTGATTGAGACCGGAGCAGAGTTTGGAATGATCGACTTCAATCGTTGCTTGGCTGGTCTGGTGCACGATGGGGAAGTGACACCAGAGAATGCGATGCTGTTCTCAAATAACCCAAAGGGCTTGGAGCGATTTTTGTAAAAATATATGCTTTTCAATTACAAAGTTCTCAATCAAAGTGGAGCGGAAGAGCAAGGCTCCATCGACGCCATCAATACCGATGTGGCGATTGCGTCGCTCCAGCGCCGTGGATATATTATCACTTCTATCGTATCTGCAGAGGGAGGCTCTGCGTTGACGAGACTTCTCGGGGCTTTTGAACGTGTTTCCTATCGTGAAGTCGTGATCCTTTCGCGCCAAGTTTCTATTCTTTTCGACTCGCACGTTTCGGCGCTGCGCATCTTCCGTTTACTTGCGGAGGGAGAAGAAAATCCAGTACTCCAGAGAAAGCTCAACGAAATAGCCGATGATATCCAGAGTGGAGCGTCGCTTTCTTCCGCCCTCGCCAAACACCCCACCGTGTTTACAGATTTTTACGTCAACATGGTGAAGTCGGGAGAAGAGTCTGGAAAACTTTCTGAAGTCTTTACCTACTTGGCCGACCACCTTGAGCGCTCCTACGAGCTCATTTCGAAAACAAAAAATGCCCTCATGTACCCGGCATTTGTGGTGGTGGCATTCGTAGCAGTGATGATACTCATGCTCACGTTTGTCATCCCAAAGCTTTCGGCGATCCTGATAGAGTCTGGCCAGCCTATACCGGCGTACACCCAAGTGGTCATCGGCGCTTCAAATTTCCTTATAAATTACGGGATCTATGCCCTCGTTCTTCTCATTATCGGCGGGTTTGCCCTCTGGAAGATTGGACTCCCAGGGGTCTCTCTCGGGACTCTCAAGTATCGCATTCCGCTTATTGGGAAATTATATCAAAAAATATATCTTGCTCGTATTGCAGACAACATCAACACCATGCTTTCTTCTGGCGTGCCGATGCTTCGGGCGCTTGAGATTACGGCAAAAGCGGTAGACGATGAGACGTATGAAAAAATTATGTATGATGTGTCCGAAAAAGTGAAAGCGGGCAGCTCTCTTTCAGAAGCCTTGAATGGCCGGCCGGAAGTCCCCCCTATTATGGTACAGATGGTGAAGGTAGGAGAAGAGACCGGCGAGCTCTCCATGATTCTCAGGACTATTGCCAAGTTTTACAAAAGAGAAGCAGACAACTTCATTGACACTCTCGTGGGGCTCATTGAACCGATCATGATCATTTCTCTCGCGGTGGGGGTGGGCTTTCTCCTTGCATCCATCTTGATTCCGATATACAACGTCACCTCGAGTATCTCTTAGGGCGTAAAATTTTCAGTTATCCACATTTTTGTTATGCCGTAAGGGGAGTTTCATGTTATCTTAATTGAAGAGTCTACAATTGGTAATTTATTCAAAGGTCGTAGTCGAAAAAGTTTAATTTTTTTATTATTTATTTAAAACTTATGTATAGAACTAAAAGCACAAAAGGTTTTACCTTGATCGAACTTCTCGTCGTTATTGCTATTATTGCCATCCTCTCAACCGTCGTTATGGCCGGTTTGAACAGCGCCCGACAGAAGGGAAGAGATGCAAAACGTTTAGCAGATGTTAAGAATGTACAAGTAGCCCTTGAGCTTCAGACTGACACTTGTGGTGGATATCCAGGAACCCCGAGTGGTGCTGCAGCAGCAGTACTAAGTAATACCAATGGTATGATCCTCAACACCGCAGCAAGTCTCAACTCTACAGCCTGCGCTACGAACTTCTCGACGCACATGAACCGATTACCAACGAACCCTACTCCAGCAGCTACCGGTGCTGCCGATTATCGTTACTGCGGAGCAGCCACCACTCCAACCACTGGTGCACCCACGTGTATCGTCTCTGCAGCCAATGCTGGCACTACTGCAAGCTACGGAATCTTCTTCGGACTCGAAGCAGCTTCCGGCTCGCTCCCAGGAGGTATAATCTTCGCTACACCGAGCGGTGTCCGACCGTAAAGTATTTTAATTCTCCCAGTTAGTTTCCGAGTGGATTCTTGGGAATTTCTTTGAGGATTCCTACTCGAAGAAGGTCATCAAAAGATTTCGCATCTTGGCCTGTTTTGTTTTTGTATTCTAATTTCGCTCCGTCAAGAGTTTCTAAGTAGTTTATATATTCAACGTAGGTCTCTGCTCTTACTCGGAGTCCTTCGTCTTTTGAATTTTCGGCAATGGCCTGCCAGATTTGCTTCATCTCGGTGCGATCATTTTTTCCTGTCCCATAATTTGCCGCCACCTTCACAATATTTTCGGGTGCACCAGGAGTAGATGCGGCGAGGTTGAAGTATTTTGCTGCATTCGTGCGGTCTTTAAAGGTCATGTGATAGGCAGTCGCCAGGTAATAGGGGATACGCCAGTCAGACTCGGCGTTTTTTATACCCTGCTCTCCCACTTCGATAGCATATTTTCCGTTCCTTTCTTTTTCTTCTGGAGTGGTGCCGAGGTTTGGGAGCATGATAGTGCCGAAGGCGTACGGGTAGCTCCACTTTGGATCGAGTGCGTTTACGAGCTGTATACCTGCGGCAAGGTTTTCATACCCAGTAATCCACGTGTATACATCTTGGGTGATTCGTACCCACAGGAGAGAGGCCAAGGCAGAATGAAGGCCGAGGTCGAGAGTTTTAAGCACTGGGGCGGGTACAGCAGAGAGTGGGACATCGGGGCGCTCTGTCTCTACTCGCGCATATTCGTACTGAGACACGAGTGTCCCCAGGATGAGAAAGGAGATAATGCCGAGGGTAAAAGTATTCTTCTGCATAGGTCAGTGAATTAGAGTTCGCTCTTCTTAAATATGAGCGCCGCAAAGACGAGGAAAAGTCCGCTAGCGAAAATGCCATACAAAATCGTCGTAGTAATCTCCATGGGAGAGAGGGCGAAGTTGTAGAGAATGTCGTTTCGAATGTTGAATTTCTCAAGGTTGGGGAAGATGTAAGAAAGCACCGTTACAAATTTCTGTAGTACCACCCCGCTCTTTGCCACAGAATGTTCAAGAAGCGTGAATGAATGTCCAAAAAAGAGAAATACCAAAGCCGCCATGATGGCAATGATTGGCCGAAGGAACGTGGAAAAGAAGAGTGTGATAGCGATAAACAGCATACTCTCGAGAAGCTGGAAAAAGATTGCCAAAAGTGCAGCGGAGTCGAAGAGGTGATTCCCCCAATACACGGTACCCAAATAGGCGAGAGCAAGAATAAGTGTTGAGAGGAAAATACTTCCCAAGAGCCCGAGGAATTTTCCCAAAATAACCCCCTCTCGAGAGATGGGCCGAGACAGGACGAAGTAGAGGGTCTTTTTGTCGATCTCTTTTGCGAGGAGTGATGCGCCGAGGAATATCGTAATGATCATCCCGAAAAGATACATGCCACCGAGGCCGATACTTCGCATGACACGCTCGTCTTCTCCGAGTGATGCGGCAGAGAGAAAGAAAATAAAAATCATTAAAAAGATAGCAAAACCCAAGATGCCGTAGAGGATACGGTCTCGAATGCTTTCTTTAAAAGTATTTTTTGCTAAAAGGAGTATGTTTTTCATGCTTGTTTTTCAACCATCTCTACAAAGCGCTCTTCGAGAGGTTTGCCGTTGCAAAACTCTTGCGTCGGGCCAAAGTAGAGAAGTTTTCCATGGTGAATAATGCCGACCTCGTCACAGATCTCTTCCGCATCAAAAAGGATGTGAGAACTGAAGAATATCGTCTTACCTTCACGCTTCTTTTTCTTTACGAGATCCTTGAGTGATTTGCGCCCGAGCGGGTCGAGGCCGTCGAGGGGCTCGTCGAGAAAAATATATTCTGGGTCGTGTACGATGGCCTGCGCAAAGCCGAGTCTTTGGCGCATTCCTTTTGAATAGGTGCGTATAGGCCGGTCTTTTGCGTCTTCAAGCCCCATCTCTTTGAGGGTAGTATTGCAGAGTTTTTTTATTTCATCTGATGGGGTACTTGCGAGCGAGAGGGAAGCGCAAAGCTCGAGAAATTCAAAGCCGGTGAGGTATTCGTAAAAAGAGGGGGTCTCAGGAAGAAAACCAATCAGCTTTCTTGTGTCCGTGTCGGCAGGGTGACCTCCTTTGATTTTTATTTCTCCGCTTGTGGGCGTGAGGAGCCCAGTGAGCATCTTGAGGGTGGTGGTCTTTCCCGCGCCATTTGCCCCCAAGAATCCAAAGATGTGTCCTTGGGGTATCGAGAAAGTAAGGTCGTCTACGACAGAAAAGCCACCGTATTCTTTGTGAATATTTTTTACTTCTATCATAGCTCTAGTGTACTTATATACGACTATTGTACAACTGTGTAATTTCCGCAGGGGTAAGAACACGATTATAGATTCGGATTTGATCAAGAGTGCCGTTCGTATTTTTCCAGAAGCTATTGAGCGCATTACCTATACGGACCGGATTTGCTCCAAAAGACCATGCCCCACTCGGTGTGCCTGATGTGACAAGGGCGCCGTCGAGGTAAAGACTTGCTGTACTCTGTCCGTCAAAAGTAAGGACAAAGTGATGCCACGCTCCGTTGTTGAGGACTCCTCCTCCGCCAATATCGAGTACTGCGGCACCACCACAGCCAGGAGCGTGAATCGTCGCTCGTAAGTCACTCCCTGCACCGCCACTTCCGTTGGCTGTGTATAGGGTGATACCACTGCATGTTCCTGAGGCGTCGGCACGAGACATAATACTTACGAGGTTTACCGCTTGAGTGGTTTTGATCCATCCAGACCATGTGCCCACTGTCGCATTGTAGTTGGTAGAGTTCGGTACGTTGATATAGTCGTCTACTCCATCAAATTGAATAGCACTTCCGCTCACTCCAGCGCTCACTATCCAAATGGGACTGTTCGTGAGTGTGCCATCGTTGTTGTTCCCCGGGGAGGTGTCGTTTGCTGTTACTCCCGAAGCTTCGTCAAATGGCCAATATCCTACAAGTCCCGACTCAAGATTGCCGCTACCCACTGGAAGTCCTACCCAACCTTCCCACCGTGTTCTCTCTATGGTGCTTCCTGTACCACTGCAACTATTTTTTCCTGTTGCGACGACTGCCATGTCGCAGAGTTTAGAATCATTAGCATTTTGTGCTACATCTACGCGCACATCAGCGCAAGTGCCGTTTGAAAAACCGGTTAGGGTGAAGTTATAAGTATATGTTCCGCACGTAGTGGCACCGCTACTGCGTCCTGCGGAAAAATTTGAGCCAACACCGCAATTATACTGAGTTGCTGGTGCCGTAGTATTGAAAGCCCCTTTCTTCTCCTGATAGTATCGTACGCACTCTATGGCGGTGTCGGCGGCGTAAAAAGCTTTTAGTGATTCAACCTCATCTCCCGATGCTCGAAGTTCGTTTACAGAAGAATTGAGTATTGTTCCGAACACGACCAAAAGGACACTCATAAAGAGAAGAGTATAAATAAGAATAAAACCAGATGTGGCAGTTTGCTTTGCTTTGCTTTGTGTCCGTGCGTTCATAGGATAATAATTTTTACTGCTCTCCCGTCTTACCTCCACCCAAACCAGGATCAGTGTTTCCGCTTCCATTTCCACCGCTCGTTGGGCGGGTGGTTCGAGTACCACTTGGTGCGGGACATGTCCATGGGGTTTTGTTTAATGTGACGTACATAATAGGAGAGTAGGAACCGCATACTCCCGTTATATCTGGACTGCCAACAGTACAGACTCCTACCGCTGAATGGTTATGGAGACGAAGACGATATCCGTAGGTTTTACCGGCATCACTCTGGTGGTTGAGGTCGGAGAAAGTGTAAAACTTTGAAGAGTCTACTTCGCCACCCGGGTAGTCTTCAAGAGGAACAAATCCACTGTTGCAGCCCACTCCAAAACAGCGTTCGACGTGCATTGAGTACTTTGCATCATCGAGCCATCCGCCAGTCACGTTGTAATCCGGGGAAGCAGTCCAGTAGCAGGCTTGAGCGAGCCAGAGCCATTGCGGGGTAGGGAGTGAAGCACCAAGTGCTGACTGGTCTTGAATGAATCGGGGAGTGAAGCTTGAAGAAATAGAAAAACTTTGTCGCCGACCTTTCAAATCAATATATCCCTGCAGGGCCACAGTAACAGTGACTTGGTTTACGGTGTCAACATTATTTACTGTGTAATACTGCATGCTTTGAACTTTAATACTATCTGAGAGTATTTTTTCGTCACACGAAGCTGGTACGGGGCGACTGGCACACCTCCCAAATGTTTTCTGCTCTCTCTTGTATATTGTCTGTTGGACAGCGTTAAAAGTATAAGTTATCTCTTTCTCTGGGGTGTCTGGGCGTACTCGGGTGACAAAGGTCATGGGTTTTACCGAAGCATTACAACCACCAGCACATCCCGTTTCGAGTGCGACCACCCATGTCATCTCTCTCCCGAGAGTGTCGAGCAGGTTTCGGAGCTCACTCTGAACATCTTCTTTCTGTTTGGCTATTTCCCTCCCTCGAGAGAGTGAAAGGACAATGCTTGCAGTAAAAACAGAGATGATGGTAAAGAGAGCGACTGTCACTAGTATCTCAAGGAGGGTAAACCCTTTTTTCTCTTGATTCTTTTTGGATAGGTAGTTCATGGTTTTGGTGCTGTGTGATTATGGTTGAGTATTAAAAAGAATTTTTTGAAGAGTAACACTTTGCGCGTGGCCCTCACGGTCTATCCACGTAACGACAGATTTTACATCGAGTTTCTCAGCATCTATACGGGTGACGTCGATTTTTCGATGCGGACTGCTCTGAATGTTACTATTACTTGGATTGCTACAGTAAATAAATCTATTGAAGTTTGCGTTGTCGTAACAGATGGTACTCCTGGTGGTGAATTGGGGATTTGTTTGACTCGTGAGCTGGTGAGTTCCATTCCCGCCAGCAAGCAGCTTGATAGGACTCGAAGCATCTATCTCAAAGTAGTGGTTGTTGAGCGGCACCAAGCCATCTTGCCAGTTTGTTGCGTCCGTACAAGTAGATGCATTGTCGAGGCAGAGAACGTTATTATTTCTTTTGCTTATGAAAAGCTCCATGCCTTCTTGTGCGATTTTTATTGCCGTGTATTTCCTTTCCGAGCTATCGAGAGCGCGGAGTGAAAAGTGTACGGCATCGATAAAGAGGACGAGTGTCGTACTTAAGAGCGCGATGGAAACGATGGTCTCCAAAAGAGTGAAGCCAGCGCGAAGTTTTTTGGAGTTTTTTAGTTTTTCTCTCGTGAGCATGTTCTTCTATTTGAGTGTTATCAAGCCATTGGTGCCAAAGGTGAGTGTTTTTTTGAATTTACCACCACTGTCGCCAATGTCCACTTCTGCCGTTCCATTCTCGAGAACATTTGCGGCACCATTGGCTGTTGATATCCAGACGGTTGGTTCTGGCCGGACGAATTCAATATACAGTTTTCCGCTCGGGGATGCTGCGCCGCTGACCCGCAATGCTCGGACCTGTATAGGGGATTGGAGAGTGAATGTTTTCACAAAGCCGTTCCCGCCTGCGCAATTTGTGCCGGCAGCGCTGTAGGTGAAGTTGTCGTTATTATTGAGCTTTTCGTCGCCATTGTCATCAGAAAGACAGTCAGCGTATATGATGATCTGGCTTGGGGTGGCGGTGTCGAAGTAGAGTCCATAGTTAGGGAAGAGGCCCGTTGTACCCAGCTCTTTCACGGCGAGTGATCTTTGTCGAGTTTCTTTTATCAAAGTAAGCGTGTCTTCCGATATTGCACTTGTTTTAGTCCCAGCGCCGAAGGAGGAAAAATTTATACTTACAGAGAGAGTGATGACGACAATAATACCAATCACAACAATCATCTCAAGGAGCGAGAATCCTCGTTCATCTTTCCTGTTGCTTCTCATGTAAACATTATACTCTATTTTATAAGCCTCAACACAAAAATTTCTGTTGATAAACGAGAGGATTAAATATAGAATAAGTGCATGGAATTTACCGTCTATCTATTTGTTTTTGCCTTCGGCGCTATTGTTGGGAGTTTTTTGAACGTAGTGGCCCTACGATATAACACTTCGATCACCATCCTCGGAAGATCTTTTTGTTTCTCCTGTTCTCGGCAGCTTACCTGGCGCGACCTTTTTCCCATTGTGAGTTTCTTGGTCCTGCGTGGAAAGTGTCGTTCGTGTAAAGTAAAAATCTCCTGGCAGTATCCGGCGGTGGAGCTTCTCACGGGCATTGTTTTTTCTCTCGCATTTTGGAAGCTCGGTGGTGTCGCGATGTTTGCGTTCTCCGACACCGCAGTGAAGCTTTTTCTCGGGGAGCTTCTTTTTACCTGGGTGGTGTTTGCCCTCCTTATTGTCATCGTCGCGTACGACGTGAAGCATAAAATTATTCCCGACATGCTCGCGTACATGTTTGCCGCACTTGGCTTTGCACGACTCGGCTTCGACTACGCTTTTTTCCCTGGAGCCCTTCCTCCGAATGTGTGGGATTTTCTGGCGGGGCCAATCCTCGCAGCTCCGCTCGCTCTTCTCTGGCTGGTGTCACGCGGACGGTGGATCGGACTCGGTGATGCGAAACTCACACTCGGTATCGGGTGGTTCCTCGGACTCTCGGCTGGGCTCGACGCACTTCTCCTCGGATTTTGGATCGGGGCGGTGTTTGGGATTTTGCTTCTCGCTCTCTCTACTCTGGGACAGTCATCGTTCTTCCGCAGAAAAAAAATTACGCTCAAGACCGAAATTCCTTTCGCTCCATTTCTTATACTTGGACTTTTCCTTGCTTTCCTTGGGTGTGAGCCGATTACTCTCGTTTCTCAGGCGACGGAACCACTTACGATATTCTTGCTCAATACTTTTTCATAATCGCCACTATGCCGTCTGCCCCGAAAGAAACACGAGAGCGCGTAGAGAAGCTCCGACAAATAATCGAAAAACATCGGCATGCGTATCATGTACTCGATAATCCGGACATTTCCGACGCTGCCTTCGATGGACTCAAAAATGAGCTCGCAAAGATAGAAGAAAATTACCCGGAGCTCATCACCCCAGATTCACCGACCCAGCGCGTGGGCGGAGTCGCGCTCGAGAAATTCCAAAAAGTAAAACACGTTGTCGCGCAGTGGTCGCTCAACGATGCTTTTAGCGACGAAGAGGCGCGTGAATTTGATGTGCGGGTGAAAAAGTTTTTGCGCGAAAAATATTCTCGCGATATTTCACCAACGTACATTTGCGAGCTTAAGATAGACGGACTCAAAATAGTACTCACGTATGAGAAAGGGCTTTTTGTGCAGGCGGCGACGCGAGGTGATGGACGTGTGGGCGAAGATGTGACTTCCAACATCCGCACCATCGAGTCGGTACCACTTCGTATTTCCGAACCACTTGATGTGGTCGTAGAAGGAGAGGTGTGGCTTCCCGAAAACGAGCTCGAGCGCATCAATGCCGAGAGGAAGAAGAAAGGCGAGCCACTCTTTGCTAATCCGCGTAACGCCGCTGCCGGCTCCATCCGCCAGCTTGATCCGAAAATCGCCGCGTCGAGAAAACTCGATGTCTTTATGTACGATATTGCAAAAGAAGATATCCGCCCGCCGAAGACTCAAGAAGAAGAACTGAAGCGCCTGCAAAGTCTAGGCTTTAAAGTAAATCCGTATTTTCAAACGTGTAAAAATATCGAAGAAGTTATCACACACTGGCATCGATGGGAGAAAAAAAGAACGAAACAAAAATATTGGATCGACGGCATGGTGGTAAAAGTAAATGAGCGGGAATACCAGGATGCGCTCGGCTACACCGGCAAAGCTCCGCGATGGGCGATAGCTCTCAAGTGGCAGCCAGATCAAGTGACGACGGTGGTGGAAGACATTGTGCTCCAGATCGGGCGCACGGGTGTACTCACTCCCGTAGCGCATTTGAATCCGGTGCTTCTCGCGGGCTCCACTATTTCTCGCGCGACACTTCACAATGAAGATCGGGTGAAAGAGCTCGACGTGCGGGTGGGTGACACGGTGATTTTGCAAAAAGCGGGCGACGTGATTCCCGAGATCGTGAGCGTGGTGAAAGATTTACGCACCGGAAAAGAAAAGCCATACATCTTTCCGAAAAAAGTTTTGGCGTGCGGAGGAGACGGAAGTATAGAGCGCGTGCCCGGCGAAGCGGCGTGGCGATGCGTGGACAAAACTTCTCTCGCGCAGACGAAACGCAAACTCTACCACTTCGTTGGCAAGCATGCGTTTGATATCGAGCACATGGGCCCGAAGAATATCGACCTTCTCATGGAGAACAATCTCATTGCAAATTTCGACGACATCTTTACGCTCACTCGGGGCGACCTACTTTCGCTTCCGAGGTTTGCAGAAAAGTCGGCAGACAATCTCCTCGCGTCTATTAAAAAGTCTCGAGAAATTCCACTCGCGCGTTTTCTTGTCGGACTCTCTATTCCGCAAGTGGGTGAGGAGACCGCGGAAGATATTGCAAAACATTTTGGGACTCTTGCGCCTATCGAAAAAGCAAAATCCGAAGAGCTCGAAAATATTTATGGCGTGGGCGAAATAGTAGGGAAGTCGGTGTATTCGTGGTTTCGTGATGAAGAAAATAAAGCTCTCGTAAAAAGGCTTTTGAAGTATGTGAAAATTCTTCCACCGGAAATTTCTGCGCCGAAAGCTTCTCTCTCTCTTGCTGGAAAAACTTTTGTACTCACGGGCACGCTTGCCAGTCTTTCTCGCGATGAAGCGAAAGCCAAGATTAAAGCCCTCGGCGGCGATGTCACGGGCTCGGTTTCAAAAAACACTTCATACGTGGTGGCAGGCGCGGACCCTGGCTCAAAATACGACAAAGCAAAAGAGCTCGGGGTGCCGGTGCTCGACGAAGCTGCTTTTGAGGAACTTATAGGGAAGTAGCCGGAGCCCTTGCTTTATTTGGCGTAATGTGATATTGTCATGGCATAACAAAACTATGACCTATAACCAACAGAGTGGAGGACAGGGACGAAAAGCGCCGTTTGGGCGCTCTCATTTTGCGAGCCGAGGTGGAAAGCCGGGTGGATCTCGCCCAAGCGCCGGTCCACGCAGGGCTTTTGGCGGTGCGCGACACGGCGGGGGTAAACCCCGTGGTGCACGGGGTAAGTATCCCGTCTCGAGTTTTGATGTTTCCAACTTCATCAACAAAGCAGTAATCGTCCAAGAAGAGACAGAAAAATTTGTCCCCGAGCATACTTTCGCTGACTTTGCGCTTCATGAGGATTTGAAACGAAATATTACAAACAAAGGCTTTACGCTCCCGACTCCCATTCAGGACCGAAGCATTCCGCATATCTTTCGTGGCGACGACCTCGTGGGCATTGCCAATACCGGTACGGGGAAGACGGGCGCGTTCCTTATTCCTGTTATCAACAAAGCGCTTCAGTCCAGAAACGAAGGAGTCCTGGTGCTCGTGCCGACGCGCGAGCTCGCGACTCAGATAGAAGACGAATTCAACGCACTTACCCCTGGTCTTCGCTTGCGCGCGGTGTCGTGTGTCGGCGGTATGCCAATCGGAAAGCAGAAAAGCCTCTTGCGACAAAACCCAAATATCGTTATCGGTACGCCGGGGCGCCTCAAAGATTTACTCAGCACCCGCTCGCTCGTCCTCTCTGGATTTGCAACAGTGGTACTCGACGAAGCAGACCGAATGCTCGACATGGGTTTCATTCAGGACTGCCGATTTATTCTTTCCCACTGTGCGCCAAAGAGACAGACACTCTTCTTTTCGGCTACTATTTCATCTGAAATTGAAAAATTGATTCAAGAATTTCTCACCAACCCTGTACGCATTTCCGTGAAGACAGGAGACACGGCAAAAGAAGTGGAGCAAGATGTTTTGCGCGTGCCGGAAGGGAAGACGAAAACAGATGTACTTCATGATCTCCTCATTCAGCCGGAATTTAACAAAGTGCTCATCTTCGGCCGTACAAAACATGGGGTAGAGAAACTTGCTCGCGAGCTTACTGGCCGCGGGTTTAAATCCGAGTCTATCCATGGCAACAAAACACAAAGCCAGCGCCAGCGTGCTCTCGATATTTTCAAAAAGAGCCGAGCGCAGGTGCTCGTCGCTACCGACGTGGCTGCCCGAGGGCTCGACATCGCTGATGTCTCACATGTCATCAATTACGACCTCCCAGCAACTCGTGAAGATTATATTCACCGCATTGGCCGCACTGGCCGCGCAGGGAAGAAAGGGAAAGCGCTCACTTTTGTGTAATTTCTCTCTCCGAAATACTAAACTAAAAATGACATGCGTACTTTGTGCACATGTCATTTTGTTTTTAGAAACGGAAAGTATTATACTATAAGTATTTCGTAACTCACAAAAACTAGTAACTAATATAATTATGAAAAGGACGATAATCTTTCTTATCATCGCAATGCTCATCGCGGGCGGCGTATGGTGGCTTTCGAAGAGTACAAAAAATCTCACCCCCACGAGCCGTATCACAAAAGAAATTACCATTACGGCAAAGAATTTTTCTTTTGAGCCGAGCGGTGTATCGGTACAAAAAGGCGACAGGGTAAGATTGATCTTTAAAGACGCAGAAGGGGAGCACAATCTCATAGTAGACAAGCTCGGCATTTCTCTGAAAAAAGCTTCACCTGGCGATGGAGATGTCACAGAGTTTACTGCCGACACCGTCGGCACATTCGAGTACTATTCTTCTGTTGGCGATGACCAAGCTCAAGGAGTACGCGGAATGCTTTCCGTTTTGGAATAGAGTTTCCATGTCCCATCACATTTATCAGACGAAAGGCTTTGTGCTCGGGAGCTCGGTGTTTGGCGAGGCAGATCGGCTCGTGCATGTTTTTACCGAAGACCTCGGGCTCGTGAGTGCTGTCGCAAAGTCGGTACGAAGTGTGAAAGGAAAACTCCGATACTCTCTCCAAGACGGGGCTTTTTCGCGAGTGAATCTCGTGCGAGGGAAAGAAGTGTGGCGCGTGACAGATGCCGAAGAGCTTTCGAGAATTTCTTTTGCCGAGAGTCCGGAAACAGCGCGCACCATTGCTGGTATCTTTTCTTTTGTGCGACGATTTATACATGGCGAAGGGCGGGAGGAGGGAGTATATGAGGCACTTTCCGAATCGTTTTCTTTTTTAACATATGAACAAAGCGTGGAAGAGATAACAAGAGAAGAACAGAATAATCTTCTCCTCCTCGCCATGTGGCGCATTCTGTACGCTCTCGGATATGTGGAGGAAGGGGAGTATATCCAAGGTGAGATAAATAAAAATATCCTTTCTGAGTTTTCAAAAAAGCGCACACAAGTTTTGCACAAGATCAATGAGGCAATGAAAGATTCGCACTTGTAATTCACAGTGTTATAATAAAGACACATGCCGGAAGAGAATAATCATCCAAACATCGGAGAAACTCCCGAAGAAAAAGGGCGCATTCGGTCTCTCGAAGAGCGACTCTATTCGCGTGATAAAACAAAAATCCACCCGACAAAATATACCGAGCTCCATCCGAAAAAATTCTTCCTTCCTGAAGATTGGAAAACCGAGACGAATGACGAAGATTTTCTAAAGCTCAAGCCAAAACCAAAACCGGAGAAGAGTAGTATCTACAAATATATTTTTATTGTTGCCGTCGTGTTTTTTACTATTGCGTCTATTGGCTCCGCATTTTTCTTTTTTATAAAACCAAATATTCTTTCTCCAAACAATGTAAAAGTTTCTCTCCTTGGTCCGGTTTCGCAAAAGGGGGGTGAGGTGCTTGAGCTTCAAGTCGTGATCGAAAACGACAATCCCGCACCGCTTTCTTCGGCTGTCTTAAGCGTCGCCTTGCCCCCTGGAGCAAAGACCGGAGCAGACTTTGACCAAGACTTGCTGACATTCCGAAAAGATTTGGGGACAATCGCAGCACACGAGCGTCGCATTGAAACCGTGAAAGCACTTCTTCTCGGCGGAGAGAAGAGCGAGCAGGATCTCCACGCTACTCTCACTTTCGGGATAGAAGGAGAAAAGTCTACCTATACAAAACAAGAGCTGTATGCAGTGACTCTTACGGCTCCACCTATTGCGGTGTCGGTAGACATGCTCAAGGAAGCAAATTCAGGACAAGAGATCACTCTTTCTATAGATGCCGACTCAACCTCCGTGGCGCTTTTACATGGAGCACTCATTCACGTGGATTATCCGGTCGGCTTTACTTTCCACTCCGCTGTCCCAGAGCCTTCGAGTGGAAACAATGTGTGGGCTTTTGGAGACTTGCCGCCGAGTGCGCATCGGCACATTGAAGTAAAAGGAGTCTTGCAGGGAGAAAACAATCAGCAAAAATCATTTTGGGTTTACTCGGGCATTTCCGGGCAAGACGAAAAAAATATCAGCGTCCTTTTTTCGAGTACCTTGAAAACCCTTGTACTTCAGAGACCGTTTCTTGATATTGGCCTTACGGTAAATGGGGTGAATAATCCTCAAGCGATACTCGCGCCAGGCCAGGATGTGGACGTGGCTATCTCTTGGTTCAATACTCTGCGAGATAAAATTTTGAATGGAGAAATTGAGGCCAATGTTACGGGGCCGATGGTAAGACGAAGTAGTTTTACTGATGAAGAAACAGGTGGGCTCTACAATTCTTTCAATGACACGATGTTCTGGGAGCGACGCACCACTCCGAGTCTCGCAGCTATCGATACTGGAGGGCAGAGTACGGTCGGATTCAAGTTTGGTCTCGTGCCGCTGGCAGACGCTACCGGGCTTCACTTCAAAGATCCGCAGTTTGATGTTCAGGTTTCGGTGCGCGGGCAACGATATGCGGAGACCGGTGTGCCAGAGGAAATTAAATCATTCGTGAAGAAAACTATCAAAGTAGGGACAACGGCAAGTTTGACTCAGAAGGTGGTGTATTCGCAAGGGCCGTTTCCAAATACCGGACCCATGCCTCCGCAAGCAGAGAAGGAAACGACCTACACAGTGATCTGGGACATTTCCAACTCAACGAGTGATGTTGATGGTGTGCAAGTGTCGAGCGAGCTCCCTCCTTTTGTGCGGTGGGTAGGCAATGTCGACCCAGCCACAAGCGATCTTTCTTACAACGATGTGAGCCACGCGATTATTTGGCGGGTGGGGAAAATTCCTGCCGGGACAGGGTTTGGTACTCCTGCAAGAGAAATAGCTTTTCAGATTGCCTTCTTGCCGAGTCGCGGACAGGTAGGGGCTTCGCCATTTCTCCTCGAACCGACATCTTTTCAAGCAAAAGATACGTTTACTAAGGGTTCAATCTCCTCGCAAATTCAAGCGCAATCTACCGCCCTACAGGATGATCCGAAGCACACAAGAGAAGGGGGAATCGTCTTGCCGTAGCTTTCTTCGCTGGTTGTACAGAATTTCATTTGATGTAATATAAAAGAATAATTATAAACTCCATGAATCATCCTTCTCCGCAGCTTATTCAAATCAGTCTCGGCACGATCATTAAAGTCGTCCTCGTCTTGCTTGGATTTTATACACTCTATCTCCTCAACGAAGTCGTGCTGGTCCTCCTTACTTCAGTTGTCATCGCCTCTGCGGTGGAGCCAGCGGCGGTGTGGTTTGTGCGGCGAAAAGTCCCACGCACGGTGGCAGTCATCCTTGTGTACCTGATTACCTTTTCCGTCTTTGCTATTCTTTTCTTCCTTTTCATTCCGCCAATCATAAAAGATTTTACGCAATTTGTTTCTTCGCTTCCAGCTCGCCTTCATTTTCTCGACACATGGAATCCGTGGCGCGACACGTTTGATTACCAGACGGTATTGCAAAATATTCTCGTCTCTCAGAATTTTGTCTCTTCAGGGACATCTACGGGCACAGACATCGCCAACACCATCGGTGGAATCTTTGGAGGGCTTGTTGATTCGATCTTGGTACTCGTTATCTCTTTCTATCTTTCTGTGCAGGAGCGCGGTATCGAGAACTTCTTGAAGATTATCGTCCCTCTTAAACACGAAGACTACATTCTGGATCTTTGGAAACGATCGCAGGCAAAGATTGGCCGATGGATGCAAGGACAAATTCTTCTTGCCGTGCTCGTGGGTGCGCTCGTTTTCCTCGGGCTTATGATTCTCGGTGTGCCGAATGCTTTTGTCTTTGCTATTCTCGCAGCGGTCTGTGAGCTTATACCCGTATTCGGTCCTATTGTCGCGGCAATACCCGCTGTTGCCGTAGCATTTTCCGATAGCGTCGGACTCGGTCTCGCCACCACGGGCCTCTACCTCATCATTCAACAATTTGAAAATCACCTCATCTATCCGGTAGTGGTGCGAAAAGTGGTCGGCGTCCCTCCGATCCTTGTGATCATTTCGCTTTTGATTGGCGCCAAGCTTGTGGGCGTCGTGGGTATTATCCTCTCCGTGCCACTTGCCGCAGCAATCATGGAATACGTGAACGACCTCGAGAAGAAAAGAGCAGAGATTATGGCCGGATAACAAAGCGAATGAGTAAGAATTTCTACATTACCACCACACTCCCGTATGTGAATGCCGATCCTCACGTTGGTTTTGCACTCGAGATAGTACAAGCAGACGCACTTGCGCGCTGGCATGCGCTCTTGGGCGATACGGTATTTTTCAACACGGGCACAGATGAACATGGCGTAAAAATTTATCGCAAGGCAGCAGAGCAGGGGAAGGATACCCAAGAATACACCGATGAATATGCCGAGAAATTTCGTGCGCTGAAAGAAAAACTCAATCTCTTTGCCGATATACATTTTATACGTACTACTGATGACCACCACAAAGCGGCGGCACAGGAATTTTGGCGCCGGTGTCTTTCTGCGGGAGATATTTACAAAAAGAATTATCAGGTGAAGTACTGCGTCGGATGCGAGCTTGAAAAAACTGATTCAGAACTGGTAGAGGGAAAATGTCCGCTCCACCCCACTACGGAGATCGAGCTCATTGATGAAGAGAATTACTTCTTCAAGTTTTCAAAATACCAGAAACCGCTTCTCGAGCTTTACGAAAAGAACCCAACTTTTGTTTTGCCAGCATCACGGATGAATGAGATTCGTGCTTTTGTAGAGCGCGGCCTCGAGGACTTTAGTGTCTCGCGTTTAAAATCCAAAATGCCCTGGGGTGTACCAGTGCCAGATGATGAGACGCAGGTGATGTATGTGTGGTTTGACGCACTCGCAAATTATATTTCGACGCTTGGTTGGCCCGAAGATGAGAAAAAATTTGTAGCGTTTTGGGGCACAGAAGAAAATCCAAATGCTCTGCAAATTGCGGGGAAAGACAATCTCCGTCAGCAGTCTGCGATGTGGCAAGCGATGCTCATGTCGGCAAACCTTCCGTCTTCAAAGCAAATTCTTATCCACGGATTTATCACGAGTGGCGGGCAGAAGATGTCCAAGTCTCTCGGAAATGTAGTAAACCCGGTCAGTATTATAGACGAGTACGGCACGGACGCGCTTCGGTTTTTTCTCTTGCGGCACATTCCGACTTTTGAAGATGGGGACTTTACCATGGAGCAATTTGCGCGCGCATACAATGCTGACTTGGCCAACGGCTTGGGTAATCTCGTCTCGCGGATTATGAAAATGGCGGCAACAAACTTGCCCGGCCCAGTAGATATTTCAGTATCAAAAACTTTCACCATAGAATTTACTGAATTACTGGAGAGTTATGAAATAAAACATGCACTCGATTTTGTCTGGGCAGAGATAGAGGATATTGATGGTGAGATTGCCCGCACAGAGCCCTTTAAACTTGTGAAGAGTGATCCTGAAAAAGGGAAGGAAATTATCGGTACTCTTGTTGTGCGACTTTATGGAGTGGCAAGACTTCTCGCCCCATTTTTACCAACAACAAGTGAAGTGATTATTGATTTGGTAGAGAAACATAAAACACCTACCACCCCAATCTTTCCCCGAAAAGAAAGTGCCGTGTAGAGAGAGCCCTGTGTAAAACTTTTCCACTTCAAGCGATGGTATATAGGTGCTACTATATACGCATATACTCTATTACTAGCCTTGCATACTATGATAAATAAAAAAATATTTTCTTGGCCAATGGTTGCCTTGGCAATTTTCTCGTTTGTTGCTGTTGTGACTGTGACTCTGCCAGCTTTTGTCTCTGCTGCCAATACCACCTACTATGTTGACCCGGCTGGCAATGACAGTGACAACGGCACCAGTCCCGCGACTGCATGGAAGTCCCTCGGAAAAGTAAACGGGAGTAACTTTGGCCCAGGAGATAAAATACTTTTTAAACGTGGTGGTGTCTGGCACGGATCTTTGAGGATAGATACTGCGGGTGCGGCAGGTAATCCAGTCTACTACGGATCATATGGTACGGGAGCGAAGCCGACGATACATGGTGACGGGAACGTCATGGCTCCAATTGATATTGAGGCAAACTACATTACCGTCGAAGGATTTTCCGTCACCAACTTTGATGGGGCAAATATCTTTGACGGCGCAGAGGGGAACAGAAGTGGTATCTTTTTAGGAAGTGGTGCGAAAACAAATATTAAGGTTATCGGAAATGAGGCGTACTACATTGAAGGGTTTAGCAACAAACCCGCGACCACCGCTGGTGGAGGATTACCTCGAGGGTCGACAATTAATGGTAATATCTATCAAACGACTGGGATCGGCAATGTTTTTGGTCTCTCAACGGATAATCTGACCATCGAAGGGAATTATGTCCATGACTCGACCGCTACTGGCATGAACGTACACGGGAAAACAAATCTTCTTGTTCAAAGCAACTCCATATACAATGTCGGGGGTGACGGCATGGTCATTTATGACGCAACAAATCCTCTCGTTCAGTTTAACTCCGTAATTAAAGCTAATAATAATAGTGGCAACAGCCCTCGCGGCCCGGGTGTGATTGGCTATCACGGGACATCTGCCATTGGACTTTGGTTTTATAGCGTAACGGGTGGTGTTGCGCAATACAACTATGTAGAAGCAACAGAAAGGCCCATTTATGACGGACAGGCATTTGACTTCGACTTTTTTGCAAGAAATTCAGTTTTTCAATACAACTACAGCCGCGACAATGTGGGTGGATTCATGCTCGACGCGCGAGCCGGTGGCGAGGGCGCTGCTCGTGGCAATATCGCTCGCTACAATATCAGCGTGAACGATGGATCGCGACAGGGAAATGGAGAAGGATTCTTTAATGGACACATCAATAATTACAACAATGTCTTCTACCGCACCGATGGCAAAGGATATCTCGTGACAGGAGATGGTACTTTTACCAACAACATCTTCTACACCACCGGCAACACTACCTATGGTGGCACCGGTCGCACCTTCACCAACAACGCCTTCTTCGGCCACACGCCATCAAACCCAGGGAGCGGAGCGGTCATCGGTGGTGATCCAAAATTCGTCAACCCTTCCACCAGCTTCAAGCTCGCACCCGGCCAGCCATTTACTAAAGATCAATTCTGGGCACTCTTTGACGGATTCAAAATCGAAGCCGGCTCTCCCCTTATCGATAAAGGAGTAACGATAGCCAACAATGGTGGACAAGATTTCTGGGGAAACCCTCTCTACAATGGAGCTCCAGACATTGGTGCACATGAGTACAAAGTCACTGATCCCAACGCTCCATCTCTCACCCTTTCAGTCAATCCTCCTTCCCTCACAGCGGGAGACTCTGCCACCATTACTTGGACTTCAAAAAACATTACCTCCTGCACCGCTTCTGATGGATGGACCGGTACGAAAGCAACGGCAGGCACTGAATCAGTCTCTCCTACACAAACCACCACCTACACTCTCTCGTGTACGGGACCAAAGGGAAATGATTCACGAAGTGTAACGGTAACGGTGGGGACGAATGGTGGAGGAGGCACCCCTGAATGTTCCGACGGCAAAGACAACGACGGTGATGGTGCCACAGACTATCCTGCAGATACGGGGTGTACGGATGCTTCTGATGTAAGTGAGTTTTCTGCACCGGTGATAAATCTTCCTCCCACCGTCACCCTTACAGCCAACCCTAACTCTACAGCAGCAAATCGTCCCGTTATTCTCACCTGGAGTTCTTCCAACACGACAGCATGTACTGGTACAGGATTTACTCCTGATGCAGTCTCAGGATCGACGGCTGTCTCTCCTGCAAAAGAAACTACCTACTCTATCACCTGTACTGGTCCTGGTGGTTCGGCAACTGATAGTGTAAAAGTTACCACGGTCGTAGATGATACTCCACCAACTGCACCAACCAATCTCAAAGCAACACTCGACGGTCCCGCTGTCTCACTCAAATGGAACGAATCTACCGATGCTGGACTTCAGTGCAAATCAACAGCAACAAATGTTCCCACTTCAGAAACCAATACAAACATCACCCTCTTTGCTCACATTGGAAACCTACTTGATGGGGGAGTGAATGCGACGGCTTCGGTGGTCCAGGCAGTCATCTCACTTCTTGGGGATGTGATGAATTTTGTTTTGCCTGCTGCCCATGCTGCCAACACCACCTACTATGTTGACCCGGCGGGTAATGATGGCGCCAACGGTACCAGTCCTACCACCGCCTGGAAATCTCTCGGAAAAGTAAACGGAACGAACTTTGGACCCGGAGACAAAATACTTTTCAAGCGAGGTGGTGTCTGGCACGGTTCATTGAGTGTACGTAGTCAAGGTGCTGCCGGCAACCCAGTCTACTACGGAGCGTATGGAACGGGAGCAAAGCCGACGATACATGGAGATGGGAATGTGCTCGCTACTATTGCTATTCAAAATTCCGCAAGCCACAGTGTTGTCGAAGGATTTGGTGTCACCAACTTCGATGGAGCCAATATCTTTGATGGAGCAGAAGGGCACCGGAATGGAATTATGATCGGTACCTATGGAGGATCTCTCGATGACATAAAGATTCTCCGAAACGAAATCTATTATGTAGAAGGATTCAGTAACTCTGCGCCGGGGGGCGGTCATGGTGGTACAGCTCGTGGGACTAATCTTTCTCCTGTCGCTCCAGATTATGCCAACAACTGGTCTACCGGAGGCATTTTCTCCAAAGGAGTAGAAGCAAACAACCTTACCATTGATGGCAACTACGTCCACGACTTAACCGCAAACGCAATATCGGTGTATGGTGGAACAAAGACTCTTGTCCAGAATAATGCGACGTACAATACGGGAACGGCTGCTATCATTGTTTTTTCTGCGACAAATCCTCTCGTTCAGTTCAACTCTGTGGTGAAGTATAACAATAACAGTGGCGACAGCCCTCGTGGTACGGGAGTGCTCGGGTATCACGGCATCCCAGGACACGCTATCATGTGGTATGGAGTCGATGGTGGTATTGCTCAGTACAACTACGCAGAGAAAGGACATAAAATTATCTGGGACGCACAAGCGTGGGACTTTGACTTCTTTACCACAAACAGTGTTTTCCAATACAATTACAGCACTGAAAATGAAGGAGGCTTTACTCTCGCGCCAGGGCCAAAGGGGAGAAACAATGTTACGCGGTACAACCTCAGCGTGAACGATGGATCGCGACAGGGTGATGGTGAAGGATTCTTTAACGACGACACAGACCACTACAACAATGTCTTCTATCGTACCGATGGACAGGGTTATCTCATGCAAGGAGGAACTGGTATATGGAAAAACAATGTCTTCTACACCACGGGCAAAAACAATCTCACGTATCAAGCTACTGACCGCACCTTCACCAACAACGCCTTCTTCGGCCACACGCCATCAAACCCAGGGAGCGGAGCGGTCATCGGTGGTGATCCAAAATTCGTCAACCCTTCCACCAGCTTCAAGCTCGCACCCGGCCAGCCATTTACTAAAGATCAATTCTGGGCACTCTTTGACGGATTCAAAATCGAAGCCGGCTCTCCCCTTATCGATAAAGGAGTAACGATAGCCAACAATGGTGGACAAGATTTCTGGGGAAACCCTCTCTACAATGGAGCTCCAGACATTGGTGCACATGAGTACAAAGTCACTGATCCCAACGCTCCATCTCTCACCCTTTCAGTCAATCCTCCTTCCCTCACAGCGGGAGACTCTGCCACCATTACTTGGACTTCAAAAAACATTACCTCCTGCACCGCTTCTGATGGATGGACCGGTACGAAAGCAACGGCAGGCACTGAATCAGTCTCTCCTACACAAACCACCACCTACACTCTCTCGTGTACGGGACCAAAGGGAAATGATTCACGAAGTGTGACGGTAACGGTGGGGACGAATGGTGGAGGAGGAGGTGGTGGAGGACTTGGAGATGGTGGTGGCGGTGGGGGTACTCTCCCTCCACTCCCAACTTCTTGTCCAAAGACCGGAGTCCTTGGATACAATGTCTACCGTTGTACCGTTGCCGATGGAGCCACAGACTGTACTCCCACCAAGAAGATAGGCGTCTCTACTCGGGGTAATTTCCTTGACTCAAATGTTGCTGATGGACAGACCTATGTGTATCTCGTCAAAGCCTACGACTACGCCAACAACGAATCAGATCCATCCAATACCGACAGCATCACCATCAAAACAAAAGGCACACTCAAATTCAGTGCAGATCCCACAAATATTGGCGTTGGAGATCCAAAAACCACCACTCTTAGTTGGACGATTGATGGGGATACCTTCACTCAATGTAATGCATCAGGTCATGAGAAGTGGAGTGGAAATGTGAATCACAATGCTGGTACCTGGACAAAAACTATCAATGGTCTTACTAATACCACCATTTTCTCTCTCATCTGTACTGGTACGAGTGGTACGAGTGTAAGTAAGCAAGTGACGGTAACCGTAGGAGACAATCTCCCTATTGACCGCGATCCACTCTGTGCTAGCCCCTCCACTCCAGGATCGGGAGTCTGCCAATCTCAAAATGCTTGCTCTGGTTCAGGCGGTGCGATAAAATCCCCAACTCGCGACTGTGCCCCGACCGATGCAGTACCAGACCGAGCGTGCTGTGTGACAAAACTTACCGGCAACGCTCCTGTCATTACTCTCACTGCCAATCCAGATACGGTGGCGGGGAGTGGGGAGATCACTACCGTCTCTTGGAATGTGACGAAAGCAAAATTATGTACGGCCTCTTCCTGTCAAAACACAGCCGATGCGGTAACCGGTGTTACCACCTGTAAGCCAAATCAAGTCTGGGCCGGCGACATCACTCGCATGAACGGTTCGACGACCTTCCTTGAACCTGTTCTTCCCGGTATGGTGTTGACCCTGAGTTGTGTTTCAAAAGATGATGTCACCTCCACATCATCCGTAAGAATTCTCCGCATTCAAGGCGGACCAAAACAACCCGACCTCGTGAAAGGAGAAGCTCAGAAAGTCGACGGACAAGAGAATGCTCTCGTACCGTGCGGTACCGAATCCCTCACGCTCTACGATGTCACTGATGCACGAAGAATTGCCAACAACTGCCAGTTCCTCGACTTCATCACCCTCTTTAAAAATGTGATGGACTTCCTTCTCTTCGTCCTTGCTATGCCACTCGCCGCACTGCTCTTCTGCTATGCCGGCTTCCTCTATCTCACTGCCCAAGGTGATGAAGGAAAGGTAAAGCAAGCCCACCAGATCTTCTTCTATGTGGTCATCGGCTTTGCTATTGCGCTCGCTGGTTGGCTCATCGTGAAGGCGATTGTGACCGGGCTTGGAGTCGCTGCACCGGTGACACGGTTTTTAGGGGGGTAAGATGAAAACAAAATTTTCTCGAAAAGCGGGGCTTTAAATGGCTTCGCTTTTTCGTTTCGTTTGCAAAAATGGGTTTTTTCCGTACTATAAAGAGCAAGAAAGCGCTACTAACAAGCAAGAATATAATTTACTTATCCAAATGTCAGACGCAAAACGCATTGTAGAAGAATTGAAGAAAGAAATAGAAGGACTCGATCTCGGAGCGAAACAGTCAAATGTAGGAGAGATTGTTGAACTCAAAGACGGGATTGCCCGCATTTCTGGTATCTCAGAAAGTTTTTATTCTGAACTCTTGGAATTTCCTGGTGGTATTTTGGGACTCGCGCTGAATCTCGAAGAAGACACGGTGGGCGCGATTATCCTGGGAGATTATTCGGGTATCAAAGCGGGGGATTTGGTAAAGACGACTGGGCGCGTGGCGAGCATCCCCGTGGGCGATGCGCTTCTTGGCCGGGTGGTGAGCCCTCTCGCGGAGCCGCTCGATGCTCGTGGAAATATTGTGTCTTCTGCTACGTATCCGATTGAAAAAATTGCACCGGGCGTGATGGCGCGTAAAGCAGTGACCGAGCCACTTCAGACCGGGTGGCGTGCGATAGACGCGATGATTCCCATTGGTCGCGGACAGCGCGAGCTCATCATCGGAGACCGACAGACAGGAAAGACAGCGCTTGCAGTAGACACGATCATAAACCAAAAGGGACAGGATGTGGTTTGTATCTATGTTGCTGTCGGGCAAAAAGAATCCAAGACTGCGAAAATAATTTCCGAGCTACGAGAACGGGGGAGTATGGACTACACCATTATCGTGGACGCTCCAGCTTCGGCTCCAGCCTCGCTCCAATACCTTGCGCCGTTTTCTGCCGCGGCGATGGGTGAGTATTTTATGGATCAGGGAAAAGATGTGCTCGTTATTTACGACGATCTTTCAAAACATGCGTGGGCGTATCGTGAAATTTCCCTCCTCCTTCGTCGTCCGCCTGGACGTGAGGCGTATCCCGGAGATGTCTTTTATCTCCACTCACGATTACTCGAGCGTTCGGCACGTCTCAGTGAAAAGTATGGCGGGGGCTCAATCACCACACTTCCGATCATTGAAACGCAAGCGGGAGATGTTTCTGCTTACATTCCTACCAATGTCATTTCCATTACGGACGGACAAATTTATCTCGATACGGACCTTTTCTTTTCCGGTGTTCGCCCAGCTATCAACGTAGGACTTTCTGTCTCCCGCGTCGGGTCTTCTGCTCAGACAAAAGCAATGAAGCAATTTGCGGGGAAGATGCGTCTTGAGTTGGCGCAATTTCGCGAGCTTGCCGCCTTTGCACAGTTTGAAGGCGACCTCGACGAAACGACAAAGCGCGACCTCGCTCGCGGCCGTCGCCTCACGGAGCTCTTAAAACAAGATCAGTGGGAGCCACAATCGCTTTCCCGCCAGGTGGTCGGCATTTTTGCTGTCACGCAGGGCCTCACCGATGAGCTCGATGTAGCACAGATCCGCGCCTTCGATGAAAAACTCTATCGCTATTTGGAACAAAACGAAAAAGATCTCATCGCAAAAATCGCGACCGGCGAAAAGCTTGATGATGCTACAATGAAAAAGCTTACCGAAGCGATTGGGGAATTTAAAAAGATGGCATAGTCTTTCACATGGCATCCACTCGCGAAATCAAACGCCGCATAAAACTCATCAAGACGACGAGCCAGATTACTCGCGCCATGGAGCTCGTGGCGGCGACGAAAATGCGCAAGGCAGAACAGGACGCAAAGAGCGCGCGTGAGTACGCACAGAAAGCGTGGGAGCTTCTCGTGCGACTCAAGGCATACACTGAAGATCGCTCACACCCGCTTCTTCAAACCAACAAAGAAGGGAAGACACTCGCGCTCATCGTCACTCCCGATCGCGGGCTTGCCGGCGCACTGACGACCAATATTTTGCGCGAATCCCTGAAAGCTCTTGGGAAGATTCCGAAAGAAGAGATCGACCTGATGACGATAGGGAAGCGCGGGCAAGAATTTTTCCGAAAGAGTGGATACCATATACTCGCCACCGCTACGCGGCTCGACTGGAAGCCACACATTGTAGACATGCATCCGTTTGCAAAGATTGCGATAGACGGTTACCTCTCGGGCGAATATAAAAATGTAATTCTTGTTTTTAGTGATTTTATTTCGGCTTCATCGCAAAAGCCAAAGACGCAGACTCTTCTTCCGTTTATTCCAGAGAACGTTTTAGGCGAGACAAAAGGGGATGCGGAGGGTGCGAAAAATAAAAGCTATCAATATCTGATAGAGCCCTCGCCCGAGCTCGTACTCGATACCATAATTCGAAATCTGGTAGAGATAGAGATGTACCAGGCACTCCTCGAATCCAACGCATCAGAGCACTCGGCGCGAATGATAGCCATGCACTCGGCGACGGAAAATGCGAAAGATCTCAACGATGATCTTACTCTCACCTTCAACCGCATCCGACAAGAATCCATCACGCGCGAAATTGCGGAGATCTCTGCCGGGGCTGATGCATAAATAAATACGAGAAATTAACGGTGGCGGTACTGCTGCATGAATTGAATTCTTTGCCGCGCCATCTTTTGCTGGAATCTTTGGTCATCATGCCGGAGGTCTTGCATGTATTTAGGATTATACATTGCTCCATACCCCCCATAGCCACCACCATAATATCCTCCACCTCCGTAAACAGGTGCGCCATAGGGTACACCGCTACTATACCCGTACCCGCCTCCACCATAGCTGCCGTATCCTTGTCTTTCTTGTAAGACGGATATCGCTTGGCGTCTGACCAAGTCTGCTTGTGCCTCGGCTTCGTCAAGGTGTCCCATTCTCTCGTTGTATTGCTGCTGGGTGATCCTCCCACTCTGGAGATCCTCTATGGCTGCGTTTCGGCCTGCTCGATAGGGCGACATGGCGCATGCGGCGCTCGAGAGAGCTATGCCCATGACGGCAGCACGGAAAGCTCCGTTTTTTAATTTAGAGAAAAAAGATTCTTCGTTCGCTGCTTCTCTTTGGAGATCCTCCTCTGTGGCGGGGAGCGTCTCTGCTTCAGTGTTTTGTGTTACTGAAACTTCTTCTCCTGTAGTGTTTATTTCTGTCGGTTGGGTGGGAATGGGCTCTGGAGAATTTATTTTTCCATATTTTTCATCTTCGTACTGCGCCACGGCGCTTTGGGCAAACGCCATGATGCCGTCGATATCTCTTGGGGTGAGGGGTCCGATCGGCAGTACCATTTCAGCTCCTTCGGGAGTTATGACTTTAAGCTCATGTTCTGGTGCGGCTTCGGCGGCTTTCTCGGGTTCGTTCCAAAGATTTTGTGGTTGTTGTTCCATGGTTGTGTGATTTATTTTGTATCAGAGACTTCGGTTTCTTTTTGTAAAATACTGAGAAGGTCGTTGTATTCTTCTTCTGCTATTTTGGCGAGTTTCTCTGGGTCACCACCGGCAGCTATCTTTGCTTTGAGGCGTTCGGTCTCTTTCGGCAAGCCACTTTGATCTTCTGAAAAAAGACTGAGGAAAATGTCGGTATATGCCTCCGCAATACCACTCAGTCGCTCGCGCCACAGAGTTTTATCTTCTTCCGAAAGGGAAGAATGGGAGAGCACCGCTTCTACTTCTTGCTTCAAATTTTCGGGGATAGGCATAAGAGAAACTGAATAAGAATAATAGATTTATTATATACCTCTCCCGAAAAACAAAAAGCCCCGCGAGTTGCGGAGCCTTTTGTGCTTTAGCGAAAGCGAGTTATGCAGGTGTTACTTCAACAGCCTTTGGGCCTTTGTCGCTCTGAGCGACATTGTAGTTTACGACCATGCCTTCCTTGAGGCGGTCAAACAAACCCTCTTCCATATCACGTGCATGGAAGAACATATCCTTTGCGCCTTGCTGAGCTCCGTCCTCGCGGATGAAGCCATATCCTTGTCCGCCTTTGATGACGGCGATTGTTCCTTTCTTCATAGCCACAAATAATTTGGTTTCTTAATAATCGTCAAAACAACAGTCGACAAATAAACTCGATCCTTTTTATTTGTGGCCGACCTGCTTTGATGTGTCAAGTATAGGATAACGGCGTCTTTTTGTCAATGAGTAAATTGAAGTGTATGATGTTGAGTGAGATGGTAACCATACTCGAACAAATCAAAAATCTCCCGGATACTCCCGGTGTGTACTTCTTTAAAGGGGTAAAAGGGGAGACGCTTTACATTGGGAAGGCTACTTCGCTCCGAAGCCGCGTGCGGAGCTACTTTCGTGATGACATTTCGTCGACGCGCGGGCCGAAGATCGTGCAGATGCTTGAGCTCGCAAAGAAGATAGATTTCACACAAACAGACTCGGTGCTCGAAGCGCTGCTTTTGGAAGCCGAGCTTATAAAAAAACATCAGCCAAAGTACAACACTGACCTCAAAGACGACAAGAGTAATAACTTTGTGGTGATTACGAAGGAAGATTTTCCACGGGTGTTGCTCATCCGCGGGAAGGAATTGTTTCTGAGTAAACAAGCAAGTGCCTTGGGGTACCACTACGCCTTCGGCCCATTTCCGCACGGAGGTCAGCTCAAGGAAGCGATGAAGATTGTGCGAAGGATTTTTCCGTTTCGGGATAAGTGCGTGCCCGGGGCGCCTCGCCCTTGTTTCAACGCGCAGATCGGCCTCTGTCCCGGTGTGTGTACGGGCGTAATTTCAAAACAAGAATATGCAAAGACGATACGCAACATAAAACTTTTTTTCGAGGGAAAGAAAAAGACGCTCATTAAAAAACTTGAACGCGAAATGAAAGAAGCGTCGGCGAAACAGGAGTTTGAAAAAGCGGGGAAGATAAAGAAAACCATTTTTGCATTGGAGCATATTCAGGATGTGGCTCTTTTGAAGAGTGAAAAAATATTCGGACAAGAGAGTTTTCGCATCGAGGCGTACGACGTGGCGCATATCTCTGGCACGAATGTGGTAGGAGTAATGACTGTGGTAGAAGACGGCGAAGCGGCAAAAAGCGAATATCGAAAATTTAAAATAAAAAGTTTTTCCGGAGCAGATGATACCCGTGCGCTTCGAGAGATTTTGGAGCGCCGACTCGCTCACCCAGAGTGGAGTGCTCCGAAACTTATCGTGGCAGATGGCGGAAGAGCGCAGGTGAATACCGTAGAGAAAGTTTTACTCGAAAATGGAATGGAAATTCCGGTCGTCGGGGTGGTGAAAGATGAGCGTCATCGCCCGCGAGAAATCTTGGGGGACAAGAAAATTACTTCGAAATATGAAAAAGAGATTCTTCTTGCCAATGCCGAAGCGCACCGGTTTGCGATAGGGTATCACCGCGACCTTCGGGGTAAAATTTAAATATTCCGGAATTCGTAGTATAGTGGGGGAGTAATGTAAACCTTTTTTACCATGACCATAAACACAAAAGAGAAGGAGATTTTTGAGATTCAGGGTTTGGGTGGGCGACGTGAACTTGAGGGAGAGATTGCAGTAAATGGCGCAAAGAATTGTGTACTCAAGATCATGGCTTCGGTGTTTTTGTTCGAGGATGAATTTTCCATCAAGAATGTTCCGGATATTGAAGATGTATCGCGTATGGCGGAACTTCTTGAGGGGATGGGAATTTCTGTGGAGCATGAGACCAATGGAGGAAACGGAGGACTCACCCTTCGTCCTGAAAAAGAAATTTCCGGTGATATGCCAGAAGAAATTTCCAAGCGTTTTCGTGCAAGTGTGGTAGCGACCGGCCCACTCCTCGGACGTATGGGCGAAGTTTCTTTTCCTCATCCTGGTGGATGCGTTATTGGGGCGCGGCCGATCGACCTTTTTCTCGAAGGATATCGGAAAATGGGAGCGGAAGTGGAAGAGACGGAGCGTGCCTACCGCATTCACGCCAAAAATGGACTACGCGGTGCCGAGATTTTTTTCCGCGTGCCGAGTGTGGGGGCAACAGAGACACTCATGATGGCGGCGGTACTTGCGAAAGGAAAAACTATTTTGCGAAATGCGGCAATGGAGCCTGAGATTATTTCGCTCGCGGAATTTTTAAACGAGAGTGGCGCGAAAATTGTAGGCGCGGGAACGCCAACCATAGAAGTAGATGGGCGTGATGGAGAGCTTTTGAAAGCAGCAGGAAAGGTTCACGAGCTCGTGCCCGATCGTCTCGAAACCGGGAGTTTCCTCTTACTCGCCGCACTCGCTGGGCGTGATGTCACGGTGACCAACTGCAATCCCGACCACGTGCGCGCACTCCTCGAAGAGCTCGAGTATTCTGGGCTGAAAGTCGAAATAGGAAAATCAACCCTTCGCATTAATCAAAATTCTTTTCCAAAAGAACTTCGCGGGGTAAATATCAAGACGCACGAATATCCTGGCTTCCCGACAGACCTCCAAGCGCCGATGCTCATCTATCTCACTCAGACAGCAGGGGAGAGTCTCGTCTTCGAAACAATATTCGAAGGGCGCCTTGGGTATGTCTCCGAGCTCCAGCGAATGGGTGCGGATATTTTAGTGATGGATACCAACCGCGTGCAAGTAAAAGGCCCGACTCCTCTGCGTGGGCGCGAGCTTGAGAGCCCCGACATTCGTGCCGGCCTCGCGTATATTCTCGCGGGCATTATCGCGAGCGGGAAGACAATTATCCACAATGTATATTTTGTTGACCGTGGATATGCTACTATAGAATCACGACTTCGCAGCATTGGTGTTGCGATTGAGAGAAAAAAAGAAATATAAATTCATATCATGATTACCAACGAGCTCCTCGCATTCATTAAAGAAGAAATGGCACAAGGTGTCGCGGAAGATGAGATTAAAAAATCTCTTGTGGGCGAGGGGGGTTGGACAGATTTTGATGTGCAAGAAGCATTTCAGGCTATCGGACTCTATAGCCACACTTATCAGGGTGCTGTGGAGCGGGCGATGCAAAGTGCAAACATGGATGCCGGGGCCGCTACCCCAACCACTCTTGGCACCCCAGAATCTCTCAAGACCTCACTTGGACCCGATCCAATACAGCCGAAAATAAATATTGAGCCAGCACCAAAGCCCGCCCCTCTTGTTATTGAGCGCACCCAAGCCACACCGGAGCCTCTTTCTATTTCTCCTAAAATTTCTCCGAAAGTTTCTACAGAAAGCACTCGTTCTGAAATACATTTTTCGCCTCTCCCAAATCTGAACAAGGGGCTCAGTAAACCCGTAGAAACTTCTGGCTCCTTAGGAGCTTCCTCGGCAACAGGAGTAGCTTCTCCGATTACTCCGCCAAATGTAAATGCTCCTCGAGTGTATACGCCTGCCCAGACTCCGGCGATACAAAAATCTTCACTGATTGCGTCTGTCCAAAACACTCCGGTGCAAATGCCAACAGAACATAAAATTCTGGATACGTTTGTTGGAAAAGGAAATAGTGCCCCTTCAGTGCAGCCAGTGCTTCGTGCTACTTCTCAAGCAAAAATCATAAAACCGTCGAGGCATATTTTCCGAAAAATTTTCATTTTCTTTTTCATACTTCTTGTACTTGCTGGCGGATTTATTTTCGCCTATCTTTCAGGATTTGTTCCTGTGAAAATTCCACAACTTGAGAGCGTCGCAGACAGACTTTCGGTAATGCTTGGTATTCAAACTGTTGTACCAGAAGAAACTCCGAACGTCCCGCAGCCAAATGTCTCGGGTGGTGAATTTACAAGGAACCCACCTTCAGTGGAAGAGATCGCTTCGAGTACAGTCGCATACTATACCGACCGTGTGCGCATCTTCCTTCCTTCTGGAACGGTTACGTCTGTCACCTCGGTCGCCGCCTCTCTTGCCTCAGAGCTTCGTGGAAGAGTAGCCAACTGTAACTATACAGACAAGAATGAGTGCACCCTTGTTGTTCCAGCAAAAACTACTGCTGATCTCGACAAAGTTCTCGAGGATCTTTCTACTGATAAACGCATCAAAGGAGCTGAGAAAGTCGTTTTGCAGTAAATTGTAGCGCTCACGTCAATTGCGCCAGAGCTCCCTCTGTCGTACTATGAGGGCATGTCTTTTTTCACTCGAAAAATCGGTATCGACCTCGGTACCGCAAACACGCTTGTGTATGTTCCTGGGAAAGGGATTGTACTCAACGAGCCTTCTGTTGTCGCAGTTTCTCCTCATGATAATAAAATTTTCGCCGTAGGAATTGAGGCGAAGCAAATGATCGGCCGCACTCCAGATGACATCGTTGCCTATCGCCCGATGAAAGACGGAGTCATTGCAGACTACCGCGTGACACAGGCGATGCTTCGCTACTATATCAACAAAGCGCTCGGCAAATGGAATATTTGGAAACCGGAAGTGATGGTGTCTGTCCCGGCCGGAGTGACTTCGACTGAGCGTCGCGCGGTGGTAGAGGCAGCAGTGAAAGCGGGCGCAAAAAATGCGTACGTGGTGAAGGAGCCGATACTCGCGGCCATCGGTGCCGGGATTCCCATCCACGAAGCGCACGGGCACATGATCGTCGACATCGGTGGTGGCACGACAGATGTCGCGGTGATTTCTCTCGGTGGCATCGTGGCATCCAAATCAGTAAAATGCGCCGGTGATAAAGTAGACCGCGCGATAGCCGACTACATTAAAAAAACTTTCAACCTCGGCATTGGCGACAAAACCGCCGAGCAGGTGAAAATAAAAATCGGTTCCGCTGTACCGCTCGAAGAAGAGATTGTCATCACTATCAAGGGGCGTGATTTTATTTCCGGACTTCCGCGCGCTGTCGACATCGGCACGAATGAAATTGTGAAAGCGATACAGAAAGAATTGAGCGACATGATCAAAGCCATCCGTGACGTACTCCAAGAAACTCCGCCGGAGCTTGCGGCTGATATTATCGATCGCGGCATCATCATGACGGGGGGCTCTTCGATGCTTCGCAATTTCCCCGAGCTCGTCCTCCGTCGCACGGGAGTGAAAGCGCGAGTGGCAGAAGACGCGCTCTACTGCGTGGCAAAAGGCACCGGCATCGCACTCGAGCACTTGGATGTGTATAAGAAGAGCATTATTGCGAAACGGTAACATTCTATGCATCACGCATACCTCGTCTCTGGGACATACGAAAATCTTTTAGCACACCTCGGCGAGTTGGCTTCGGGCTCTGACTTTTGGCATGGCGATTTTGATACGTTTGGCATTGATGAAGGTCGAAGCCTAAAAGAAAGTGCCGCGCGAAAGGCGATGACAGAAGGCGGGAAGAAAATTTTTGTCATTACGGCGAATTCTTTTACCAGTGAAGCGCAAAATTCTCTCCTGAAACTTTTTGAAGAGCCGGTGCCCGACACGCACTTTTTTATACTCACTCCGTCGGCAAAATTTTTCCTCCCCACGCTTTTGTCCCGTTTTTCTAAACTTGATTTATCTGATGGGGGAGAGGGGAAAGAAGATCAGACGAAACTCGCGAAAGATTTTCTCAAAAAAACTCCGGCACAAAGAATTGCCTTCGCGGCGAAACTTGCGAAAGAAGAAAACGCCAAGCGCGAAGCCGTCGAGCTTCTTGAGTCACTCATTGTGTATGTTCGTTCTCGAGCGAAAAGCAAAGCAGCTTCTCCAGAAGATGTGGAAAATCTTACGCATCTTTTGAAGTATCGCGAGTACCTCTTTGGCCGCTCACCGTCGGTAAAAATGATTCTTGAAGCAACGGGGCTTTTGGTGTAAGATGAATCCACATGGCATACGATTTTTCGCATTTTAAAGCACAGCTTGCGAGCGTGGAAGAGTGGCTCGGGGAAGAGCTTTCGGGTATTCGCACCGGGCGCGCGGCTCCGGCGGTGCTCGACGGCGTGACCATCGAATCGTACGGGTCAAAGACTCCGCTCAAGCACGTGGCAAGCATTTCTTCTGAAGATGCAAAAACTCTCCGCGTGTCTCCCTGGGACAAGTCGCAAATAAAGGCTATCGAAAAGGGGATCGGAGAAGCGAATCTCGGAATCTCTGTTTCGTCGGACGCAGACGGCATTCGCGTATTTTTCCCCGATCTCACTTCCGAGCGTCGTACGATGCTCGCCAAGCTTGCGAGAGAAAAGCTTGAGCAGGGGAGGGTGTCTGTCCGAAGCGAGCGTGATGAAGTGTGGAAAGATATTCAGGAAAGTGAAAAAGATGGCGACATTTCTGAAGACGAGAAGTTTAAACTGAAAGAAGAGATGCAGAAACTTGTCGATGCATCAAATAGCAAACTCGACGAGCTCACCGAAAAGAAAGAGAAGGATATTGAAGGGTAATACATGTCCGTACTTATATTTTTTATCATATTGATTTCCCTCGTACTCGTGCATGAGTTCGGGCATTTTATTGTGGCGAAAAAATCTGGTATTCGCGTAGACGAATTTGGCGTCGGGTTTCCGCCAAAACTGTACAGCAAGAAATTTGGCGAGACAGAATATTCAATCAACCTGCTTCCGCTCGGTGGCTTTGTAAAAATCTTTGGAGAAACGCCAGACCAGGACTCTCTTGGTGGTGCAGACAAAGAGAGAAGTATGGTGAATAAATCGAAGAAAGTGCAGGGAGCAGTACTTCTCGCCGGAATTTTTATGAATTTCCTTTTTGCTTGGCCACTCCTCACGGCTACGCTTCTCATTGGTATGCCCTCTTCGGTAGACAGTGCGCCGGCGGGAGCAACAGTGCAAGGCGCAGTACTCACGGTGACAGAAATTTTTCCTGGATCTCCGGCAGAGAAAGCGGGGTTGAAACTGGGAGATAAAATTTTTTCTGTTTCAGATAGTAAAATTCCCCAAGAAAGGGTTGAGAATCCAACACCGGAAACTTTCAGCAAGTTCGTGTCCGAGCATGGTGAGAGAGAGCTTGTCATCTCTACTGTGCGCGGGGGAGATGCGCGTACTATCGCTGCGACTCCGGTAAATGGCATCATTACCGACATGCCGAAAAAAGCCGCTATTGGTGTGGCGCTCGACACGGTGGGGGTAGTGAAGCTTCCTCTACATCTCGCTGTGTACGAAGGCGGAAAACTCACACTACTTTTTATCCGAGATACGTTTGTCGGACTCTACGGTTTCTTCGGAAAGATTTTTCAGGGCCAAGGAGATATTGAGCAAGTCTCCGGTCCGGTGGGGATTGTGAGTATTGTGAGCGATGCGAGCACTCTCGGATTTTCGTACCTCCTCGTCCTTGCGGCACTCATCTCTATCAATCTCGGAGTCATCAATCTTCTGCCGATCCCAGCGCTCGACGGTGGGCGATTCCTTTTTCTTATCATTGAAGCAATCAAGGGCTCGCCGGTAAAACCAAAAATCGCCAACACAGCACACGCCGTCGGCTTCGTTCTTCTGATTGCACTCATACTTTTTGTAACCTATCACGACATCTTGAAGTTGGTGATGAAATAAAGCACAATAAACCCATGCGACAATCACAACTTTTCACCAAGACGCGGAAGGAGGCACCGAAAGATGAGGTGAGTAAAAACGCACAGCTTCTCATCCGTGCGGGTTTTGTACACAAAGAAATGGCGGGGGTGTATTCATATTTGCCCCTCGGCCTTCGCGTGCTCGAGAAGATCAACAGCATCATTCGCGATGAAATGGGCAAGCTTGGCGCAACAGAGCTCCACATGACCGTCCTGCAAAATCCTGAAATCTGGGAAAAGACCGATCGTTGGAGTGATGAAAAAGTAGACAATTGGTTTAAGACCAAGCTCAAGGCGGGTGGTGATGTGGGCCTCGGCTTCACACATGAAGAAGACATTGCCAACCTCATGCGCCAGCATATTTCTTCGTACCGAGATCTGCCTCTTTCTGCCTATCAGATACAGACGAAATTTCGCAACGAACAACGAGCAAAGTCGGGCATCATGCGCGGGCGTGAATTCCTCATGAAAGATTTGTATTCTTTTCACAGCTCGCAGGAAGACCTCGATACATTTTACGAAAAAGCAAAGCAAACGTATCAGAGCGTCTTCTCCCGGGTGGGGCTCGGCGAGAAGACATTTGTCACTTTTGCCAGCGGTGGAATATTTGCAAAGTACAGTCACGAATTTCAGACGGTCTCCGATGCAGGAGAAGACACGATCCATATTTCGCGAGAAAAAAATATTGCTGTGAACGAAGAAGTATTTACGGACGAAGTTTTGACCGACCTTTCTCTCGAGCGTGGCTCTCTCGAAACAGCGACCTCTATTGAAGTGGGAAATATTTTCAAACTGGGGACTCGTTTTTCTGAGCCACTCGGCCTCTTCTTTAAAAATGAAAACGAAGAAATGAAACCGGTCATCATGGGCTCCTACGGCATTGGCCCAGGTCGGCTCATGGGTACCATTATTGAAACACTCTCGGATGAAAAAGGTATGGTGTGGCCAGCGAGTGTCGCGCCATTTCAGATTCACCTCATTGCACTTCGCGCGAAAGAAGAAGGGGATGCTTTGTATGAGCGGCTCACGAAAGCGGGCGTTGAAGTGTTTTATGATGACCGGGAAGAGGTGAGTGCAGGAGAAAAATTTGCGGATGCCGACCTCATTGGTCTCCCATATCGTGTCGTCATCTCTGAAAAAACTCTCAAAGAAGGAAAACTCGAGCTTAAAATGCGCGGAAATGGGGAAGTAAAAATGATCACCGAAGAAGAATTGCGCACACTCGTGGGGTAGTGGAGCTATTGACAGATTCAAATTATATTCGTAAGATAATGCAGGACTTTGTGTCCTGTTTTGTTTTTACAACACCAGAAGAGGAGAAGGCAAAATGCCAAACAGACAGATCCATGCCCGGTCCGTGATGACGAAGGTCGAGGGTCTTCTTACGGAGGCTGAGCAAGCGCTTCGGGAGGCCGAGTCGCGACTCAGAACACTGGAGTCGCAAGACCTGGCGAATCCGGAGAATAAGGAAAGGATCAAGAATCTCCGGCATCGATACGATCGGCTCGTTGGGAAAGCCACGTCCGAAACAGTGGTCAAGCTTCGCGAAGCCAGCTAGCGTAGCGGCTCGGCCCGACCCATCAAAGCGCAGAGGAGCACCCGTTGCTTCCCCTGCGCTTTTTATTTTTGTACTCGCCTGAAAGTTTGATATACTGTAAACAACTTATTCGCTAGCGTTTATTTTCATCATGCAAAAAATTCGAGTGGCCGTGAATGGCTTGGGACGTATCGGGCGCGCATTTTCAAAACTGGCACTAGAGCATCCAGAGATCGAGCTCGTGGCGGCAAACGATTTGGGTGATCCGGCCAACATCGCTTATCTTATGAAGTACGACACTGCGTACGGCCGCGCGAAAATTTCGATTGATCAAAAGATGGGGGAAGATGGCAATCCGTATTTGATTCTCAATGGAGTGTGGATTCGCCTTTTCAGCGAGAAAGATCCGAGTGCTTTGCCGTGGGGTGATCTCGGTGTGGACGTGGTGGTAGAGTCTACGGGGTTTTTTACAAAATACGGTGATGCGGCGGTGCACCTCAAGGCGGGCGCGAAGAAAGTGGTCATCTCTGCTCCAGCCAAAGGCGAAGCTCCTGATGGAGTGGGTGTAGGTACTATCCTCATCGGCATCAATGAAGAAAAATTCGAGACCTGCCAGATTACTTCCAATGCTTCTTGCACGACAAACTCGGCAAGTCCGGTGGTACAGATTCTCCATGAGAAAATTGGGATTGAAAAGGCGATGCTCTCTACCGTGCACGGATACACCGCGACGCAAAAACTCGTCGATGGGAATGACGCAAAAGATTTTCGTCGAGGCCGAGCCGCAGCGCAAAACATTGTACCTTCGACGACGGGTGCGGCAGAGGCGGTGACACAAGCGATTACCGAGCTTTCAGGAAAATTCGACGGGATTTCGTTCCGAGTACCGACCATCAGTGGGTCTCTCGCAGACATCACTTTTCTTACAAAAAGAGATACGAGTGTAGAAGAAGTAAATGACATTCTCCGTGAAGCAGCAAAAGAAGAGCGTTGGAAAAAAGTTTTCATCGTCACTGAAGAACCGATTGTTTCATCCGACATTCTCGGCGAGCGGTATGCTTCTATCGCCGATCTTGGGCTGACGAAAGTGGTAGATGGCAATCTCGTAAAAGTGTGCGCGTGGTATGACAACGAGATGGGGTACACGGCGAGCTTAGTCGAGCACACAATAAAAGCGGGGCAAACGCTCTAGAAATTTTATGAAAATCTTTATCGGGGCAGATCACGCAGGGTACGAGCTCAAGACAAAGCTGATCCCTTTCTTGCAGTCTCTTGGGCATGAGATAGTAGACAATGGCGCCTATGGATATGCCGAGTACGACGACTATCCGGATTTTATTGAGCAGGTGGCCAACATGGTGTCGCACTCGCCCGATTCGAGCAAAGCGCGTGGAATTATCCTCGGTGGTTCCGGGCAGGGAGAGGCGATACTCGCCAATAAATATCCTCACGTGAGGGCGGTCGTTTTCAACGGGCAGTACGTACCATCCGATGGTCGCCAAGTGCCAGACGAAATTTTTCTCTCACGCGATCACAACGATTCAAACATTCTTTCTCTCGGCGCTCGCTTTCTTTCGGAAGAAGAAGCGAAAGATGCCGTGCGTGAGTGGCTCGAGACACCATTTTCTGCTGAAGAACGGCATGTTCGCCGCCTTGAAAAAGTCGAGAAGCTCACTTCAAAAGTGCATCAATTATGGACATTGAGATAATCCCCGCGGTCATGCCAGAGAGCCTCGAAGAGCTTCGAGAAAAAGCCGCTCTTCTTCGCGGTGTGGTGAAGACAGTGCAAGTGGATGTGATGGACGGAAAGTTTGTTTCTTCTCTCGATTGGCCAATGCAACCGCAAGACAAGGAAGGGTTTTTGAAAATTATTGAGGGCACAGATGCGCTTCCGTTTTGGAAAGAGCTTGATTATGAAGCCGACCTCATGATTCACAACCCAGAAGAAAGTATCAGTGAATGGGTCAATGCCGGATTCCACCGCATTATCATTCACATCGAATCGACCACCAAAGCAGTACAGATTTTCGATGAATGGTCCGGTCCGGTAGAAATGGGCATTGCTCTCAACGTGGATACACCAAACGATGTTTTGTTCCCACTTCTCGATGAAGGAAAAGTAAAATTCGTGCAGTTTATGGGGATAGCGCAAATAGGGTATCAGGGTCAGCCATTTGACGAACGGGTAATTCACAAAATTACTTCTTTGCGCAAGCTCTACCCGAGCGTTATAATAAGCGTTGATGGCGCGGTAAATTCTGATACAATACCTCGCCTCGTATCTGCGGGGGTAAGTCGCCTCGCTATGGGTTCTGCCTTTTGGAAGTATGAAGATCTAAAAGTGGGAATGGGGGAAATTCAGAAATTGGTGAAAAGCGCAGTCTAAACAAAAACTTTTATGAACGAAGAAATGAAACAAGAATTTCAGGAAATAAAGAGTTTGATCCATGGGATGGATCAGAAAATTAGTACCATGGATGAAAAATTTGAAGGAAGATTTACTAATCTTGAAGGGAAGTTCGTTGGTCTCGAGCAAAAAATGATGCAAGGTTTTGAAGCAATGGACGCAAAGATTGACTCTGTGCAAGAGCAAGTTGTGGAGACAAATCGTTTTGTGCGTGAAGGCTTTGAAGCCATGAGTACAAAAATAGATGCCGTGCAAGAACAGGTAGATGGTTTGCCCCAGCGAGTACAGGGAGCAGAAAATCGTATGGACAGACTCAACGAAAAAGTCATGGATGAAATGTATCCGGTGAAAGAGAAAAACAAAGAGCTCGACAAGCGCCTTTTTGCGGTCGAAACCAAGCTTCAAGCCGTGTAGCATAAAAAGAGTATGACCAATGAGCCTCTCTACGACGACAAAATAAAATTCCTTGAAGGAAAGGCGAACGCGATTCGCCAGTCTATTATCGAGATGCTTCTTGCTGCCGGCTCCGGGCACACCGCGGGTCCTCTCGGTATGGCGGATATTTTCACAGCGCTCTATTTTCATATTTTGAATCACGACCCGAAGAATCCTTCTTGGGAGGAGCGCGATCGACTCGTGCTTTCCAATGGTCACATCTGTCCCGTCCTTTACGCGACCATGGCGCATGCGGGATATTTCCCAGTAGAAGAACTCAATACTTTGCGAAAGTGGAAGAGCCGCTTGCAGGGGCATCCGCATCGGGATTTTTTGCCAATGCTTGAGACGAGCTCTGGCCCTCTCGGCTCTGGCCTCTCGCAATCTGTCGGTATGGCGCTGGCAGGAAAGAAGAATCAAATCGTGTGTCTCATGGGCGACGGTGAGCAAGACTCTGGGCAAGTGTGGGAAGCGGTGATGCTCGCGGGGAAAAACCGCCTCGCGAATCTCACGGCGGTGATTGACCGAAATAATATTCAGATAGATGGGATGGTGGAGGACATCATGCCACTCGAGCCACTCGCCGATAAATATCGTGCGTTCAACTGGCATGTGATCGAGATCGACGGACATGATTTTCATTCTATTGTGGGCGCATTCAACGAAGCACAAGCGATTTACGAAAAGCCGGTGATGATCATCGCGCACACGATCCCAGGGAAGGGGATTCCGGAAATCGAGTTTGATTATCGGTGGCACGGCATGCCGCCAAACAAAGAACAAGCCGCGCACTTCCTCGATATACTCCGAACGCTTGGGGGAAAAATTTCAGGAGAGCATAAATAAAGTCTGGAAAATAATATGAAAAATAAAATATATATTGTGATAATTGTTATTCTCTCACTTTTGGTTGTAGTTCTTTCTTTCCCTTATGTACGACCATGCTGGTACAATGCGCCGATTGATCCTGTCGGGGAGATTGACCCGGGTTATCAATCGCATATGCAGTGTGCTTGGATATGGGAGGAAGAGGGGTGGATGCGGTATCAGGCGCAACGGAACGGGTCTTTCGGGACAAGACGAGTGGATCAAGGTGATGCGATAACGATACCAGTGATTTATGACCCCAGTCGCGATCCTCGTTTGCCGCACTAAATTCTATGACAGAAAACACATCCACTGAGAATATAAAAATACAGCACATCAGTAACTCGCTGGTAACAGTGTTTCTTGGTGTATGTCTGGTTGGGGTAGGTTATTTTTTCTTTTCACCTGACGATTACGTATTGTTAGGGGTTTTTTCTTGGCAGATGGTTGTTGTTGCTTCTGGTATTTTAATACTTTTGGTTGGGATTTTAGACAAACTAATCCGTCCAAAAGCCGATGAGAACAAACTCATAAGTATGGATGTTTTGTATTGGACTTTTACCCTCGTGGCTATCCTACCCGTAGCCTTTATTGTAGATACTGCCTTTGTTGAGGACTACTCAACTGCTGGTCTCGGTGGGCTTGCTTTAATTCCGTTTCTGATAGTCTCTTCTTTCTACCTTTTGTTCTGGATTCTCATAACTACTTTTGATTTAACTCACAAGATCATTGCCATGTTACGGGAGTGGAGAAAGGGAGAGAGCCTTTCAGGTGTGTACACCTTCTCTGCCCAGTTGTTTCTTCTGATTTCTGTCGCGGTGCTCTTACTTGTTATATTATTAAAATAATACATCTCAACCCAAAACTTCTATGAAGTCTTCATTTTTTATGAAAAATATATTTACACGATTTGCAACAATAGCTTTGTGGATAGGAATTATACTCTTTCCAGCCAGTATCGCCGGGGCATTCATGGGATTTTATAGAGAAGCCGATATCCTGCTTCTTATTAGTGCTGCCACAATCTTTATTAGTGCTTGTGCATTGGCAGGAATGAAGCTATATGAGAAAAAAGGTGAGGACCTGCCCGCTAAAAGTTTTGGAGGGCAAGCGTTTAACTATATTTCGCATATTTTGTTCACAATATTCATCATCACCATCTTTATCTTGATTTTTCTAGAAACGAGATAAATTACTAATAAATGTTGTGTTAAATGTCACTTAATGTTTAAAATGATGAACCTCAATCCCAAACTTTTTGATACCGACATCGAGCAAGTGCCAATCCGTAAAGGATTTGGCGAGGGGCTTTTGGCCGCGGCCGAGGCGGACGAGCGCGTGGTGGGGCTTTGTGCTGACCTCACCGATTCTACACAAATGCATCTTTTTAAAAATAAATTCCCCGAGAGATTTGTAGAGATGGGGGTGGCCGAGCAAAATCTCGCGAGCGTTGCTTCGGGCATGGCGGCGATGGGGAAAGTTCCGTTCATTACCTCGTATGCAATGTTTTCTCCCGGAAGAAACTGGGAGCAGATTCGCACCACTATTTGTTACAACAATCGTAATGTGAAAATCGCCGGCTCGCATGCGGGAGTCTCGGTGGGTCCCGATGGTGGTACGCATCAGGCTATCGAAGATATTGCTATTACGCGGGTCATTCCGCGTATGACGGTACTTGTACCGTGTGACACTCTTGAGGCGAAGAAAGCGACGCTCGCTGCTGCGAAGATGGACGGGCCGGTGTACATTCGCCTCGCCCGCGAAAAAACTCCAGTGATGACCACAGAAGAAACGCCATTTGAAATCGGAAAATCACAACTCTTTTTTGAACCGGTGTTACAGAAGCCGAAAGAAGAAACCGTGGGAATTATCGCGTGTGGTGCTCTCGTCTACAACGCGATTATGGCGGCACGGAAGCTGGAGGAAGAGGGGATTGCGGCGCGAGTGCTCAACCTCGCCACCATAAAGCCGCTCGACGAAGAGGGGATTCTCGCATTTGCACACGGAGTGAAGGCGGTGGTTACCGTAGAAGAGCATCAGATTCGCGGTGGCATGGGAAGTGCTGTGGCGGAATTTCTCGCAAAAAAATATCCGCTTCCGATAGAATTTGTGGGCGTGGATGATGAATTTGGACAGTCGGGCACGCCGGAAGAGCTCATCAAACATTACGGTATGGGCAAGGAAAGTATTCTTGCTGCCACCAAGAGAGCTTTGGAAAGATAAGTGGATAAAGTTTTATTGCAAAGCCCTCGAGAGGGCGTATTATGTGTTCACTATGGAAAAATTAGAACAACCAAACGGCCAGAGCAACCTTGAACAGAGATCGGACGTTGAGCTCTTAAGAGAAATTAATGTTTTGTTTGAAGAAGATTTGAGAGTCCGCGTGGGGAACCATGAACGCTTTTTAAGTTTTACCAATAGGCTTGATCGGCACAAACCAGTACAAGATATTTCAGATGCTGCTGAGTCCTACATGCACAAGAGAGTTCAGTCTTGGGAACACGTGGCTTCGAAACTTGAAGAAAGAAAAGAGACCTCTGGTCGCGAAACACCTGTAGAAGAAGGGGGTGAGGTTTTCTTGCGCAAGGTGGGTGTGGATGGGCAAGGTGAAGAACGCTCGCACAAAGAGCTCTGGCGTCTGGTAGAGCTTGCAGAGGATAAGATAGCAGATGCTAAGCTTGAGCAAGCTATCATGGAGAGGTTTCTCGACAAGAAAAAGGTTTCTTCCGCTGGGGAACAGAGGTTTTTGGAAAAATACCCTTATGTAGCAGTACTTATGCAGGAAGCAGAAGCCGCTTGGGAGAATGCTAAAAAGTTGAAGGGGGAGGCAGAGGCAAAAGAGAAGGAAGGCCGCGCTGCTTGACTCTTTTTCGCATTTTGCTAGTATTATGTCACCCCGCGTTTCGTCTCATCTGGGGCGTAGTTTTTATGTTGTTACTGTTGTCACTCGGGCTACCAAGCCGAAATTTATAAGCAAAAAATATTATAAGGAGTAAATAAAATAATTATATGGCAGAAGAATTCAAACGAGATAAGCCGCACGTAAACGTCGGCACCATCGGTCACGTCGACCACGGAAAGACTACTCTTACCGCGGCTATTCTCCATGTTCTCAACATGGCAGGAAAGACGGTAAAGATGAAGGGTGTTGATCAAATCGACTCCGCACCGGAAGAGAAGGCTCGCGGTATTACTATCAACATCTCCCACAACGAGTACTCAACAGACTCTCGCCACTACGCACACATCGACGCTCCAGGACACGCTGACTACATCAAAAACATGATCACTGGCGCCGCTCAGATGGACGGAGCTGTCCTCGTAGTTGCAGCAGTCGACGGCGTTATGCCACAAACTCGCGAGCACATTCTTCTCGCAAAGCAGGTCGGCGTACCAAAGATCATTGTTTTCTTGAACAAGTGTGACATGGTAGACGACAAAGACCTCATCGACCTCGTGGAGGAAGAAGTCCGCGAGCTTCTCACGAAGCAAGGTTTCGACGGTGCAGGCGCTCCTGTCATCCGTGGTTCCGGCCTCAAAGCTCTTGAAGCCACATCTGTCGAAGATGAATGGGCAAAGAAAATCCTCGAGCTCGCCGACGCTCTCGACAGCTACATTCCACTCCCTGAGCGCGAACTCGACAAGCCATTCCTTATGGCCGTTGAAGACATCTTCTCAATTGAAGGTCGTGGTACTGTTGCCACCGGACGTATTGAGCGCGGGAAGATCAAGGTAGGTGAAGAAATCGAAATCGTTGGTCTTAAAGATACAGTAAAGACGACTGTCACCGGTATCGAAATGTTCAACAAGTCTCTCCAGGAAGGTATGGCAGGAGACAATGCTGGTATTCTTTTGCGCGGTACAAAGAAAGAAGACATCACCCGCGGACAGGTGCTCTCAAAGCCAGGTTCTCTCACTCCACACACCGATTTCGAAGCTGAAGTCTATGTGCTTTCAAAAGAGGAAGGTGGTCGCCACACTCCATTCTTTACTGGCTACAAGCCTCAATTCTATGTTCGTACCACAGACGTAACAGGAGATGTTTCTCTTCCTGAAGGAACAGAAATGGTTATGCCAGGAGACACGGTGAACGTAAAAGTAAAGCTTATCGTTCCAGTCGCTCTCGAAGAAAAACAGCGCTTTGCTATCCGCGAAGGAGGCAAGACTGTCGGAGCAGGAGTAGTAGTGAAGATAACTGCATAAACACGAATAATGGCCACGAAACCGAAAACAACCGAGAAATCGGCACCAAAAAAGAAGACAGAAAAGAAAGCCGAGGAAATCGCAAAGCTTCGTATTCGCGTACGCGCTTTCGAGCACAAGATCTTGGACGCTTCGGTGAAGCAGATAATCGACACCGCCCTCCGCTACGACGCTATCATTGCCGGCCCAGTACCGCTCCCAACTGAGATTAAAAAGTATACAGTAAACCGCTCTACGTTTGTCCATAAAGACGCTCGCGAACAATTCGAAATTCGTACGCACAAGAGACTTGTCGATATCATGAATCCAAACGGAAAAGTTATCGAGGCGCTTACAAACCTCTCTCTTCCATCTGGGGTGAATATTGATGTGAAGATGGTGTAGTACTCTTATGAATCCGTCTCTCCAGCAAAGGCTCCCGTGGATTATCGTACTCGTCGTTATTCTTGGTCTGGTCTTCTTTTGGTGGAAGGGTGTAAACAATCCCCAATACAAAGGTGCTCCACAAGAAATGGCGAGTACGACGCAAGAGTCTCCCGCTTCTACTACGACACTACCAGTCGTTAAGAAACCTATTCCGCTTCCAGTGAAAGCTGCGGTGAAAAATCCTGTCGAAAATCAGTTTGCTTTCTCTACTTCCGCTACTTCCAGCTCGGGCACAAGCACTCCTGAGTTTCCAACCCTGGTAATACATCTTCCGCCAAATATAGAAGGCACTCTGACTCTTACCTTGGATGCGACAACGACGGTTTATTTTGTTACAGATTCGTGCGATTGCCAGGCGCAAATGCAGCAAATCTTTGCAAATCTTTCCGTTGCCTTGGAACAGCTTAGCAAAGTCCTCGTCCTCTTGAGTGCTGAGATTCCAAAAATGGGACTGAAGTAGTTTTTCGCTCGATGACCATATACAACAAAAGAGAATCTTTCGTCCTTTTCTTGGGAGACATTTTCTTTCTCGTGGCTTCTCTGTGGCTCACGCTCTTTCTTCGTGCACTCGAAATTCCAAGTCAAGAAATATTTCTCGCCCACCTTGAGCCGTTCTCACTTCTCTTTGTTGCGTGGATTGCGGTGTTCTATATCTTCGGCCTGTATGGAAAGCACACGCTCTTCTTCAAAACACGTCTTCCGTTTCTCCTTCTCGATGCCCAGCTTTTAAACGGAGGCATTGCGGCGCTTTTCTTCTACTTCATTCCTTTCTTCGACATCGCTCCGAAAACCATTCTTCTTCTCTCTTGTGTTGTTTCGTTCTTCCTCATACTCTTGTGGCGAATGAAAATTGCGACCCTTCTCGGTTTTCGCCGCCGAGAACGAGCTATTCTGATTGGGGCGGGGAGCGACAAAGACTTGCTCTATAAAGAGGTGCGAGGGAATTCTCGTTATGCATTTACTTTCGTCACTTCTCTCGATATCAACAAGATAGATGGAATTAATTTCGATGAAGATATTTTGAAGCCCGTGCAGACGGAGCGCGTGTCGGTCATTGTCCTCGACTTTAGTAGCGATAAACTTTTACCGCTTTTACCGCACTTCTACAATTTGCTTTTTGCCGGGGTCCGATTTTTTGACATCAACACGGTGTACGAAGAAATTTTCGACCGCGTCCCCGTTTCTTCGCTTCACCACTCTTGGGTGCTTAAAAATATCTCGGCATCATCTACGCGCGGGTATGACTTTTTGAAGCGCGCGATGGACATCCTTGCTTCTTTTCCACTCTCAATTCTCTCTCTTCTTCTTTTTCCGTTCGTGTATTTGGCCATGAAGTGGGAGGATGCGGGGCCTATTTTTACAAAACAAGTACGCGTGGGTAAGGGCAATATTCCGGTGGCAATCTACAAGCTTCGTACGATGAGCGTGGTCTCTGAATCGGGCGCAGATACGACAGCGCAACACATCACTCGTGTGGGGAAATTCCTTCGAAAATCCCGAATAGACGAGCTCCCTCAACTGTGGAATGTGCTCCGCGGTGACCTTTCTCTCATCGGGCCACGGCAGGAATTTCCGCATCTCGCCAAGCTCTATGAAGAGAAAATTCCGTATTATAATGTCCGACACTTGATCAAACCAGGCCTCTCTGGCTGGGCGCAGATCAATATGGAGAAACCTCCGAAGTTTAGCGTGGGTTATAACGAGACACAGGAAAAGCTTTCGTATGACCTGTATTACATCAAGCATCGTTCATTTTTACTGGACATTAAAATTGCTTTGTTTACTATAAAGACACTCTTATCAAGAAGCGGGGTATAAAAACCAAATATTAATATGAAAAAAGCAATAGTCACGGGAGGCGCTGGTTTTATTGGATCGCACATTACTGACGAGCTTGTTGAGAGAGGCTATGAAGTACACGTGATTGATAATCTTTCCGGTGGAAAGCGCGAGCGGGTCAATCCGAAAGCCGTTTTTCACGAAGTAGATATTCGAAAGAGTGAGGAGCTTACACCGATTTTCGAAGGAGCTCAATACGTTTTCCATCTCGCCGCACTTCCTCGTGTGCAATATTCTATTGAGAATCCGGAAGAGACGAATGAAGTAAATATTTCCGGGACGCTCAATGTCCTCCATGCGGCATCGAAAGCGGGAGTGAAGAAGGTGGTGTATTCTGCATCGAGCTCGGCGTATGGCGACCAAGACATCATGCCGCTCATCGAGACGATGCCTGCCAATCCGAAGAGCCCGTATGGCTTGCACAAATATGTGGGAGAGCTTTACTGCAAACTTTTTTCCGAAGTATACAATTTGCCCACCGTCTCATTGCGTTATTTCAATGTGTACGGCCCGCGCCTCGATCCAGATGGAGCGTATGCGCTTGTCATCGGAAAGTTTTTCAAACAACGCCAAGAAGGAAACCCGATAACCATTACCGGCGACGGTACACAGACACGCGACTTTACCCACGTACGCGATGTGGTGAATGCCAACATGCTCGCGGCAGAGAGCGAAACCATCGGCAAAGGTGAAATGGTAAATATCGGCGCCGGAAAGAATCTTTCAATCAACGAAGTCGCGGAAATAATCGGTGGGCCGGTAGAGCATATCGCTCCGCGCCTCGAGCCGCACGACACCCTCGCAGACAATTCGCTCGCAAAAAAACTTCTCGGCTGGGAGCCAAAGGTAAGCTTTGAAGAGGGAATAGACGAGCTCAAAAAATTGTTTGGAGTGTGATAGTATGTGGGTATGAAAGACAAGCAAATCGAGAAGCTCATAAAAAAAGAAATCGCTCGACAGGAAAAGTCGGTGAGTCTCATCGCTTCGGAGAATTATGTTTCCAAAGACGTACTCGCCGCACTTGGCTCCGAGCTCACCAATAAATATTCCGAAGGATATCCCGGTCGGCGATATTACGGTGGCAATGGAGTGATTGATGAAATTGAGGAGCTGTGCCGAGTGCGAGCTTTGAGACTTTTCGGTTTGTTAGAAAAATCTTGGGCGGTGAATGTGCAACCGCTCTCTGGCTCGCCGGCAAATGTGGCCGTGTACACTGCGCTCGTGCCTCTCGGTGGGAAAATCATGGGGCTCTCACTCGCGCACGGCGGGCATCTCACACACGGGCACAAAGTTTCGCTCACTGGCATGGCATGGAAGCAGATCCCGTTTGGGGTAGATGCAAAAACTGAGATGCTCGATTATGAAAATCTCCGTGAGATTGCGGTGAAAGAAAAGCCAAACATTATCGTGGCTGGCTTCACGGCATATCCGCGCAAGATAGATTTCAAAAAATTCCGAGAGATTGCTGATGCCTCCGGCGCCGTACTCATGGTAGATATGTCGCACTTCGCCGGGCTCGTCGCTGGCGGAGCGTATCCGTCGCCTTTCAAATATGCCGATGTGGTGACGACGACCACGCACAAAACTCTCCGTGGTCCTCGTGCGGCGCTCATTTTCTCTCGCCGGGATGCTCGTGGCTTTTCGGAAAAAATAGACAAAGCGATTTTCCCCGGGATGCAGGGTGGTCCGCACAACAACCAGATCGCCGCAGTGGCAGTGGCTCTCCGAGAAGCGTCGCAACCTTCATTTAAAAAATATGCTGAGCAAGTAATAAAAAATGCAAAGACTCTCGCAGAAGAATTGAAGAAGAACGGCTGGCGGATTATTTCCGGGGGTACTGATTCGCACCTGTTGCTCGTCGATGTCTGGCTCGACGGCAAGGGGATTCCCGGTAAAGAAGCCGAAGTGCGACTTGAAAAAGCAGGAATTATCGCCAACAAAAATACCATTCCAAACGAAACTCGTTCCGCCTTCGACCCGTCGGGTATTCGCCTCGGCACCGCAGCGGAGACGACAAGGGGTGCAAAAGAGCGCGACATGGTAAAGCTCGCCGCTCGTATCGACAAAGCATTGCGAGGGTAGGTATTATGTGGTAGAGTTTTTGTGGCGGGATTAATTTTGAAATATACGGAGGATACCGTGGAAAAGAGTACTCGTTCTAATAAAGAAGCACTCGCAGGTTACTATGCGCACTGCAATTCTGAAAAGGAAAGGAAAAAGAGAATAAAAGAACTTCTGCAAAAAGGCGGTGTTGTTGCTAGGGAAGACGGCACAGTCTCATTTGATCTTGAGCTCCTCTATGGTGGGCTGGAACAATCCCTCAGAGCACTTATGCATACCGTAGCTGGAGAAGTCGTGGACAAGAAGATTTCTTTCGACTTCCTGTTCTTCCGAACAGAGAACGGTGATGTCGTGGGTCTTTGGTTAAGGGATTATTTTCTCTCGTCTGGTAAGCCCGTTCCTTGGGTTCGACAAGCAAGTGATGGGTCCTGGCTCGGATTGAAGGGAAGTAGTATTTTTACAGGAAATAAAGCTCTTATTGTTGTCGACGCCGCTTGGACAGGAGACACGCTCGCCTCGCTTGTCTCTTCTGTAAGAAGCAAAGGGTATACCGTGAAAGATGCTCTCTGCATCATCTCTTCGGGTGAGGAGGCAGAAACCCGACTTTTGGCCGAAGGGGTCACTCTTCATGCTGCAGTTACAACACCGTGGCTGAGCGACTACGTTAGTTCGGGCGATCGGGAGAGATTCGTAAAGCGTCCCCCGGTGTCCATTATCCCTACTGCACCACCAGTTACGGCAGAAACGGCTCGGCCTCATGATATGGCAGAGATAGAAGATTTCTCGGGCTGTGTAGACTAGCGAGACTCGCTTTTTTCACCCCAACATTCCGTACTTTTGCATTCGCCACTCGGCGGGTGCGGAGGTACGGTTTTTTATTTTTCTCAAGCGCGGTACACTATATGTATGGATATTGCATCACACGGGCTTTGGGGCGGAGTGGCTTTCGGAAGAAAAAATAAGAAGAGCTACTGGCTCGCTTTTTTCTTCGGCGTGTTTCCGGATTTGTTTGCATTCAGCTTCGGCTTTGTGCAATTCATCGTGCAGTATACTTTTACTGCGGGAGACTTACCGATACTCGGGCCGGCGGACGGGTACGCGCACATCCCGCAATATGTTTTTTCTCTCTACAATATCTCGCACAGTTTCGTCACGTTTATTCTCGTGTTCGGTCTCGTGTGGCTCATTTGGAAACGCCCGGTGGTAGAGATGCTCGCTTGGCCACTCCATATAGTGGTGGATATTTTTACTCACAGCGATGCGTTTTTCCCCACGCCATTTCTCTGGCCGATTTCGAGTTTTCACGTAAATGGAATTCCGTGGGGGAATCCGGTAATTTTCTTCCCGAATGTCATCTTGCTCGCACTGGCGTACTATTGGTTTTTTAAAAAAAGAGGCGGTTTTAAGAAGAGCTTGTAAAAGGGGTCTCTTGTGCTAGGATTTCTATGGCACGTTCTTTTTGACGTGTACATTGAAATATCTTTTCTCAAAAACGGAGAACAGCATGAGCACTGAAGTGACGGAAAACGCACTGCGATTTCTCAGAGAAGCTATCCTCTGTGGTGCGTTGCGGTTTGATGAAACTCCTCTTAAGTCAGGGCGAATGAGTCCATACTTTTTCAACGCCGGGCTCTTCGATGACGGACACAATCAACAGGCTCTCGGTCTCGCCTACGCCAAACTCCTTCTCGGATTGGGAGTCCAGTTTGACACTGTCGTCGGTATTCTCGACAAAGGGGCATTCATTGCACCAGCGACGGCGATGACTCTTGCAAACTACAACGAAGGAAGAAATGTGGAAGTCTGTCTTATCCGAAAGGAAGCCAAGGATCATGGCGAAGGTGGATCCATCATCGGTCGAGGTATTAAGGAGGGAGCGAAAGTCGTCATCCTCGACGACGTTATCACTGATGGTGCGACAAAGCGGTATGCTCTCGACATCGTACGATCTGCTGGAGCTGAAGTGGTCGGCATTGTTGTCGCTTTCGATCGCGGTGAATGCAGATACGGCGCGATGTGTACTGCAGTGCAAGAATTCCAGGATGAATTCACTATCCCCGTTTATTCTGTTGCGACCGTACGGCACTTGGTGGCACTTCTCGGCCAACAAGAGGAAACAGAAAAATTGAAAGTACTCGGGGAATATCTCGCTCAATACGGGGCCTAATAAATAGGGCGCTCTCAAATCATAGCTCGCGGTTGCCATGTGTGCCGCGGGCTTTTTCTTTTCATTTTTGAAATTTTAGATACACTAAAGCTCATGTTGGTAGATGGCAGAAAAATAGCGCAAGAAATAAAAGATCAGTTGCGCGAGGCGATTCTGAAACTCGAGAAAAAACCTCGGCTGGATATTGTGTATGTCGGAGAGAATCCAGTGATTGAAAGTTTCATCCGCATCAAGCGAAAAGTGGGGGAGGAGATTGGGGTGGAAACTCTCGTGCATCGATTTCCGGAAACTATTTCACAAGATGAACTTGAAGGCGAGATTTTGAATATCGGAAAAGACGCGGAGGGGAATGGTATTGTGGTACAGCTTCCACTCCCGCAATCTCTCGATACGGATGCTGTACTCAATATGATTCCGCCGGAAAAAGATGTCGATGTCTTATCGCGAGCGGCTTTTCAAAAATTTTCAAACGGCGGGAATATTTTTCCACCCGTTGCCGGGGCAGTGAAAGAGATTTTAGGAATGGCCGGCGTGATTCTTAAAAAAGATTTGAAAGTGGTGGTGCTTGGGAGGGGCCGCTTGGTGGGCGAGCCGGTGGTCGCATGGCTCTCTCGCGAAGGAGTGAGTCCTGTGGTGGCCGACAAAGAAACGGAAAATATTTCAGAGTTGCTTCGTGATGCGGATATTATTATTTCCGGCATCGGCGTCCCCGGGTTTATCAAGCCGGAGATGCTGAAAGATAGCGTGATACTCGTCGACGCGGGCACGAGCGAGCAGGCGGGAAAAGTAGCAGGCGATGCCGACCCTCTGTGTGAAGAAAAGTGTTCAATCTTCACACCCGTTCCGGGTGGCGTGGGGCCGATTACCGTGGCAATATTATTTCGCAATTTGGTGTATCTTCCGCCTCATTAGCGGGTCTTTTCTGAAAAGAAGACGGTACTTGAATTTTTAACAAAAAGTTGTATATTTGTACGTGCTATGAAAAAAATACGAAAAACGAAGATCGTCGCCACCCTCGGCCTCGCTTCTTCCACACAAAAAGAAATCGAGGGATTGATAAAAGCGGGAATGAA
>OFRG01000024.1_pt1 | contig 56660 bp, 67 predicted proteins | sample 1543071 | NCBI WGS metagenome assembly OFRG01 (sample SAMN07774222, study PRJEB24372) | wastewater metagenome | isolation source: WWTP Verbania (Effluent) | place: Italy: Verbania | collected 2015-12
AAACCTCATCCTGCACAAAAACTATCCGGTCTGCACAAAAAGTCCATCGGGATTTGTTGGTTGAATTTGCTCAAAATTGAAAGCAGATTGTGCCATTCGTTTCGCCGCAATCTCGCAATACTTCTCTTGAATTTCGATTCCGATACTCTTAATGCCATAGAACAATCACCATGTCTGCCACCCATTCCACTTGATAAGGCCACCCCATTCGGCAGGCTCAAGTTCGCGCACCACGTCACGCGCATCGGCGTGATAGATCGTGCAAAACTCATCCTGAAAATACGGCTTAATCATTACCCACGTCTCAGACAACCAACACATTGCCATTGGCTGCGCATAGTCTTTTTAGAAAATCCATCTCGTGTTCCGGCGAAACATGGACAGGCCCAGCAAGAAACCTGCCCGCTCGGAATTTCAAAAGATTTCAATGATTCGCCAATGCTGCCCACGCTGGTCAATCAGACTGCCAAGAATTTCCAGTTGAGCGAAGTGAGCGCTGACAAGGGTTACAGTTCTTTCGACAATCACGAAGCCATTACCAAAGCGGGCGCAGTTCCGTACATCGCTTTCAAGGCGAATGCTACTGGCGAAGTCGGCGGAATGTTTCAAAAGATGTACCACTTCTATTGCTTCAAGCGCGATGAGTTTTTGAGGTCCTATCACAAGCGGTCTACGGAGTTCCGCCGTCCGAAGTGACTCGCTTACCACCCCTCTGGGGTGCCGCTCGTTTCTGCTATGCGCCGCCCCTTCGGGTGATATTCAGAGGGGCGAGCGTCGAAATAAATCGTCCTGCCACCTAAATAATCGTTGACAGGTGCGCGCACTTGAACTACACTCCTTCCTGTCGAGGCAATAAAGCAGCGACAAATTACAAGGAGACTATTATGGCAGTTTGGTTTTGCAAAGAGTGTGGATGTGATTCGGCGGAAACGTCGGATCGCTGTGAAATCTGCGACGCGCCGCGCGAAATAGCGGGCGTAGCCACCTACGCGGAAGTACCAAGAGCCGAAGCTCACGCCACTTTTGAACTTGATGGACAGCCAGTCGCATACGCAACTAAAAAAGAAAGCACGAGCAATCCGCTTGGGCCAGTCAACGCGGACATAGCCCGCATTAAAAAGGAGGCCGGACTGTGAAAATTCAAAAAGTGAAACGCGCATTAGAGGCAATCGGTAACGAGTATAAAATCCGCAAAACCGCGAGCGGGAACTTCCAAGCCGTCTCGCCTTCCGGTGAGGTTCTTGCGACGGCAAAAACGGAACCGCGTGCGCGCGAAGGCGCTCAGGCAGAATATAACCGCCGCCGACAGGGTGCATATAAGAGGTAATCATGCCACGCAATCCCCAAGCGCCGAGAGCTAGCGAAGTCCACTGGCTCTCGGCGGAAGAGAAAGAAACCGCGCTGGTATTGTTGCCTGACGGCGAATCGTTCAGCAACTACGTCCGGCGCAAACTTTTCAAACTATCTTCCCTGGCTCACGGTGGAGCGCGCCACCGTCCAGCGCCATCCGGCGAAGCCGAGACGGGGCAGCGGGGCGGGCGGAAGACACAAGGCAGCCCTCGCCCGTCTCCATTCCGCAGGCGTCGCTAAGTCGCGCCGCACTGCTTCACTGCCGGGTGCCGGGGGTCGTCGTTTACCCCTCTGGGGTGGCGCTCCTTCATTGTAGCTAGAAATTGGTCGGAGAGAGAAGCACAGTCAATACGTGAAAAGGTTGACCATGCTGTAATCTTCGATCTAAGCCCGAATGATTTTAGTATATTTAGTGATGAAGAGCAGTCACTCTTGAATGAGTTTATTATTACTGTATTAAGTCCTGTCAATCAAACAGCTTAGGATAAGAAGATTTATCATTGTTTATACGCTCATTAGCTAAATTTGCATAATTTGAGACAAGCTCAATTCCTAGATAATGGCGCTCAAGTCTTCGCGCAACCACCGCTGTTGTGCCCGCCCCCATGAATGGGTCTAAAACCAAATCACCCTTAGCTGTTCCTGCCAATAGGCATTGTTCAACTAATTGTTCAGGGAAAACCGCAAAATGAGAGCCCCGAAATTTGCCTAAAGGGATATTCCAAACTGTTCGTTTATTGCGACCTAAAGGATGGAATGCTTGATCCCATCGCCCATTGTGAAGATTCGGATTTCCAGCATTCTTACCATTCTCAGGAGTTCCGTTCTTCTTTCCTAGATGATTGCGCCCGCCTTTCATTTTGGATTCTTCACTGAACGTAACATGTGGCTCTCGGATAGCATCTGCGTTGTAATAGTAGTCTTGGGTTTTCGTAAAAAAGAAAATGTGCTCATGGGATGTCGTTGGTCTCGTTTTTACAGAAGAAGGCATCGCATTAGGTTTATTCCATATAATTTCACTTCTGAGTGTCCAGCCGGAATCCTGAAGACCTAATGCCACACGCCATGGGATTCCGAGTAATCGCCCATCTCGATATGTGTCACCAAGATTAACCCACAAAGTTCCTGAAGAACGAAGCACTCGCTTTAACTCATCAAAAAGACAAATCAGCTTTTCGACATAGGCCATCGGTTGAGTTTCAAGCCCAAATTCGTACTGTTGCAGGCTGTTGCATTGGCTATACTTACGATGTCCGAAGTAAGGAGGACTTGTAACTATACATTGGACAGATTCAGAAAGAACTGTTTTTGAAATAGTCCAAGCGTCGCCGACTAAAATCTTATCGACTTGAACAGACAAAGCAGCATTTTCTTGAGGCTGTTTTGTCTTACTGTCGTTGGTAATAGCCATGCTGTTTATTTTATTGGGTGCACTTGTGGGAATCATAAGTTTGAGGGAAAAGTAATTGAAGCTCCGCAAGCCAGAGTTTTATGCCTTCTTCGGGACACGTCGGCGATTTTTCCATCCAAGCGTCCAACTTCGGCAGGCACGCACTTGCTAATCCCAGTTCTGGAAAAAAACGAAATAAATAAGGCTTGCATTCGTCAGCAAAACGGCCAAGCTGATGGGTATTAGGGGATGATTCCATTGTTATCCAGCCAAGAATCTCATACAGATCGCCAATGCCATTGCCACCGTCTTCCGTCGGCGCAGTCAGCAGTCGTCCTGTTGTCACAGTAAGAACTGTTCGTAGGCTGAATCGCTTTGTCTGTGTCATCTTTCCTCCTGTGACTGTACAATCAGTGGTAATTTCGCCAAACCGTCCGGTTCGGTCTGTGTTATTTCGATTACGCTTTTAATAAGTGGGACAATTTCCCTGGATTTGCCACGTGTGGCAAGATCAAAGATTTCATAAAAGACAAACGGCACGTGCTCAAGTTTTGTTGCTGGCGCGAATGGCGCTCTCGATGTAGCTGCTGATGAGTTGTCGCTTGAAGTCTTCATAATTTCCCTTTTTAATTAATTCGTAAGTTGAATCTGCCACGCGGCTGACGTAGATGACAGGTCGTCCAGGTAGACTGTTCCATCGCAATCGAAATGCCCACGTCCCCTTGGACGCTTTTACGTCTTCGACTTTTGGTGGCAGTGCTGATTTGCCACGTGTGGCACGTTTAATTGTTGATTTTACACGTGGTTTTACCTTTTCAGATTTGCCACGTGTGGCGGTTGACATTGCCACGTGTGGCATACCTACCGCGTCATCATCTCCCAAATCATCCACGCGCCGTAAATCACGACTGCTGCCACGAACAGTCGCGCTGTCGTCTGTTTTAATTTTCGTCGTTTCATCTACTTTCCCACTGGCAGTCGGCTCAGAATCGCCGGTAGAAACGCCATTATCCCGATGCTGAGAATCGCAATTTCCCGATAGACTGAGGCGATCTGGCGTTTGATTTCCTGTGCCTGTTTTTCGTCCATTTGCCACTCCTACTTGAGAATCAAGATGACTGCCCACAAAATCAGCCCGATAGCTATTAGCACGATGATGGGCTGAGCGATCTGGAAATTTCTGGATGTCATTTGTCACTTCCTTTTGAGCCGGTAGCTCAGATTCCAGGTGAGATTGAGGATTGCCCGAACCAGTCGCCGAGGCAGCGACGGCGGGAAAACGGTTGTGCGATGCATTTACTTCTCCCTGCGCCCGTTCTGTGAGCGCCGCTACTGGCGCGGTAGACGGCGCGGTTATTTTGGGTCGTAAAAATTATGGCTAGACGGGTGATGCTGGGTCTTTGCGGCAACAGTGCCAATAGACGGCGACATTGCAGGCGAGATTCGCCGCTGCAGTCTGTCGTCAATACCGTCGCCGTCCACGTCCCATTGCCAAACCATCATCAAAATCATTCCGCCCAAAACTGCAAATAAGATTTCGGCAGCGGTTACGCCAAACAGATACGGAAACCAGAACGCCAGCACTTCTTCCGGCGTCGGAATTGGCGCGGCGGCTGCTTTCGGCGTTGGCGCAACGGCGCTTGAAAACGATTGCGCTACTGTTGGCGCAGGCGTTGCCGTGTTGCTAATTACCCTTCCCCGCTGGTTGGGTTGCAACTGAAGCAAGACGCGGCGCTGCTCGCGTAGTCGCTCCGTTTCGGCGCGTGCCTTGTCTTGCTCGATCAGTGCCAGTTCTTTCTGGCGCTGTACATCGCGGTCAAGATTCGTCTCGTGCAGTGCGGCGGCTTCTTTACTGGCGGCACGCGCATCATTTGCCGCGCTCACTTCGCGGGCAATTTGAAAATGAATCAGATACGTAATACAGAGAATGGCAGCGATGGCGAAATCGTGCCACAGGGCATACTTCCGCGTTGCCGGGGCGGCATTTCCGCTGAAATAGGTCGAAATCGCCGACACGCCCACGGTCACAATCAGGCCGATGGTGGCGATGAAAAGTGCAGTCGGAAATACCTTCTGATTCGAGATACCAATCGCAATGGATGGCAGCACAATCGCAATGATAAACATTGCGATTTTGGGCCAGTGGATGCGTTTTGCAAAAAATTGCTCTTTAGTCATTTACCCTGAGTCTCCTTCTTTGGCGTGTGTGGCAACGGGTCAAATCGCAGTGCGCCGACTGCGATTGCCAGTAAGATAAAAAAGAGCATTGCGAGTACCCAGTTTCGCAAGGATCGCAACGCCTTATCGTTGGTGTTGGTTGGTCTGGTCATTTATTTTCCCCTTTTGCGGAATTTGAAAAAGTAAAATTCAAATTCCCTGTTTTTGGCAATTGGCGGAATCTGATTATTTTCTTTTTTGATTCCCAATCATTACTCTGGCCGCAGGTCAAGCCGTCGCTGACTGGCGAGTTCGTGCAACGAGTCCACGTCGAAATGCGGCCCGTACACGCGTTCGCCCTTGTATTGAAAGCTCTCGCGGATACGGTGCTCTACGGACGCAAGGCAGCACTTAAACACGGAATGCACAATTTCACTTTTTGTCATCCAGGGCGCGAGTCGCCAAGTTACGACAGTCAGTTGGCAATCCATCCGAACGCAGTCTTCCATGCACTCCACCTGAAGAAAGCAAAAGTTGTCGTCGGGAACGACAAGGATTTCAAAATCTTCACAAGTGACATCTTCTATCAGGCGCTTAATTTCAGGAACTGTCATAGATATTTCCCTTAAGTTATATTTCCTCCCTGTTTCACTTCCCGCCCATCGGAAAGCGTTGACAATTTAGCGCACGATGTCATAAAGTGTCAACGTGAAAAGAACAACGAAGTCACTTGACGACAAACAAATGCTGCAACTACTGCGCAAGTCGGTGCTTAGCTACATCGAGAACGGCGGATCGCAGCGTCAGTGGGCGATTGATCACGGAATAGATGCCGCCTACCTGAGCAAGATGCTCAATGGCGAGCGCGGCCTGACCACAAAGACGCTTGACGCGCTTGGCTTTGAGAAAGTAGTCACGGTCAGGTATAGGGAGAAGCGAAATGACGGATAAAGAAATGATCTTTTGGATGGTTATCTCATTATTCGCCATTGGCGCGTTTTGCCTTGTTGACGCGGCGATATCAGGCCGCTGGATAGTGTTTGCGATTGGCGCATTTTGCTGGCTGGCCGCACGAGAGATTGTGGCGGCATATGGTGCTCAGAGTGAGTGATCAACTGTTAAAAATACCGGGCATATTGCTTGCACTCGCCTTTGGCTATTTGCTGCTTTCACTGGGGCGGCAAACAGAAGATGTGCCAGAAGATGATCCTGGTTACGGCGACGATGATTTCGTCTGGCGCACGCCGCGAGAAGACGAGGACGAAGTTGTCAGGGGGGATGTATGGCGATGACCGACACCGAACGAGCCGAAATCAACAAGACGCTGGCGCGGGCGATGGGGTGGGATTTTATTCCACACGCCAGCGAGATCGTGAACGCGTTAGAACCAGATCGCGGCGAATGGTTTACGCCATCAGGAAAGCTATATGGCGATGAGCCGCCCGACTTCACCCGCGACGCGGCGGCGAGTCGGGAGTTGGTGGAGTGGATTGCGGCAGATGATGAACGATGGGGCCGTTTTGAAATTGAACTCGCAATGCTGATTTCAGATGAGCAGGGATACTTCAGTAAAACACCAATACGGGCGATAGTGACCGCCCCACTCGAAACCATCGCGCTTGCGGCAGTGCAGGCGATTGGAGGAAACGCCGAATGACTAAAGCTAACCACACCCTCGAATCACTACTGGGGGCGGACGATACCGAACTGGCGCGGATTGCGGCGGAGGACGTGATGGGTTGGGAACTCAGCAAAAGCGCCAGCGCGGGCAACTTTCGCCTGTACGAGAATGGGCGATTTATTTTCTATCAACACGACTGGTATCCCGCCACCGACCGCAACCAGAGTGGGGTGTTGTTGGCGAAGTGTGCGGAGAAGGGGGCAGAGTTCAAAGTCTCATTCGCCCGAATTAACGCGTCCTATCGCACGGTAATCTGGCGGCTGATCGGCAGGAGTTTTTGGAATGAAGTCCCCGGCAACGACGCCCGCAGTGAAACAATTGCCGCAATTTTGGCGGCGCAAACACTGGAAGGAGGAATTTAGTCAAAATGGAAATGCCAACACCATGTAATAACTGCGGCGAGATATTTGAGTTGCACGATGGCAGGCGTTCGCCTCGCGGTAAGGCAATTATGATCTGCGAAGCCTGTGCGGATGAGGAACAGGAAGAAATTGACCGCGAGGAAGAGATTCAGGAATTGAAAGACCAGATTTCTGATGCTGAATACACGCTGAAGGCGGCGAAAGAGCGGCTGGCAGATTTCCTTTGCGCCTTGTTCTTACCGAGAACAGGGCGGAGCGGAAACGCTCTTTTGCTTGGGTATGAATTGCATTGATGCTCTTTGATCCGAACTGATATCCTAAGACGTGATTTGTTTTCTTTTGCGGGTGCGATTCCCAAAGGAATCGCACCCGGAGTAGAAATACTTCATTCGTTTGGCTGGATTTCGCTAGATATGGCTCCGATAGTCCTTCGCTTGGATGCGAAATGAAGTGTCAAGGTCTGTTTTGTTTTCCTTTGCGCGGTGGCGGCAATGTCGCTATCGCGGAGCGGAAACGCTTCTCCGTTGCGATAGGCTATGCCATTTTCGGCAGTGATATTTCTATCCGTGACTGGCTCGGATCATCTTCGATTGGTCTTCTTTTGCGCCTTCTTTCTCAAAAGGGAAGAGGGCAGAAAAGAATTGACCTGCTCAGTTGTCGCGAGTAAAATGGGGCAACTGGCACGCACAAATTGGCTGAGTTCCCGTGCCGAACGGGAGTTGCTAACGCGCTCCCTCTTTCAATACTCCTAATTGAAAGCACCGCGAGGGCGGTAGAGCGGGGTGAGGCTGCTCTACCGCTTTTTCTTTTCAATCTTGACATTTTCATTCCTGCATCTTAAAACGTTCCCGGTGCCTCATTTCCCCAAACACCTATGGCACGTTCCAATCCACAGGCGCGGCGCACAAATGCCCGCACATCCAAGCATATTCTCACTCTGGTTGCGCAACTAAAGCCGCACCTTCGAATTGGTCACACAACAATTATCTGTGTGACGAAGTGTCAGGCCGAAAGCACGGTAAAACAATACCGTGTGACGGCGCGATGCGATTGCGGCAACGTCACAACCAGCGATGCGCGGCAGTATGTGGACGCGCTGGATTACAATCGCGACGTTTGGTGTCGTTCGTGCAAGGCGCGTCGGATTGGCGAGTTGCGATGGACGACGCGACGAAAAAACGCAAAGATTGATCCGTGGATTGAGAAGCTCGCACGAGCGTTGCTATCCCGGCATCGTCAGGCAGCGGCGCGATTGGGCATTGGCGACAATGAAGGCGCTGAAATCCAGTGGGACTGGCGGGAGTTTGTCCCAGAGGTGATGGGGCTGCTGCAGGCAGCGCGAGAAGATCAGCGCAAGCAGAGCCACGCCGCGTAAGTATTACCCGTTCATTTGACAAAATGACACACTCTGTCGTAGGTTGCGCCCGTTCACGATTGAACCTTTGAAACAAGGAGACTTATGAACTGGCTATCTGACCTTTGGACAAGACTTATTGCAAACTATCAATCTACTGTAACTGGTCTTGTCATTCTTCTCTTTACGTGGGCATCCGACCACGGCGTTGACATCTCACAAGACAATCAAAAAGTAGCAACGGCTAAAATTCTGGCGTGTGCGCTTTCCCTGCTAAAGATTTTTGGCAAGGATGCGCCAAAAACGCCTGAAGTTTGAAAAGTAAATTGCCGTCGCTGGAAAAATCTATGAAGACAAAAGCACTTGCAATTACCTTAATCCTTGCGCTGACACTTTCTCTGACGGCGTGCGGCAACACAACAACGCTCAATCGCGTCGGCGCGGGCTTTCAGCAGGCCGCAAAAGGATTTCAGGCAGAAATCAACGCGCTCAAGGCTGCGGGTCAACTGAGTGACGCCAAGTTTATGAGCCTTGCACGGCGCGCAAACGGATTGATTACGGCCTCTGACGTGCTGGCAAATTATCTGAACGGCTTGTCCGGCGTGAATGCTGCGAATAAGGCAGAAGTGCTGGGCAAAATCGCCGAAGCAACAAGCCTCGTGCGCGGTTTGCTGCAAAATCCTGATCTACTTTCCCTTGCGAACGACAATCTGGCAATCAAGATTTTGACCTTTGCAGATATCACGCTGCAAAATGCGGCAGTTGTGTTGGCGGCAATCAACGCGCCTGCACCCGAAACGAGCGTCGCAAGTGATGCGCCCGTTGGCGTGCCAACAAGCGCCATCAAGGTGAAGGTTCCAGACGTGCCAAAGGGTGCGGAAAAGTATTTCAGCAAATAGATTAACTATCCTCCAAACGGTGCCCAATGGAGGGGTAAGTATGAATCATTTGGCGCTTTCAAGCGCGTCTCCACAGTTGGCGAATGGTGCGTTTGCGCGAAAAGCGCCGGACTGGCTTACAAACGAGATTAGAGAGATGCCGGGGTTTGAAAGGGAATGGATACAACTTTCGGAGCGCACCGTCAAGATTGAGGCACAGCAATCTCAAGTTATTGCATTACTTGGCGAGGTGAGAGAGGCGCAAGAACAACGGCGCATCGCACTTGAAGCGTTGAATATCAGAGTGTCGTCATTGGAATCGGCGGCGTGGACGTGGGCAAAATTTCGCGCTGCGATTCCGCAAGTTGCGGCATTTGCCACGTTGACCGCTGGGATTCTGGGCCTGATCGTGTATTTGATCAAACACTTGCACCTTTGAATTACGCCGCTCGTAGTAGAGCGGTTTCTGCTGAAGTCGGGGGATCGCAGTGGAAACCGGGGGATGCGCGAGCGGCATCAATTTCCGAGTCTCGTTGGCTTGTGGTTAGCTGGGGAGTTGACGACGATAACAATTGGCGAGACTCGGAAACCTAATTTGGAAATGCAGCTTGCCCGAAAGGGAGTTAAGCGCGACGTACCATTTGACAGTCGAAGTGCGCCCATATGTCTCTAGTAGGCGATTCTCCGGGCTATGCCCTATTTCTTGTTCGAAGTAAAAAAGACGCTGGTGCGGTACAGCGTGAAATCCTGCAAATTCTAGCCACTGGCGAAAAATCGTTTCGTGATCTAAAGCGTGAAAGCGTTTATTGGCAATCTCAGATCGCGTGCGCGCTTGCCCGTCAAATGAAATACGGACGTGTCGTTCGTACAGACGAGGGGCGCTATCGTCGAATCAATTAAGATGCGCTCAAAAACACCACGATCAAAGCCTTACATAATTCGATTGAATGAAACTCAGACGCATAGAGTGGTGTCCGCGGACTGGCATCGCTTTCAGCGTTTGGGGCTGATACAGAGCGTCGAAGGGCGGATCGCGGAACTTTGCGAAGGTGTTGCGGGCTGGGTGGATGCGGGGCGAATTGTGTTGCAAAACACGCTGATTCGGGTTTACGCCTACGTCCGCACAAGCTGGAACGCGATTGAGCGAAACTGCCCGCGTGTCGTCAGCGAAGAAACAATCTACGTGGAACATTGTTTGTCTGATCGTGCGCGAGAATTGTGGTATGCGCAGCGGGGGATTCAAAGATAATGCGCGCATCAAACGCCGCCCAAAAAGCCCTTCAGCAAGCTACTTTTGATAAGAAAGACCTTTCTTATCAGCTATTGCGCAAGCAAGAAGTCCTCAATCTTGCGACGGCGGGTAAAACGCCGAGCGAAATTGCCAAAGAACTGCAGCTTGATCTCGACCTGGTAAAAAAGATCGTGATGCGAATGCAGCGAGAGGCAATCGCCGCAATGCTCGATCATCCCGGCGAACTTGAGTCCCGTCTGAAACACTGGCTAATTACGCGACTGGATGCCGCTGAAAATCTGAATCAGCAACTTGCTGATCCAGAAATTCTTACCAAAGACCCTTACGCAATCAAAGCTGTTGCTGATGCTGCCGAACAAGCCGGAAATCAAGTTCTCAAGTGCGTCGCTATTTTCGCTGCTCGGGGCGGAAGCTTGGGAGCAGGACAAGGAACTATGCAGGCTGTTGCCGCCGAAGTCGGCAACGAAGGAAGTACCGACTAGCACGACGTTTACACCGCAGAAGCCGACACCTCGGCAAGCGCTGTTTTTAGGATTGTCGCATAAAGAGGCGTTTTACGGTGGGGCGGCGGGTGGTGGAAAATCGTCTGCACTGCTTATTGGCGCGCTTGAGCACATCCATGTGCCGAATTACGCGGCCTTAATCCTTCGGCGTACATTTGCCGATCTGAGTAAGCCGGGCGCGTTGATGGATCGCGCAAAGGAATGGATTGGGACAAAATATTGGAATGAGCAACGTAAACAGTTCAGGTTTCCTTCCGGTGCAGTCATCGCCTTCGGATATCTGGAAAACGAGACGGACAAATTTCAATATCAATCCGCAGAATTTCAGTACATCGCGTTTGATGAGCTTACGCACTTCACCGAAACGCAGTACACGTATCTATTTAGCAGATTACGGCGTGGAGCGGCTTCTGGCGTGCCATTGCGAATGCGATGCGCCAGCAATCCTGGCGGCATTGGTGCGGAGTGGGTGGCAAAACGATTTATTCCCGACGACTGGGAATCAGACGATGCGGCAGAAATTAAGGTTTGGGAGAAGGCGGGCGCGGAAACCAATGGAAAAGTCGCGATTCGCGCCTTTGTTCCTGCGCGGCTGGAAGATAACCCTCACTTAGATCAAGAAAGTTACGATGAATCGTTAAGTGAACTAGACGAGACAACGCGGGAGCAATTGCGGCGCGGCGACTGGCGTATTCGGGCGCAGGGAAATATCTACAAACATTGGACGGACGGCCCAGATTCGCACCACGTCATTACTTGGTCGCAATTTGAGCGCGTCATCGGACAGCGCCGGATTCCCTCTCACTGGATTGGTGCTTGCGGTCAAGACTGGGGATTTGATCCTGATCCTTGCGCAACAATTTGGAATTTTATTGCGGCGGAAAATTCGCCCGCCAGACTTGCGGGGTCTGTTTTTGTGCCTGTCATTCTGACAAGCCGGGGGCAAATTCCCGACGATGTTGGCGAAGAAATAAACCGAATTGAATCGTCTTTTGGATGGCAGGGTCGGATTGAATATCGGGTAATGTCGCACGAAGCAAGTAGTCAGCAAGCGACCTATTCCCGAAAATGCGGCCTTGATTTCTTAAAATGGAAACCGGATTCGCAAGGTGGCATTGCGCAGATGCAACACTATATCAAAATTCGCGACCTTGACGAGCCGCATCCATTTAAGCCCCATCTCAAAGGAAAACCAAAGTATTACGTCATCGTCCCAGATAATCAGCTAGAAAATCCCAAAGAAGATGAAGGGCTAGCGTTGCTTCGCGCTGAATTTCGTCAATACAAGTATGTTGAGCAGCGCGTAACGATGCAGATGGGAGCAAATAAAATCGTTCCGTATGATTTTTTCAACCATTTTATGGATGCGCAGCGCGGGATTGCTGCAAAGTGGTTCCCGACGACATTCCCGGAAACGGCGGAAGAAAAAATAGAAAAAGCTCTACCCAAAGGACTGCGCCGTGATCACTTGGAAAAGATGGAGCCGGAAGCTCGTGATTTTGCCCGATTGCAGCGCGACTGGGAAATTGCTCAGTTGAAAGAAAAACAAGATCAGAACAGTCAAAGCTGGTCATCGGAAATTGTAAGTAAAAACGATGATCCGTGGCATATTTTAGAAAAAATGAGTCGCGGGTTTTAAGTTGTTAGTAAAGTGACAGACCTGCGAAAAACACAAGAAAGACTAACTCAGTGTACAAGAAAGAAGATTTTCAGTGGCTATCAGAAAAGAGAGAGAACAAATATTCGCAATTTGGAGAAGATGGGATTCTTGCCGCTATATTTGACCGCATTGGCACGCTCAATCAATGGTGCTGTGAATGTGGTGCGGCAGATGGCATCTTCTTTAGCAACACGCGGAAACTGATTGAGGAAGGATGGTCATCGCTTCAGATTGAAGCCGATGAGAAGCAGTTTGAAAAGCTCGCCGATCTGTACCGAAATGTCCCAAGCGTCACTTGCTATAACTACAAGGTGCAGACTTCCGGCGCATTTAGTTTTGACCGGTTGTTATCAAAAGTTGGTGCGCCGTTTGATCCTGACTTGCTGGTAATTGACGTAGATGGCGAGGATTATTGGCTAGCGAACTCGCTGATTAGTCATCGCCCGCGTGTGTTAATGGTTGAATATGCGCCAGGTGTTGAGTTAGGCGATCAGACATTTATTGCCGAGGCCGGTTCCGGTGGTCAATCAGGACTAAACGCGACGATTCGACTGTTAATCGGCAAATATTACTGGCCGGTTGCCATCACGCAGACCAATGTTATCGCAGTTCAGCAGGAATTGTGCGGAAAGTTAGTAGATGATCAGGTACTTGAATGTTTTGCGAGGGGTAATTCACTGAATCACCTGCCAGAGTGTGGCACCTCGTATCGTGGATGTGCGCCAACTTGCCCGAAAGATCAGGCGGAGACTGAAAAGGATAAATACTGGCAATACTGCTTAGTATGTGGCAGTTCTTTTACGCCAAGCGCGGATTGGCTTGTGTGTTCTCGCACCTGCTCGATAAGTGCAATTGAGCAAGGACTACCGACGCGCCAGCGTGATAGAAAGATCAATCCACCGCTTGGATGCAGCGTTATTGACGAAACAGTTGAAGCGGCGACCATTTCCGCTCCAAAAGTCGCCGCTGTGATGTCTACGCCCCGCGTCGGCCCGCTGGCAACGATGGACGCAATTTTTCAGGGGCTTGCGCCGTTCAATATCCCCCTGCTTCGTGGCGAGGGCGCGTACTGGCATCAATCGTTGACACGCTGTATTGAACGCGCAGTAAACGAAGGTGCGGAGTTAATTCTAACCTTTGACTATGACACCGTATTTCAGTCCCAGGCGACGAATAACGACATCGCCAAGCTGGTCTGCCTGATGATTGATCATCCCGACGTGGATGTCATCGTCAGTGCGCAGATGAAGCGCGAAGGCGGCGCGTTGCTGGCGACGACGGACAGGGAAGTCCGGTTGCTCGACCCGCTCATCCCGATCACGCAGGGGCATTTTGGCCTGACGATCTTCCGGCGCGGCGTATTTGAGCGCCTGCCGAAGCCGTGGCTGCGCGATACGCCGAACGAATCCGGCGAATGGAACGAAAACCGCGTTGACGCGGATATTCACTTTTGGAAACAGTGCGTGGAGGCAGGCATCAACGTGCAAATGAGCCTGGACGTGATGATCGGCCATCTGGAATGGATGGTGACGTGGCCGTCACAGAACTTGCTTGATAAGCCGGTGTATCAGCCGCTCAACGACTGGCGCGACAAAGGCAAGCCCGTAGAAGCGTTTGACCGCCAGCGCGTAATTGATGCAGTCAAAGCAAATCCCGCGTTGCTCTATGGCGCAAAGCTAGATATGGGGGACTAAATGTATTCCGAAGAGAACGAACGGTTGGCGGAAGCTGCATACAATCGCTACCGCGAGAATTACGACAAGACCGCGCCGACGTGGGAAGCGTACCCGCCAAAACATCTCTGGTTTGATTTGGTAAACACGTTTCAAGCTACGCCGCGCAGTCATATCGCCATTGCAAACCCGATGGAGCAGTGCGTGAGTGATGTAATCCTTGCAAAAGATGATTCCATTAACGCGCCGTCACTTGACGCAGTCCCGGAGCCGGAAGCAACGCCGGAACCAAAACAGAAACTGGCGAAAGCCAAATCCAAGAAATGAGGTGATCCATTGGCTGTAAATACCGATACCCAACAAGGCTTAAAGATGGGATTGTCCGCGCTGAACGTGGGCAATCGTCTGTCATTCGTACTGGACGCGACCGTAAGCGGTGCAAATACGTATGCAGTATTTCGCGCTCGCGTTCTGACAAACATCAATGCGGCAACCGTCTATGGCGGCAACCAGCAAGCGGGCAACATTCCGATCATTGACGGCCTGGATCAAGGCAATCAAACGGGCATTCTGACCGATGCGAATTTGAGCGGAAAGACGACCGTGGCGCAGTTACAAGCGTTATTTACTGCCCAAGCGCCGGAACTGCCGCTTACTTACGCACTTTGCCTGCCCCAGTAATGAAACTCAGTTCGCAGCGTAAAGACGCACTCGCAGTTGCCAAATGATTTATTTTCAGCCCACCGTTACGGCTCTTCAGTCGCACATCGCCGATTTGCAGCAACGACTGGCAGCGTCCGAAACTGAGCGGCAGCAGCTTTTGGATCGGCTGTTAATGAAAGCGAATTTTACGCCGATTGCATCACCAGATCCCCAGACTGCCGCGAAATTGCCGCTTCAGTACATTGCGCCTCCCGGCGTCAATCCTGTTGAGATACAGGACGCGATCAAAGACGTGTGGATTAAGGAAGAAAAAGACTACCTGATGGACACGCTAGGCTTTGACGAGGCTCGCGCACAGGGTCAAGCCGAGTACGTCTACAGGCAGCAGCACGAAATTCAATAGCTTTAATGATAACTGGACTTGCCATACCATCCACACAGGGGCCGAATTATGCTCCGGCCAAGCCGTTAGAGTCGTACTATGACAAAAATGGCCGTGAGCAGAAGCCGTATCCTGAATGGATAAAAATCAAGACGACGGATTTAGAGCGTCTTGAAGATGCGACATGGCGTGAGTTGAGCTTAACATGGCAATTGATGAATATGTTCATCAACGGCGACCAGCTTGCCGTTCGTGGGCATCGGACGGGGGTATGGTCAAAAGTGCCAATGCCGACGACGACCACCGCGCCGGTACGTCAGCAAAACAAGCTGGGCTTCTATTCGCGCGTGCTGATGTCGAAGTGGGTCGCCTCGCGCACGAAACTCAAAGCCGTGGCGGGCGATGACTCCGACCAGACAGCGGGCGCGGTGCGATCCGCGCAAATCTTCGCCGATGTCATCCAGCCAATCGTATACTCGGAAATGTTTCGTCAGCAGGAAGGCTTGGCGGGACAAGCGCACGGCACCTACGCGAGGTATTTTTACTATGACGAAGAAGCCGATGGCGGATACACCGAAGACCCCATTACCGAACCGCGAAATATCCAATTCGGCGGCGGAATCGGAAGCTGCTACGAGTGCGGATATGTCGGGAGCGCGGGAGAGTTTGCAGGAAGTGGACAGATTCCTGGCGGACAACTACAGGATAGCAATTTGGCCGGGAATCGTGACGCTTTCAACGCCCAATACGGACACGACGAACTTGCCGAATGGGAAGCAGGACTAGAAGCGCCGCATCCGCCAGAAGAGGAAGAGTATGAGGAAAATGAACCGAGCCACCTTGCAGCTACTGGCGGATTTGACGCTGCCGGAGTTGCTGACGCGCCCAACGCCTCAACTGAAGCCGGGGCCAGTGGGTTTTCTATGGGGCAATGCCCTTCCTGCGGCTCCCCCAACGTCGCCATCGAAGAGCCGGAAACCCAAGAAATTGAAGTCGTTACCGGCACGCAAAAGCGCAAGTTAGGCCAGATGCGGGCGATCAGCGTCCCGTATACGCAGCTTCGTCACGAAATCGCTTGCTCTGCCGAAGAAAGTCCGTGGTTGCGTTGGAAACGCCGTTGCCGCATTGAAGAAGTGCAGGCGCAGTTTCCCAAGCTAAGAATCACGCCAACGCCAAACAATAATGATCGCGATCCGGGACTGATGGTAGAAGAGTCCTTGCGGCGAAGTGTTGCGCAAACAGGCGCACCGCGTACCTGGGCCGCACAGCAGAGCGACGATCAGTACACGAATTTTACGCAATGGTGGCTCACGCCGGTTATGTATGCGGATTACGTCTTCCCCGCGCCGGTCGAAACGGTTGCGGGTGAGCAGATTCCGGCAGGCGCAAAAGCGGCAGAGTTATTTCCTGACGGAATGTACATTGCGATGGTCGAAGGCGTGGATGCGCCGGTACAGATTCGCAATGAGTGCCATAAATGGCATTGGGTAACAGCGCCGTACCGCTTGCAGATGTTCAGCGGCCTGGGCATCGGCATCAACGACGCGATGGAAATGCAGCGGCAATGGAACGTCACCTTGTCGCTGGTGTTTGAGCAAATTCGGAGCAGTTCTCTGCCGGGTTGGTTGTACGATAAAGACGCGATTTCGCCGGATGATGTTCGCCTGCTGGGTCAGCCGCAAAACTCCGTTCCGGTCAGTACGCGCAACCGTCAGGAAAACACGCGGCTAGAGCAGTTGGTGCATCAGATGACGCCGGGGCAGCTTCCGAGTCATATTCCCTGGTACATCGGCCAACTGGACGCGAATATGCAGACTTCCACGGGCGCACTCGTCAATGAGGGCGTGCCGGGAATGGACAGCAAGACAGCCACAGGTGCGGAACTGATGAACTCCGCCAGCAATCAGCACAATGCGCCGGAATTCGCGCTTAAAGGCGACGCAGACACGCGCTCGATGGTGCTGCTGTTCGATTTAGCGAAGAAACATTACGTAGAGCCGCGCTACCTGCCGTTGTCCGGCAAACGCGGCAAGCAGGATGGCATCTGGCTGAGCAAGGCTGATTTCGAGAATGGCCAAGTTCGCTGGGAAGCCGTCACGGATACGTGGCTGCCGTCTACGAAGATGGACAAGCAACAGGCAATTCAAGGGATGCTGCTGGCGGTGGGTGGGCCGCTCATCTTTATGCAGTTATTGACGGAGAAGCCGGAGATTGCACAGCAGTTGATGGAAGTCTTCGGCGTGGATGCGGACGCATTTGACGACGAATACGCCGCAACCTCGGTACTGTGCCGCCAGCGCGCCGATCAGGTGAAGCAACTTGCGCAACAAGCGCAGCCGCTCTTGATGCAGGCGCAGCAGATGGCGGCGATGTATCCGCCCGTTGCGCAAATTGACCCGACGACGGGGCAGGTGATGCCGCCACCCGATCCAACGCAGCAGCTTGCGGAGCAGATTATTCAAAATCTGAACCCGCCGCCTGTATTGGAAGAGCCTGGGCATAAAATCGCGATGGATTGGTATCGTGAGATATTGATTGACGATGAAATCAAAGAAGCCGACGAACTCACGCGCGCGTGCATCCAGGCGTTAATCCGAATGGAAGCACAGATGATGATGGAAGAGGCTTCAATCCTGGGGCAAATGCAGATGATGGCGCAGCCGATGCCGCCAGGGGGTGCAGCACCGGGCAATCCGCCGCAGAAGACAGAAAAAGACAAGCGCAAAGACAATGCGCGGTCGCAGATGGGGCCAAGCGGACAGGGGCAGAACTCGCGGCCAGCGCCAGCGATGGGGGCAGTATAAATGAGTAAGCCACGCGCGAAACGAAAGGTCGTCGGCTACCGCGACGCCGCCTCTGGCGAGTTTGTCAGCAAGGACTTCGCCGACGAACATCCCGAAACGACGGTTGCCGTCACGGAAGAACTGCCGAGCGCGCAAGAATCGCTGATGGATTATGTCGAAGCAGTCGAGCTTGAGGCACGGGTGCGCGCCGATGAGGAATGCTAAATGGATAAAGAATTTGCCACTGTAGTGCGAGACGCGCTTTTAATGATTATTCGCTACCTAGAAGGAAGATTTGAGATAGGGCGCAAGAAGTCTATGTTATAATAGCTGCAATAAGTTGACCTTCGCGAATGCTGAAACATTCCGAAGGTCGTGACCGAAACCTGATTTAGAGGATTCGATATGTCAGATTGTAGCAATACCTTCCGAAAGAGTAAATACAACCCAGAACTCCGTAAAGAGCGAATAAGACTTGGACTTTGTGGGCGATGTGGCAAAGATAAAGGACAAGCGGAAACAGCCAATTGTAACAGGTGCATAGATACCGTTGCTCAAATCAGAAAAAGCCGCCGCGAAAGCGGAATTTGTACCTACTGCAAAGAGCCGTCAATGGCGGGTTTTCGATACTGCAAGAGTCATAATAAGGCAGAGCAACGACGCAGAAAGAAGCGTCTTGAAGATGACGCCCTTACGATTCGGAGCTACACGAAGGCTTTCCTGAATCGTCGCGCAAGTGCGGGTGTATGCCTGCGATGTGAATCTAACGAGCTCGCCACAAAAAGGTACTGCGCGGTCTGTACGAAAATAAAAAGTATCGCTTCAAGGAAACAAAAGGCGCGAATGCGCAAGCGAGCGATAGACGGATATGGTGGCCGTTGCGCTTGCTGTAATGAGTCAACGTTACAGTTTCTAGTAATTGATCACAAACACAACGATGGTGCATTTGAGCGTCGCGTCTACGGTTTAATCGGTGACAAGATTTACGCATATATTGTGCGCAACAACTTCCCCGACAAGTATCAGGTGCTTTGCTATAACTGCAATAATGCCCGCGCTCATTATGGGCGATGCCCGCACCAAGACATAATTAAATAGGTTTGGGTTTAACGTAATCCAGTATTAGCCGTCGGTTGGTACTGGTCAGTAGTTAATCAAGGCCAAATAGGTACGTAGCTTTCGCTGCGCGTCTATTTGGCCTTTTGTTTTTTTAGGATAGATAAAATGGATGGACTTTCGCCTGATGTTTCCGCTGCTTCGACGGAAACAACTTCCGCACCATTGGAAGTCGCAGTCTCGGCAACTGCTGCACAACCTGAAGCTGTACTGGCGGGACAAGACACCGCCCAAGCGCCCGAATTGCAGGCATCGGAAACCGCAACCGATGCCCCGGTCGAGTTGCCAGACGAACAAACGTTCGAGCAACTTGCTGGGCCAGAGCGAGGCCAAAACTGGAAGCAAGCGAGAGCGCGCATTGCGGAACTGAACGAAAAGGTAAATGGATTTACGGCATATCAACCCGTAATTGAGCAGATCGAGCAACTTGGCGGTTGGGATCGCATTCAGCAACATGCTGAAGTCGGTTCCCTTCTCTTCGCGCAAGTTGAAGACCCGCAAACTGGACAAGTCAGGCTGACGGCAGAGCCATTGATTGAAAGGCTCGCAAGTGAATCGCCAAATACGCTTGGCGAGCTTGTTTGGAAGGGAATTCATCAACCCTCGCCGTGGAATCCTGACGAAACAATCGCGCACGCTTTTCTACGCGATTATCTGGGCCTTGATCCGTCTTTACTGGATACCTATCGCCAGATTCAGAATCCCGCAGACGCACAAAAGTATTTCGCGCCGGGACAGATCACACCGGAAGAACTCGCAAACATTCCGCCGCAATTTCACGATGCGTATAAATCGCTTTCTCCGAAACAGCGGGAAGATTTCCCCTATTTAGACGAGGCGACCAAATCAGAGTGGTTGCAGGATAAAACGGACGCTCTTCAGGCGCGTCAGTTTATTGCGGCGCAAAATGCAGAAAAAGAGCAGCAAAAACAACAGGCCGCAGAGCTATTTCAATCTCGCGTTGAACAACGCGGGCGCGAGTTAGGCTTAGAGGCACGCAACGTTGCTCTTGCGAGTGCGCGAGATAAATTGAAATCAGACGCAGTTTTTTCAGCAGACGCAGAAGTCAATGAAGCGTTTCATAGTGAAGCGATTCAATGGGCGGCAGGTCAGTTGCTGGCTGATCCGGCATCCGCGCATGACGATGATCGCGCTGACAAGTTGTACGAACTTGCGGCGGAAGCGGAGTTGCGCGGCGACAAGATGCAGTCAAGTCAATACAAGCTGCAGGCCGATGCTCTTGCGAAAAAACTGGAAGGACGATTTCTCAATATGCTGACCAAACGAACCGCGTTTTGGTCAAAAGCACTTGGCGGAGCGCGTCAGGTGCAACAGCAACAGGTTGAACAGGCACGCCCACGCGCTGAGATTGCATCCAGCAATCAGTCTCCCGGTCAAAATCCAAGATCGCAAACTGTTGGCCACGGCTTTGCGCCGACGCCACAGCGGCTTGCGCAGTATGAGCAAATGCTTCGCGCTGCGCAGATGCAAAATGGGTAGTGCCAGAGGGTATTAAATGGCACAGTTAAACATTCCAACAATTGCGCCCGTCCTCACTCAGATGGTGACGGATTTGCAAAATGAATTTGAGAATCAGGTCACGTTTTATAACTCGGTTGTAAAGCGTGAAAATAAGGGTTTCGTCAACGGTAAGGGCTGGCGTATTCCCGGTTACTACAATCGTCCAACAGGCATTACCGCTGGAACAGAAGGGTTTTCGTTTAACCCGCCCGGATTACCAGTGTATGACGACATGTACGTTTATCCTGCCCGCGTGGCGCAGGCGTACCAACTGTCAGGCGACACACTGCGAAATCTTAGCGGGCAAGCAGATAGCCAGCTTTCCAGCGTTGCGGCCTATACAGGCGAAGTTGCGGCAGCGTTGACCAAAGACCTTGAGCGGAACTGCGGCGGCGACGGTTCCGGCTTGCGCGCAACCTGCACGTCTGCGTCTGGTTCGACGCTGACACTGACCAGCACGCCCGCCGCAAGTTACGGATCAACAAAAGGCAGCGTCTGGCTGAACGTCGGCGAAATTTACGATGTCGTCACCAATGCGAGCGCAGTGCGCGGGCAAGTCAAAGTGACGGCGACGCCAACCACGACTACCGCGACCGTGACGTTTTACGGAATGGCTGCGGCAGATGTCGCATCTACTGATATTTTGGTTCCGCAGGGCGGCTATTTGCAGTTTCCGCGTGGCCTCGCCTTCATCGTGAACAATGATACCGGCGTCTTTCAGTTAAACAATCGTTCAACCCGCCCGCAGCTTAAAGCCAACGTGGTTGATCTGGCTGGTGCGGCAATCACCGTTTCCGATTTTGATCAAGCGGTTGCTCTCACTCGGCTGCGCGGCGACACATTGGCGATGCCAACGGGTGTCACTGCGTGGATGCCGATTTCGCAGCACTCGGCACTCGTTCGTCTGGGGCAGAACTTGAAGCGGTTTCCCGGCGAAGCGACGAAGTTTGACGGCTCGTTTCAGGAATTCGGATTCGGCACCGTCATTGTCAAGCAGTGGTTGGACATTGACGAAGACCGTATCTACTTCCTGAACTCAAAAGACCTGTTTGTCTGCGAGCAGAAGCCGTTCGGCGTGTACGACAGCGATGGCAATGAGATGAGAATGGCGATGGGGACTTCTGGCGTTGGTTCCGATAGCTGGACAGGCGCATTCGGCGTGCATTTTCAAATGGGCGCATACCAGTGCCGTGGTTTTTCGCTGATTAAGCGCGCATCTGTCACTAACTTACCCACGCAGGTACTCGCCGGGTAGTCAACCACCGCAAGGTAAAGGAGAAAACAATGGCTTCTGTAGCTACGTCAAATATCACTTGTATTTCGCGGCAGGTTGCGGGCAATCGTGGCACGTCGCTCAATCTTGGCAATCAGCCTTGTGCAATTTTTCGGATTGCGGCTGGTCAAACTGCGGGTGATACCGCAATTCTGGCTGACCCGTCTATTCCGACGATTCAATCCGTCATCGGGCCAGGGTCAAATAACATTCCCACTACCGGCGCAGGCGTGACAGCAGTAACCGTCACACTCGGCGCAGTGATCGGGACGGCGATTACATCAACAGTCGGCGTGACTGACTGGATCGTGTTCGGGCCGCTACCTTCAAGCTAACGCTTTGCCTCGATGTCACTGAGTACAATCACTAGGGAGCCTTTCAAGGCTCCCGTTTTTTAAGGAGGAATGCGATGGCTTCGGTAGCTGTTACGAATATCTCATCTGTGAATTACAACCAGAGCAACATTAACATCTCTGGTTTTAACATTGAACATTACAGGATCGCCGCCGGTCAACTGTCTGGCGATACGGCAGTTGTGCCCAACTCCAACACTCCGACGCGACAACGAACCTTGATTAAAGGCGTAATCGGCGGAGTAACAAACGACGTGCCAACGACGGGCGCATCGTCGGTGACGGTCACGCTTGGCACGTTTTCGTCCGCAGTGACGGCAACGATTGGTCAGGTTGATTTTTGGGTGATCTGGGGCGAGTAATGATTCCACAATTTCCAAACGGCCATCCGGTTTTTGACGAATGGCCAATCAAACAAAACTATCCGTGTCCTGTTTCAAAATCTCGCTTGCGGGTTTACCAAAAGCAGATTGATCGAATTGCAGGACTTGCGGCAAACGGCAAAAGCAACGTGCGGGTGATCTGGACAAGTGATCCCGCCGTTGCAATGCATATGATCAACGGCGAGCCAAAAGCGCGGTACGCAATCCGTACTGAACAGTATGAATGCGTGCGCAAAGAAGGCGAGCTTGACGTGGTTGAATTTGTGGACGTGGACATCTGCGCGCCGCGATTCGTCTTCGAGCAATACCACACGCCGCAGGAAGAAAGCTTTAATCCGGGGCCGGAAGGTGTAACGGGCGAAGGTTATTACACGCATTTGTTTACCGTGAGCTATCACGATGAGACGTGCTGTGATGGCCGTGAGTCTGTAAACGGCTCGCTATGCTTTGGCGCGTATCAGGAACCAAGCGATGCCCATCTTGATTTGCTTCGGCGACTGATTCAAATGCGAGACGCGGAATTACAGCATCGAATGATTGGAGAACGGCTAAGCGCAGAAGAGTTGGCGCAAGACTTGCGGCGCGTCAGGCATTGGCGCGAATCGCGAGATATTGCGTGGCAGTCTGGCTATGAGGACGTGGCACTGCAAAGCCTTCGCTTGCACGGCTGGCGAATGAGCAATACGGACGCGGGCAAACGCAGTAAGTTTCACTTTTTGGAAGGACATTAATGGCAACATCAGCATTTAAGAGCGCATTTGACATTATTGAGGCAACGCCAAACGAGTTGTCTTCACAAGAACAGATGAATCGCGAACCGCGCTATCTGTTTTTTGCAGGCGACGAGCCGAATATGCCCGATCCGGGCGGAATGATGGTTCAGTCGCCTGTGATTCCCGGAAAAACAATCTGGCGATGTGCGGTGACGCCAGCAATCAGCGTCCCTGTCAAGATGCGTCGTGAGGAAATCCCTGACGGGCGTTTGCTGGATGGCACGGATAACGGCAAGGGAATTGCCTCAATGCTGCTACCGTGCGGGCCAGAAGTGGACGCGCTACTGGCGGATTACGGACATCCCGATAGAACGCAATGGCAAAAGCGATGGGGGCTTGTTGAACTTGAGGAATTGCGCGGAATGGCTCCGCGTGACGTTGCCAAGATGAATTTGACGACAACGTTTTTTCCAAGCTGGCCAGATGTGCCAAAAACAAATCGCGAAGTGATTGCACTTGTGGAGGCAAAAAACGCTGAACTGCTGGCGATTATTGAAAAGCGCAACGGCACAGAAAGGGAGCAATTGCTTCTTGCTATTGGTACTCGGATGCTTGCGGCAGTGCAACAGGCGCAATCCTATCACACAAAGCTGATTCAGAACGGCAATATGCGCGTGACGTATCCTGACACAAACGACAGTTTCAAGCCGGGGTTTGATTCAAAAGATGAACTTTTTGCGTTGCGGTCAGGTGTGGGTCTGGCGGTCAATTCTCTGCGCGGTAATCAGTCGGATGCGGCAACTCAGGGATTGAAGGACGTGCTTGAAGCGGTGATGAGTAAATTCCAGCCGCAGCAACAGCAGTCTCTTGATCCGCAAGCAATCGCGGCCATCGTTGCGGCAACGGTGCAGGCAATGAACGGCACTGAGCCGAAAAAAGAAGAAGCTGCGCCCAAGACATCCGTTCCGGTTTTGAAAAAATAAATGCCATCCCTACAGCAGAACTTGATTGAAATTCGATACTTGCTTGATGAGCCTGCTGAAGGTTCGCCAAGTGATCGCATCTTGTGGTCGCTTTTATCCAATCAGGTGCATCATCACAAGTCGCAATTGCAGAATAGCTCTGCCCAATGGGATGTAAACAGTTGGCCGCTGGTAACGGCTGCGGGAACAGAAGACTACCTGATCACAGCGACGGATTTTGGTAAGCCCTTCTGGACGCATACGGAAGATTTAAGCAATCCGCAACTTGCTCGCGTCGAAATTCCTTTTGCGATGATGCAAAACGCGGACATGTTTTATAGCGGGCCAGTGCAGCCGTACATCTCTAGCTCTGATCTTTTTAGCGCGGTCGTCATTTCTTTCTATCACAAAGAAGGTTCCTGGTATGCGCGACTGACGCCAGTTCCAGGGGGGACGGTAACGTATCGCGTCTGGTATGAAACTTCTCCGGGGGGGCAGCTTAATCTTGGTGATACTCCAACACTTTCGCCGTTTCATCATCTGATCCGCGTAAAAACTGCACTTGCGGCGTTGCCGTATGCAGGATGGGGTAGTGTTCGATCTGACGCCGATGATCCCAAGAAGGCGGCGGCGTGGGAGCGTAAAACAAAAGCGCTTGCAACAGCATTAGCAATTCAATCCGCTGATTTTGAGCGCCAGTTTGAAACGTATCTCGCCAGTCTTACAGATGCGGGCGTTGAGCGGCGTCAAGCGTTTGGCGATGACTACCTTAACGCAACGATGCCTTGGAGCGGTGGCGTAATGGGGCCGAATCAGTTTGGTCGTTGAAACGTAAGAAGGAAACCATATGCAAGGTCTGAAATTCACTGCAGGAACAGGATGGGCAATTAGCCTTCCAGCGGGATCAATTTCCGCCGCAAGCGGTACGGTCATTGCTCTTCACGATTGCCGTCAGGTGGCTTACACGCTTACGGGGAGCGGCACGGTGACGGGCGGTGTGGTGGTTTTTGAATCATCAGATGATGCGTCCTACACCGGTACGTGGATGCAAATTGATACCATTGATTTCAGTACGCAAGCGCTTACTAACGCAAAGTGGCAAGCGCCGCCCTTCCCTGCTGGACTGGGCGGTTTTTATCGCCTGCGTATTTCTTCGGATGTCACAGGAACCGGATCAATCACCGGCACGATTAACGGACTTCTCCAATAATGGCTACAAGTTTTGCAATCATCATTCGGGAAGTCGCCAAGCATCTGAACGCTTATCGTAGCGGTGATGCGTCCACGGTCAACACGGATTACACCGTGGCGACGCCGACGACGACGCAGGTTGCCGATCCCTTCTTTTCGCTTGCCTTTATTCAGGACAAAGTGATTGACGCGCACGGCAGACTCGCGCTGGAAATTGCGAATGTGCGGGCGCATCCGTGGCGCGCTTGGATTGGCAATAGCGTCACGGCGACGATTGCGAGCGGCGTGGTTTTGCCGCTGGTGGCAACAAATGCAAAATCTATTGTCGGGTGCTGGGGGCAGGTATTAAATGGCGGGACGATTATGTCCGAAGCCGCGCCGGAACGAGTGCAGCAGTACCTTTATGATCCGCTGAATTTCAATCAGCCAAATCTCTACTACATAGATGGCGGATACATTTATCACACGGCTTCAAGCATGACGATCAATTGTTGCACCTACGAGCGGTCAACAGTGGCCGCGCTGGTTACGTCTACGCCGCCCGGAAATATCACGCTGCCGGACGTGCTTGTAGATGCTATCGTGGCGGGCGCGGTGATGGAATGCATCATTGAGGCGAAGGGCGTTGAGCAGGCATCCTATTTTAAGACGCTGTTTGAAGGGGCGATTGCGTCAATTCGTCAGGGTCAGACGACGATGCCGATGATGACGCTGAAGGCAACTGCGTAGGAACGAATCCGCCTGCAAAATAGAAGGGCAATCGGCGTTCTGCAATACCTGCCATCTTGGCAATATTGTTCCTAGCCATATCAATTAGCTCATCGCACTTGGGGCATCGCAAAGCGAAATGAGTACCACAGTCCTCGCAACCGATTTCCGCGTCTGACCAATCTTGGCGCGGACTCTGATTATCACATTCGGGACATTTTAGCGGCGTGTTGGAAGTAATTTTATCCATACCCATCTTTTACCATAAATGATCTGGCGTGAACTAATAACTTTTGCAATCCAAACTGCCATTGCTGGCACGGATGCGGACAACAATCCGATCCTTAAGCAGCGTCTTGAAGCGGCGGGGATGACAGATCAGGCGTTACAGGCGCTTGCGGATATTGTCGCGGGCAATCCTGAGATTCGGGCGCGGCTGGAAAAGCAATTTAGCGTTGCGCTGTCTTCTGGCGTTGGCTCAATCCCCGCAGGGATGCTTACGCAATTCTTGCGTGAAGGTGTGGTTCGGGATTCCGATGGCGGCGGTAATAACGGGTTGGGGAATATTTATTCCCGCGTTCAGCGTTACGCAAATTTCATTCAGGATCAGGACGTAAGCTTTGGCCTGTATTGCATCGTAGACAATCAGATTTTTATGCGTCCGCCGTCGTCTACCTTCCCCGCTGACACGCAAGGGCCAGCAATCATTGACGCGCCATTTACGCCAACGACTGACGATCTTGACACGACTGTTCCTGACGAGCTCACGAATGATCTGGTCGCGCTTCTGGCAAAGCTTCTTCGTGGGATGGTGGTGGTTGCGGAGTGACAAGAACTAAAAACCGATGGCCCTTCTTTCTTCAATTGTCAGCCTTGCCAAAATACTCTTTCTAGCTCTTTCTTGGCTGTCTTTGGAATATTCCGCGAACGAGTCGAACAGAGTTGCAGGTTCCACGGCCCAAGCCTCTTGACCGCCCATATACGTGTAGTGGGATACAGCTTTCTCTGCGGCCTCTGGGGTAGTGAAATAACCCGCGATACACCACGGGCCTCTTCCTTCGGTTAAATCAGAATCGTATTTTGCGACATATATCTTTTCCATTTATCAATTCTACTAATAAATGCCCGCAATTGACAAAGTAATTACATGGCGTCCCGTCAATGGGTACAATCCTACCGCGCCGTTTGATGGCGATGGTGATTATATCTTTCGCGGTCAGAATATGATCTTGAAAGGCGCGGGTGAAGCGGTCTACTTGGAGAACTTCTCCGGTATCACCGCGTTTACCGAATCTGTGCCGCCCGCAAACGTACCGTTGACAGGAACGGTTGCCACAACAGCAGGAAGCGCGACGCTGACGGGAACCGGGACAAAGTTTCGCCAAGAACTGATACCGGGCCAGTGGATTCTGGTGAATGCAGACGTGTGGAATGTTTATGCCATTCAGTCTGACACGTCGCTTACCATTACAGATTTCTTTACGTCCACGAACGCGGGAATCACTGCATACCGTCCGCAGATCGTTACGGAAGTAGACAACGCGCGCGGGAACCTGATTCGCGGTTCTGTAATCCGGTTTCCAAACGGCAATCTGATGACTGTTGGCGATGGCGAGGTCACGCTAAATGGTGAATCGTTAAGTGCCACGCTGAACGCATCCAAGCGCGTCACGCTTGCCGTTTTCGATCCTGCCACGCAGACCTATTCAAACTTCCCTCTTGGAATGGCCGTTCCGACGCTAACAACTGTTACGGCTGTGGGTGGCGGCACGAAGAATATGCAGGCGGGCGTTTATAGCGTTCGCATTGCTCCATCACGAAGCACGACGGGCGGATATAACAATCCTTCTGAAAAAGTCGAAGTTACCCTTACCGTTGGTCAGCAAATCAAGATCAGCTTTCCAGCGATGGATACCGCAAGCGGTCAGGATCAATGGGATGTCTACGTCACGCTCTATTCAACAGGCGGCGGTATTCAGGGGCCGTGGTTCTTTTATGGCTCAATCACGACGGCACAGGTGTCTGCAGCGGGTGGCGATTACACGATTGAATACAACGACGCCGAAGTCTCAAGCAATCGCCTGCTCACGTTTAACAACGACGCGCCGCCTGATGCCCTGTTTGTAGCAACGCTACAAGGTCTGCCAATTCTAATTTCGTGCAATGGCGCAGGTCGCATTCTGGAAGGCACCGTCGCAACGACAAGCGGCAGCGGCGCAGTAGTTGGAACCGGCACAACGTTTTTAACGGACGTAAATCGCGGGCAGATTATCTACATTGATGGCAAGCTTCGCACCGTTGAAACAATCACGGATGACTTGAATCTGAGCGTTTCGCCAGATGCGACGGCAACGGCTTCAGGGCTGGCAATTTCCCTTGCGGATACTGCGCCAGGGCCGGTCATTCGACCAGCAAAACCAGCTATCAACGGTGCAAACGTTGAAGCGTTTCCCGCGTCTTTCAAGGTGGCCGTTGATCCGCCGGAAAACATTATTGGCTGGGTGCGCGGCGCGCAGGGTCGCATTTTTGCGATGACGGAGAACTACCTGCATCTCGTGTCATCAACCGGCAATCCTGACTTGCCTGTTACCGTTCGCCCCTACTGGCGCGCCGGATTTCGCAATCCGCAAGCACTTGTCTTCGTCAATGGCACGCTCTACGGATTTACGCAGAACGGGCCAACGCGCTCGATTGCTGATGCGGACGAAGGCATTATGGAGCATTCGTTTGCCGCGCCGGTCGCTGCGGTTTTTTCCAGTTGGACGCCTGAGCGCGTGCGCGTGGGATACGATCCAAGCAACGAAGCAATTTGCTTTTTCTACAGTGGACTAGGCGCAAGCGGGGCGGGATTTCGCGGCAGCGCGTGCCTGATGTACATGTTGCGACTGGGCAAATGGTCGCCGCAAATCATTATCGAGAGCGAGATTGCAGATCGTAGCGTAACGGGCGTTGCAACCGTTGCGGGCAGTATGATCCTGACAGTCAGCGGCAATAATTACTCATGGGATCAGGGCACGGATACGATCAACGCCTACATCACGACGCCATTTATGGATGTCGGCGATCCCGGCGCGGACAAGACGATTACGGGAATGCAGATGACCGGATACAGCCAATCCACGGTTGCGGCGGGCGTGTATGTCAGCACGGCTGGAACGGACGTTCCCCTGACGAACCTTGAAAACGGCACAAATGCGGATTCGGGAACAATTTCATTTGCGCAAGGCAGTTCGTCTCGCACGTCGTTTTTGCAGCGTGTGAACGTTCCGCGTGCGCGACTGATTGCGGCGCGGGTAAATCTGGATTGGAACGGCAGCGGACAGCTTGCGCGTCTGGATGAATTGGTTCTGCGCGGAAATATCACGGAGAAGCGATATTGAATTCCGAACTTGAAGTATTTAACGATCCCGATGTCATCGTGGCGCAAACGCAAGCGGGTGTTTCGTCCACGATTTTTCAGGCGGCTCCGGTAACGGGCGGCGCGGTAACGAGCATTGGCGGGGCGACGGGTGGCACGATTACGATCAATTCCAGCGCGCCAGATGGAATCAGCATTACGCCTACCGGATTACCGGGAACTTTAACGCTCACAGTCGTTGTCACAAATGCGCCCACGCTGCTTTCCGTGCTGGGCATTCCGCAAAGTAACTACAGCGCAACGACGGCTCCGACAGTAGGTGACGATTCCGGCGATGGCTATTCCGTTGGCAGCGTCTGGGTGAACGTAACAACCGACACTGGTTATTTGTGCGTGGACGCCACGCTAGGGGCAGCGGTATGGAAGCAGACCACGGCGTGACACTTCTTTCTCTTTCACCTGAAAACAAATGGGAATTTCTCGTCGCAATGTCCGAAGCGTGGGCGTGGACACAGGCGCGGAAGCGTTTTTACTGTGACACTGGCGGCGAGATGAACATTGAGGACTATTTGGCAGACGCACGGCTTCCCGTCAAAAAACAAATTGGCATTATTGAAAATGGCGCGTTGATTTCTATCGTGACGGTGAAGGCAGTGGCGGAAAAGATATTTGAGGTTCACGTCACATCGCCGCGTGGTGTGCGATTTGAAACGGTGTTGAGCGCGTTGGAAGTTGTGCGAGATGGGCTGTTTCACGATCTTGGCGCGGAATGCGTTTACACGACATGTCCCGTTTACAACGGTCACGAGCATAAAGGCTCGCGATTGCTGGCGGAAGCCTGCGGGATGACGGCGACGGGGTGTGATTGGAATGACGAGGCTGCAGACGGAACGCAAGTTTACTGGCGCGAATACGCAATAGACAGGAAAACATTTTATGGGCGGACAAAAAGCAACATCCGAGAGCGAATACAAGTTCTTCCAAAAACCTTCGTGGCAGGGACTGGAAGACTTGAAGAAGTGGAATCCGCAAGCTGATCCAACCATCGCGGCAAACTTTGGCGCGCAAAAGCAAGACCTTGAGCGATCCTTTGTGTCGCCAACGGGGAGCTATTCCACGCCGGAATTGCGCGAGCAGATGATGCGGAGCGGGATTCAGGAAATTGGGCAAAATCAAGCGGTCGCGACGCGAGCAGATCAGTACAACCAAAACCAGCAAAAGCTGGGGCAGCTTGGACAAATTGCGGGATTGAGCGCGCCGGAATTTGCCAAGACAAAAGAAACGCAGAAACAGGGCGGCGGCTTCTGGGGCCAACTGGCGGGCGCGGCGTTGGGTGCGCTGAAGATATGATCTTTGCGCTTTGGCTTGCCATCAATTTTGGTGTCAACCTGACGATGGCGCGATGCTTGCCCTACGACGTGCGCTACGAATGGCGCAATCTGGACGCTGAATCAAAAGGAATGACGTTGCTATGGTATACGATCCCGCTTTCGTGGTTTTTAATTCACAATCCGTTACAAGCGTCCCTAGTTTGGGGTGGCGTGTTTTTCTTTCTGACGGGCGCGTTTTTGTTAGTGTGGGCAAAGCGGAGCAATCCGCACTTTCAACCAAAACTGTCAATGCCGCTCGCGATCATACGGACAGGGCCGTATGCGTGGATCAATCACCCTGGTTACTGGGCGATGATCCTTCAGGGACTTGGTAGCGTGCTGATGCTCAATGCGCCTGCGGGCGCGTTTCCACTTGCGTTATATGGCGCGTTACTAGCCATTCGGGCAATGGAAGAAGATTGTCTGATTCAAAAAGCCTCACAGTTATTTCCGAACAAAATCGTACAATGAAAAAGATATTTCTTGCACTCATCGTCTTTATCGCAAGTAGCGTGAACGCGCTCGCCACGACGGTTACGGTTTCTGCGTATCAATTGCAGAATCTGCCGTTTAACCCTTCCAATATTGGCTCAGACCGAAGCCTCACCGTTTCCGCGACAAATGGAAGTGCTACAGTGACAAGCTCCGCGCAGTTTCCTTCAAACATTGTTGGCATTGGTGGGTTTCAGGTTGCCATTGGTGGAACGCAGTACGTTGTCTCTTCCGTCGCCAGCACATCAACGCTCATTTTGACGACGAATTACGCCGGGATCACTGGCAGCGCGACGATGACGCTGTATAAATACGTGTTGCTCCGCGCTTATGCGACGGCGGGATTTCAGGACAATGTGACTGGTCAGAATATTCAACCCGGCACGCCGGGCAGCGGGCAGTTTTACAAGCAGGTTGCGGTCAGCATTATCAACAGCGGCAGCGGGAACGTGGCCTACATGCCGGAATTCACGATTCCGAGCACGACGGATGCGCTAATCAATAACCAGGCCCGTTACGTTTTCGGCTTTTACCGCCCCGACGGCTCGCTGCTCTCCTTCTACCTCTGCGGCTCGCAATCGCAACTTGCCCTCCAGCCGGACACGCCGACGACGTGGACGGCAATCTGTAACTTCAACGCGCCCGGCGGCGTCGTGCCGCCGAACTCGGACGTTTATACTAAGAGCCAGATTGATCAGCGCTTCCCGAATTGCAGTGCCGATCAGCTTTACTACTTCGCCGCGAATGGCAACATCGTCTCCTGCCTGACGCTGGGGACGAATCTCTCGATTACAGCAGGCACGCTCAACGCTTCCGGCGGCGGTGGCGGCGGCTCAATTGGTGCAGGCGTGGCAGGCAACCTTGCGGGCTATTCTGCGCCGGGAACCTCGCTCGTTGCGTTTACGGTTGGCGCGCAATTGACCACCAGCGGGACGACGCTCAAGGGGCAGAACCTCGCGGGCGCGCTGAACGTCGTCGTGGACTATGGGTGCGCGGGCGATGGCGTCACCAACGACACGGTTTGTATCAGCAACGCCTTGACAGCAGCAGCACTCAGCGGCTCGAAGAAAGTCTATCTGCCCGGCGGGAATTACCGCGTGACGGGGCTGACGATCAATGGCCCGATTGAAGTGTACGGTGATGGTCGGAAGACGATCATTAGCAGCGTCACGAACGCGCCGATTATCGCGGCAGGCCAAACGGGCGGCACGTTCTATGGCCCCAACATTCACGATTTACAGATCACTGGCAGCGTGACGGCGGGCAGCAGCCAGACGGGCATTACGATCACAGACGGCACGTATGTCTACCGCGCCAATCTCGAAAACCTCTACATTACCGACACGGGAAGCCACGCGCTTTCAACCGGAAACGTCTTCAGTTCTTCCTTTACAAATATCACGCTGAACAATTCGGCAGGTTATCCGCTGTATTACAACAGCGCCAACATGCCGGGGAATCGGTTTGAGTCCATCTATGTGGAACTCCTCCGCGCCAGTGCGCCGACCGGCTTCTACATTCGGCAGGGCGACTTCTCCTGCTACCGCTGCAATGGCATCAACAACAGCATCTCCGGCTCACGCTGGGCGCGCGTCGGCGAGCAGATCGGCGTGGATGGCGGTACGGCAGACGCGAGTGGTTCGCTCAACTGCGACAGTTGCAATGTCGAGTCCTTTAATCTGGACGGCATTAAGGCTTATATGTCATCGCCGGTCACGCTGCGCGGTGCAAGTGGTATCGGCGGCGCGGGCGTGAATGCCAACCAGACGGCGCTTACTTTCTTAAAGAACCCTGCCGCCTTCTCTGCGTCCGTGGCGAAGGGCTACATCGAAGATACCGTAATCATCGCCGACGGCCTCGCGCCATACAAGAATTCGCAGCCGATTCACTCCGACGACACGCCGCCCATTATGACCAATGGGTTTGGCCCGCAAGTGTCTGGGAGCGGGCAGCTTGGCACTTACTACGACGACACCCTGACAGCGGAGATGCCGCTTGAGCGTGCCGATGGAATGGCGAAGAAGTTTAGTGTCACCGCGACAACCAGTATTCCGCGCATCGGCATTCGCTACATCGAAACCAACTGCGCCGCGCCCTGCACGGTAACGATTCCGTGGGGTGGTTGGTATCAATACGCGAACGATCAGTTGACTATTGTGGATGTCGGCTCGACACCCTCGAATGTCACGATTCAAGCGGATAGTGGTGGATTGATTAACGGGGCAGCCAACTACGCCTTCTCGATTACACGGCAGAGTATTATTCTGCGGCCTGATGGAGACTCAGGCTCCGGCAGTTGGCGGATTGTTGGCGGCAACAACCAGACGGCGGTAACGAGTAGTCAGGTTGCCTTCGGAAACGCCTCGAACGTCATCACAAGCTCGTCCACGCTGACCTATGACAACAGCCTGAAAATCTTCACACTGACCGGCACGAATAACCCGCACCATCTCGTCACCGATTCGTCGGCAACGATCACCGTGCGAATGGGGACGCTCAGCGGCGCGCCAGATCGCGGCATTATTGGCACAACCAGCAACGACCCCTTTGTGCTCTACGCCAACGGCAATGGCGCGTGGGGCGTGGACAATTCGACGCTTGCGTGGTTGCCGTACCAATCGTCCAATACGATAGACATTGGTTCGTCTACGGCTTACGTTCGCAGCGGCTACTTTCAGACTTCGTTGCTCGTCGGCCATTCCAGTTCCACCAGCGGCTTAATTAACCTGCGCAACAGCGCGGGCAGCGACACCATCACCATTACCAGCGGCGCGGCGACGCCGGAAGGCGCAATCACGGCGGGACCGGGAAGTCAGTACTACCGCACGAATGGAACGTGGTACATCAAGAGCACCGGCACGGGCAATACGGGCTGGACGTTGGTTAGCACGGGCGGCTTGGCGGGGTCGGGTTCGACCGGCACGATTGCGAAGTTCACGGCAGCCAACACGCTCGGCGATTCGATTCTGGCGGAAAACACAGGCGTACTCACGACAACGGGCACGCAGGTCATCAGCGGCAAGACGATCAGCACGGATGCAACCGGAACTGTGGCCAGCCTGACGAGCGCGGCGACGTTCACCAAAAATGACGTGAACTCGCGCACGTTTGACGTTGTGCGGATCAAGCCGACCTTCAACTTTGGCGGCGCGAACGCTTCGACAACCGTCAACCTGCTTTCGATTGATTCCACCAATACCGCCGTCACGGGAACGATTTTCAACTTAATCAATGCGCAGTATGGCGGCGCGACGAAGTGGAGCGTGGACAGCACGGGCGCGATTACGTTCGCAACTGGCGTCCGGCAGGCGTTCGCGCCTTCGGCATCCGTGGCGTCTCTCAATTTTGGCCAGATCGGAAGTGACCCCTCCGCGCCAGTCAACGGCGACTGTGTGTACAACACGGGGTCAAACAAGTTCCGCTGCTACGAAAACGGCGGCTGGGCAAATATGATTTCGGGCGGCACCGGCACGGTCAACAGCGGCACGCAGTACCAGCTTGGCTATTACGCGACGACGGCGGCAGCGTTGAGCGGCAATAGCGGCATCACGACTTCGGCGACAAACACGCTGACGATTGCGCCTACGGCAGCAAGTTCAGGAACTGCGCCAGTTGCTTTTCAAGTGACGGGAGCAGCGCATACGGGTTTATCCGCATCGTCGGAAGTCGTGGACATCAACTTTGCGCTCAATCGCACAGTGCAGCGAGCAGCGGGTGGCGTGACAACAGATCGGTCTGTTCGGTTTCAGGGACGCACGGTGAGTTTCGTGAGCGCGTCAACGGTCACGAATGAATACAACGTCGAAATTGAGTCCAACACGGCGGGGACAAATGCGACCTTGACCGCAAGCACGGCGCTGCACACGTTTCCATCGGTTACGACGCATCACGGAATATTTGCGGATCATCAGGTAGGCGCGACGGGAGACAGTTTGCGTGTCGGGTTGTCGGGTTCGCCGATTGTCCGCTTTAACGCATCGGGCGGCACGATCAACAGTGTGTTTAATGCGAATGGCGCATTGTCAACGTCGGCGACGGATGGCTTTCAGTACATTAGCCAAATAGATTCTGCTACAAATCCAACGGGAGTACCGACAAGCTATAGCGGGTCATCGGCAATCGTATTGCAGAACAATACGACAAATGCGCAGTACGTGATGAAGTCGTATCTGAACAGCGGCTGGCGCGACCTGTCTCAATCACTGGGACATACAACGCCAGCGCAGATCACGGCAACGCAAAACAACTACAATCCGGGAGCGGTTACGAGGCTTCAGCGATGGAGTTCTGACACGTCACGTCAGGTTACTGGCTTGACGTTTACGCCGACGCAGATGAGCGGGCAAGAGCACATCATTTGCAACGTGGGAACAAACGACATTGTGCTCGTTCACGAGTCGGCTTCGTCAACATCTACAAATCGGTTTGCAACAACAGGCGTGGCTAATATCACGATTGTCGGTGAGTCGTGCGCAACAGTCATATACGACGGCGTGACGCAAAGATGGCGCGCTTGGGTCAATCCCTAATTTACAACTATGAAAAGAATAACATTTCTCATCGCATTTCTTGCGTGCGTTGCTGTATCTGCATTTGCGCAGTCTTCGCCGCCAATCACGGTTACTGAAGTTGACGGTTCGCCGCGTGTACAGGGCGTGACAAAGATCGTTGTCAGCAATGGCACGCTTACCGTCAGCGGAAAAACAGCGACAATTGTTACGGGTGGCGGTGGCGGCGGTGGTTCGCCGGGTGGTTCAAATACGCAGCTTCAGTATAATAACGCAGGCAGTTTTGGTGGCATCACTGGGGCAACAAGCAATGGAACGATTGTCACGCTGACATCGCCAGTGTTTGTCGCTCCGGCGCTTGGAACGCCTGCAAGCGGCGTGCTGACGAACGCGACGGGATTGCCAATCTCAACGGGTGTAAGCGGTCTAGGTACTGGCATAGCTACAGCCTTAGCTGTGAACATTGGCAGCGCGGGTGCGCCCGTTCTGTTTAATGGTGCTGGTGGTACGCCCTCATCCGTGACGTTGACGAATGCGACGGGGCTTCCGATTAGCACAGGCGTGAGCGGGCTAGGAACAGGTGTCGCAACGTTTCTTGCTACACCATCCAGCGCCAATTTCCTTTCCGCGATTACTGACGAAACCGGTTCTGGTTTGGTGATGGGCAATAACACGCCGACGATTATCACACCAAGCTTCACGACTGGCTTTACAATTGGCGGCGTCGCTGCGACGGGTACAATTCCGCGAGGCAACGGCACGAACTTTGTGGCGTCCGCCTTCACGATGGCTGCGCCGGGTACGTCAGGGAACGTGCTAACCAGCGACGGCACGAACTGGACAAGCGCGGCTCCAAGCGGTGGCGGCAGTTCTCTGCCGGTTGTTGATACGACCTCCGTTGTCGAAGGATCAGCCGATCCGACAAAAGAAATTCGTTTTGAAGTGGATGGACTTTCTACGGGAACGGTGCGGGTGCTGACGCCGCAAGACGCGGATTACACACTGGCGGGGATAAACCTTGCCCAGACCTTTACTGGTCAGCAGACGATCAGTGGCGGCACCACATCCGGTGCGGATCGCCTGTTGCTGGTAACCGACACGCCAGTGTCAAACGGTTTTCGGAACTCGCCAAATTTGATATGGCGAGGCAGTTCTTACGATGGCACTGGGCATACGATTGACTGGCGTGCGAGGACGGTTCCTTCCTCCAACGCGGGCGCGTCCAGTTTTCAAATGCAGAGCCGCGTAGATGGCGGCTCGTTTGCAACTCGCTGGTCGGTGGATGACACCGGCATTGCCACCTTTGCCAGTGCGATCATCGCCGGAAGTGGCGCAGTCACACTGACCGATGCTACCGGCAATTTGCAATTATCCGCTTTTGCTTCGGCTTCTTTATCGGGGAATGGCACCAAGCTAGCGACGACCACTGGAACGCTCAGCAGTGGCCGCTGCGTAGAAATTGACGCCAACGGCAATTTTGTTCAGGCGGCGGCAGGCTGTGGCGGTGGCACAACGTATGCTACTTCGGGTAATTACTGGTTCCCGGCGGCAGCAATGCCTTCGACGATTGCACATGTTGCGGTTTCCGGAACTGCCAATCAGGTGCGGGTGGCACGTATCTTTTTGGATCGTGCGATTACTTTTGATCGCGTGGCCATCAATGGTGTCACTGTCAGTGCCAGCGGTACCGCCAGCATTGGCCTGTACACCGACGACGGAAACACGCGTTCTTGTTATTCAGGGACGCTGTCAACCGATACCGTCAGCCCCTGGAGTGGCACGCAGACAGTAACAATTACTTCCTGCACTGTCGGGCCGGGCTACTACTTGATTGCCTGGACGGCGGACAACACCACAGCTACTGTCCGAAGTTATTCCTATGATTCGAACCTGATCTCGGTTTACAACCAGGGATCGTTTTTTGTCGGCACGGCAGCGAATTCGGCGTCGTCCGGCGCGCTCCCTTCCACACTGGGGACGCTGACTTCGTCGAGCCTGAGCAGTATTCCCATCATTAAATTCTTCAAGAACTAAGATGAAACATTTCCGCTCTTTGTTTTTCCTGATTGCCTTTTTGGCGACGGACGCTTTTGCGCAGCTTCCGGCCAACTGGCTAACGCTGGACGTTGGAACGGTCGGTGTTTCCGGCTCAGCCTCCGAATCCTCCGGCACGTACACGCTGGCAGCAGGAGGCTTTGATATTGTCGGGCGCGCCGATGCTTTTCGGTACGCTTATCTGAACGCCAAAGACAACGCCTCGATCAGCGCGCGCGTTGCGACAAACAACGCAGCAAAGGCAAACGCGCCAGCGTGCGTGATGATGCGGCAAACACTGGACGCCGACGCTATTCACATTGCCATTTGTGTGACTCCTTCCGGTGGAATCCAACTTCGCTACCGCCAGCTCTTTGGCGGACAAACGACAATAACAAAAGCTTCCAATCAATCACTGCGTGCGCCGTATTACGTGCGCCTGGTGCGAACTGGTGGGGCGGTGCAGGCGGGTTATTCTTCAGATGGCTCGACCTGGCTAAACCTGGGAGGTTCACTGCGAATCAATTTTGCAGACAGCCTCTACATCGGCTTGGCGTTTTCGTCATCGAACACCTCTTCCACTTCCACGGCGACGTATACGAACGTTTCGACAACGACGAATTCGCCGCCCGCCTGGGTGTACGTTTCGCCGACGGCGACGGGAACCGGGGACGGCTCATTTGGTAATCCTTACACGTACTCCCAGCTTTGCGCGACAACGCCACCTGCGGCAATCAGCACAGCCAACACCGTGGTCTGGATGCGCGGCGGTATCTATTACGGATCGTGCAAAACCAGAATTGGCGGTTCTTCCGGCAATCTGATCGTGATTCGTGGGTATCTGGGCGAGCGTGCCGTGATTGATGAGAACAAGGTCTGGACTTTGGCCAGTCCCATTAACGCGTCCACAAACTCCATAGATTTCGTGGACGGATCAGGTTTGCCGGACAGTGGTACGCGCGTCGTTATTGACAATGAATCCATTGATCTGAACAAGGACGGGTCTTCGACGGGGCCAAACAATTTCAATGTGAGTGTTCGTGGATTAGACGGAACATCTGGCGCATCGCATTCGGCGGGGGCGACGGCGCGGATCAAGGGGCCAATCCTTTCGCAAGAGATGAGTGGCTTCACGTCAAACTATTTGCGAGTTCAGAATCTGGTCGTCAAGACGACACACGCAGCCAAGCGTGTCAGCGACACTACGGACAGCAACCCGCCGACGGGTCGTCACAATGATGGCATTTGGCTGGCGGCGACAAACAGCCAGCTCATAAACAATATTAGCTACGATTCCGGGCAGGGAATCTTCAGCGGGTCGGGTGCGACAAATGCCGTCATCTACGGCAATTTGTGTTTTAATATTGGATGGGTGGCGCCAGATCGAGGCCACGGTTATCCAGCCTATATTCAGAGTGTTGGTAGTGCAACCAACAAGCTGGCCAAACATAATGTGGGGTTTGGCGGTTTCGGAAATTACCAGTGGCATTCGATCAATTCCAGTGGCAGTATCACTGGCCTGGTTGTGGACGGGAACATTGTCTGGGCGAACGACGCCAACGAGCAGGGCAATGATGTTTTTTTGGCGGGGCCGCTCGATGCGAATTGCGAGATCAAGAATAATTACACTTGGAATCTCGGAAACGTTTCGATTGTCGCCTCCGGTCTGTCGTCTTCGGTGATTGCCTTGACTGGCAACTACTTGCACGCGACGACACCGGTGGTCGTGTCCGAGGTTTCTTCCGGTGGTTGCACCGTCACCGGGAACACTTTTCTGCAAAAGAATGACAGCAATGGCAACTATATCAATCTGACGCGTTCGTCTGGCCGTCCGGCTTCAGATTTCATCGTCAACACCAACACATTCTACCGAGGCACAAGCGGCAACTACTACAAGGCCGGTTCGACTGGTTCTGTAACGTCCAATAGTTTTGCGCAATGGCAAGCACTGGGCTATGACGCTGCCGGGACGGAAGTGTCTGGCACGCCGCCTGTCATCCCTTCCTCAAATAAAATTGTAATTCTCCCCAACGAATATGACGCAAACCTGGCTTGGTTGATCATTTATCGCTGGGACAATTCGACCAACAACGTCAGTGTTGATCCGTCTTCGTTTTTGTCGAACGGAGACGCGTACGACGTCAAATATGCAGGAAACATCTTTGGTGACGCTGTCACCAGTGGCACCTACGCAGGTGGAAACATCACAGTTTCCGTAGCGCCGAGACCGATGGCGCAACCGCTGAGCCGCGTACAAATCAACTTTGACACCTTGCCGAACTTCGGCGTGTTTTTAATCCGCCGCGGCGAGCGGCTTATCCCATAGGAGATTTATGAAAACCTTAGAAAAAGTGATTTTGGTTTGTTTACTGGTCGCGCTGGCCGCACTGGCGGCGCTTGCGCAAGACGTGCCGCAGAACGCGGCGAAACCGACGCCGACACCCGCGCCAAAGGTGGACGAAAAAAAAACCGCGCCCTTACCTGAATCGTTTTCCATCCCGGAAGTACGCGCTGACAAGGCGCGTCTTTTGTCAAAAGACGTGGAACTTGCGGCGCTGCGAATGGCCGAACTTAAGCGGGAGTTTGAGGCGCAGCAGTCGCTACAGCAATCCGCAATGGCAAAGCTGCAGGCGGAAATGGCGTCGGCGATGAAACTGGCGGGCGTTGAGGAAAAGGATTTTCCGCTGTATGAGTTCAATCGCGACACGCTTGTTTTCACAAAACGGGCGATTGCGATTCCGCCGCCGAAATAGTAGAATGCGTGCGTCTCGTTTTCTAAATGCAAAACACTTTAGGACACAATGAACTTCCTCTTGGGCGGCTCTTTTCAGAGTCGCCCTTTTTCTTTAGGGATGAATTATGTGGGGACTAGGTTCAATCGGTAACGCGCTTGGCAAGATCGGCAGCGGCATAAAAACTGGCGCGCAAGGCATTGGTCGCGGCGTTCAAAAGTTTCGGTCGTGGCAGGACGAAATGGCCGAAGATGAGGACGGCGCTTCAGGTGGCGCGCAAGGCGGGATTTTGGGCGCAATTGGCTTGCCAGCGGGAAACGGTCAACGCAAACAGGTCATCACGCCGGGGTTTGCGGGCAATCGTGGCGTGCCGACGTTTGATCTTGGTCGAATGTCGCAAATGGCCGGAGCGCAGCAGCCTGCTCGTCAACCATTGCAACCTGCAGCGATGCCGCAACAACCGAATGCGCCGCTGACGGTAGAGCCTGTCACGCTTCCGACGCGCATTCAATCTATGCCAAATCGGCCAGATGGTGCGATGAATTTGCCGGACGTGCCGGGATCGCCAACGCCTGTCTCGCGTGGCGGATTGCCGGGAAATGATCCCAATGCAAACGTAGAAAATGTGCAAATACCGGGGTTGCCAAATCGCGGGCCATCTGTTCCCTATTCGCCCTATGACTTTGAGCGATTTAACGACGTAATGCAGGGAGCGAAGCGCGGGCCGGATGGGAATTTTTTAGGCAAAGAGCAAGGTGGCGGTTTCAAGCGTGACTTGAAAACTACCTTGCTGAGCGGATTGGCAGGGGCGCAGCGCAATGCTGGTGGCGGAAATCTCGCGCAAATGCTTGGTGGTTTTATTGGCGGTGGCATCAATGGCGTGGCGAATCCACAGGCGGCGCGTGAAGACGTGTTTGATGCGGGGCGCGGACGCGAAATGATGACGCAGCAGGGGCGGCGCGATGTTGAAACTGAACAGGCGCGAAAAGTGCGAATGGGTGGCCTGCAGGAGCGCGAAGCAACTGCCGATGCGGGATTGAAGGAAATTCAACTAAAACGGGCAAGTGCGCCGCGTGTTGGTGAAGCAACATGGGGAACGTACAACCAAGAAACGGGACAGCCAATCTGGCAGCGTCCGGCGGGTTCAACCGCAACGCCAAAGCCACAAGGTCTACTGAATACGTCACGCGGCATTTATGATCCCGTATCCAGAACGTGGCTTGAGCGATTTAATCCGGCAGAAAAGCCGATGACGCTGCGAGATGCGGAAGCAGATCGCGCTGCTGATGAGGGTTCGGTAGAGTCAATCGCGATGGAATCTTTCAACGATCCGGGGCGGCAAGCTGCAATTCGTCAAAAGCTGCCCCGTCAGTATCAGGAAGTTTTGGCAAATCCGAATGCGGAACCGGACATTAGCGTATTGCCTACCGCATATCAGCAAGTGCTCAAGAATCCGCCCACTGATCCATCAGACGTGGAAGGATTGAAGCTTTTGACGCAAGCGCAGCAGGCTGTCCACGAATTGCGTCAGAAACGGCAGCAAATGGTGATCGCGGCGCAGAATAAACTACAGCAATTGCAGCAGCGTGAACTATCAGACATTCGGCGATACACTGAAGATGAAGCGCGGAAAAAAGCAGGTGAGCGCGTTGCTGGCGGACGCGGAGCGAGTAGCCAATCAAATGCGCCACGCGCCAAGGTTGCGCCCGATTTTGTTGATGAAGTAATGAACAAACTGGGCGTTGATCGCGAGACTGCCATTCGTCGCATTCAGGGGAGTGGAATTCAGATTCAGTAAGGCGGAAATTATGCCACAGAACCCAAGACAGTCTTCTGATCCTGAGATTGACCGCGTTCTCTCTGGTTACGTCAAAAAAAAGGTGCGCGAAGAAGCGACACGTCAGGGCGTTCCCGAAGATTTTGCTGATCGGATGGCAAGCGCTGAATCCGCATACAAACCTGACGTGATCAAGGGTCAGCGTAAATCCAGAGTCGGCGCGCAAGGGCCAATGCAGTTGATGCCCGGAACGGCGCGGGATTTGAAGGTTGATCCAGATCATATCAATCAGAATATTGAGGGCGGCGTCCGGTACGCCAAGCAGCAGCTTGATGCTTTTGGCGGCGACCAGCGCAAGGCGTCGGCGGCATACAATTGGGGGCCGGGGAATGTGCGCAAATTCGGCACTGATCGCGCACCGGCGGAAACGCGAGCTTATATGGACAAGGTTGGCGGCGATTCGTCATCTGCCGATCCTGAAATTGAGGCATTGCTGCAGGCGTATCAAGCCAGAAAAACGACTCCGCAGCCGCAGCGCAACGTTAGTCCGGGGGTTTTCAAACAGCGTCCGCAGGCTCCCAATGCAGGCCGCAAACTGGCGGAAAATCTGCTGGATTTTCGGAGCGGACAAAATGCGCCAATGGCACAAGCGGCGCGTCTGGATGCAGCGATTGCGCCCGAAGTGAAACAGCAACGCGAAACGCGAGATGCCAGAATGCGCAAATCGCGTGAAGAGTATGACCGCAAAAGTTTTCTTGGTCGCCGCGCTTCTGACGTGGCCTCCGGGCTGGAAAATATCGGGCAATCAGGGCAGCGCGCATTTGAAAACGCGCTCACGTTTAGCGGCGTGCGTGACGTGCTTGAAATGAACGATACGGCCAAGAACGCATTGGCCGAAGGTAAAGCTGCGCAGCAATACACTGCGCAAAAAATGCAGGAAGAGCAGGCGGCGCGTAATGCAATGGCGAGTCAGGTTACGCGAGGACTGACGCAGGGGGCTGGCGGCGCTGCGATTATGGCACCGCTGGCGATGACGGGTGGCGTCCCCGCGCTGATGGCGGGAACCGGATTGCAACAGGATTGGGAGAATGATCCCAAAGGTGCATTACTCAACACCGCGACGGCCGGTGTTCCCGTTTTGGCTGGTAAGGCGATTGCGCCGATTGCGGGACGTGCTGCGATGGCGATGCCGCAAGGATTGCAAAAAGCGACGCAGCTTGGCATCGAAGGGGCAGCGGGTGGCGCGGCAAATGCTGCGCAGTATGCTGGCACGCAAGCAGTTCTTGGCCGTGAAATCAATCCTGAAGAAGCGTTAGTGCAGGGCGTCACTGGCGCGGCGCTGTCAGGTGCGATGGCTCCAAAACTGGGGCAAGTGCGACGGCAGATCGGCGCGCAAAATGTTCGCGCTGAGCGTCCTACGCCTTTGAACGCACTACCTGAGCGTCCGGTTGTTCCTACTACGCAGGGGCCAACGGCGCGCACGCCGATCACGACGGAAGCCATTCAGGCCGCAAATCGCCCGCCCGCGCCCGCGCCGCAGGTAGTACCAGCCGCACCAGTGACGCCAGATGCCGCGCCTGCCGTGGCGGGTATGCCGAACCGTGCCGATTTTGAGCCGGGATTCCTCGGCGATGTGGAATACCAGGGCGCACTTGCGAATGCACAGCGCGTAGCGAAGCCCGCGAAGGCGGCAGCGGCGAAGCCTGCTTACGACCCGGCAGCATTCCGTGGCGCGATTGACGACGCCAAGATTCAGGCCGGAGAAGCAGAAGCAGCGGGTAATTGGGAATCCGCGCGGGATCAGTACAAGTCCGCAATGGACACGATCACGGAGATGCAGAAAGAGGCGCGCCGGAACCGGGACGCTGCCGCGCTCTCCGAGCTTGCCCGCGAGAAGTCTGCCACGAATACCAACTGGCAGGTGGCCAAGCGGAATGCGGAACGAGCGGCGAAAATGCCTGCGCCAAAAGCGCCAGAAGCTGCCCGCCAAATGCCGCAAGTCCAGCAAGCGCAGCAGATAGCTAGTGGCGCCAAAAGTTCACTTGGCAATGCTGAAAAACCGCTTTCCCAAGTAAACTTGCAGGAAACCGCCCCCACCCGCGACCTGTCCGCGCCGCTCCCCACGCCTGCGGACATTGTTCCCCGGACTACGGCGGAAATTCCGCGTGTTCAGCCGAAAATTTCAAAACCGGATTCCAAATTTTCCAATCCGCCCGAATCCCAAAATTTCAAAAATCAGAATGAAATTTTGACGCCCCAAACCAACCGCATCACCGAAGGCGCAGGCGACGAACTGCCGCGCCGTGGGAGCCGTCCGCTTGCAGATCGCCCAAATACCGAACCGTTGACCGCAACACTGATTGATAATTCTGAAGTCCGTCGCCGAAAGCAGGAGATCGGGAAGCTGATCCCGTTCAACATTCAAGGCAATAAGGCCGACCTGCTCGCTAAAGGGCTGGGCAACCTGATTGAGCGCGCCGCGAAGGGAACAAAGCGCACCATTGATGCCTTCGCAGGCAGTGGCACGTACACGCATTACCTACGCTCGAAAGGCCACGCTCGTGAGGGCGATATTCTCAACGAGTACGAACCGCTGCGCCACATCGCGCACAAGCAAATCCGCGACAACCCGGAGGCAGTCGGCAAGGAAGCGGAGCGCACGCTGAATGATCTGCGCGGCCTAACGGCCAACATCCGTGAAGGTGAGACGTTCGCTGAGACGCACAATGAAATCCGCCGACAGGTCAGGCAATACTTTCGCGACCGGATGAGCAAACTGGCCGCACAGGGGCAAGACCTTGACGCCAAGCGGCAGAGTGGCGAACCGGTGGAGATGCAGGATTCGCCGGAAACGGCGGGGCTGTACACCATTATGCAGAATCAGGCGTTTAACTTCCTGCCAATTCAAGCAGAGATGGGCGGCAAAGGTTTTAAGCTGCCGGGATTCGGTGTCGTCGGGAACGTGCAGGGGAAGGTCGGAGTATTCATAAAATCGAAGAACCAGACTTTCAGTACGCCACAGCGCACGCTTGAAGCTGGGCCTCGCATGAAGGGCGTAGACGTACGTCGGGGCGACGGATGGGAGCTTATCGGCAAGGAAGCAGGCGAAGGCGACCTTGTGCCTGTAGACACGTCGTACCTTAACAAGGGCGACGCCACTACATCAAACTACAACAAGGCAACGCAGGAAGACGCTACACCGTCTGTTTATATAGAAAAAGTCCGCAAATACTTATTGCCTGCGTGGGATCGTGGAGCTAAGCTGATCATCACGAACAATTGGGATGAGGGCGTGGCGAATTACCTGCGCTCTGAAGGATTCACGGTATTAAAAGCCAATCGGCAAGGAGCGAGTGTTAATGAAGTTAGACAAGGTGGAGCCGCAGAACTCATCGCCATCAACTTCGACAAGCGGTCTGGGCAAATTAACCGCCGAGGAAATGCTGTATCTGGCGAGCCTGCCGGAAGAGTTAGCGAAACAACTCAGCAATCAGGAAGCGGCGATGCTGGTAAGACAGCCTCCGCGCCGCTGGACGACCGAACTGCGAGCCAAGATGAAGCCATACGCGGACGAGGAAATGTTAGAGAGCTTGAAGTAAGTCCCGCCGAAGCCGCCTTACGTGAACGCGAAGCCTTGCCGCCCATTGAGCGCCGCCGTGCGTTGCGTGATGCCACATACAAGGGGCAGTTTGGCAAGCTGAGCGAAGCAGCGCGCAAGCGGGGCGACCGGGAAACGTCGCTGGCAGAGAATCCACAACTGCGCCGCCTGCTCGATCTGCCGGAGATGCCACCGTATCGCCTGCCGGATGCGCCAATTAACCCGAAGACCGGCGAGCCTTACGTAAATCCGGCGTGGACAGAAGCCGCACAGGACACGCTCAACGCGCTCGCTGCCGTGGCGGGCAAGGAGCGGTCAAGCCAGATCAATTTCGGGCCGGGTGAACTGTCCGGCGGGCAACAGCCATCTCTTGCGGGCAAGATCAATCCGCAGACGGGCAAGCCCTACGTCTACAACATTCCGCCGAAAGGCCAACCGACACGCGGCGAAGCGGGAGATTTATTCCTTGCCGTGCAGGAATTGGCGCGCAAACGCGGGGAGCAGATTGACCCGTCATTACGTGCAGCATTCAAGGGAACGGTCGAAGGCGCACGGACGGCGAAGGCAGGCTACGAGGCGTTCGTGGTTGACGAGCGGTTAGACGATATTGAAAACTCGCTGCGTGAAATCTACCGACGAGGAAAACTCAGCAGCAAAGACAACACTGCGCATCGTGACGCCTTCCGAGAAATCGCCGCCGAATACGGCGTCAGCACCGCCCGCGCAGATGCAAACTTCGCAGGAATCAAGGCCCAGGCCGCGTCTCGCGCCCAGCGAGCAGGAGAGGCGCAACCGGCTGGCGAAGATCAAGGCCGAAGTGAAGGCCGAAGTAGACCAGTGGTGGGAGCAGTTGAACAGCGAGCCACCGGAACCGACGGCAGAAGTGCCGAAGGTGGCGGACGTGCTGCCGTTCAAAAAGCCAAGCCAGTAGAGAAACCCGCCCGTCCTGCCAAGTCCACCGAGCAGCAGCTTGCGGACGTGGATAAGATGCTGGCAATGGATGCGATCACGGAGAAAGCGGCAGCTTCGATGAAGGAGCGGATTCGCGCAGCGGCAAAGCGTGCATCCTTCGGCCCGTTGGAAAACGAGCCGTCCGGCCCGGTCGCCACAATGTTCGGTGGCCAAAAGATTCTCGACAATCTGCGCGCCGGTCGCCGTCCAGTTGTCCCCAAAACCATTCCCGCCAATTTCAACGCGCAGGCGTGGGTTCGCAAAGCCGCTGAGAATCTGGCCAAGCAGACCTTGAGCGATGCGGACAAGGCGAAGGTGGCCGACCCGAACACGACGGCGGCAGAGAAAGCGAAGATTTACGCGGCGGCAAAGCCCGATCCGGCACGGGAAACTGCATTTCGCACGACAATGGGCGAAGCGTTCGCAGCGCTCAGCGCGAACGACTACAACGGCTTTCAGGATGCGGCAAACCGGCTCAAGGCCATCTCGGACGCGCCCGCGACGAATTGGGAGAAGGCGACGGCGATCCGCAAGGCGGCGATGCTCTCCCGGCCTGTCAGCCACTTGCGCAACCTGATTGGCAACACGGCATTCCAGAACCTCGAAGAAGTCGCCCGCATTCCCGGCTCAATGGGCGATGCGATGCTTGGCGCAGTGACCGGACGGCGCACACTGCAAGGCGCGAGCGTCGAAGACTCTGCGCGTGCGATCTACGAAGCCGCGACGGGCGGCATCACATCTGCAAAAGACGCGATGGCGGGGCGCAGCAATGAGGAAATCGCAAAGGCGCTACAGACAAGAGAGGTCAACTTTAATAACAAGGTCGTGGACAAGGCCGTCAAGTTCGTGTTCCGCTCGCTCGGTGCAGAAGACCAGATTTTCTACACGGGCGCGTATGACCGGGCGATCCGTGAAGCCGCGAAGCTGACGGCGCGCAACGAAGCGCGTCAGGGGGTAATCAACCGCGCGGACATCAAGAAGCGTCAGGATGCGCTTTTGGCTGCGCCGACGCCTGCAATGGAAGTAGACGCCACACTTGCGGCAGAGACGGCGGTATTTCGGAATAGCAACAAGTTGTCTGAAGGAATCGCGGGCTTCCGGGATAAAATCGGCGACAAAGGCAATTTTGCGCTTGATCTGGTTTTGCCGTTCGACAAGACGCCAACGAACGTAGTCTTCCGGGCGCTGGAATACTCGCCGCTTGGCGTGGCCCGTGGTGCAGTGAAAGGCGTTGCAGGGGCAGCGCGTGCCATTGGTGCGCGGCGGACAGCGAACAAGAACGGTGCGCCGTCGAAGGCCGATGTCCAGGCCGCGATTGACAAGGCATTCACGCCCGCGCAGCAGCGGTCAGCCGCGCAATTGCTGGGGCGGGGAACTGTTGGTACGGGCTTATTGGCGCTTGGCTATGCGCTCGCGTCGAAGGGAATGATGACCGGCTTTTATGATGATGAGGACTACAAAGGCGAGGCAATGAAGCGCGCGACGGGTGCGCAACCGCTGGCGATTAAGATCAAAGACCGCTGGTATGGGCTGCAAGGCATCGGGCCAATCGGGATGGCGCTCGGAATGGGGGCGACGATGCAGCAGGAAGCAAACAAGAAAGGCGGCGACATTTACGGGGGCGCGGCAAAAGCCGCGAAAGAGCAGGTGTTGGAAACGCCGCTGCTGAGTTCGATGAAAGACTTGTCGAAAGACGTGGAGCGCGTGTCAAAGGATCGAGCCAATGCGGGCAAGCTCGTTGGCAATCTGGCGTCAAGCTTTGTGCCGGGCGTGCTGACGGATATTGAACCATTTGTTTCACCGCTTGCGCCAGATCAGTTTGAGCGCGAGGTAAAAGACGATCCCAAGAAGGTCAAGGGGATGCGTCGTGCATTGCGCGAAGGTGGCGGACAGGTCGCCGCGAAGATTCCCGGCGTGCGGCGATTGCTGCCGGTGAAGCGCGATATTACTGGCAAGCCAGTGCCATCGCGCCCACTGCAAGCCATTGATCCGTTTAGCTCACGTCCGGCGACGGGGCGGTTGCCTGTGAAGCGCCGTTAAAACGGAATCCAGTTCTCCGCACAATGCGGACTGCAAAAGGTTTTGTCGTGCCGCTTCTGAAAGAAGCCCATTCGCTTTTCACAGTTCCAACACTTGAACGCTAGGCGATGGCGAATCGGCGCTGTCCATCGGTAGTACCATTCGCGGATAAAATAGAACTTGCCGTAAAGCTCGTCGTCCGTCCATTGATCGCCGCCGTAGTAGTAATCATTGCGGCTATGACAACGGGCGCATTCTTCAACGCTCACGTCGTAATCAACGAGGATGTTTTGAGGTTTGTGGCCGAATAGATAGCATAAGAGGTTCATTGTTTACCTTCCTTCCCATACGTCAACTCTCTAATCGCCATCAGCGTGCCGATGATTTCGTTTAACTGCGTCAGATTTTGAACGTAGAAGTCGGCGCTCGTTCCATCCGGCGCTTCAATCGCAAGGATCACGGCTGGCGGATCATTGAATCGCGTGAATGTGAGTTCGTTGCCGTCCGCGTCTTTCCATTGGTAATTGTCCGTTCTTTGATGCTTCATATCAAATCACTAATACATTTCCGTTAGCAATTCCCAGTCTTCGCCAGAAATCAATCTGATTGTCATACGACACACCTACTGGCCCTGCGAGAAATCGTCCGCGCTCAATCTTAAGCGGAATGTCGAATGATGTATTTGCCTCGCAAATAGCTTCCTGAATAATCATCCACGCGGCGACACTTCCACGCACGGCATAGCCAATGGAGCGCAATGATTCCAATACGTCAGGATCGTTCGCGGGACGGCGATAATGAACAGTTGTATCAAAGCCTAAGACTTCGACTATTAGATCGAATTTGCCGCAATCGCACGCTGATCTTCTGCAATAGTCGCATCGTGAAAGCATTATTTTCCCTTTGCGCCTTTCGTCACTCGCCTTAACGTCTGCGTTGGGTTCTCGCCACTCGGTTGCCAATCACGCGGCTCTTCATCAAAATACCTTGCGCAAGCGCGTGCAAGGTTTGTCCGCGTCGTTGATGATTATGTAGTCGCCGAGCCCGATAGTCATTGAATAACCTTCTTTTTCTTTCCTCCGCCACAGCAATCGCGGCGATGTCTTCCCTTTCACTTTTCCGCACGTTTCAATCAGCCCTTTCGCCTCAAGCTTCCGCAGTGCGTTGCCAACGAAGGTAGCAGCTTCGGATTCTTCCCAATTCAGGTAGTGAATCAGATGCGCACCAGTGAATTCTCGCTGACCGAATGCGGCCACTGCTTCACGCACGGCGGCAAGCGTGTGCGTGGGTTCGGTGCCGTTGAAGCCGGTTGGGTTACTCATTCTTGCCCGCTCTTTTAAGTTTAGCCTTCGTATTTAATCATTGTGCTTCCTCTTTCTTTGGCCTTCGTCCAAGCTTTTGCTTTTTAACTTCTGGTAAAAGCAGCGATGACGCCGGAATTAGCCATACGTTCCCGAACGGCGTCATTACCGCGCCCGGAATCAGCCCTTTCTTGCAGCGATAGCGAATAGTCGCCGGATGCTTTTTCAGCCGCTTCGCCGCCTGCGCTACTGTTAAAATCTCTTCTTCCATAATTTCTATACTACCTAAATAAATCTTTGCACGCAAGCAAATATTTGCTTGACGCGATAATTCTTTTCAAGTAGACTCCGTTTTGTCAGCGGCAAGCCCACACTGCTGACGATGCTGCGGGAGTCGCCGGTCTTACTGGGGGCGACTCCCGCGTAGGAACTCAAGGAGGTCAGATGTTTGACGAATTTCCGGCTTGTGATCATTGCGGCAACGACAATCCTCTCGATGGCCTGCTCTGCGGCGTGTGCCGCGTTAAGTTTGATGTGCGCATCACAGACGGCGACGCGCAGTACCGCGATTTGCACGCTGAGCGGATGGCAATCCTATTCAGGGATGCCGAGGCTGATGACTATGAGGCCAACTGTACGCCCTTGACGCCTGCGCAACAGCGGGCAAAAGAGTTGATTGAGGCGGAACTTATGCCGCTTGCGGCAACTGCGCCGCAGTATGCGGAAGGGAGTTGGTAGCAATGAAAACATCCGAAGAAATTAGAGAAGAGATTCAAACTAAAACTGCGCGACTTCACGAGCATCGGGCTTTATTGAATTTTATTAATGAGCCAAGTTTTACTGAGCAAGTTGAAGCGATAAGCGATATTTCATGGTAGGCCCGCTCGTTGTGCCAAAACGCGGGAAGGAAAGGAACTCAATGAAAGCGAGATTAGTTAAGCAATCACAACAACCGCAAGCCAATGCGTCCACGTCGCCCAAATCCGCCACGGAAGACAAGGCGGCGCAAATTCGTCGGCAATGGCTGGCCGAGCGCAGTGCGCAGATTGAAGCAATACGGGTTAAAAACCAAGAGATGCGGCTGCGCTGGAAAGATATTTTGTAATCAGGATTTCTTGCGATTTCGGGCGGGAGTCGCAAGAATTTGCAACCTACCGCTCTGGCTAATTTTAATTGATTGTTTGTAAGCGAACCTATCGGCGGCGGTCTTGAGCGAGAATGCCGCCGATAGGTTTTTAAGAGATTGTAGCTTTCCCGTTGTTGGATGGCGGGGAGGGGAAAAACATTATGGTTAAGGGCTATCGAGCATCAGGAATTTCAGCGCGTTGGGACGGTAGCTATTTTCGCGTGTCGTTAGACTTCTTTGATTACGGTACGGCATTAGGGAGGCATAGCGAAGCTTCTGATGGTTCCCTACAAATGACGCATCCAAGCAATAACTTTAGCGATGCAATAAAAACGCTAAAGAGTGACGCCGAGAAGATCGGTATCGTGTTCATAGAACAGCCAATGCTTTACGTGGAGTGCGACAAGGGCAAGTTTGTGCCTGTAAATTGGGAAGTGCTTTTACAGCCAGTTGCAGACGCTATCGGATTTCAGTTGGTGGCCGATAAAGAATGCGGAGGGTTTCCAGAATGAAAGTAAAAGACCTAATCCAGAAACTTCAGGAACTTGATGGCGAGTTGCCCGTCTGCGTTGCCGACTGGCAAGAGCAATACGCAACCGAATCGGAATATTACGCTGAACTGATTTCCGTTGGCGGCGGTCAGTATAAAGATGCAAATCATCAAACGGTGACGGGCCAGCACGTTACTATTGGGGAATAATAAGGAGCAATTATGAGTACAGCACTTCAACGCATTGAACACGGCGCACTAACGCAGGGCGATCCGATGGCCGAATGGCAGGTTATCCGCGAGCAAGCGTCCGTTCTGCTTTCGTCTGGATTCCTTCCCGCTTCCATCAAGTCACCAGAGGCAGCGATGGCAATTATCTTGACGGGTAGGGAGTTAGGAATCGGCCCAATGGCGGCGCTTAACAACATTAACATTATTCAGGGTAAGCCTACTCTATCACCCCAATTGATGCTGGCGATGGCAAATGGAACGGGTCAGGTTGAAGACGTTAAGATTGATGCTGGCACAGACGGCGCAATCGTGACCGTCAAGCGGCGCGGACGCTCGCCGTATACGACAACCTTTGGCCCAAAAGAAGCAAAAGCGATGGGACTGGACGGAAAAGATAATTACAAAAAACAAGCAGCCACTATGTATCAATGGCGCGCAGTCGCGGCGAATCTTCGTATCACTTTTCCCGATGTCATTATGGGAATGTACACACCTGACGAGATGGGCGCGACTGTCACGCCGGACGGAGAAGTCGTCGAGGGTTTTAATTTGCCGCCGCTGAAAGTCGTTGAGTCAGCGAGCGGCGATGACGCCAACTTTCGCACCTATCGCGGCGAACTGATTGACAAGATGAAGGCGCTTTTTATCGCTAATGGTAAGACTGTAACCGAGTGGGAGACTTACGAAGTCAATAACCTGACCAAGCTCACGCCTGACGCGCTCAAGTCAAGACTTGATACGTGGGAAAAAGCGGCAGCGGATCGCGCTGCGCAAAACGCACAAGCCAATCAAGCACCTAAACCAACCGCGCAGAACGTTCTACTTGAACGCATTGAACAGGAATTCGTCGCGTTGGACAAACTGGGCGTTTCCAAGACTGAGCAGGACGCACTGGTGATGAAGGTCACAAACGGCGAGGCGCTGGATAGCTGCGATGAAGAGACATTGAAGCAGGTGGTTATGGCACTGACAGCGGCAACGCGAGAGGCAAAGGAAACAAAGGAAGGAGCAGCCGCTTGAACTCTGTCCTCGTCTTCGACATCGAAACCGCGCTTGGGATTCTCAAGCGCGGTGAGCAGCCGCAAATCAATCCGGCGACGGGTACGCCTTACGAATACGTCAATTCATTTGACGATCATTCCAACCCGCCTGCCGTAACCGGAACATGGGATTGCGTCGCGGGTGTGCCGCCGATGAGTTTCTATTTTCAAGAGCAGTTGCCAATCCTGGCGCGAATTATTGAGCAGCGGCGATGGGTGGCAAGTTTTAATGGAATCAGTTTCGACGCGCCCAAGTGTGCCAACGTTGGGCTTGATATTCCGAAGTGGAAGCATTTTGATCTGGCTGCGGTGCTCAAGGATTTGACGGGCGAATACGTTTCACTTGATGCGCTGGCGGCGGTGAATTTAGGATCAAAGAAAACGGGCAGTGGGGCCGACGCGCCGCTAGCCTGGCAACGCTACAAGGCTGATCCAGAGAAGTATCAGGAAGACCTATGGGCGCTCTTGGCCTACTGTATGGCGGACTGCTGGTTGCTTTGGCGTCTGCTAATGCGGATTGAAAAGAACGGAGAACTGATTCACCCGAAACTTGGGCAAATGGTGAAAATTGATTTGCCGGAGGGAATGACATGAAGATTCCATCGCATCGCAACTGCACCTACATTCTGCCGGGTAAGTCATTTGCTGGCTCGCCTTTCAAATGGATGCAAGAGCGGACGCACGGTTGCTGGTGCTCGTCGTGGAAACTGATGGCTGATGATTCCTGGCGCATCTGGCGAAAAGGGCGATGGTTGCGTCCAAAATCGGGCGAAGTGCGAATGACAGAAAGGGAGGAACTTTAATGAAACGATCACTCTATGAAATCTCTGCCGAACTCTCGGCAATCGAAGATGCCTTACTTGAAAGCGCGGGCGAAGCCGACGCGCAGCTTGAAGCGTGGTTCGACGCGATTGGCGCAGAGCGCGATGAGAAAGTGAAGAGCTATTGCCAGTTGATTACGAACCTTGAGGCTGATGCTGATGCCTGCGAAGATGAAGCCGAACGGCTCACTAGGATGGGCACTGTTGCTCACAATGCGGCAGAGCGGCTAAAGAGGCGGCTCAAGATGTTCTTTGAGACGCACGGCATCACGAAGCTAGACCTTGTGACATTCAAGCCTCGAATTCAGGCGAATGGTGGCGCGTTGCCGTTGATTGTGCCTGCGGAGTGGGAAGCGGAACCGGCGAGCGCGCCGGAGGCATTTCAGCGGCGAGTGATTCAGTTGGATAAGGAAGCTATCCGTGAGGCGATTCGGAATGACGAAGAAACGCACGGAGCGGCTTTAGGACAAAGGGGAGCGCGTCTGAGGCTTAGATGATGAGACTAACCGAACAAGAATATAGCGCACTGATAGCAAACAAGACCGCCAAGCGGGCGGAAAAGGTGCAAGCGATTGAGGCGATGCCGAAAGCTGCCGTCAAGGTGGATAAGCCAAAGCGCAAAGGGTATCTGGCTTCGATTGCTGTGTTTTTGCCGATCAAGCTTATCAGTGAAATGAATGCGTCTGAGCATTGGTCAAAATACGCCGAACGGAACAAGAAACAGCAGGAAGAATTCAAGATCGAATGGTACAGGCTGACGCGCAACGCCAAGATTGAGCTTCCCTGCTTGGTGAAGTTCACGCGCATCGGACAGAAGCGACTTGATCCAGGGAATTGCGAGGCTTCATTCAAGCACGTGCAAGATGCGCTTTGTTACTGCTTAGGCGTAGACGATGGCGACACGGAGCGCATTCGCTTTGAGTATGCGCAAGAAGCGACGGGGAAACGGGAGTATGGGGTGAGGGTGGAAATTTCTAAAATAACCGTTGACACAAAATGACAACGGTAGTAGATTGTGTCTGCTTAGGAACGCTGTCGGGCATTTTTATTTACAGGATTAAGTTAGCCGCTGTTAGTTGAGCATTGCTCGTCACGTTCCTAAGCAGTTCGTGAAACTAACGGCGGCTTTTCTATTTTGGAGTAGTAATGCAATCACACGACTCAATCCAACTCGCCAAGCTTTTCATCGCCCTGAAAGAAACGCAGGATCGAATCAATAACGAGATACTTCCGTTGGCGGCGTATTTGTGGGCAGTAGATGATGAAGGACTGTTTCAGACGTTGGAACTGGCGCAGTCTGCAATAGGTCAGTATCTCAAGTCTTGGCGTCTTGTCGCGCAAGAAACTGAATCCAAACTCGAAATGGAATTTGCATAATGCCTTACACACTCAACCAAAAGCGCCTGATTGCCGCTGGCATTTGCATTCAATGCGAGTTAAACGAGGTAAAGAAGTTTCGCCGCTGTCAGAAGTGCCGGGCAAAAGCGGCAAAGGTGAAGCCAAGCCGAAAGGCGTATTTTAAGGATCGGTATAAAGAACGGAAAGCGGCGCGGCTGGCGGGAAGGGGGTATTGGCCGGAATGACTGAACACTGCACAGCTTGCGGCCAGCCTTCCCTGATCTTCACCGAGCGCGGGTTTAGTTGTTCGGCGTGTGGGGATACGTTTGTCGCGCCCTATTTTCTGCGGGCTGTCGTGCAGAAATGGAATGCGATGGGTGTGGAAGAAGAAGCGAAGCGGGTGGCGAAAGAGGCGCGGAAGGCGGTGAAGGCGGTGAAGCTTGAGGGTGCGGCGTCAGTGGTTGCGATTGATCCAAAAGTGGCGGCGCTGTTTACAGATGATGTGCCTGCGGTTGATCCGGCGTTTAAGGATGGGTGGTGGAGGTGCCGGAAGTGTAAGGATGCGCCGAACCCATCAGGATTCCCGCCGCATTGGAAGTGGAAAACGGAGAAGGGGTATCGGGGGCATAAGTGTAAGGGGTGATTCTCTTTTTCCTTGTTTTATTCTGGCGCGTGCGCTATATTCGTTTCCGCCGCGATGATGCGGTCAATAAATAGGAGGCAATCATGAACGAAACTCTCTACAAAATCCTTGTCAACGGTCGCGCCTGTCATGGTGGTGACTTTGCCTATTCCCTGCCAACCGAAAAAAACGGCATCTGGACACCAGGCGACTGGCACAACATTGAAGGCAAAACCAAGCTTTGCTCTAATGGCTTTCATCTCACCGATAAGCCCGGCAAGTGGATGAAGTGGGGCGCGGAGATGTACGAAGTCGAGGCGAAAGGCGTCGGCCAGTGGGATCGTGACGATGCAAAGTGCGTGGCATCGTCGGTGCGGCTTACAAAAAAAGCCGAGATGCCGGAGTATTGGCAGCGAGCGGTTAAATTCGTGAATGAAGAATTACCAGCGGTCAAGTGGTTTCAGCCTTCCGCTGCGCCGTCAGGCGCTTGGAAATTATTTTTAGGCTCCGATGTGGCCGCCGCCAGGGACGCCGCCAGGGACGC
>OFRG01000027.1_pt1 | contig 53531 bp, 45 predicted proteins | sample 1543071 | NCBI WGS metagenome assembly OFRG01 (sample SAMN07774222, study PRJEB24372) | wastewater metagenome | isolation source: WWTP Verbania (Effluent) | place: Italy: Verbania | collected 2015-12
TGGAGGGGTGCGCTGGCCCCGGTGGTGTCAGGTCAGGTGCTGCAACAACGTGGCCGCATGGTTAGGGTTGTATCGGTTCGATACGCGGTAATTGCCGTGTTGCTCATAGTCGAAAGATGCACGCTATGACTGGTTCCAGAAGTAGCGCAACCTGACCAATACAACCCAAGAGAGCTGTTTGTCGAGGGCATTATCCTTCTGGCGGACTTGGATACCCGGCCTTTACTGGCGGAGCAAAGATGATTTTCCCGGCCTGGGGGTCAAACTCTGACATCTCGCCCTCTTCTATTCCAAACGGGTCTACGTAATATGCCGTGAATCCTTCGGTTAGCTTTTTCTCGAATAGCTGTTTGGCGCGGTCTACGTCATATTCATCATTAACGTTGAACTCAAAAGGCGTGTCTCCAGTCTCGTTCAATTCATGCATGATTAGCCTGCCGGCTGCTTGTGTAGCTTGCATACTCATATTATAGCACAAGTTTGCGCCAATCTGATGTTAGCATTGCACCAAGCAAGCCGGCTGTGTTCCATGCGTCCCAATCCGCACTGTGCTCCTGGCCTTCCCATGGGAGTCCAAATGCCTCAACAGCACGGCGCAACCCAACGTTTTTGTAGCTATTGAATGCCAATTTTGTCAATGTGGCAACATCAATACACTCGTCAGACAAGAACATGTCGCAATTTGCAAATTCACACTCTTTTTTCACGCAGTCCCAGTCGTCACCATAGACAGCGGTAGCGTACTGTTTCATTCCCATGTTGGTCATTCGTGCGCTAGTAATAGCCAGAGATTGACCTCGACGCACATTCGCAGGCGTAATTCCTGTTAGGTCTGTACAGTATGTGCTGATTGTCGAGTTTTCTGGCTTGACATACAGCATGTCACGACCCGAGCGTTCGCCTGTTTTTGGGCTCAGAAAACACCAACCAATTTGAATGATTTCAGGAAACATTCCGTCTGGAGGTGTTCCATCCCAACACGTGAGTTCTAGGTCGAATACCAATATCTTATCAGCGCGACGAATCATTTTTTCATTGTACCAGTAGGTGATTCAGTTTTGCAATCCTAAATGAAAGATTGGGCCTCGGCTCGAGGTAAATAAATATGGCAAATACGTTATACGACAAAGGCCGTGAGGCATTTTTGGCTGGGGATGCCGACTGGGATGCTAATACCATCAAGGTCAGCTTGCTGAGTTCATCTTACACTTTTTCACAAGCCCATGATTTTTTCAACGATTTATCCGGGGTTGTGGCCACGTCGTCGGCACTAGGTAGCAAGACTGTAACAGATGGTGTAGCAGATGCCGCTGATGTAACTTTCTCGGCTGTAAGCGGCTCTCAAGTTACCCAATTTGTCATTTGGGCCGACACTGGTGTTGCCGGCACCAGTAGGTTGTTGGTTTACTTCGATTCAGCAACCAACTTGCCAGTTACACCCAACGGTGGTGACATCACCATCCAGTGGTCTAATGGTTCAGACAAAATATTCAAACTTTAAGGTGTAAAATGGCAGATTATAGTAATTGGACAATGGAACAAATTTTGGAGCTTAAGCGCAGCAAAGAAGCCGAATGGCAGAGTTTGCGCGAGGATATTCGCGCTCTTGCGAGAGCCGAAGAGCGACTGGTTAGATTTGATGAACTGAAACGAAGAATGGGCGATAGTGTCACCATTGAAGACCTCGAAATGTTATCAGAAATTCTCAATCAGCCAACAGGGCAAAGCGTGAGCGTAGACGGCATTGATGCCTCTGGAAATGTTGGAGAACCCGGCAAGGACTAAGTATGTTGACAATTGAATCAGAAACATTGATTGAAACTGGTGGTGTAAGGTATTTCACTATAACCAGTGGAGATTATGAAGAATCCGAATTGGTAGAAGTCTATCGAGACGGCGACGAACAAAAAAACTCAATTGGGGCATTTCAGGCACACTATATCGTTTACGGATATCATGTTGGAGAATCACCTCCAAACTAAAGAGAGAACAATATGGCAAGAGTTTCAGTAGAACACAGATTCACAGGAACCACAGGCCCAATTGATAATCTTTCAGCACCTACAGTTAGCGTTACAAACATCGGTTCCACCGGTGCCACAACATATGGATATCGAGTATCGGCTATCAACAGTGTGGGGGAGACATTGGCCTCGAGTACGGTTACAACCACCACAGGCAACTCATCGTTGACTGGGTCTAACTATAACCGCATTAGCTGGACCAGGGTAGTCAACGCCACTGGATACAAAGTTTATGGCAGAACATCTGGAAGTGAGTTGCTTATGGCAACCGTCACAACTGCCAACCATTATGATGACACAGGTGCTGTGACGCCGTCAGGTGCATTGCCAAGCACAAACACCACGGGTTATTCTTCAACTCGTACTTCTATTGGCACGTTGATGAAGCAACAAACCGGCACGACTGATATAGATAAATGGATAGGTCCGTTTCCTGTTGCTGTTAGTAGACCGATGGAAGGTAGTACTCAGATTCCTGGCATTATGCCGCACGTAATCAGGTGGAGTAGTGATATCGACTGGATATTTCTTACCGATAACGCCACTGCAACAACAAGCAGAAGAATCGTTTACTATACGTACAACAGGTCAACAAACACACTGGCCTGGGAAGGCTTTGTTACAATTACACACCCAAGTGGAACCAACGCCACTATTCGTGGTTTTAGAATGGTGTATGATACTTACACCACCGGAACCGTGAGTGTCACTGGCACTGCTGTGACCGGCAGCGGAAGTGCTTGGTCTACCAACAGAATTGCCATAGGCAGTAGAATCGGATTTGGTTCTACCGACCCAAACTATATTACTCGTTGGTATGAAATCTCTGCCATTGGTTCTGATACAGGTATTACACTTGCTGTTGCTGTTGATGCAAGTGTGGCGGCGAACACCCCATATGTTATTGAAGAACTGAGGGTCGTCATGGCACAGACCAACAGCGTTGCTGCATCGGGCGGCTTATTTGTAGCCAAAGGACTAAGACCAGAACTTTTCATCACGTCAGGTACTGCGATTGCCGCCGCAACATCCACAGACAACCAGAGAGCGTGCTACTGGCTTGCTGATGCCTCAACAGTCACTAATACAACCGCACTCGGGTTTGGACTACAAGCCAAGACATCCTATACTGCACAAAATGTCTATGTTTTGGATGGAACCTCAACATGTAAAGTGTTTGTGTACAACATTCGGGCATCATTAACCGGTCTTGCCTCTGGAAAATCAACATCGGCTTTATCGTTTTCCACTGGTACTCAAACACTTACTGGCACTGCTGGTCAGGTCAACAATGGTCGACTCGGAACACTAAGTCATGGTCCTGGTTCAGGTATTGAGTGCCTATATTTCTGCACTGGTACTCGTGTGTATCGAGCCAAAATTACAGATATTGTCAGCGGTTCAACTGTATGGATTTCAGACTGTATGGTTGAGATACCTACGGGTAGCGCAAGTACATATGCCGCAACCGGTGTGTTGAGCAGTGTGGAGGTAGCGGACTCATTAGACAGGTTAATTATTACTTCTACTGGTGCGTCCGGTGTGAGGCATTACGTTACAAAATACCAAACCAATGTAGAACAATTCGATTTGATTTGGGGAGTTGACATAAAACAAATTGACCAAACACTTGCCGACGCCAATACACCGATTGTGCCAGGCAATATTCTCGCTACACCATTTACCGTTTGGTCTGAGGCAGGATTAACATACTTGGCCCGCGTAGGCACTGCAGCCACAAACAATCATCTATACGTAGTTCCATTTGGGGTACATTGGGGATTTCAGTCTGCTGCGCCAACGCAGCGAGTTATCACTCCAGAAATCAGCACACCAAATTGTTTTATGTTTCACAGGGCATGTATGTCATTTGTGAAAAAACTAGGGGCTGATAAGTTTTCCATATCACCAGAACCAATCAAAATGTTCTATCGAACGAATGGAATTACGGACAATAGTGGTACATGGTATGAACTTGATGACTATGCAGATTTATCCGGTGTTGCGCCATCTTCCAGTATACAGTTTATGTTTGAATTCAAAATCATAGGCAATTACTGTGTTCCAGGTAGGCTGCTGGGGTGTGAGGTTATGTACGAGATTGAAGACACATTGCCGTCACACCTTCAATGGAACCTTAACGATTCCAATAACTCTAATGGCACAGTTGGGTTTATTCAAAAATCCACTTATGGAAGTGTGCCCAATTTGGAAATCAACTACTATCGCTCAGATAACGATGTTAACTTACTCACGCAAGACAGTACATCTAGCACATATGGAGCATTTGAGTATTGGACAGGTGCGGCATGGGCAGCAGGGCTAGGTTCTGATGCAGTTAACCAAAGAAGAAGATTTGTGCCATCATCTGGATTGCCAGCAAGCACGAACGTCTACGCTAAAATCAAGGTGATATAATGGGTAAGGTAGTGGTCGAATCAGTATTTAGCACTGCCTCTTTTGCGCCAATTGATACGATAGGCACGCCAACTGGTGTCGCAGTAACAAATGTTGGCACTGCAGGTGCTACAACATACGGATATCGAATATCTGCGGTTAATAGTGTCGGAGAAACACTTGCGTCATCAAGTACAACAACCACTACCGGAAATGCCGCCCTCAGTGCTTCTAACTTCAATAGGATTGCCTGGAGTCGAGTGATGGAGGCCGCGTCTTACAAGATTTATGGCAGGACTAATGGTTCAGAATTGTATATGGGCACCACAACTGGTCTGCATTTCGATGACACCGGTGCTGTTACCCCATCTGGTGCTTTGCCTGGCTCAGATACGTCAAAATATGATTCAACAAAGGTGTGTATAGGTACGGCACTCGAATACCAGTCATCGGACAAAAGCGTTGGTCCATTGCCCGTACAAATTGCTAGACCATCAGAAGGCAATATTCAAGTACCAATAAACTTTGTTACCGCAGTCACGTGGAGCAGTAATATTGATTGGATTTTTGGTGCTGACGCTGCAAGTGCTGCGGCCACAAGACGAATTGTCATGTTTGAATACAATCGGAGTACTGGTGTGCTTACGAGTCGCGGTTTTATCACACTTACATACCCTCCTGCAACCAACCATACCATTCGAGGAATTGCTGTTGGATATGATGTGTACACCAAAGGTTCTGTGGCTGTCACTGGAACTGCTGTTACCGGCACTGGGTCTACATGGACAACAGACCGCCTGGCTGTGGGCAGTCGTATAGGATTTGGTTCTACTGACCCCTCTCAAATTACCAGATGGTATGAGATTTCTGCTGTTGGAACTGACACAAGTATTACGCTTACTGCGTCAATTGACGCCACCATTGCCGCTGGTTCAGCATATTGTATTGAAGACCTTAGAATTTACACAACCACCACAAATGCCACATCAACCAACGGAGGACTGTTTGTGGTTAAGGGTCTAAAACCTGAAGTTTTTACCTATGCAGGAACTACAATATCAGCCGCTACGAATGCCGATAGCATCCGTGCAGTTTACTGGCTGGCAGATGCGTCTACGGTCACTAATACTAGCTCGTGTGGTGCGTGCTTAGAAACCAAGGCAAGCTGGACTTCACAATTTTTGTATGTTTTAGACAACGCATCAAATAGCAAGTTTTACAAATACAACGTGCGTGCCGCGCTTACGCCAGCATCTGGAAAAGATACAACGTCTTTGAATTTACAAACAGGAACATCTGCTGTTACAGGAGTCATACAATCATTCAACAATGGTAGACTCGTAACAACCGGGCATGGGCCAGGAAGCGGTGCATCTTGCATATATTACACGACTGCTTCAAGGGTGTATAGAGCCGCTGTATCTGGTATCACTGCAGCAAGCACTACATTCAACAACGACAACATGACCGAGGTGCCGCCCGGTGGAACCAGTACATATGCTGCGACTTCGGCTATTCAGGGAATAGACTACATATATGGAATCGACAGATTTGCTGTGTACACCACCAGCAGCGGTTCTACACGCCATTATGTTACACAATACCAAACCGGCGGAAGTCAGTTTGATAGTATTTTCTCAGTAGATAGCAAGCAAATAGACCACACACTATGCAACCCAGAGATGGCACCACCATCATTGGTTCAGAATACAAGTGTTAACGTGACGTCATTCACAAACTATAACACTACGTATTTTACTAAAGGCGGAGGAACTGGATTGCTGTCTTGGCTGTATACTTGTAATTTTGGCAGTGATTATGCATTTACGCATATTTCAGGCAACGACCAGTCTATCATAACACCAGAAATGACATGTACTGGCAACGTGATGTTTTATCGTGTCTATGTCAATCACTTAAGAGCACATGGTTCAGACAAATACAACCATATACCTGCTGAACCTTTCAAAATCTGGTATCGCACTAGTGGTATTAGTGACAATAGCGGCGGGTGGACTTTGGTCCCTGCCGGGGGAGTGTTAACTGGTGTAACCGCAACCAGCTCTATTCAATTCAGAATACGATTCAAAACAATTGGGGCACATTGTCTCCCAACCAAGATATATGGCGTATGTGTTGTGTATGAATCCTCGGCTGATATGCCGTCACACCTAAAATGGAATTTTGCTGATACAAATAACAGTACTGGTACTGTTGGATTTGTGCAATGTTGTTATTATGGCAGTGTCCCAAACTTACAAATTGACTACTACAGAGCAGATACAGATGCTAACGTATTGTCCCAGGCTAGTACAAGTAGTACTAATGGTGTTTTTGAATATTGGGATGGTTCTGCATGGACGGCTGGTCTGGGTACAGATACAATTGATATACGACGCAGGTTTAGGCCAACGGCGTCGTTACCAACCGGTGTCAATGTCTACGCAAGGGTGAAGGTAATTTAATGGCTAAAATTGCAGTAGAACATGTTTTTGGAAGTGCCACTGTACCATTAGTGCCACTCGAGGAACCAACCAATGTGCTGGTAACAAATTTTGGCACACCTGGTGCAACAACGTATACATATTACGTATCGGCATACAATACATATGGCGAAACTCTGGCCACAACAGCGATAACAACGACTGGTAACGGAACTCTTTCTGCATCTAATTTCAATCGAATTTCATGGGATAAAGTGTGGGGTGCAACTGGATATTACGTTTACAATAGTTCTGGCGCATTTGCCCCAACTTCAAATTTACATTTTGATGACGTTGGTACTTCCTCAACAGCAAGAAGCCAACAAGAGTCAAACACCAGTGGATATAACTCACTGTATACATCTGCTGGCACGTTGATGTATCAATCAGGAGGGGCCATTGGTCCAATGCCAGTTAAGGTTGCAAGACCGATGGAGCAATCAACGGCATTTCAGTGCGCATTTCCTTCTGTTGTATCATGGAGTCCTACGGTTGATTGGGTGTTTTTAATTGAAGGTAGTGCGGCGGCGGCGACGAGGCGGGCGATGCTTTACGAATTTGACCGCAGTACAGATGCGTTTACATGGAAGGGTTATGTCACATTAACATTTCCAACAGCTACAAACCATACAGTTCGCGGCTTTGCAATGACCTATGACATATATGCCACCGGTACTGTGAGTGTATCTGGAACGGCAGTTACTGGTTCTGGCACCGCTTGGTCTACAAGTAGGCTTGCGGCAGGTTCGCGTATTGGATTTGGCTCAACAGACCCCAATCAAATTAGTACATGGTATGAAATCTCAACCATTGGTTCCGACACAAGTATAACCTTAACAGCAACTGCTGGTACAATATCGGCCAATAGTGTATATTGCATCGAAGACTTAAGAGCGGTTGTTTCAACCACTAACGCTACTGCGGCCAATGGCGGATTATTTGTAGCCAAGGGACTGAAGTATGAGAACTTTGTGTCGGGCGGCACCACTATTTCAGCGGGCGTGTCGACAGATAATGTGCGTGCTGTATTTTGGCTTGCTGATGCCAGTACAGTAACAAATACCGTTGCTTGTGGCAATGCCGTATCTGACAAAACAGATTGGAATACTCAATATTGTTACAGTATAGATACAACAGCAACACCAAAAGTATACAAGTATAACTTACGTGCTTCTTTATCTGGTTTGTCCTCTGGTAAATCAACATCAGCACTTGTTTTGATAACCGGAACTCAAACAGTTACTGGCACTACCTCTCAACAAAACAATGGCGAAGTAGTTGTGGCAAATCACGGACCCGGAAAGGATATTGAGTGCCTTTATTTCGTTACTACAACACGCGCCTATAGGGCAAAAACATCAGAAATTGTCAACGGCTCTACGGTGTGGATTGCAGACTGCTATGTAGAAATCCCGCCAGGTGGCACCAATACATTCGCCGCCACATCTGCGCTAGGATACATTGAACACACTGATTTTATGGATGATTTTGTGGTGTATTCAACTGGTGCGACTTCTTTTCGTAGTTATATTACAGATTATGCTTCTGCCATTTATCCTTTTGAGTCAATGCTTGGTTATGACACTAAGCAATTAGACCAATCTGGCGCAGATGCAAATTCAGCTCCGCACCCTTCAATTGGTGTTTCTCAATTGGTTTCGTGGAATGAAGAAGGGATGCACTACGTTTTAAGGCAAAACTCTTCATCCACACTAAATCAATTGTATGCAGTACCGCTTGCTGCATGTTATACTCACGCATGGGAAAGCGGTCGTGAACAATATGTTATCACGCCAGCTCTGCCAACCCCAAATGGGGCGACTTTGTATCGAGCATATGCCAATACCCTTTTGGCGCACGGCGGCACAGATGCGTTAATGGTTGAGGCCGAACCTGTTAAAATATGGTACAGAACCGAAGGAATATATGATAACTCTGGTGTGTGGTACTTATTATCGGATAACGGTGATTTAACTGGTGTAAAGACCGGCAAAGACATTCAATTTAGGCTTGCATTTAAGGTTATTGGCGGGCATCAACTGCCATCTAAAGCATATTCTGTTTGTGTGGTTTACGACACTGATACAGATTTGCCATCACATTTACAATGGAATATGGGAGACACAAATTCAAGCACTGGCATTGTTGGTTTTATTCAAAAAGGAACTTACGGAAGCGTACCCAATTTGCAAATATCATACTATCGTTCAGATAACGACCAGCTTATCTTAACCCAGGCAAGTACCGGTTCTACTTATGGTGCATTTGAGTACTGGAATGGTTCTTCGTGGGCATCTGGACTTGGTACTGACACCAACGGAATACGTCGAAGGTTCAACCCAACCATAGGTATCTTGACAGGAATTAACGTATATTGTAAATTGAAGGTGGTGTAATTCACCGGGACAATAAATGGCAGATGGAGTTCAGTTAGGCGGCGGACCACTGCTACTAGCTCCCTCAATCGCGTTGGCGTTCAATGGAACAATTGTTGGTCCATCGGGCGCAGATACAATTGTTGGAACCGGTAGCCAGTCTGGAATTTCAGGTATCTTTACGATTCCTGAAGAGTCATTTAACATCCAAGGCGGAAGCGGAACAATAGCCTTTGCTCCGATTGTCGGGGGTGGTTCAATGGTTCTTACTGGCATTGGCACCGCCAATCAAACCATTACCCACACCAGTATTGCTGCTGTGGATTCATATGGAACACACAGCGTGGCAGCAGGGACTATCACACTGACAACCAGTTCGATTGGAACCTCTGGTACTTACGGCACACACACAGCAGTTCCTGGCGCGGTAACAATAGTTCACACTTCATTATCTACCAGCGCATCATATGGTTCGCACACATTAGCAAGCACAATAGCCATATTGCCATCCAGTATTGTAGCAGTAGATGCTTATGGAACACACACTATTGCTCCAGGCACGGCAACAATCACGCATACAAGTTTAGCAACAGCCGAGGCTTATGGGACACACACTATTGTTCCAGGTAGTGTAACAATAGTTCACAACAGTCTATCTACATCGGCTTCTTACGGCACGCACACCTTGGTCGCCGGCACGGTAACAATAGCACACACTTCACTGTCGACAAGTGCGTCTTATGGTTCACATACAATTTCAACATCTTACTTGATTACACACAGTTCTATATCGAGCAATGTTGCATATGGCACACATACATTAGTGGCCGGCGCGGTAACAATAGTACACACCTCACTGTCGACAAGTGCGTCTTATGGCACACATACAATTGAGTCTGGAAGTAGTACGATTATTCATACAAGTGTTGGTTCGGCAGAGTCATATGGTACTCACACGCTGTCACCCGGTGGAGTCGTTGTGACACACACAAGCATCGGAACGGCGGCTGCATATGGCACTCATACACTGGCCAGTTCATACAACATTGTTCATAACAGCGTGTCTTCAAACAGCGCATATGGCACCCACACTGTTTTAGTGGGAGCAGTGGCAATTATTGCGACCTCAATATCAACTGCAGCGTCATATGGAACACACACATTATCTGCTGGCGGCGTAACGATTACTCATACCTCGATTGGTGCAACCAGTACATATGGCTCTCACACAATTGCCGTTGGTGGAGTAAATATTTCACATATCAGCCTGTCGAGTAATGCGTCTTATGGCACGGCCACTATAACCCCCGGTGTCGTAAACGTCATCCATGCCAGCATAGGCACTGCAGCCTCGTATGGTGCCCACACAGCCGTTGTTGGTGGTGTATCAATAATCACGAGTGGGGTGGCAACCAGCGCGTCCTACGGGGCGCACACATTGGTTCCTGGCGGTGTTGTTGTTGTTGCAACCTCAATTAGCACTGCGGCTGCATATGGAACACACAGTATGTCAGCAACGTACTCGATTGTGGCCGGTAGTATTGGGGCTTCTAGTTCTTACGGCACACATACGTTTACTGTCGGAGGCGTGAACATATTGGCTACAAGCCTGTCTAGTGGTGCATCATATGGAACGCACACAATGGTTCCTGGTGCAGTAACCATTGTGCCAACCTCAATTAGTACGGCGTCAAGTTATGGTAACCACACCATGGTTCCTGGCACAGTATATGTGGTTGCGACTGGATTGTCGACACAAGAGTCATACGGAGTACACGAGGTTGTATCCAGTAACGTCAATCTTTTCCTAAGTAGTATCGCCAGTTCAGAAAGCATTGGTGCCACTACATTATATGTCAACACTAACATTGTTCTATCCAACGGCGTCTCATCAGGTTTTGTTGCCAGCACGCACGTCATGGTGGCGGGAGAAGTCCTTATTATTGTTGGTGGAATAGCCAGCGAAAGCGCAATAGGACTGACCGCACTGCAATCAACGTATTACATACTTGCAGTCTCTATTGGAACTACAGAAAGCATTGGAACCCACGCAATGGATGTGACATACTTGATTAGTGTTGATGGCGTTTCTAGCGTACACAGCATTGGTGCAACAACATTACATACCACATACCAAATCACAATTGGGTCTGGAGTATCTTCTACAGAATCGGTCTCAACTCCGTATATCTTGATTGGCCCTGTGTTTATAGACGCAGTATCTGTTCCTGGCGGAGATGCGTATGGAGCACCAAACCTGTATGCCATTGCTTACATTTCACCAAATTCAATTGGTTCAATATTGTCACTTGGCGACGCAAGGTTGCAACTTCCAGCTATACCAGCACAACTAACATCCCAGTTCGTTGCCGAACCATGTGTGGCAACTAGTCGTATCGCACCGTGTGATAGTTCAACACAAGCAGTGCCTATGCTGAGGTCTACTGCAAAGTTTGTGGAAGTCAGTTGTATCATCGAAGAGACGAATCCAAGTTCAGAGATAGCTTTCTTGTAGGCAAAACACACCAACATTCCTAAAAACACACTGTGCCTGAATTTGAACCAATTACACGAATACGCATTAGAGCCACAATCAGGGGTTTTGACGGAGTATTGTCTGACCCTACAACGCTCGAGTGTACTGTTCGTGAACCAGATGGCACAGAAACTACCTATATTTGGGGCACTGATGTGGAACTAGTTCAAGCAGACACAGGTGATTTCTATGTCGACTGGGATGCAAGTCAAGCCGGCCAACACAAATATCGCTGGCAGTCGGGTGGAACCATCGTTGTTTCTTTTGGCGGTTCATTTAATATCAGGCAACCGAGGTTCTAATGGTAGACTATTATCCAACAACAAGAATCAGGGTAGAAGCCCAACTGCGCAATCTAAGCAGTGTGTACACAGACCCTACACAGTTGATATTTACCATCGAAGAGCCAGATGGCACCGAGACGTCGTACACATGGGGTATTGACCCAGAACTCGAGAGAACATCAGCAGGCAGGTTCTATGTAGACTGGGACGCAGACCAGGCTGGGCAACACAAATATCGCTGGCAGGCAAACGGTGCCATTCAGGCTGCGTTCGGCGGTTCATTCAACATCAAAGAACCCAACTTCTGATTCTGGCTCTTCGTATTGAATTCGAGTTAGTGCCTCTCCCCTGGATGTTAATGGCATATATCGCACACTAACATTTCTAATGTACTTACCAGAATCATCTGGGATTACGCCGGCACTAGACAGTAAGTCTAAGATTGGTTTGCACGAATTGTCTGGGTCACAATGAGGACCCCAATCACGACCCTGCACAATGACAATATTGACATCTATTGGGAAATTGCGTGCAGACCGCATTTGTGACTGCACGACAGGAAGATTGGTTTCAATCCAGTTCCTGTATTTGCGTGTTTTGAACACGCCTTTGGGCGTCATTGCATACATACGATTAGCCGAAATTGGCGCCCCGATGCTACACGCTGTGTCATGACCGAACATAGTCTGACTTATACAGGTTACCGTTTATTCAATGGGTTAAGTTCTGGCGGTAACCAAGATTGGACCGGATTGTCTAGCTTAGGATTACTAAATGGGTTTGAAGTCGGTGCCTCTTTCTTGGGCGGTGTCAACTTATCTTGTGACCCATAATAAGCCTCTTTCTTTGGTGCGCTTGTGCTTTTTGGTACCGAAGCAGGTTTGTCAATAGGTTTTTCAGACGCTGGCTTTTCTGATTTTGTCGCAGGTGGTTCCCACTTGAGCTTCTTGCGCTTTTTCTCTTCCATGGCATCAGAGAATGGCTTGGCCTGGTTGAGCCATGAGGATTTACCAGATGCAATATCTTGTGTTCGTTTTCTGGATTCTTCTGACCATCTTGGGTCTACCATTCCTGGTGATTTTGGTTGTAACCCCTTGGTTTCTGGTAGCTTTAGTGCCTTGGCACGAGCAACAATTGCTTCAACAAATTGAGGCGGGTCGTCGCGTTTCATAATTGGAGTGCCGTCGTTCAGTGTAACAATGCGACTTTCTTGCATTCTAGCCTTCATATAGTCAATGCCCTTAGACCTGGCTAAATCTAACAACTTGCCTACATACTCAGCCATACCGCCGCCATAGCCGGCAGTAACGATTTTGTGAGCATATCTGTCAATTTGATTGGCCTCGGCAAACCGACCCGAAGAGTCGAGTTGTGAAGCTCTTTCAAGCATATATGCAATAATGAAATCAATATCTGTCATCTTCGTGTATCCCAAAAATCGTCGTACTCGTTAGCCCATGTTTTAGGCTTTTCCTGTCGCGGCACCTGCTGTTGTGGAGCAGGTTGTTGCACAGGTGGAGTATATTGAGGTTGCTGAACCGGTGGTGTATACCGAGGCTCTTGTTGAACCGGTGGTGTATACTGAGGTTCTGGCTGCTGTTGCATTGGTTGCGAATATCCAGACTGAGGACTATCCACTGTTTGGATAGCTTCTCTTGCCGCGCCTGCGGGTGCCAACTGGGTTACAATTCCCCAAATAGCTGCGGCGCCGAGTCCCATACCACCCAAGAATTTAACCAGCTTTTTGAGTTTTAGGGCCCGTTCTTGAGGGCGACGAGGCACCCATGAACCAGTATCCTCTGGAACCTGGTCTTGGGATTCGTTGTCGCCTAAATCCATTTCAGGTTCGTCATACTGACCGGGCTTCGTCTCTTCGGTGCCAGGTGCGTGCTCCTCTTGGTCAAGTATGGTGTTTTCTTCACCATCGTTTGGGTTCAATCCGAGGGCGGTTACTATAATGTATGCCGCCTTTTCTAAAAGCGCATCTAGGTTTTCCTGGGAGTCAAGCCATTGAAGAATTTCATTGTTTGGTTGCCTATCCGCTATAGGCACGCTATCTATTAGGCTATTGAGCACAATAGTAAATGCGTATTTGCGCTTTTCTCCACCGTTTACGATATCGTCCTTGAGCTCTTGAATAATTGCAAGAACTTCAGGAGTTGTGTCTGGGTTTGACTCAATGCTTTTAATCTCTTGGACTACACCCATAGCCATTCGCTCAATCTCGGCTTCTTCTGGTGTAGATTCTTGACCAGTTCCACTTGGCACTTCATCGACCGTATCTTGGTCTTCGTCAACAATTTGTTCATCTGTTGGCACAAATGACTCATCATCTGGTGTAGGTGGTTCTGAGATATCGGTGTTCTCCATGCCAACATCGGCACCAGGAACATCTTCGGGCGCCTCTATGCCAACGGGTGACTGAACAGGCTCATCAACAGGTTTTTTGCCTTTTCGCCCTTTTGGCGCCGGCGGAACCAATTCTTCCACTGGTGCTTCCACTGGTGCTTCCACTGGTTGTTTGCCCTTTCTTCCTTTTGGTTGTGGTGTGACTGGTGTGATTGGTGCTTCCACTGGCTCTTCTAAACCGATGGTTTGTGCGTCATTCGTTTCATCTTGTGGACCGGAGGTTGCGTCAAATGGCATCTCTTCGTCTGGTGGAATCGGTGTGTCAGACGGTTGAAGATTTGTAATTGCATACTTTGGATTTGACCGACTCAACAAGTGATTGACTTCATCTTGGTCAAACCACCTTATGCCGTCTGTCTCAGGGTCTCCTGCAGATGATTCAAAGAATCCATCGGGCAACGCAACATCGTTTGGCATTCCGACCATACGTGCTTTTTCTTCTACCAGACTCATAGTTGATGTAATGTTTGGCAATGGCTCTAGAAACCAATTTATCAAAGCCGCTGCGTTCGCAGCAATGGCTTCTCTGGCCTGAGGTGTCTTGGCTTTTTGAATCATTGGTTCCAGTTGTTTGCTTACTAACAACTCTGTAATTTGTCTGGCTTCTGGTGTTTGCAAACTCGAAAGTCCATCAAATTGAACTTGAGCAATCTGCTCTGGGTCGCGCTCCATTTCAGACACCTTTTTAGCCCTTGCTAACTCCTTGCGAATATCATTGCTCATGCCCCGAGTAGAAATGTCTTCTCTTCCACTAAGTGCTTGCATCTCCAGGTTCTTAACAAGGCTCGACCCTAGTGCATTCAATTCTTTCGGTGTGTATGCGGCGTCTGATTTACCAAACGCTTCGCGAATTCCATTCAACCAGATGTTACGGAACACTGGAGATAATACGCCCAACATTGATAACTGCTCTGGTGTTAGTTCTCCATCCATGTTCGATGCAAACCGGGCACTAAAAGGCAGTGACTTTCGTGCTAAACGAACCTTGTGGTCTTCCTCAAGCATGAATGACCATAGCTCAATATATCGGTCAATCTCTCCAAGTACAAACGCCTTTTCGCCAGCAGTTCGTTCGTTGACCGTCTGTGACGAGACTAGTTTCTTGGCTTCGCGCAAAAACTCAAGATATTCGTGGTGCTCTTGGGTGTTGTGAAACAGTGGCTGTCCGGCATCCATTGCCATGCCAACTCTCATCAAAGCCTCAACATTATCGGCTTGTTTAGCAAGGCCAATTTTGTCTAAGGTGTTTGCTGTGCGAACATATGGTTCTATGCGTGGGTTGTTTGCCATGATTCACCAATTACAAGTGTACAGTTTGAAACTTACGAACGCGGACAATTTAGACCTTTCTTTTGAAAAGCACAAGGCAAAAAATGGCGAGTTCCTAAGATAGCATTATAGTCCATGTCATCAATATCACTGTGCGGTTTCTACGGCAAAAACAATTACGGCGACGATTTAATGGCCGAATGCTTGAGCCAGCGTCTTAGCACTAGCGATAGCGAAGTAAAAGTTTACTCTGACGTATGCAAGGGTGATATTTTGAATGGTATGAAAGACCATTCATTCTTAGACAGCGACTGGATTGTCATTGGTGGTGGCAACATCATAGGCCCAGGTTTCTGGGCATTCAAAGATGGAATGATTGACCTGTTGCCAAAAGATGGCAGGGTTGTGTTTTTGAATGTCGGCGTTACACAGGACTACCTGAGTAACAGTGATTTTAGCAAAAAACTTGAGAGTCTAAATGCAAAATGGTGGGTAAGAGATATGGAATCACAAGACATACTCTACAACCTTGATATTGAATCGAGCTTTTTGCCAGATATATCATTGACACTCCGAGAACAGTTACACACGGAAAAAGAACCAAAAACCATTGGGGTGCTACTTAATGCGTATCCAATGAACGATTTGTTCAACAACGATAACGTATATCTTCACCAACGCGCACACCAATTTGCTCGAGTCCTGGCACATCATTTGGACTGGATGATATCGTTTGGATGGAAAGTGAAATTCTTGCCCTGTCATGTGAGTACCCAGATTGATGACAGGTTGATAGCTGCGGTGGTTTTTGGATACATGCAAAACAAGAAATCAGCAACATGGCAGGTTTCACATATGCCTTGGAAAGACCTGTCAGAGAGCATCAGCAAATGTGAGTTGGTGTTTTCGATGAGATACCACGCTTCGACCACAGCAGTGGCTTCTAAAACAAGATTTGTAGACTTAATTCACCATGACAAAAACAAACAGTTTGTCAGATACATCAAGGCTGAACAGTGTGCTGTAAACATATGGGCCGCAACACACGAAAGCCTAATAGAAGCAACGGTTGCGGCCGAGGCTATAAATACGGATTCATGGTATCAATGCAACGTTGCACAAAGCCTGTGGAACGACTTTGATTCATCATGGAAAACTCTCATAGAGAAAAACAATGCAAGAACATAAACCACTAGCAACAAAATCGCTTATCAAGAAAATATCATCGGGCATTCTGTGTGTAATGCTTTCGGTGTTCTTTTTCGTCGTTGGTATCCCTCTACTCGTATTGGCGTACATTGGACTGTGCTTCGGATATGCCGGAAAGACACTTGATAGGATTGGTTGTGCTATGTGTGCTTATGTAGAGTTCTTGCTCAGAAGCATCATTGACTCATTGCACAAAGTGTGTCACATAGACCCATATGACAGCGAGTATTGCGGATGCTGGCCGCCGCATTGTGGTTGGCATCCACATTGTGGTCATGCACCCCATTGTGGATGCCCAGCGCATGGATGCTCATGGCTTTCGATTTTAGTTATGCTTTTGAACATCATAGCAATGCCATATTTCTGGTGTACCAAAAAACCACACAAGGTCAATAAGCCCCGTGTTGGTGAAAACGAAAAACTTCGAGTGGCATATGTCAGTGTGTGGGGCACACCGTGTGGAATCGCCACATACAACGAGGAACTTGTTCCATATCTGAGAGAGTACGCCGATGTTAAGGTATTCGCAGAGTACGCCGATACAGACAAAAACCAAGGACTCGACCGAGACCCTGAGTGGGTGTTGCGCTGCTGGAGCAGACACGAGCATCCAAAATCCAAACTTATGCACGAATTGCTCGAATATCAGCCCCATGTCGTGCATATTGGTCATGAGTATGGGTTCTTTGCAAGGGCTTACATGTACACATCTTTGGTAACCTGGCTAAAGGGTCGTAAAATTCCGGTGCTCACCACGTTCCATAGTGTTTATGAGCACCAGGATAAGGTTGTAACAGAAGTGTCTTCACCAAACATCATTGTTCACACAGAGGCCGGAAGGGACTGTCTTGTAAAGAAAGGACTTCAGCCAAGCAAAATACACACAATACCACATGGCACAGAGGTTCTTGCTGGTACACAAGATGCGCCAGAACTGTTGCCGAGTATGTGGAACACATGGCACACAAAGCACACTATATTTCACCCAGGGTTCATGTTTGGATACAAAGGTCATGTAAGGATGCTTCATATTGTGGCCAGACTGAAAAAGAAATACCCTGATGTGCATTACATCATTCAGGGCTCAGAAAACCCACACACAATGAAGGAACATGATGCGCTATATGCACAAATCATTGAAACCGCAGATGCACTTGGGCTTTCATCAAATGTAACGGTAAACCGTGGGTTTGTGTCCAAAGAGGTATTGTTGTCATTTATCAGAACAACTCGTGTGTGCGTATTGCCATATCAAAGCCACCCTGACCACGAGGTGCGTGCAACATCTGGTATAGCCAGGGTGGTCGCCGGCACAGAGACACCACTCGTTGTAAGTTCTGTACACTTGTTTGATGACCTTGACGATGTTGCTACAAAGTGCATTGACGATGATGCAATGTATAACGCGATTGACAACATCTTTAAGGACAACGACGTCAAAAACTCTCAGGTATACAGCCGAGTGAGGTTCTTAAAAGCAACTAACTGGAAGCATATCGCCAAAAAGACTTTTGACGTCTACAAGCAAATCATTCGCTGATGTCTAACATTGGTATAGCTATATCAACCAGAAATCGCCAGGCGCATTTGAAGATGTGCCTGGCGCATTTTATAGCGTATTTCCCAACCGAACATACAGTTGACATCTTGGTGTGTGATGACAACAGTGCGACTGATTGTGCAACAGAAAACAAATTAACATGTGAACATTGGGGCATAAACTATCACTACCATCAAACAAGAATTGGCGTTGCCGCCAACAAAAACTTTGGCTTATCAATGATGTCAAATAACGATGTTGTCTTCCTGTTTGATGACGACAGTTTTCCTAATGAGGCATTCTGGGTTGAGTCCTATATTCATACCATGAACCACAACAATGTGCATCACCTGACTTATACTCCTTGGTTTCCGGACCAAAGGTCGGAACGAGCCGGAATGTACATTAGCGAGTGGGGTATGGGGTGCTGTATGTTTTTCAGCAAGCAACTTCTGGAGAAGATTGGTGGATTTGACGAAAAGTACCATATGTTTGGTTTTGAGCATCTGTCTTATGGAAGAAGGGCGTTTTTGTCTGGCATGAACCAGGATTACGGTGCATACTTAACCCCAATTGCCGCCATTGGGAAAATCTTCACGCTTGATTACGAATACAAAAGTCTCAAACAACAACCCTCGATTGGCATTATTGATTTTGAACATGTGCGAACATCTCATGCTGACACACCAGGCGACATCGTGAGCATAAATCGCAAGTTGTTTGACAGCAATAACGACGACCTGTATGTAAAACTACCGCAGTATAAACTGTAGTATGTATCGTGGCAAGCGCATAGTTGTAGTTACACCTGCTGGTCGAAGACGGTACCTCAATGTGCTTATGCCGTATGTATTGCGTGAGAAGGCAATCATTGACAAATACAGATTTTGGGTCAATACCAACAACGCAGAAGACATTAAGTACATCAAACAACAAGTCGACTCAGACCCTGATTTTTTTGAAGCAGAATACCTTGATGACCCTAAGCCTGATTGGAAAGGTAACCGAAGGGTCAGGCTAATATGCCAATTCTTCAAAAACTGCACAGAACCTGACACAGTGTATGTTAGACTCGATGATGATATTTGTTGGATGATGCCTGGGGCCTTAAAGGCGTTAATTGATTACAGAATTGACAATCCAGAATACTTTCTGGTGTATCCGGGTATTTTCAACAATGGATACACGGCCGAAATACACTCCGCTCTTGGGCTCGTCAAATTCCCATCAAAATCGTTTAGGAAATGGCAACGTGAATCAAAGTGGGGCATTTTGCATCACGAAAAACTTCTTGAGTCAATAGAGAATAACGACGCTCACAAGTGGTTATTTGAAAGTGTGGTTATCAAAGACTATGCTCAGGCACCCATCAATTGCATCAGTTGGATTGGCGAGGAATTCGCAAAATTTGGAGGCGTGGTCGCAGATGAGAATTGTGACTATCTAGAAGAAGTTTGGTTGACCAAAATAAAACCAGGTCAAATTCACAAACACAATTGCATGTATGGGGGTAGCCTAATGGCACATTTCGCATTCAACACACAGCGCGAATACTTCGAAACACACACCAATTTACTCGAGAGCTATGAAGTACTTTCGCTATACGATGGTGCTATGGAATTCTAGTCTATATCCACTGGCGGAGTGCCCAGCGGTGTTAAATCTACACATTCATCTAGTACATCGAATTGTATACCTTCGAGTTGAGGTGCAAGATTCTCTAACATCAATGCCTGGGCCACTTTGTCGTTAGCATATTGCTTGATAACCTGAAGTGTGAATAGCATCAATGACTTGTGTTCAATTGTGTCGGATTCCTCGAGTTTTTTAAGCGCAATGGTAAGAGAATGCGCTTGCATTCTTAGTGCGGCGGCGACTTGCCGTGCTGTCATCTGCGATTCATCCTTCCAAGTAACGCTCTCAGCCTTGGGTCTGATGCCGGTGAGTTTTCTGAATCATCTGATTGTGTTGGCATGGATGATTCAGGTTCACTATATGCCATCCAGACAATCTGATACCTTTCATAATCAGACATTTTTACCGACCGCCATTCTGTAGCATTAAACACAAACACGCGCTTGATGATTCCATCAACATCCAATATGACTGGATGCACTGGGTGTCCAAGCTCTCCAGAGAAGAATGATTTGGCAGAGGCGTATAGTGCTTGCGCTTCTCCAAACTGTACGAAGAACACTTTAGAAGCGTGCTCCCAGAGTTGAACCACGAAATCATATGAGAGTTGAGAGATATCTGGTTTGTGGACAGTTTTCGTTCCTATTTCTGCAATCCATATAAGTGACTTTTTAAGAAGTTCTCTGCGCTCGTATTCGCCGGCGAAATACTCTCTGCCGTCTTGTGATTTTCTGAATGCATACATTTCAATTGCCGCAGCCTCGCGCCAAGTCGGTTCTCTCAAGCAACATAAATAGGTTTCACCCTCAAACTGAATACGCAACAAGAACTCATCTTCCTGCACACTAGGTGCCCAGGTTTCTAATTCTGCAGTAGTCACAGTAACAGTCTCACTTGCTATTTGTGCTGGGCGATTTTGACGCGCTTCGTTTAACAATTCGCGCATCTTTTTTGCAGTTTCGAGTTGATTGTCTTCTATCATGATTATTCTGTGGTTGCGTAAAACTCTGATGTTGGATATCCAGATGTAGCTGCTGTGAATCCCTTTGTGACTGCATAGTCACAAGACCGGGCGACAAATGAATATGTCACATCATATGTTTTTCCAGGGTTTAGGGAAGTAGTTGGCTTGTTCCAATCAACATTCTGCATTGGAAACAGGAACGGGCCACCAAAGTACATAGTGACCGAACCAGACGAACCTTGTGTCATGCCTTCGAACAATGCCTCTCTGTCGCGGCCAGTGAAAGTGATTTCTCCCCTTACAACTCTATTTGATACTGAAACAAATCTTGGACCATGTTGGTCACTCCTGCCCCTGGATGGGCACGTATATTCGAATTTGACACTTTGTTGCACACTAAGACTCATACCAACCAATGCTTCATAATCCCAGTATCGCGAGTTTGACATTGACAATGCAAGGTCTGCTGATGTCAACTGTAGTGTTGTGTCAAACCCACAATCCATTATGTTCGCCGTGCGATATTCATTGGCATACCCTCGTGTTTCTATATCTCCGTCCCAGAACGCATTTGGTGGCATCAACGGCGAGCGCACTACTTTTCCACCTTTCCAATCAACACTGACTTGCACCGGAGATAACGAACCGGAACCAGATACACTGAATGATGCAGATGACATGAATACAGGACCGTAGGCCCGCGAAGCTGGCGTAGTGGTTCCCACAAACATCGGCATGCCTGGGTAGATTATTGATTGCCTCAGTGCCACTTCTCCAAGGTAATTCAATGACAAATACGGGAACAGTACATCCCCGCTTGCCAATGGTATCAACGGAGATGTTTGCATCTTAGAGTCAAACACGTGTCCTGCCGCAAGACCATGCGTGAATGGAGCAACTGCAAAATGCGTTTCTAGTGGTTCAAACACTCTTGAACCTGCGTCATCAGAATACGACCCAACCAAGAGTGGTCGCCAGTATGGTGATGTTGATGATAGAGTGTTAAATCCAGACCCGTTTCTCTCAAGTGGTAATCCGCTTGCCAATCTGTGCATATCCCATGTGTACGTGTCTTTGATGGGTTCAAGTCCGTTTTTGCGGTTGCACATTCCAATACGAGTTTGACTCTCGTCTAACCATATGCCAGGGTTGTAGTCAGTCATAGACATTAAGTACACAGACTGTTGTCCGCTTGAGATTAACGGCGGTGTTCTCATCTATTTCTCCGACCAGTTTTCTTTAACCATTCTCGAGCGATTGCCCTTGGAATTTCGTCATGCATTTGGCCAACAACCTCTGGCGTAATTGGGATTTGTTTTTCTGTCTTCTCGTCTTTTAGATTCCACGCCTTGACAAAATTACAAACGATGCCACGGTATAGGTTCCTGGTTCGAACCATCGCATTTCCAGTAATGTGATTGATAATAGTCGAGTCCTCGAGAACGCGGGACATTGTGTCGAAATCGCGGCCTTTGCAAGCACAGATGATTTCATCACATTCTTCATCAGACCCAGCACCAAGAAACTCAATTCCTCCGTCTGGAATCATGCGAAACTTAAAGCGTATTTCGATTGCTGGATTTTGGTCAACAAACAAACTCATTCTATTCAACTTGTACAATGCTGATGTGAGCAGGAAAGTCGTCATATCTACCGGTTTTGACCGTGCCTATTTCCCGAAGACCAGAGATTACATAGATTCTGTGGCCGAACACGGAGAATTTGACGACTATGTTGCCCTGTGCCTGAACTTTCTTCCAAATGAATCTGAGGTTTGTGAGCCATGGAGATATGTCTACACAAATGAACACCAGGTCATAGCCCCACACTCCAATAGATGCATGCAGCACGGTGCGTTCATTAGTTTCTTGAATTTAGACCATGATGATGTGGTTTTGTTTACTGACTCAGATATGCGAATGCAAAGGCGAATGTGGCCTGAAGAAATGGACATATTGAGAAAGCTAAAACACGGAGAAGTGTTTGTTGGAGAAAACAAAGACGCCAATGAAACCCTGTATGAAGAGGCAAAGTATTTGAGACCGTTCGTCCCGGTGGAAAGTCTTACAGATGTGTTCAAAGATACCAATATCAAAACATCGAAATGCTACAACACCGGCGTAATGGCTGCTACGGTTTCTACATTCTCGGTGATACTCGAGGAATACGCTAGAAATATTGGGAGCACTGATTACATATTCGAGCATTACGCAAGGCAGCAATGGTTGATATCTTACATCATTGCATATCGCGGAGACCTGAGAGTGCGTGTGATGCCAGCTACATTTCACACGCATGGTTGTCATGGCGCAAAACCGGGCACTGCATACAATGGATTGTCATACACGTATCATGGCGTAGATGTTTTATTTGCTCACAATTTACACCCAAATATGTTTCGTCAAGAAAAATCCATTGCGTTTTGACCAGTAATTGGAACGTGTAGCTGACGTTCTCGTCTAGAGACCTCTTCGTTGATAATCCCATTGACCTTGCGTGCATGAATTCGATATGCTTCCCAGGGTTCTTCCACCAAGCTACTCTGAAACTCATGCGGTAAACTTTTCAGTGGTGGTGGGACTCTTCCCATTTGCCAATCAAGGTCGAAGGCGTAAATATAGTTGCTTGCGCCGACAGGCACGCAGGAGCGGCCTAGTTTGTTGGTCAGAATGGCTTCCTGGGCACGTCTAGTGTATTCCATGTGTTCGTAGCCATAAATGCCGTAACGTTCGTCAAATCCGCCTATAACGTCAAGACAATGCCTTGTCATAAACATCAGCACGCCGAGCTCAGCATTGTACTCTTCAACACCGAATGCTTTGCCAACAGGTGCATAGGGGCCAGTGTGTGCGTTATAGAGCAGATGATGGCAGCCACTGTGCTTATAGCAATTGACATAAAGTTCATCCCATCCAGTCTGTTTGGGAAAGCAGTCATCATCAAACAGGAAACAATAGTCACAATCACCAAGTCGTTCCAGGCATTGATTTTTGGCTTTGGCAATACCCATTCTTTCACTAGCGTAGACATAGCTCATTGAAAACCCATGCTCTACACATGATTGCTCATTCATGTTGGCGATATCTTCGTCACTATTGTCATCAAGTACAAAAAACGAATAATCAAGTCCGGGTTTGAACACAGCGAAATGTCTAAGACAGACCGAGAGAACCTCTGGTCTGTTTCTGGTTGTGATTGCGATACCGATTTTCTCTGAATTCATTACATGCCCCACTTATCGGCAAACACTTGCCGTAATCCATATGTTTTGTTAATTTTGTCTTTTGGGTCTAGGAGTTCGTGAGACTGTGACTCAAGATGTGTTACAAGTGAAGATGTGACAAGCGCATGTTTCTTCTTGGTGCATCTAAGGTATTGAGCCAAATCGTTATCCTGAAACCAAAAACTGAACGCCTCATCAAGTGGTATGATATGCTTCAATGTGTCTTGTTTCATAACCAGACACCATCCGCAAAAATGGATACCAGATTCAAAACCGGGCAATATTCCATTATCATAAGGTCTGTGTGCTTCCCATATTGGGCATTTTGGAGACGCGGAATCTAGATTGTGCTCTTTCATCTTGTCGACAATCTCAGAAAACCAGCCATTATGACATAAAACATCATTGTTCATAATGATGACATATTCGCTTGTGCATTCTGGCAAAGCCATGTTCAGATACTGGTTGTAATTGAACGGCAAATTTGGTTGAATTACACGATGCACAATATCATTGTATGTCATACCACCAAGTTCTGGTGCAGTTTCAACTAAATGCACCCTAAAACCCCAATCGTTTTCCGAAGAATGCAACGATTCTATGCAGTGGCGCGTCATTGCATAGAATCGTTCGTTTTTCGTATAGCTCAGAATAACAACATCGACTATTTTCATCAGCTTGTAATGTATGTCATGGCTGGAAGGTCTTCATACACATCAGTGACCATAGTCCACTGAACCTGTCTGGTTTGCGCTTCTTTAGACTGACCCGTGCCACTCGAGGGAGCCCAAACCACATGAGGCACCTCAAGTCTGAAAGTGTCTGCTGAAATCCTTAGCCCATTTTGTCCAATTCCATTTGGCCCTGATAATCGCTCAGCAAGTGCCCATGGTTCTATTGGTGCTTTGTATGTAATCGTTCCATTCACTATGCGACTTTCTACGGCAAGTGCAAACGGAAATGCGTTTAGCATCTCTCGAGTTGCCGAATTGTCGTATTCTGCTCGCTCAGGTTCGATTCCAACTGCATGCATAGAATGTATTGGTATGATATTATGTTCGATTTTGAATGTGAATTCTTGTATACTGGTTGGCAACAGGTTAATTCCAGAAAATCCTCTAAACAGCGGGCTGTCAACAACGCCATCCATACCAAAAGACCATGAGTCAGAAGCAATTGACTCAATCACTACAGCAGTGTGACCAACCATACGTGCAGGTGGTTGAGCGGCGTAGGCCGCAACAATTGCCGCTGATTCATTTCGAATTGCCATTTGATGATATCTGTCAAGTCTGCATGCATTGATTTCGGATGAAACCTTGATTGGCTGGCCTGGCTTAAAAGAAAGCTCTATGCTTTTTACAAGACATCCTGTCAGCAATCCCTCTCGTAGTGAGACAAGAGAGAAGGCCCGTTCGTGAAATATATCAGTTGCAGCGCGAAGTGGCGCAAATATCTGTGTCTCAGATGTCGTAGTCCTTCCAATTGCTCCAGAAAACGTGAATTTACCAAGGCGTTTGTTGACGCTTGTTACAGTTGCTGAACTCGTAATCCCATTGTCAATAATACTAACAGTGAATGGTGTTGACAATCTAACAAAATCAGCAGCGTTATCTACTAACAACTCAGTTGCAGAGGGTGCCATGGTTTGACGACATCTGGTTAATGCAACGGTTGGAGTGCCCGCATACGAAAGCCTGGTCATGTGATACAAGTCCGCAAAAGCCGGGTCGACCCATCCCTGAATTGGACTTTGTAGTGGCATATCGAGTGTCGCAGAAATGGTCAGCGGCGGCACCATAAAGTTGCTTGGGTCTACTGATTCTCCAGCGGACTTCTCGGTGACCTTTGGTGCCTGGTCTACGTTTAATCGAAACGAACTGGCTGCGAGAATGGTGCGCGGTACGACCTCATCTACTATGTCAATTGCATATAGCGGTTCGCTTGGTTCGTTGCGCACAATAGCCAAGAGGTCTACAAACCCCTCGTGAAACCCAAGCATTCCGAGACTACTATAGATTGATTGAACAGACATTACGGCACCGTTTCTACTGTGACAAAATCGTATAAGCTCCAAGCAATACGATAATTTGCATCCATGCTTAGGTCAGTGCCAGGTGTAATGAGAACCTCGTCAACTCTGTCAAATAAATCTGATTCAGAGCCCACGAGAAACTCAGTGCCTCGAATGGTGTTTTGCGGGACTGTCACACTGAATGTTTGTGGCGTGCCCGTCGCTCCGAGTCGAGCGGTAACCGTGACAATCAATTCATTCTTCGTCGGACTGTTTTCTGGGTCTGACAAATCATACTCATCATCGCCGGCGAATGCAACAACCGGGTCTCGACCGCGAATCAATGTGTTTGCTTCTACAGGCGGAACATATACGCGTAGTCTTCGCGGTTCTAGTGCAATATCACCTGTTAGCCTGAGTCCGCGTTGTGTCACTGCTTGTCCTGCGACACCACTGTCGATATAACCGTACATTGGGTGAATGTATGCTGTTAGATTGTTGACCGTAGACCACGTCGGCGGTGTTGTGGCTGTTGCATATTTACCAGTTGCAACTGCTGACGATGCGACAAAACGAATGTTTCCGCCTGTGGGTGCCGCAGACTGTTCCATGACAAGCCAGTAGTCATTGCCATCAGTTAGATTTGCTGAGCACTTTAGCAAAATAGTTCTTGTGGTTGCTGTCAAATCACCATATGGCACCGTGTCTGTAATTGTAGCCACGACGCTTCCTGGTACACCCGCATTGTCATTATAGATGTAAAACGTCAAGGTTTCTAATGGATTAGACAATGTGGCCGATGTTTGAACCTGGCATCTAATACCCTGGAGCAGTGTCCCAGAAGCAGTGAATTTGATAGCTTCAAATGCCGTGGACATGGTTCTGGTGGTGTCATATGTGAGTCCTGGGAATGTGTATGAACCATAGCCTGTAACTTCGCCAACTTCAGTTAAACGATAGTCAATCTGGTCCCCAACCAAATTTGAACGACGATAGACATGGTAGAAAAGAGCATCGGTTACTTCATCGAACTCAATATGATTAACAAAATAAGACGGGCTTGAGTAACTTGCGTTTGCAGTGGCATATGTGACCGGTGTTTCACCATTGTTGGTTACCGCACTGACTCCATAGATATACGTGCCGCGACTCATTGAGAAAGACTCACCTGTCCAATACACATCATCTGAACGATAACTGGTTCCTGTGACATTAGTCGGGGCATCGCCCACAATTCCATATGCATAATCAAACAAGTCGCCACGGAAAATAGCAAATGTGTGCTGTACGTCAACGCCTCTGATATCGTAATACGCCCGAGCAAAATTACGAGGGAACTCAAATCTCTCGAGGCCTGCGAATGAAATACCTCGAGCGAAATAGCTAGATGGCTTAAACGAGCGAGTTGCCCAATATGTTCTGAAGTCCTGGTCTGGTGCATCGGCTACCTGAGCGGTATATTCTTCCATAGCGGCCATCATGTTGGCCAAACTAGCATTGTCCCTGGCTTGCTTCAATGCAATTCTGGTTTGCTTTGCTGCTCTTGTGATAGTACTTGCATCAGCAGAGCCAAAAATTGGATTGGTTGAGTCAGGTGACGGATAAGCCTGAACAGTTCTAAGAATCACCGGTTCGCCAGCATCTTCTGTTAGTTCTGGGTCTTCTGGCGTGCCAGCAAGCATGTCTGCGACAGGAAGCCACGTGTCTGGCAACGGTGGAAAGTAATAGAACGTTTCTGGATTTGTGCCACCATGAAGCACTGGCAAGCCATACAACACAGACAGCCTTGGTTCGTACACAAAATACACAGGTGAGCCAGAGGCAATTGATGATGAAATGCGGCCGTATCGAAGAGGGTCGCTGACTAGTCCAACGCCATTATCATAGCTAGGGTCTACAACAAGTGCGGTGCCGGCTGTATTTACGCCAGAGAACCTGACAAACACATTGTTAACATGTGCTGATACAGGAAACCCAAGTGATTCGACCAGACTGATGTTATTGATTGGTAATTCAGTAGCGTTTGCAGACGTAGATGCAGAAGTCGTTGTGGAATAAGACTGAGTAGCACGTTCGGCTTCCGTAAGTGAAAAGCCAACCCTGATACCATATAGATACCCAGCGCCATATGTGTCTGCAAATACCCTTCGGATTGCAATTTTTTGTGCTGGGATTACCAGCCTTTGTCCATTATATCCGACTTCTCCAGAACTGAAATTCACAAAGTACTTATCGTTGACACTATCATATGAACCAGTGAATCCCGCTGGTGTTGTCTCCAAAATACCAAAAGCAGGTAGTTGATTTGAGGCCAGTTGCTCGAGTTGGTACAATTCAAAAGTCGCGCTCTTTGGAGTCGTTTCATTGCCGACACCATCTTGCACTGCTACATGCATGTCGCCTATTGCTCTGACTAATTCGTAAATGTATTCTTCAACCATATCTATGCTCACGGCAAAATGATGTTCAGCTCGTCCAGTAAGTATTGTTTCAGTCTCTGTGGCATATCATCACTATATGTCGTCCAATAATCCACAAAGTCTGGCGTCCACGCCGTTAAATCAACCCATGCACTAACGAAATTGTACAGCGAGAGAGCTGCTTGGTCTGCAATCTCTGCTTGAGAACGCCAGTTGCTGATTGCACTTGGATTAAAGTATGCAGCGCTGATTTCATCGGCAAAACCACCCCATGCCCTTGGTGACCTTTTGTCTGCAAAATACACCTTGGCTTCAGTCAAGCTGGTTGAGCCAGGGATATAATTGTCAACACTAATGACAAATCGCTGCAACTCTAGGTATTCAACTTCGTCACCTGGGTCTGTAATAGTGAACACAGACATATATTCACTATTCACAAGTTCAAGCGCTTCTTGAACTGAAATTGTTCTTCCTATGAGCAAAGGTGAGCCCTCGTTGGTCGCGCCGCCCTTGAATGGCAGCGCGTTGATATCCAGAAACGGAGTAGTGGACACTTTGTATGCTACAGCGTATGTGGCGCCGAAAACATAAACGTCATTGAGCGGACGAGCACCCAAGAACACATTATAATCAAACGCTACTTCATACGGTGATGAATCGTATTTTGCAGTCGGTGTTGCGTCGCCGTATTTTCGAAACAGACCAGTACCAACCACTACAGGCTTCAAGGCATTGCTTGCATCTGATGGCTCGACCCAACAAGCACCGAACGAGCACTCTAAATTCCTTGAGGACAATGCTGTACCTATGGCCATTTCTGCTGACGATAAGGCGCGGTCTTCAGCAGACAAAAACTTGTCTACTGATACCACAACTGCATTAACTATTTCTGCGCTTAAGAATGGTTGTGACATCAGCTACTCCTTATTACTATGACATCACCAGGTGGGGCGCCGTCTGTATATGTTTCTAGTTCTTCTTGTGTTTTAGCCACTGCCAAATATGCAATACCGTCTGCTAGTTCCGGACCAAGAGTTACTGCCGTTGGTGCAACTGCGTATGATGTGTCTGGGCTGATAAGTTCTGGAATTGGATTGGTTGTTGAGTACCAAAACAGCTTTAGTTTTTGCGTTGTTGTATCTCTGTAATGCTCTACTACAATCGTGTATGTGTTTGATTGGTCAAGCGGGCCAGGAATAACATAACTTACTGGCACATACGAAGGCGAATCCCATGTATCTATTACAGGTGTATCCATGTCTTCAAAGTACACACGCGCACCAGTGTTTGCCTCTAACACCAAAGTGTATACCTCATCATCGTACAGTGGTCTAAAATTGCCTTCAAATCTTGCATTCCAGCTTTGGCCTAGTTCATCATCATCTCCTTCATAGTTTTCATAATTGATACTCTCTACAATTACATCTGTTGTAGGCTCGTCAGTGATGTCTAGGTCTTTCTCATCGCCAGAGGTCTTTGCCCAGAACTGAGCCCTCCAACCAGGAGCAGGTTCAAGGTGTATGATGTCTTTTTCAACGACGCGGCCGTCAACCCATAGTTTGACCTTTACAAATATGTCTCGACTTCTTGGTGCATATTCCCATGATGCAGTGTTAGAGTTATAGAATGCTCGAGGATAAATCGACAACTCCGATGGCTCTTCGAGTTGTCTCGAGGTGTATGACCAAAATGTGTCAACTTTGTATACGTTGCTTTTTGTGTTGACTGCGGTATATCTGCGTTGGTCGTTTGGGGGTGGTAAATGTTCTGTGATGTTTGGGGTGTCGCGATTGAATGCGCCCAGAACTGCATATGTTTGTTGATAACAGTCTAGCCAAACATCTGATGAATGTGCAACCCACGTATCATCAGGGTGTCGATGTGCCACATACCCATTTGTGACATCGCTTGTGTCTTTGGGCACAAACACCCATCCGCCGCGTGGCGTTTCATCGAAGTAAAACTCTGCCCAGTAAGTGCCGGCAGACAATGTGTCTTCTGTTTCAAATTTGTATTCAACCAGGCTGTCTGTAATGCTGCGCATCTCTGGACCTGTGGCTGTGGTCACCTCAACACCAGACGGAAAGTCTGCGACACTGGTAACAATGCGCATCCTGACCCTTTTACCAGTTCCATTCAGCAATGTACCATATGGATTTTCTTCCTGCAGAATAGCCGAAAGCAAAACACCGATACGGTCTGTGTCGCTTGGAACTGTTATCTTGATTGCTGTTTTGTCATAGCACAAAACCTCTTCGTAATATCCATCTTCTTGGTTAAACACAGGTGTTATTGTTTCGGTTTCTCCGTTGTATCCAGAAAGCCAAATAGTCCCAGATACCGGAGTCCAATCTGGTGTATCACGACCAGCATCGTAGTGCCATGCTGTAAGTGTAACTGGCTCTGTTTTAGATTCAACTGCAACAAATCCCCATGGCATTGCCTCTGTGGGTTCAATAACAAACCAGTAGACCCTTGCTTGTGCAAAGTTATGATTCAAGAAGAACTCTTTTTCAGTAAAATCAATGTCTGATATTGAATCAAATGTTACTGTGCCACCAGTTGCAATCAAATTTCCAGGCAATCCATCAACACTAGAGTACAGCGAAGCACGCAGCCCGGCACCTGGAGAATTAGTAAACTCACCGTCATATGATGACTTTCTAAGCCTGAGCTTAAACCCAGATATACCACTGTCAACCGAAGTTACAATCTTGGTTGCAAAAGCCGGAAGTACAATTGCTGTTTCGTGGCCGGTATTGGATGTTTTGTCCAAGCCTGGGTCTTCTGACGCCAACACCTGATTGCCATATGACTCGAGCAAAGATGGGTCTAGTCCGCTTGGCGCGATGGTAAACGAATCTCCACGAGCGACCTCTGGTTCTACGGGTTCGTCTGGGGTTGACGAATCTGCAAAATCAAAGAAGCCGTTAAGATTGTTGACCCAATATGGAGAGTCATATGACGCAAGTTGCGACACACAAACTCCAAGTTCGTCAAGTGAGATGAATTTGTTATCATACTGCCTTAGGTCAATAATCAAAAATTGCCCGCCGTTGTCAAGGAAATCTCTGACTGCATCGTCTATTTGTTCTTGTGAATACCCTTGGTTCTCAAGATTCTTTCTGAATTGCTCTTCTGTAACTAGTGTTTCATCATCCGGTGACACCACACGAGTGTTGATAATACGATAGTCACGCATAGACAAGTCGGGGATTACGCCGGCGTATCCGTGTAATCGAAATTCGTTCATGTACTGCAGGGTGTCTTTTTTGAAGTAACCCAGTGTTGACAATCCCGCTGCTATTCTTGCGTCGTATTCGCTGTCGGAAAGATAGTATTTTGATGCAGTGACGTACAGGTCTTTCTCAAATTGATTTTCGTCAAAGTCTTGTAATTTAAGCCTAAGAGTGTAGTCATTTGTAAGTCTGTCAGCAGAACTATCTGATGTAATCGCGTCGCACTGGTCTGATTCATCCATGAACACTTCAAACGTATTTGAGACGTCAAGTACTTCGCCTGTTGTGCTCAGCAAATTTGAATCAAGCCTTGCCATAACTGTTGACGGTGGACGAGTTGCAATGTCTGAAACCACCCTGCGCTCATCAGCATCAAACTCAAATGATTGATAACCGTCTTCTGGCACCAATTCACTGTTTATTGGTGTTTTTAGCGCGGCTCTGAAAGCCTTGGACGACGTGTTGTTTTCGTTTCTGAGATTCGACAGTCCAGTAAGGATGGTATTTGGTAAATAAGCACCAGGGGGTAGTAGACCATACGCCAGGCTCGAAATTGGTGTATCAATCGAGTACAATCTTAACTCAAGCAACGACAGATACAATGCAAATAACAGTCTCTCAATTGCGTCTGGGTCTTCAACAGGCGGCCGGGCAAACGAAAGTGCATCTTGTGACATCCAAGCAATGTAAAAATGGCAATTCAGTGATGATATTTCATCTGAATTAGCATCATCAACATCACCAATGTCTGCAAGCAGTGTCCTGAATGATGCGTCTCTTTGGTCGACAATGTCATATAGCGCACCTGGTGCCCTAACAACAACAATGCGGCCGAGAGTTTCATATCCATCAATTTCTGGTGGAAAATACGGACATTCATCCCAGTTCTCTGGCCAAAACTCAGCAGTAACCTCTGGACCGACCGATAGTAACGGCTTGACATCTGGTGATTCATAATCGCTCTTCTGTGGTCGACCCATAAGGCGTATACAACAAGCTGCGCCTTTTCTTAGGTCTCGTAAATATCCAGTGAGTGCGCCCGTGTACCCAACCGGTGTGGCGGCTTCCCAATCTTGCAAAGAATACAAACTAGGCACTGGCGGGTCACTATATTCGCCGTCATAAAACTTGAAATGCGTGCGATTTTTGGCGCGTAAAAACGAATAGGCTGCATAAATTGAATCAAGTGTCCATCCAAATTGAACACCAACGTCTTTTCTGAAAAAGTTCTTGCGAGTCCAAATGCGCACATTTGATATAGCGGTAATTGCTGGTAAACCAGGTATTCCGCTTATTGGTTCAAGCGATAGTTCTTCATGTGTGCCCCACAGTACAACTATATGCCAATAGCTGTTATCTACCCATGTGGTTACATTAGCCGGAACCCTAACAGTAATTCCATAAGTTGAACCTGTTTTTGAGACCTCCATGTCAAGCACGACAGGCATGTCTCCGTATGATGGAAGTGTTGTCGCATTCCACGATGAACCGGTTTTAGTTTGCACCAATTCATCATATGCATAGACCCTAATGTCTCTTGGTACATCAGTCTCTGCATCAATCAACATGCAACCATCTAATTTGTCTGCTGAAATTGTAAATGTAACCCAAGATGAAGCCCCAATTGTGCTGCCTGTTTCATTTAGCAACGACACCCATCTGCCGTGCTTAAAATACGGTACGTCTTGGTGCGCCGCACCATCCCATCGTTGCGGTCTGGTATATGTAAGTCTGCTGTCGTAATTGACACCCTCTGTATTGCCGGCCTGTGGTTCTACATCCCACGAACTCCATGCATTGTAATACCAGATACCCCAGCCTTCTGGAGAAGGCGGACCGTAATATCTTGGGTACCAGGTTGAAATGCCTGGGTCTTCGAACTCGGGTGCGTCATGGTCTTGCTCTTCCAATATGCCATCCATAACTCCGAAACGAACAGGGTCTTCAGTGTTGTATGCCAATAACCCTGAAGAACCATCTGAGTCATGGAATGTGGTAGCCTGGCGCAGTCGACACAGTGCTGACTCCATGCGCATTAGGGCGCCTGGGTATTTGTTTGTGTCGCCAAAGTCACCGAGCAGGCTGTTTCTTGCCATACCCAGCGCCTTATAAACTTGCTCGAATGCTACTCGGTCTAAATTCATTTACCGTCGTTCCCACGAATCAGTGGAGACGTTATCCGGACCATACTCGGCAACTCTAATCAGTTCTGTGGCCGACAATGAAGCAGTTGCCTTGTATAGCAGTTGTTGCCCTTCGCCGCCGTCAGATGTCTTGATTTCGCCCATTACCACATTGTATAGAATTCGAACTGGTCTCCGCCATTTACTCTTATACGAGAGAATTCTTTGGCGTGCTTCATCTGACAGATTTGGTATGACTGGATTGGTCATATCTACCACTGAATCATACATTTCTAAAAAGGCTGTCGCGGCCAGGGCACTATCCGCCAATGTTGGCGATGTTGATGTGTGTGTGAGGTTCCAGATGTTATCAAAATCGCTCTGTGCAGATGTAACATACGTTGAAAGAATATCGTTGTGACTATCGGTAAAATGCTTTGGAGACAATGCTGACTTTCCGCAAATTGGGCATATACCAACTACCCACATTCTTCGATGGTTGCGTAGAATGTCATTGAGCAATCTGGCTGCTTCTTGCGAAAACCTTTCACTCGATTGGCGCGAGGAACCCTGAACATATACCTCTATGTCAATTTTGTGTTGATACTCTTGGGCACCATAAACCTCATCTGATGTGGGTGTAGATGTGCCCTTGATAATTACAGCAGGTGTATCTGTACCAACCAGTGTGAACTCGCCCAGATGCCACTTTTTGATTACTTGGTCGTAAATAGCCGGCAACGACTGGTTGTTTTTTGGCCATTCGTCAAACAGTATTCCGCGTATAGTTTCGTAGACATCTTCAATCATTTATATCACTTATTGCCTTGTGATTTACCCTCAACCGCTGGGTTCTTTGGCGCTCCTCTCAGGGTGTTTGAAATGAACCTGCTACTTCTGGTTCGCCTTTGCCCCTCGAGCACTATCTCACCATTTTGCAACCGCACCATCATGTTTTCTGCCCAGTCTTCTCTGCGCTTTTGAGGCTCACTAGCTTCACGGTCTGCACCTTGAAGTTTCTGTTCGTAAATCATTTGTGCGGCCATAATGGCACACACTGTTGGTATCGGAGAGGGAAAGTCAACCTCTCCGCCCTGATTAATCTTCTTTAGTGGCACGTCATAAACCGCACGTATCAAAGCATTGATGCGTTGAGTTGCCTGCTCAATATAGAACTCGATGTTGTCGACCAAAAGATTCGCTGGTTCTGGGTTGTATGGGTCTGGTGTGCTATTAGTACCTTCAACAACAATGTTGTTTGGCAAATACACAATCACGTCTTCAATGTTGCAATATGTTGTCATATGATTTCTCCTTTAGCGCCAGTTCCTGGTTGTGCCAATCCTGGTTGTGATTGTGGTACCTGTTCTTCTTGGATTTTTTCTGTTTGTGTCTTGAGGTAATCCGGTTTGAAGTCTTCTCCAAATCCTTCTGGAATAAGACCATAAGATTCTAGGTCTCTGCGATGAATTAGTGTGTAAACGTTAGTTCTCTCAACGTCATTAGCATTTCTTGAAGCAGAACTGATGAATTTAGGCAATTGTACGTCGATGTCTTGGTAATGACCAACAGCAGCATTATAGATTTCTACCGCATCTGGCGACGCCGGTGTATTAAGAACACTATTGACATCCTGGGCCTGGCCTTTGGTCAATTCAGAAATCATTACCCATCCACCAGACTTATGCGCGTGCTGGCACGCTTGTTGCATGTCAAGATTGGGTGGCATTGGTTTTTTCATGAGATACACAATCAGCCTGGTCTTGTCATTGCAAAGATATTCTTCGCCTGGTACTACCCATATATCCAAATTGTCTTTCAATGCAATTTGTTGAGCTCTCCACCCAAACTGAGGACCAAGTGGGTGTACTACGCCAACTACATCAAGACCGTTGGCAATACCAGCAGTCAGAAGTGAGCGCAAGTGTGGGTCGGCAGCCATCACCGATTGAGCATCGAGCTCGACCGGTGCATACAAACGCAAGTCCACGCGCATCATGTGTTTGCGCAAAGACTCGACTGTTCGTGATTGCGTATACCAACTGTACTTACGCATACCATTCTTTTACACAAGAGCGGTAGTCGTACCTATGCGTTTGGGGCGGAGTATGTGGCTCGTTTTTGGCCACAATGCGGACAGAACTTCTCGGCGTTAAACGAAAATCCGCACTCTGTGCAAAATCTCACTAATGAACGCGATGCGAACGTTCTTTTTGCCTTGGTTTCAGCTTGGCGGATTATTGGTTCTGGTTCGGGTTCTGGGTCTTCATCTGGGAATTCCCTTGCATACGCATCAATGTCTGTAACACTTGTGTGTTCATTGTTGAGCATATTGACCAATTGTTCTTTTGGTGGCTCTGGTGTTTCATCAGATGCCGATTGCTCGAGATTTTTGGCGTAGTTTTCGAAAAATCGTTTTAGAGTGGGTGAATTAACGACGCTTTGATTGTGGACGAACTCTCCAGATGGGCCGATGTGTGGTTGAAATTCTGCATCTGGCGCAGTGTCATCGACTTCAATATGTTCGCCTCTCGCTGGTTCAGATTCATTGAGTACGGTTTGACCGTAAGCGTTGGTTCTCATGGCGATGGCAGCGTTCATGTTGTTTTTTGAGAACGAATACCGTGTTTGTTTGTTCATGTTAGTCCTTTTGCTTCTTGCTGTCGTGTACAGACCATTTGAATGATTCTACTTTGACACCTAGTGCGTCACCAATTCCTAGAATGTATTCCATAATGTCTGCCTCTGAAACACCGTGTGGTGCCGCGAATGCTACAGTTGCAGTATGCACTTGCACATTTTGGATAGGGCTGTCTTTTCTAACGAAGCTCTCAATAGCCGGCACATCTCCGGCTTCATTGAATTCGTCAGATGGCACACCGTCGATTGCCTGGGCAATGCGCATCAACCTTGTGCTGGTATGAAGATTGCCGTTTGATGCAATTACCTCGGCTAATTTTGTGATATTGTCTGTGTTTCGCATAGTATTGCATTCCACGTCAAATGGTAAATGACCTCATTGTTGATTTATTAGTCTATGACTGTCTTACCTGCAAATTCTAGTTCATACTTGCGTAATGCGCTCATAAGTTCGTGGTCTGAGCTACTGTCCATCACGTCGCTGACACTTCGACCACTCTTAAGACCCTCAAATGCCTGCGGCCAAACTGTGTAGTATTCAGTGTCTTCAACTGGTTTGCCAGCAGCAACAGCGTTTTCATAACCCTCGCTAATAAATCTTGCAAGGTAAAGAACTCTGTTCAAAACATTTCTAAGCGTCGGCGGTGCCGCCATAGCACCAACATATGATTCTGCGCCTGCGGAAATGCCAGTAACTGTTGCTGTCTCACCAGAACCACCAGAACCACCAGAACCACCAGAACCGCCGCCGCCTGTGCCAGTGTCTGTTGGGTCTGGGTCTGTGACAATGGTAAAGCCCTCAACATCTAGCATCCTGAGTTCCCTGAGTGCAGACATTTCATCATCCACAGAGTAGATACGCATGGCTTCTGAATACCTTGGGTTTCTGATTTTAAGCCTGTTGAAGTTTTTGTCGACAACAACATATCCTTCATTTTTATGAGCGTCTGGCTGTTCTTCAATCAGTTCATAAACCTGGGCCAGCGAGCGTACTTTTTTATAGGGAGCAACCTCTCCGTGAAATTTCATGTTGAAGATGTCAATTTCTTTGAGTGTTTTTCTGTTGACGGCTGCGACAAGATATAAATGTGATGTCGAATACAATACCACCACCCTGTTGTCTGGTGTGACTAGTTCAAAAACATAGGACACATCTGGATTGAGCTTGCTTGTGAACTCTGCCCAGCTTGTGCCGTTGTTCATAAGTGCTTCTTCAACCAGTTGTCTCCATGTAACAGTTCTGCCAGAACCATTTGGACTTCGCACAATTGAGCTGCCATCGGCACTAAACCTAGTTGAACACCGCCATTGTCCTTTGTAATGATACATACACACTAATGCGCCGTCGATTTTGTGCATTGCTTTAGCACTAGACCAATCAAACTGGTCTGCAATTGCCTTATATCCAGATTCACTGGGTTCAAAAAATGCGCCTATTGGTTTGCAAACAACGTCCCATGTATCGAGCTCCAAAATCAAACCACGGCACTCTCTGACAATCGGAGAAGATTTTGGACTCAGGGGTCTGTAGTTGAACACCACAACTCCCAATTCGTGATTGACGAAGTGTTGTATGTCGTATCGCTGATACAGATTTTGCAGCGTCTTGCCAGAACGCAAAAACTCAGATGTGTGTGTCGTGGTCATCTAATTACTTGTACCGATTTCTACATCAGGCCATATGTTCAGAAACTCCTTGGTCTCATAACACACCCTGAAGTAGCTAGAGAATTTGTTGAAGAACAAGATATTGCTCCCCTTTATGACGTGGTGAAAATACTCAGTTGGTTCACTATTTCTTTCGGCCGCTAGAACTATCGTGCGAATACTGTTGGCTGCGCAATAGTGTGCCAATGAGTTGCTTGTGGTAATCACTCCGTCTGCCAGCGAAGCTAGTGCCCACAAATGCATTACTGTGGGTGTTTTACCAACCAATCGAGTGGTATTGCTGAGCTTGGACACAACAGAGTCATCCCAATGAACACCACATGTAACATAGTGTTTGGTTTGGTCATGAAGCATCCACCTAAGATACTCACTCCAATGAGGCCAGTGATGAATGACTTGATTTGTATTGATGCTGAATGGTTGCACTAAATAGAATGGTCTTGGCAGATATGATGCCACATCCTCTGCCCACACTTTGCAGTATTCTGGTACGTTTATTCTCGGTGCTAAAGGTATTTCGGGTGCATCATATCCAGAAAATCCATAGTTAAGATTTGTGTCTGCCACCAGCTCTGGGTCAAATATAGAGTGCGCAAGTGCTTTTTGAATACCCTCTCTGCGCGTGTCTGGGTTTGGACTCCACATCATTGTGTTATTTGCCCTGTAGTTTTCGTAAGAATCGGGCGACACGTAATGCGCTTTGGTAATGTACTCTTGAGAATTCAAGAAGTCTAAAACAATGGATTCTGGAGACAGGTATCCATAATAGATACACTCTTTATTGGGCATGAGTTGATAGAAATGCCCCATAGCACATATGATATCCCCCCACGGGCCTAAACAGATTCCGTACTTGTGCTCATTCATTTCTGGTCAATTTGTATAGCGCAATACTTGGATGTGAAAACACCAACTTGTCTATCCATCCCTCTCTTCTCATTTTGTCCAAAATTACGCTTACGTCGTTGACCGGATGTTGTATGTCTAGTAACAATAATGAACCACCTGGTTCTAGGATGCTCTTCGATATGTTCAACAAGTTCATGAGCATCCTTGCATTGGATGATGTGTCGATACATATGATGTCATATAGCTTAGAGTCATCCTGGCTTTGGTTCACAAGCAGTTCAACATCACCAATTTTGATTCTGCTGCCTGCGATGTTGATAAACCATTCTGGTGGCTGTGATTTGGTAATGATTTCCACATGTCCCATACACGATTCGGTAGCACGCATTGCAATCACTGATGTACACATTGACAACGTGTTAATGTCCAGCACACGTGGGTTTTTGTGTTCGGATATTGATTCCCAAAGCAGATACCACAACCCTTGATAATCCCAGAATGAGTCTATGCTATGAAACGCCTTAGACGCCGTTGGACGATAGCATGCCCTGAACAATTTCGCACCAAGTACAGTGGCTTCAGATGTTCCGTTTTGCCCTGTGGTTCCAAATGGCTTTTTGATTCCGTCTCGATAGTTGTGAGTGATATTGCTGTAATGAGCGCGACCGATTACGCCATTAAAGTGTATGATAGTGGCCTGCTGATTGTCAATGATTGCAGATGGTGCTCCTTGAATAAGCTCAAATGGATGATTCGATACAGCTAACTGGCAATTGTAAACACCGCTTAGTTCAGACCACTTGCCTGTTCTGGCAAGGCTTGCGTTCATCACACCCTGCTCGCGCCATTTGACTTTGATGCTATCTTGGTTGTAAACTTCTTGTTTTTCCCAGTATCCAGAGAATGGCATTAGGTCTCTCATTGCACTCTCGAGTCCCAAAAATGCCTCTCGCCGGCCCGCCATTACACCACCATTAAACACAGGACAATGTTGTGACATTTGAGGCGTGACCTTAAGATTGGCAAGGTCTCCTGACTTTCCAAAATATGGATGAGCATAAGTGTCAATGCCCGTTAGCAATGTGCTTTGTGACTGCCCTTCTTGTTCTTTGCATATTAGAATGTGGCTGGGTGGTACCACACCAATCGAAGAAAGCAAGGGATTAAGGCTATTGGTGACAATCATGTCAACGTCCAGAACAATATAGTTGTTTGCGCGAATCATTCTGGCAACCGAATACGCAATTGACTTGATGATATACGTATCTTTTGGAATTCGAGTGATGTACTTAACTATCGCGTTGAATTTTGAAGCAAGGTGTTGACACGCTGTATTATCACTGTCTGTGATAATCAAAACCGAGGCGTCTCTGCAACAACCGTTGTCCCATAGCGAACCCAGCATGGCCTCTGCCATTGTCTCGTATCCGTCTGTGACGATAATTGCAATGCAAGTGTCACAGTATTCTATAGATGAACCTATTGGCACGTCTATCTCGCCAAGAACGCCAGTAAAGAATGGTTTTTCTTGCCTGGTTACCAAAGGGTCAATCCACAAAGTGTGACAACCTGGCCAGTGCAGGGTATTGATGACCAAGTGTACTTTTTTAGCACCGTACAATTCGCCTTCAAGTAGTCTGGGTGCCTCGCCTGCCCTTACTGCGTGAGTTGCTGCTATAAGCTCGTCATCTGCATAAACGAGAAAATCAGCAGTTGCGTCGGGTTCTGCCGTATCGTTCAGGGCAACATATGTAGAAAAGCCTTGCATTCCTTGAGGCAATGCAAACGTTAATTTGCTTGGTGCATGCGCACCGATGGCATTTGGGTAATGGCGATTGGCTACACTGGCGTACAAATCAGCGAATCCAATTTTGCCGCCAAGTCCTATCTCCCCATACCCAAGTGTGGCAAATTCTACATTGTGAGACGACAATCTCATATGATGGCTTTATACAAGTACGCGCCTTTTAAGGCGCGTACTTGTGATTGGTTAGTCTTCGTCTTCGATTGACTTAGCTTCTTGAGCTCCGCCAATGAAGGCCGCGATAACCTGCGGGACATCAGCCGAGAATCCGGCAATGTCGAGTGCAAGCGGGTCACTTGGGTCTGCGATGCTGAAGTTGCTGGCCGATGTAGCCATAACAACCTGTCGAGCATCCTTAACAAACGCCTTTCGGTAGTTTGCCAAGGCGACCTTTGGATGTACGCTTCCGAAGTATGTTTCGTTGTCGGTGATGACAATGAAGACATCGTATTCGTGCTTGCGCTCTCCAGCCCAAATCATTGGCAACGAACAGTCTGTTCGACCGAAGTTGTTCCTTTGCGCCTTCTTCATTGCTTCGCTTAGGCTCATCTTTCGAGTGAATCCAAGGTCAACAAATCGGTCAGCAAATCCCATGACTTCGACTGTTGGTTCTGTTGCTGCCCAGACCATTGACATGGCTGCGGCAACTTCGCAGGCAGACAGGCCACCAGGAAGACCACTAGTCCAGCTCATCGAACCTGAAACGTCAACGCCAACCAAGAATCGCTTACCGGTTGGTTCAACGTTTGCAAACGCCTTGTAGAAGGCATCGTCAAGCGAAGACACAACTGCCGAAATTGGATTCCAAGAACCAGAACCCTTCATACCATGACCGCTTTGGTAAGTCTTCATGGCTACAAGGACTTGGATTGGGTGAACACGAGACTTTCGAATGTATTCAGCGTCTTCCAGCTTCTTGAGTACCAACTTGGTTGCGGCATTGCCTGGCTTAAGCAACTCTGACTTTGTCATGTTGCCCAAGTTTCGAATCAATGCATTCAACGGCATATGCGGAAGCATTGCGTCCCAAACCTCTGGCGCGTTCAAGAACTGCGTCGGAACAGCCTCTCGAGGCAACTTGTAGTCAGTAATCAGCTTGACAACTTCCTTTGCAGAAGAAGCCTGTGATGCTGCCAAGTATCCCTCGACAATTGCCGGCTGACTGACTTCTGGAGTCCACTTGTCATTCACAATCCAGCTATACAGCGCGTTTCGTGATACATCACCATTCGGAGAAGGGTGACCAACACGCAGAACGTCTGCATGGCTCCAACCATTTCGGTTGCGGTACTTGACTGCCTGAAATGCGACTTGGTCAACATCTCTGGCGTCATACCAATTCTTGATTGTTCGCTTAATTGCACGACCAGTCAGCTTGCGCAATGACTTCAACTCCTCTAGGAAGTAGAAGAACGTTGACGCAGTTCGACACACATCATTGACAGATGCCAATGCGTATTGTCGGGTTTCAAGGTCGCCTTCTGCGGCTGCTACCGCAAGTGCGAACAGAGCGTGGTCTTGCTTTGGCGCCAGGCCACGAGTTGAAACGTCCTTGATTCGGCTCACAACACGCAGACCGTCTTCCTTCAGGCACGCCTTAAGCGCGGTGTAGTTCCGCTTCACGTGCTTGTCCTGATTGCAGTAATACGTTCCGCCCTCGGCACCGAGAATCAAGAATCTGTCGAGTTGACCCCAAATGCCGATGTCGTAGACGAATCCACCAGCGTCGTTCTTGACCTGGCGCTCGTCCAATTGTTCTGTCTGCCGAACCTTGTTCGGTGATGGCTTAACTGTTGTTGCGTATCTCATGTTTTTCTCCGTACCAGTTTTCCTGGTCTATGTTAGCACAAATGGCGAGTGAAATTCACTCGCCATTTGAGAAATCTATGCGGTCAAGATGTGAGAACGACGTTTAGCTGCTCTACCAACTGAGCTACAACCTCCTTGCGGAGATTGGTGGGACTCGAACCCACGACCAGCCCTTTAGCATAGGTAATCGTAACTCGTTCGTACCGCACAAAATGTCTCATGGGCAAGTTGTTGCAATTGGTCTTTATTTACCAGATAAACCAACTGCTTCGTCCCACGAAAATCGTGTACTTGTCGTCAGTGCCTCAGCACCTACAAACTACTAATATAATCTGTTTGATGTCTTCCCATCAGCCATATAGCTCTTAATCCCTCATCGGCTGCGCCACGGCTATACGTGCGCACTTCTAAAATCTATTGGTTATTTGCATCCCGTGTTATTATAGCACATTCTCAGAATTCTACAGCTAACATCGTCCTCCAGCCCGCCAAGTTTGGAGCAGTCCTCTTTCTGTCACTTCTTTAACTGCCTTTGATACAATTTTCCATGCTTCCCATGGCATATCGCGTCTGATGTAATTACAAGACCAACAACAAGGTTGAACATTGTTTTGAGTGTGCCCAATTGTATTGTCAATTCTATCCAAACTTAGTTTTTCTTGACTCGTGCAATATGCGCAACCATTCTGAATCAATGCCTGAACAAATTCTATTGTTAAATCATTATCAAAACCCTTTTTTCTATCACTCCCTTTTGCGTCTCGCACAATAAATTTTGCACGTGTGGCCTTGTCTTGTCGAGCGGCTTGACGTTGTTCTTTTTCGATTACCTTTCTTCGCTCCCATACCTCTGGATTGTTTTCATAATACCATCGGCGCATTTTGTATCTACAACTTTCGCATGCACCCCTGTGATATATTCTGCCTTCTTTGACTATTTGTTGAAAATTCTCAATGGATTTTTCTTCTTTGCACTTAGAGCATGTCTTCATACAGTTACATTATGCATTGGTGTATACATAACCTTTAACTGTCAGTACACACTAATCACTGGTGGGGGCCGTGGGATTCGAACCCACTCAGGCAAATGCCAACAGTTTTACAGACTGGCCCAGCTCTCCTACTCTGGCGCACCCCCAATTGTATAGTTATAGTCACTTTCCATTTTCTTTCTCTCTTCTCAAAACTTGGTATCAACGGCAGGACTCGAACCTGCAGTACGCCCTCCAATGCTTGCATGCTAATGGGCGCGTGTTACCTATCTATCGTCAAATTCACTACTGGGTTATGTACTCACCGAACCTTACTCACACTTCATACTCACCAATAATCCGGACCAAACCTGTCTGGCGTTCAACCAGCTCAACGTTTCTAAAGCCTGCAAGCATGATATTTGAGCGTTCATGCTGGATTTCTTGATGTTTTCGTGTTCAACTTTCTCTAACTTTTCATTCCTCCTATTGTCAAAATTACACTACGTCGATATAAACTGTCTGCGCCAGGGGTGACCAAAGGAACTCGAATCCTCAATCTTCTGGGCCACAACCAGACGCTTTAACCTATTAAGCTATGGCCACACCTCGCGCGGTGTTCAAAACTTGGGGCGACCGAGGGGTATCGAGCCCCCTAGTGATTTGGTTCACAGCCAAACCCCCTCGCCTTCTGGGTCCGACCGCCATGTTATTCAGTTGTGTATGATGATGGTCGTCCATTGTCTTTCTTTCCTAACTACAAAATTGGCTGGCACGGGTGGATTCGAACCACCATCCATGGAGTAACAGTCCATTATTCTACCGTTGAAATACATGCCACTATGGAGACAGGGGTGGGATTCGAACCCACGCTGGAATCTCTTCGATTGGTTAACAGCCAATTGCCATCGTCCACTCGGCCACCCTGTCTTGATGTTCGCGCTCCAGCGCGTCACATCAAGTGGCACGCCTTCGCGCTAATTATTGTCGTTGTCCTCCATTGTCCTTTTCCTCGTCAAATCTAAAAAAAGAAAGCCCGACTTTGTGAGCCGGGCTTTCTTGGGGATTGGTCAATCTTACGATTAAGCCTGGTACCCCCAGTTAGCCCGAACCATATTGGGATAATTATGCACAGCGGTATTGGCCTGATAGGCCAACCGTGCGCTTCCATTATGGTTATTCAAGCTAAATCGCATGTTCATTCCTTTCGCGATGTTTCATCGCTCACCTTCATATTATACAACAGACTTCGTTTTTTGTCAAGGGGTTCCACGAAAAATCCGAAAAAAGTCGTGTTTGAACCTGAAAATTACGTTGCAACTTGGGTCTTGGCTGCTTTCTCTGCGCTTTCCCTGGCATCTGCGTATGACATACCAGATGCATACAGTTCGCAGATGTGTGGAAAAATGGCTTCATAATCTCTCCTGTGGTCTAGAAACTCCTGAGCCTTGGCTTGGGTTCCATCTGGCCACTCTGAGTCAATCTTCTTCTTTGTGCAACCCATCTCGGAGTATACATAGTATTGCCCCCAAAAATTTCCGTGGTCACGATTTTCACGGCCGCAACCAGAGCAATCCAGCATATGAGACCAGAAATATGCATCCACAATATCTTGATACACACGGAGCGCCATTATGACAGGCGACTCAAATCTTGAATTCGTCTTGCCAGTGATTTTGTTGGCAAAACTTGCATCGAGGTCGCACGAGATAGATTCAAATGAACCAGTAATGGCTTGAACCAGGTCGCAAACCTCTTGGTGCGTTGGTCTTTGCAGAATTTCCATGCATGCAGTTTACCACAACTTGGCTATCTTACAGATGTCTTCGTATTCAAAATCTGGTTCGTAGTTCTCTTTAGACGTAAGACTCTCGTTCACGTGACCAACCAGTATGAACTTGCCTGTCTTCAAAAACAGCACCGTGCCAGGTGTGATTGATTCCATACACTGGCGCCATTTTACGCGCTGTAACCGATAGGCTTCCAGCTTAGCTTGATTTTCAGGGGTGATTTTAGCTTGCGGTGACACGCCATGCGGTAGCTCTGGCTGCTGGACAAATTCGTAGTCCTGCCAATCTAGCCGCTTGAGGAAATCCCCCAGATTTTCTATTGCTTGAGATTCGTCTTTCATTTTTTGTTGGTCTCATATTGTTGCTGGTTGCTCTTGGTTTTTGGTATCAAATCTGAAGATTGCACAATGTTTTCTGACAACAGCCTCTGTGTGCGTTCTTGAATAATGTGATACGCTTGATATTTGTACAAGTCACATCCATCAAGATATAGAATCTGCCTTTGAATGCCGTCCTGGTACACCTCTCTACTCCCGGCATATATCTTTGGACTCACTTCGTTGTAATAGTCTCTAGTCTCTGCCATACGCCAATACATTTGCTCTGTGAGAATAGCTTGCATCTTAGAACAGTTTTTGAGATTTAGAATGTAGTTTGTGTTCTTTTCAATGAACGAGCGGGACATCAATCCCATGTTTAGCCAGCCATACTCGAGAACTGCGATATGTTCGCAATCGAGTCCTTTTTCCAGAATTCGTTCGATAAACCTTGGGCCGACCTCGGACGTGGCGTGCATCACGAACCACCACCACCCAGGGACATTATTTTCAACTACGTCAATTAACGCAGTGTGGTCATACGAGTTGTGTGTGACGCAATGAACTTTTACGCGGTTGATTTCAAGTGTTTGTTGACTTTCAAATCCGCCTGCGACGATATGAATTTGCTCTGGTTTGACCCCATTCCTAAACAGGCTGTTTGTAATCACAGGCACGGAGCGATGCATGTCGCTTATGTGTGTTGATATGCAAAACCTTAAATCTTCAGCACTTGGGCTCTTGGCGCATTCACCAACCATAGAGTTTAACAAGCTGGACTCCGAACCATATTGAATCTCGTCTTCGACAGTTTTTGCCACTGTGTCAGATGACTGCTTAATATGTGAAAGATATTGAGTCCATATGTCTGTGCGGTCCATATGCTTAACGTGTTCTGGATATGCGTAATACGCCGCCCACGCTCGCCCACAAATCTCGGTCTTGGTAATATGTCGCAATAACGCCGCTTTGGCACCTCGGTCTGATGGCTTGAAGAGTTCGTGTCGTTTTCTGTTGTCGAATGCAAAGCAACACTCTACAGGAATATCTTTTTCTTCTAAGCGAATTGCGCCAAAATACTGCAATGACTCTCGCTCTTGGTTCAGTTCTGATAACCATGCACGATGACACGCCTCTTGCAAATTAGGGTGTTCTTTGCGCATGTCTAGGTAGTCTATGTATAGACCGTCCCACATCTTAAAGCACCACGGTGGCAAGAAACCCATTGCTTGCTGCATATATGTCGTTCTCTCTGTACCGACACACGCTGGATACGCAAATGCAAGTTCTTTCCTGCTGGCTATGTGTGAGACAAGATTACAAATGGCATCTGGGTGAATATAGCACAGGTCTTCGGAGCACCAAACAATCATTTCAGCATTTTCCAGTTCTGGAATGCTGAAAATGGCAGGAATGTACATTTTGCTGGTGTGGTCGTTAAATGCCACCACCCTTGCATCACACGATGCACCTAATAGCAATCCCCAGACCACACCAGCCAGTACTTTGTCTGCCTTGGGAACTACAATAAGCAATTCATCGACTAAACCATTGCAAGCTGCTACAAGAACTGGTAATGATTTGGACGCAGACTCTTCGCTGGTGACCTGACTCACCACGGTTACGCGACTGTTGGCAATCACGTATTATGCGCCTCCTTTCCAAACGTATCGGAAGAATCTTGAGCGGCCACCTGGTAGGTAGTACTCTGGTGTAACAACTGTGCGCAGGCTTGGGTATCTGGCTTTTGGCAGTGTCTTCAAGATAGAATCCCAGTCAGTCTTGTACATGTCTGCAATCGTTTTAAGATTGTCAAACCATGGGTCGTCTGCGCCTGGCTCATGTACCAGCAACCTGGTTTCTCTGTTGGTAAGCCTTAGCATCAACGAGCGTATTAGCCAATATGTTGCGCCAATAACAAGTGCGGCATCGTACCAATATGGAGCGCCGCCAACTGACGAGTATGCAGTGACACCAGGCAGCGCATTGATTTGCTGAAGCGCCATATACAGCGCATCGTTCATTTCGCGGCCCGAGAACATTCTAACGTAATATGTTGCAAGCACAGTGTCTGCGTAGTCGACAGCCAATGGGTCATCATTGCCGTCGATGAAATAGATACGACCTTGGTAATCCAGTTTGTATTTCAGACCGTTTGGATAATTGTCTGTGGTTCCAAATGTGCGCAAGATACCCTCGTCTTCACTCATAATCTCCATTGGGTCTCTTGCGCCGTCATTAGACAGGCTAGAAATTCGAATCATGGGTCTGGGAGAGTAATTCCAGTTTGGGAACGAAGAAAACGCCACTGTGCGATTTCGATTGAATGGTACTTCTTCGTCTAACACACGTACTCGCAGCAAGTCTCTAACCTGGTATGCCAATGATGCTTTAACGAGCAATTCGTCTCCTATAATTGGCTGACTTGTTCTTAGTGTAAATCCATCGCCGTCAAGCTCTACTATGCGATAGTAATATTCTGGACGACCTGTTTCATCAATATATTCATTGACTGGATAGTCGACTGTATCTACTATATCAAACGGTCCATAGAAATTGGTCGCTCTCTCGATTTGATAGGTGGCGATAGATGCCGATGGTGCTGGGTATCTATCCCAGTTGAGATAAACGCCAGGACTGTCTTGTGAACCGTAGTAAACAAGAGGGATGTCCTCGCTAAATGCATTCATATCATATCCAGGCATAACTTCTTTATACGAGAAAGGCCGGGGGTTTCCCGGCCTTTCAATTGGTTTTGTTGAATTTTGTGCTAGTGGTTAGTCGCCGTCCAGCATCAAGTCAATTTCTTCGGCGTCTGGCAACAAGTCAATGTTGTCGTCGCCGGCTGGAATTTCGTAGTCAAAGCTATTGCTTCGAGTGTTTTGTCCACCAGCAACATATTGGTCGCGCTGGAAATTGCTCATGTTAACCTGTGCCGTTCCACCAAAGCCTGTGCTTTCTGGAACAGTGGCAACTGTGGCCCGACCACGACCGGTTACACCCGAAGTCTGTCCGAGTGCCTCTGGCACAAATCCAATCTGGTCAAGCAATCCCTGAAGGAACCTTGGGTTTCTTTCAATTTGTGCATTAAAGTCTCGAGCGTTAGCTTCTTGTCCACTAGCGGCGCACATTCGCGTATAGACCTGGAATGCCATTGCATATGTTTTGGGGTCATTGGCATCGCCGGCTAGGCTCATTGGTGCTCGATTGTTTGGACTTTCAGCGTTGACATTGATTGCCTCGGCGGCAACTCTTCGTCCATTAGCGTCAACACCCACCATACGATTGCCGTGCATTTTCTGAGCGAGCTCCATTTGTTCAATCTGCTGCTCTTGTTGAAGAATGGCTTCATACTGAGACTGGCTGATACGAATTAACGAACCGCTGTTAAGCGCTTTGGCAAGGTCGTAGCTTTGTTTGACCAATTCAGACTTTTCCCAAAGAAGGTTCTTAGCCTCAAATGGACCAAACGAAAGGTCGATGTCGGAAATGTGGTGAATGCCAGGGTACGGATTTTGGACATAAAATGTCTCTTGAACCTGCTCCGTTGCTTCAGCCTGAGGTGTCGTGCGAGCTGCTCGCGTATTGCTAGGCGACTTGGCCCGTGGGGTTGTGTTTTTGTTACTCATTGTCTGCTCCTTTTTGTTTTTGTAGCATGCGCATGTGCGCAATTTGTCTATTAGGAAATCAAGCCTTGTTCACCTTTGGTTCGGCTGACAAAACATTCTTGAAAGATTCGTTTCCAGTCCAGAGTTCATTTGAAATGGCGTCTCTGGTTCCTGGTTCCGAATTCTTTTTGCGCTCATATCGCTGTTCGCGAGCATAGTGCGAGAATTCCTTTCGATACTTGGTTGTGCCAGAAGTTTTCTCTTTTGCAGTCATGCCATGATGCATAGGTGGTGCTGTCCAAACACGCGAAGCTGGATATTGTCCACAAGGACTTTTCATCTCAGCAACTAAATCTTGCCTGTCAGCTTCAACCCATTGCTCAAAGTAATGAGTCTGGCCATCGTTGTCGACATATTCGAACTCGTAGTTCGGCATGCTTTACTTGTACAACAAACATATCAAGGAGACACCAATGCCAACAGTACAATCTTACAAGACAAACCCTTCGCACACCGAAAAGATGTTTTGCGTCAAATGCAGAACCACGGTCATCATCACAGCGCCAGAATTGGTTAAGCTGAAAAACAATCGCTACGCCCTTAGGGGTACGTGTCCACATGCTGGAACAGTGTGCTATAAGGTCATTTCTGAAGCAAGAGCAAAGCAATTAGTTCCCAGTATTTAGTAGGAACAAGCCGTTGCGGCCAGTAAAGTAACCATAGTGAACAATAATCCCAACATGCGGCAGAGAAGATTTGCGCAAATAAGTCCAACAAATCCACTTAGCACCGCTATACAAGGTGCTGGTATGATTGTGGGCAATAATCCAGCATTAAATGCGGCAGGAACCGCAGTTAATGTTGCAACTGACGCACTTCAACCCGGTGATATGGGATTACCAAAACCATTAGCCGGTGCTCGAGCAATGGGACCAATGTATTTGAACCTACAGTCCATGTACGCACTCGGTGCGCAATATGGTATGGGTGAAGAAGAAGTCAAAGCATTTAGCGACACGCTTTTGCACAATGGCTTACAAATCCCAGAGCAATCTGAGCTTTTTAGCAAACTGCAAGACATGGTTCCACAACTTGGTGGTAATTTCAGGGATGTTCTGTCAATCGTGATGCGCGTTGCTATTCAATCACGCGCGGCGGCGCCAGCAGATAAGGTTAATAGAATCTTGCAAGTTCTCAAAGAACTATCGCATGAATATCAACAAAACCCCAACTTCAATATTGTCAAAATGTTTGCAGATGCATCTCGAGGAGATGTTCAGGCATTGCCAATTTTAAGCTGGATTGGTGCGTTCGCCGCTGCAATGAAGCACGGAAGAAGCCTTAATGAATACTACACAAAGATGAATGGTATTGTTACCGAGGTATTCTCGCCTGCTCACAAGCGACTAACTATCGAAAACAAAAAGGCCGCGCTGGTTGAACAGTATGAACGAAACAAGTTCACCTTTGATGAGGCCGCTGCAAAACTTGCCTGGGAAAAGGTATATGAACCTAATTTTGAGATGCTGGGCGAGATATACAACAGTTGGGCCAAAAACCCAGAAGAGGCATTTACATTCTTAGGGCTTGATGGAATGGCCGCTGTTCAAATGTTAAGTAAAAACATTCTAATCTTTGGTTCAAAAATCGCAGTCTTCAACAACATATTTGGCCTAAACCGTTCAAGTCCAGACCTTCGACCACAGGCAAGCACATACGCAAACCGTGAGGTTCTCGCACAAACACGACAAGAGGTTCGCAAAGAAGAAAACAAGTTTGAAGACTATAACGAGAATTCCAAGAAGGCGTTTGAAGGAGCAGGCGCTGCAGGTTCTGCTGCTGGTAACCAATATATCAAACCAGGAACCACGCAAGAACAGGCTCAAAAAGACTCTTTTGGTGTTCAAAACAACGCTTTTCAAACCATGGTGCAGCTCAACGGCGGATTAGCAATGCAGTTGCAACGCATGAACGAACTGGAGGCAAATCTTGGTCTTATGCAGAATCCTCCTGGCGGATGGATGTACAGAATCATTGAAAGCAATATGAAACCATTGCAGGCCGCAATGGCCACCGAGAGTGGTATGAAAGTTGGCGGCGGTACAGGTGAATTAAGCCAAATCAATAATGTCACACTATTAACACCTCAGGTGATTACGCAAACCGTTGCAAAATGCGGTGCGTTAATAGAGAGAACATTTGATGAAATTCAGGAATACGGGCGTATTCTTTCGTTGTTCGTTGACGAGTCTAATAGATTACTGAACCCATCAACACACCAACAAGAAAAGGCTCAGCTCAGTTTAGCCATAAGACATTTTGATGCCAACTCAAAACTGCTTCAAACCGAGTTAGAGAAGTCAAAACAACAACTGGTGGACTACGCCACTGTTCTACCAACACTTGTTAGGGTTACTAGGCTCGAAGAGCAGATTTCGATGTTCGAAAATCTTGGTGCTCAAATTAAAGCCAACACAGGAAATGACTTTGTTGGCCAATTTGGCATGACTACATATCGCACAATGACCCAAGACGGACAATACAAAAACGTTGTTGGTCCTGCGCCTAGTCAGGCACTGATTGTGCTTTACATGCGCGTAGTCATGGAGTTCAGAAATGCTATTGCTAAAATCCAGAGCGTTCTTGGCACGGGTCAAATGGACAAATCAATCTCTAATGCACTGATTCAAAGACGCAAGCAGTTAGTATCTAAAATTGAGGGCGTTAAGGCCAAGTACACTCAGATTATAGCAGCTACGATGGGTAGTGTGGCTGGTGGTGCGCCAGCAAGCCTAGAGAAACAAGTAAGATTAACTGGTCGTATGGTAAACGAGCGGATAGCCAACGTTGAAGAACAAGAGGCTGATAGAATTGCAGACGAAATCATCAGAAAGTACTTTGATGATTTGCTACCAGGATATGGCACAGTGCTTGAACATCCAGACAAACATAGACATGAGACTGTAAAAGAAGTAGAGGAGCACACTCGAAAACACAAACACAAGTCTCATCGACATGAACCAAAAGACGACTAGATTCAACCAAGACGCATTTGTTGCGCACGATGCATTGCCTGGCGATGTCAGCCCTGCGTTATCAAACGACATCATTAGTCACGGTGTGCGTACTGATGCGCTTCATATTACGTCATATACCGCAGGTGATACTTCTGGAAAACCCGATTCTGGATTACCCGAGGTCGCAGAGGCCAATACACCAAAACGGATTTCAAGAAAGTATATCCCTATTCAGTCTAATGGCGGCAAGGGTCAAGATGCTGTTTTCCCACAAAACAGTGACGAATCAGAATTCACTTGGAAACCCACCGGATTCCAGAATGACAATTTTATGTCTGTGAAGGATGCCAAGCCTGTAAATGCAGTCGCACCAGAAAAAGGCGGGCCGAGCAGGGATGTTATGGGCTTGCTAAAGCAGTTAGGACACTCTGACGCCGGCGATGTTGCTCCGCCAACACAGAATGTCACAAATCAAATCATTCAAGAAAAAGCCATTGTGGTCAATCTGTCGCCAACAAGTTTGACTAATGTTGAATTCAACAACCATATTTCAACCATTACCAATGACAATCAAACACACAATCATAACACCTACAGTATTAAATCTGATGTAGTTGTTTCGCCGGGCTCTATACTCACCAATCGTACAAACAGGAACACAGAGCAGTCATCTTACACCAAGGTCAACACAGATAATTCGATAGATGCGAAAGGCTTGGATTCCAAACATACAGAACCTCAGTCTTACACCAGAGATGGCAGTTCGATAGATGTGAAAGGCTTGGATTCCAAACATACAGAACCTCAGTCTTACACCAGAGATGGCAGTTCGATAGATGTGAAAGGCTTTGATATTCGCGGCATTGGTGACATAGAGCCGGATTACTTCTCCCTTTTTCACATTCAATGTGTAG
>OFRG01000028.1_pt1 | contig 53304 bp, 56 predicted proteins | sample 1543071 | NCBI WGS metagenome assembly OFRG01 (sample SAMN07774222, study PRJEB24372) | wastewater metagenome | isolation source: WWTP Verbania (Effluent) | place: Italy: Verbania | collected 2015-12
AAACAAATAGTTCGAAGCCTATTTCTAATGGGGTGAAAACAAATTGGGACAATGTAGCCTCTTGGTATGATACACATCTTGAAAGTGGAGATACTTATCAAGAGAAAGTCATCGCACCAAATCTTTTGCGAATAATGGCGGTTAAAAAAGGAGAAGTGGTACTCGACTTGGCTTGTGGCCAGGGGTATTTTTCTCGATTGATTGCAAATGTTGGCGCTATTGTTACCGGAATAGATCTCTCTAAAGATCTTATTGCTTTGGCTAAAGAAAAATCAGACACTATTTCTTATGTGGTAGCGTCGTCGGATGATACAAAACTCCAAAAAGAATCCTTCGATAAGGTAGTTACAGTGTTAGCATTTGAAAATATAAAAAACATTGATGAGACGATGGCTGAAATAAAACGTGTACTGAAGAAAGATGGAACATTCTTTTTAGTATTACTTCACCCTGCATTTCGAATCCCGCAGTATAGTGACTGGAGCTTTGATGCAAAGAAAGAAGTCCAGTATCGTCGGGTAGACAAGTATCTTTCGGAAGTGAAAATAGATATTGAGCTCAATCCCTATAAAGGAGGGAAGAAGGTTGTATCAACAACATTTCATCGCTCACTCCAGTGGTATATGAAATCCTTTAAAAAGAATGGTTTTTCCATAGCAGGTATGGAAGAGTGGATCTCTCATAAAAAAAGCCAGCCTGGTACTCGTCAGAAAGCTGAAGATACGGCCCGGAAAGAGTTTCCGATGTTTATGGCTCTCGAGTTGAAGAAACTTAATTAGTAGAAGATATTTTTGCTATTGCCAAAGGTATCTTTTTAAAATCTTTCAGTAATGTAACACGCATACTGCCATTATAGAGCGCGGCTGCCGGGTGATAGAGTGGAAGAAAGTGTTGTGTGTTAATTCCCGGAATCGTTTTGGTTAATAATTTGCCATGCGCATCAGAGATTTTTAATTCAGGAAAAAAGTGATTCATAGAATGGCGCCCTAGGAAGACAATGAGTTTTGGGGCGATGGTATTTAATTCCTCATGTAGCCAATCCTCGCAAGCATCTTTTTCTTTTGGTAGCGGGTCACGGTTGTTTGGTGGGCGGTATTTGACGATGTTTGTAATATAAATATCTTCTCGCTTCATCTTGATACTTTCTAGCATTTCATCTAAAAATTTTCCCGCAGACCCAACAAAAGGTACGCCTGTCTCGTCCTCTTTTTTACCAGGAGCTTCACCAATAAATACTACTTCTGCATGGGGATTACCGTGACCAAAAACAGCTCTTGTCGCGGTAGTTTTTAGCTCACAGGTGCAGTGTTTTTCCCAGTACTCGTTTACTTCCTCAAGGGCTTTCATTTATTGATTATACCTTTTTATTACGAGACAGCGGAAGCACTCACTTATTCGGTCCTCGGGTCGCTACTCTCAACCAGACACTCATAAATGAGTGCTTCCGCTGTCTCGAGGCGTGTGGTAGTATGTCACCATGTTTGGACTAAAAAAGATGCTTACAAATAAGTTGATGGAGCGCCAACTCAAGGGCCTCCCTCCAGCTCAGCGCGATGCAATCATGGCGGCAGTATCTGCGAACCCTGATTTCTTCAATGCTATGGCCAAGGAAATAGAAGCTGAAAAAAAAGCTGGTAAAAGTGAAATGGCCGCTTCTATGGAAGTCATGCGGAAACATCAAGGAGCGATTCAGAAGATAATGATGGGTAAGTAATATGGGACTTTCTATTGGTATCGTCGGTCTCCCTAATGTCGGCAAATCAACACTCTTTAATGCGCTTACCAACAAAGGCGTACCTGCTGAAAACTACCCCTTTTGTACCATCGATCCGTCGGTCGGTATTGTACCTGTACCCGATGAACGCCTTTACAAGCTCGCAGATTTTTCAAAAACACAAAAGACTATCCCGGCTGCGATAGAATTCGTCGACATTGCTGGCCTTGTAGCTGGAGCATCAAAAGGGGAAGGGCTTGGAAATAAATTCTTGGCTAATATCCGTGAGACAGATGCTATCCTCCACATGGTGCGTGTCTTTGAAGACAAAGATGTGATACACGTCGCCAACAAAGTTGACCCGCTATTTGATATCAGTGTTATTAACCTAGAGCTTATTCTTTCTGATCTAGAAACGGTACAGAAGCGACTGGAAACAAATGCAAAAGATCAGAAGCGTGGTGTAAAGGAAGCTATTGTGTTGCATGAAGCACTAGAGAAGATCAAGACCGCCCTTGAAAATGAAGTTATGGCTCATACTGTAACTTTGGAAGATTTTGAAAAGCCTCTCGTGGCACAGCTGAACCTTTTGACTATGAAGCCCATGCTCTATGCTCTCAATACATCAGCAGCGAATGAGAACAAGATAAAAGAAATCATTGCCGAACTTCCAGGCCCATACGTGGAGATAGATCCAGTGTTTGAAACAGGGTTTGATGAAATGATAAAAGCTAGTTACAAACTCCTCAACCTTGAGACATATTTCACTACAGGTGAAGTTGAGACCCGAGCCTGGACTATCAAAGCAGGGAGTACTGCTCCTATTGCAGGCACTGCTATTCATACAGACTTTAAAGACAAATTCATCAGAGCTGAAGTAGTCTTTTGGAAAGACCTTCTCGATGCCGGTAGCTACGCTGAAGCCCGCAATAAGGGTCTCGTACGAATAGAAGGTAAGGAATATATCGTGAAAGATGGAGACGTTATAGAGTTTAGAATATAAAAACCCTCTTTTATGAGGGTTGTTTTATGACCAATTTTCTTTGAATCTTCTTGATTCACTTCCTTCGCCGGCAAGAATAGTAATTTTCTCTGCTCCCCAGCGGATTGTTCTACTTCCAAAAGCTCCAGTAATCATTTTGTTTGTTACTTCAGTGAACCAATCCTTCTTGAATATCAGTACATGTTCTTCGCCTTTCCAATATACAACGGCGAGCTCTGTTTCATTAATAAAAATTACAAAATCGATTGCTTCTTTTTTCTCACACATTGCTCTGTATTCCTTATTAATACCGTTATAGAAATTAAAAAGGTCGTCTGCACTTTTTAAAGAAACTGTGACAGGAGAATTGCTTGGTCCTTTCAGTGTGCTAATAAGTTCTTTCCCTTGTTCCAGAGCCAAAAGGTCTTCTTTATTAAAGTAAACTGTGTAATCGGTTTGATAGTGTACTGTCATAATTAGGTAGTTTTTTCTCCACAATAGTTTATTTATTAGGATAATGCAAATATAAAAAACCTGAAGTGTTATTGCTTCAGGTTCTAAGTTGTTTCGATGAAAATAAAGATCTTGTCGAATAGCCATTCACAATATCTTTGTTCGAATACTTTTCCACCCCAGGTTTCTTGAAAGAGTAGATCACAATTGAGATACATCATATGGTGAGATTCTTTTCTTGCTAATCCCGCCTTATGCATAAATTGTCTCCAGGAACCCCGATCTTCATTTTCTTTTAAGAATTTTGCCAATTGCCTGAACTTCGCATCATCCACGCGTGAAATACTCATGTGATGAACTTCCGTAGTGTCATTCCAGTAGTAATCAATATCTCCCGAAATAACCGTTCCATTTTCTAGTAAAGCTAGTTCTTTTTCGTCTATAAAGATGTCGAAGTCCTTGTTATCTTTTTTATTGAAAGAGCCAGTCATAAGCGTTTTTTACTACTCTAGCAGTAGGGAAGCTAAAAAGAAATAGCTTGGCCTCCTCACCAGAGTTGGTGAGGAGGCTTGACTTTACATACAAAAGGTGCTATAGTTATATTAACCAAATCAAGATTTTATGAAAAAAATCCTTTTTGTTCCTTTGCCCGTCTTGAGAAAGATAGGTAAAATAATTCTCATAATTGCAGGTATTCTCGCTTTTATGTATCTGATTGGATTAGTACAAGATCCGTATATAAAATAAAAATACAAAAGCCCGAACAATTTAAATTGTTCGGGCTTTGCTTATTTCTTTAACTGTTCAATTTCTTTTTGGAGCTGAGTCAGGATGGTTTGGATAACAGCGATAGCGTTGGCTTCTTTGGTTTCTACTTTCAAGTCCTCACCACTATCTTCTTCAATTTCCTCAATGTCTTCCTGGATTTCGTCCACATCTTTTTGAATCTCATCCACGTCCTTTTCAATCTCTTCAACCCCTTCTTCGATATCTTCGATGTCCTCTTGGATTTCTTCAACATCTTCCTGAATAATTTCAATATCCTTTGTGTTTTTGTTGACCGACATTTGTATAAAAATAGCCAAGTAAATAGCTTCGAGAGAGAGGATGGTAGTCAGCACTAATAGTACTCGTTCAAAACTAATACCGAAAAAGGGGAGGCTAAACGCTGCTAGAAAAATAATAGTGTGAACAATGAGGCTCTTAGTAGAGCCAATCCACCTTGTTGCCTTATCCGCAGTCTTTTCGAGTTTTACTTTGTTGCGCTGTAGTTGCTCCATAATGCTATTGTTGTACCATAAAATAAAGGAATAAAAAAGTCCTTTGTGTGTAGTAACACAAAGGACTTACTGATCTTACAATCAAACTTTTTCTTTAAAATTTAATTGTTCCAATTTTTTAAACCCAGGTACTGAAGAAAGGTTTCCTGTCCGAGGCGGCTCCTGTAATGCCCTTAAGATGATACTAACCATTCTTTCAGGTGTAATTTTTGTAGCCGGTCGGTTTGGTGACGACAAGCTTCCATTAAAAATTCGCTGAGCCTCTTTTTGGAAGTGCCATTCATCAAGCCCTATCATACAGCCTTCTTCTAATAAACGTGGATCATAAGGATCAAATCTCATTCTTTTGATTTTCATCTCCTCAATTTTCAGGCTTCTGGCAACAAGGGAAAGGTCAATGATCGGGTAACTTGATATAGAAATAAATACATGACCATTTGAGTTTTTGCAAACAACAACGTTTGCGCTTACACCAGATCTTGTCTTGGCAACAGTAGGCACCTGAGGGTCGTCACTTTGAATGAACGCCACCCGGATAGGCACTCCTTTGTAGTTGATTCTTTCTACCACAGCTTTTTCCTTACATTCAACGAGGGATTCATGGAAGAATCTGTTCTGTAAAGTAAAGATCCAATCAAATGGCATCATTGCAAACTCAAGCAGCTTTGTTTGATCTTCAATACTGTAGCTATGCAGAAGCGTTGCCCTGCGAAGGTGTGATGAAAAGCTTAAAAAATCATTTTCAGATCCTCTATCGCTTTTGACTAAACCATCAAACATTTTTTTGAGCTCACCACCTCCAAGATCTAATGCTCTGGCAACCAATGTTGCAGAGCATTCATTTTCTCTGATTTCCTCAGGAAGGTAATGCTCATCATAAGGACTTCCCATTGTTCCAATGAAAACTACACCTTCTTTGTGCCAGTGGCGCCAGCTTTTTCCTTTATAGGAGGTGGCACCCGCATCAACAAAAAGAAACTGTTTGTTTTCAATTGCATCAACAATACCGGGATGGAGTTCGTCTCCATGGTATTTCAGAGCTACTATGCTAGCAGCTTCTTCTGGATGCACATTGTAGTGTGTTGCCACAGTGTGGCAGGGTATACCTGGCTCGTAAGCAAGGAATTGGTAATTTGAATTGTTCATAACAAAGAGCGGGGGTTTTAGGTAAGTTAATTTTTATCAATTATAGCATTTATACAGTAAAAGTCAAGCTTATATAATTTGCCCAAATAGGGCTTTTCTGATATAGTTTTGCCACTATGCCACAACAAAATCTCGTCAAATTGGTAAATAAGGAGACAGGGGAAACCTATTGGTCTACCAAGAACCGCAAAAAGCTCGCAGGTATTAAGCTTGAATTCAAGAAGTACTCTCGAAAGCTTCGAAAGGTTGTCTCTTTCAAAGAATCAAAAAAGTAGGTAGTAAGTAGAAGGTAGAGAGTAGAAAGTAATAACAAAAAAAGTAGCAAATAGCTACTTTTTTTGTTATAGTCTTTTCGTTAAGGGCGATTAGTTTAGTGGTAGAACGAAGGTCTCCAAAACCTTTGGTGGGGGTCCGATTCCTCCATCGCCCGCACTACTTAGCGTATTTTTTAAACCAGGTTCGTTGTCGTTTGGCATAATGCCAAATGGCCATCTCCAATTCTTTCAGCATTGTTTCTTTGTCTATTTTTTCTTGGAGATACAGGGCTATATATCGATATTCAAGCCCTAGTGACTCAAGTCGCTCCCAGGGCACACCTTCTTTGTGCAATCGTTCTACTTCCTCTACCATTCCATGCTCCATGCGTTTCAATAATCTATCGTGAATACGTTTCTTTAGTACATCGTCATCTAGATCTAAGTAACGCCATTCCACATCATATTGTGGGTCCTGTATTGTTTCAGGTACAGATCCGAGCGCTTCGGCTATTTCAATGGCGCGGATAAGTCGGACTTTATTTTTTTGATCAACGAGAGCGAACCGGCGTGGATCTAACGATTGCAGTCTGTTTTTTAATTCTTCCAGGGACAGCTCTTGTAATTGCGCGCGAAGCTTTGGATTTGGCGGAACAGCAGGGAAGACGGTACCACAAACTATGGCATCAATATAAAGCCCTGTACCACCACAAATGATAGGAGTATGTCCACGGGCGACAATTTCCTGGATGGCCTTTGTAGCAAGCTCTTGATATTGCTTCACAGAAAATACTTCTTTTGGATCTGCGACATCAAGCAAATGATGGGTAATACTCTGCATTTCTTCGTTAGTTATTTTCCCACTTCCAATATCAAGACCTCTATATACTTGTCTAGAGTCAGCAGAAATAATCTCATAGCCTCCGCCAGCTGGCGGATTTTTGGCGAGCTCAACTGCGTAATCACTCTTTCCTGTAGCTGTCGGCCCGCAGACGACAATGATCTTTTGCATGGTGCGATTCTAACATAAAAAAAGCCCGCTAATAAGCGGGCAGAATCTTATGTCACAAAGTTGCAACAGGTGGGTTATAATTTATTACATCAACAATAAATCTTCTAATAGGAAAAATAAATACATATAGGACTACCCCTGTAAAAGATGTACCAATAAGACTAAATAATTTATCCCATATGAAGAAGGCTTCTGTTCCAGGCGCAGTGTTAAAGCCATTGGCTATTAATCCGACACATAGAGAACAAACAAGTATTGCCCATAAGCTGCGGTTTGCAAAGTCTGATTTTCCAATTATTGCCCATGCTAAAAGAAAACTCAAAATAAAAGATGCACACCACCATCCAATTAGTCCTGTGTTTCTCCGTACTTTTTCATAATAAGGGGTGCGGGTCTCTCCCCATTTCCATGCGGGTTCACTGGTGGGGTTACTAACAAGAAATACCCTATCAATTTTTTTGATTACTTTTACTCTTGGTGGGAAAGTGCTTATATGATAATAGTAGACATCCTCACTTCCTTCTTGAGCTCCACCTTCTCTGAGCTTAAAAAAAGCAGTATCAGCCTTTTTCCTTATTATTTTTAAGGCAAGTCTCTCGTTCAGTTTTATTGGGCGTTCTTTCAAAAGTATCTCTTCGTCGTTTGTACAACTAACAGGGATAGATTGTCCTTTTACATAGAAGGTACTTGCACAGGCAAGTAAAAAAGCGAGCAGTTTTTTCATTTATTAATTTTTCTGAACTCTACCTGAGGATACTAATCGTGTCAATTTATTGTGCCGGAGAGAGGACTTGAACCTCCACATCCTTGCGAATACTCGATTTTGAGTCGAGCGCGTCTACCATTCCGCCACACCGGCAATAATGCTTATTTTACATGGTTTTTTGATTAAGTAAATGTACTCTAGTAATAATACTTGACAATATATGAGAACATGCTATCATGTAATCATAGTTCCTTAACCAGATTGTTTAACTTAAATCAATGTCTATGCGACGGCGAAACTCACCATTTGTGAAAAGCTCGATCATTTTATTTCAAAAATTCTGAACCAGCCAGGCCGGCTACAAATTTAAATCCATGCGGTATAAATTTCAAACGTCCGTGCGTCAGTGAGTGACGCCCCGACTTGCAACATACTTGCGGAGGCATCCGCATCAAACCCCAATTTCTATTGGGGTTTCGTTTTTTTATCCCCGCCACATATCACTTGGACGGGGCAAGACTCAAATTTTTTTATGTTATTATGTACACATGTCGAACCTCTATTCCAACTCTATTTTCTTTATCGATACCGATAAAATTTTCCCAAACCCGTATCAGCCACGCCGAGAATTTGAAGAAGGACCGCTAAAGGATTTGGCTGACTCTATTCGCCAGTATGGCGTGCTTCAACCGCTCACTGTTTCTCGTATAGAAAAAGAAACTCCTGATGGAGGGCTTGTTACCGAGTACGAACTTATTGCTGGAGAGCGACGACTTCGTGCGTCAAAGCTTGCTGGTATCCCACAAGTGCCGGTCATCATTCGCGTCGGAGATGATCCGATGATGAAGCTCGAGCTGGCCATCATTGAAAACGTACAGCGTGAAGATTTGAACGCTGTAGAGCGTGCTCGCGCATATGCTCGGTTGGCAGAAGAATTTAAATTTACTCATGCACAAATTGGACAAAAGGTAGGGAAGAGTCGTGAGCATGTTTCAAACTCTATGCGACTCTTGTTGATGCCTCAAGAGTTCCTTGATGCCCTTTCAGCTGGCAAAATAAATGAAGGGCACACTCGTCCGCTCCTTATGCTTTCAACTCGTCCAGAAGAGCAGATGACGCTTTTCAAAGAGATTATGTATCGCAAGATTTCGGTGCGTGAGGCAGAGCGCATTGCTCGCCGGATTGCTGTAGATAAAGCACGAAAGAAAGAGCTTCTGCCAACGCCGGAACTAATGGAAATAGAAAAGCATCTCCAAGAAAAGCTCGGTACTCGAGTACATATTCAGCAGGCTGAAGTCGGTGGCAAAATCACTATTGATTATTTCTCAAATGAAGATCTCGATGTGATTGTCGACGTCCTCGGTAAAGCGCAAGCACGCAATACTACTGAAGAAAATTTCAAGGCATTCCTTGAAACCAAAGAAGGTGCGCCTGTGGCTGTCGATACTCCTACACTCCCAGAGACGGAAAAAGAAGCTATAGAGTTACTCGACGATAGAAGCAAAGAAGAAGTGAAGCAAGATGAAGAAGTGGTAGATGATCTCTATAATATTAAAAACTTTTCGCTTTAGTTTTCTTTTACCGAGAATTTCTCCATCAATCCGCCATGTTCTTCTATGTACACGCGGATTTTTTTGCGCGCAAAACTACTCTTGGCATGTTCAAGCCATTTAGTACTCGGATGAGCGTTTTTACTTGTCATGATTTCGACGATATCTCCATTTTTTAAAATAGTTTCGATACTGGCCATTTTTCTATTTACTTTTACTGCACTCACAGAGTTGCCAATATCAGAGTGAATAGCGTAAGCAAAGTCGATAGGACTAGCATCTTCTGGTAGGTCTACCACATCGCCTTTCGGAGTGAATACAAAGATACGGTGATTGAAGAAGTCGAGTTTCAGCTCATTCATATCGTCGACACTACTCACTAAGCTTGAGAGTTCTTTGAGTTGCTCGAGCCAGCCTTGTTGTTGTTTTTGAGTGAGTCCTCCTCCTACTGTATTTTCTTTGTATACCAAGTGTGAGGCAATACCGAGCTCGGCATGAGAGTGCATTTGGGTTGTGCGTATTTGTATTTCAACAACACCGTGAGGGGTGACTACGGTTGTGTGTAGGGATTTGTAACCATTTGGTTTTGGTACTGCTATCCAGTCTTTGATACGTCCGGGAACTGGTTTCCACTGCATATGCATTAGTCCAAGTATTTGATAACAATCAGCAACACTTTCGACAAGGATGCGCAGAGCAACAATATCATGGATCTTTTCTCGTTCCATCTCATATTTTACGAGCTTGCGATAGAGGCTATACACATGTTTTGCTCGCGCTTCAACACTTGCGTTAATAGAAAATGAAGTAAGTATTTCCTCAACTTCCTTTTTAACAATGCTAACTACTTTTGTAGCTTCAGGAATAAGTTCGTCCATCAACTTTTTTGTTGCAAGGTATTCGTCTGGATATGCAAAAGGAAAAGCATAATCTTCAAGAAGACCTTTGAGTTTCCCCATACCGAGTCGTCCGGCGAGTGGGGCATAGACTTCGATAGTTTCGACCGCGATACGTCGTTGTTTGTCAGGGCGCACATGCTCGAGTGTTTGGATATTGTGCAATCTGTCAGCGAGTTTGATGATGAGCACTCGTACATCTTCGGCTAAAGCGATAAAAAATTTGCGCATACTTTCTACATGACGCTCTACTCCTTGGTATTTTAATTTACCAAGCTTGGTCACACCGGAGACTAGAAATATTACTTCGTCGTTAAATTCTTTTTGCAAATCTTCCTCAGTAGTATCAGTATCTTCGAGAGTGTCATGAAGCAGTGCCCCTGTAATAGTGATAGCGTCAGCGCCTAGGGAAGCACAGTTTTTGGCGACCTCAACGGCGTGATAAAAATAGGGTTCTCCACTGTTGCGAGATTGCTTTTCATGAGCTTTTTCGGCAAAGTGGTAGGCCTTTTCAATCAAGGCTTTTTCAGCTTCGTCAAAAGACTTTTGGCTCTTTTCAAATATAGCGCTTAGGCTAATACCTTTACTTTCCATAGTATTGTTATACACTGTTTACGAAAAAAATAAAACTTTAAGGCGTTGGAATGTCCAAATAATAACATTCTTCCTAAGTCTTCCTTCCTAATTAAAGATTTTTGAAAACAACGTCCTAAAGTAAACCTCCCGATTCTTCGAGAGGTTTTTTTATTTTTACTTCTTGAGATAGAAGTCCAAGACTTGACATATTCAATTTATGATATAGTATTTTACCGAAAACAACATTCCAAAAAATTGAAAATTAAATAAGAAAACAATGAAAAAAGGAACCATCTTTTTGATTGCATTTGCTCTTTGCCTTGGTGCAGCAGCAGTTGTATTTATTCCTCGTTTTACAGGTAAAGTGGGGAAAGTTTCTGAGAATCTCAATATCCCAATGTTTATCGATACACTGATGAACAACGAAAAACAAAAGTTAGCCATAGCCTCAGATAATAATTCAGAGTCTGTGAGGTTGGCTAATTTTGGATTTAATAGAGATGGACAAGTACTTGATTCACGTTCTGCCAAAGCGCTGTTAACACTTCATTTGGTATACGAGAAAATTTACCCAAATCAACAATTCATTAATTACAGATGTTTGGCAAATTTACTAAAAAAATATGATCTATCGTTAGGGCTGCCGGATCGTTTTATGGGGAATGTCCCAAAATATGCGATTGATTCTCTTGAAAATTTCCAAGCATCATTTATTTACACTAGAACTGGTGAGACTGAACGCTCATTTAGCACTACAGAATTAGCAGTAATTAATAAAGGCTATGGGCCTATAGGTCATTATCTTGAAGGTATATATGATTGGATAACTAAAGGACGTGGCCCACTTCCTAATCCGGACAGCAATCTCGTTACATATTCCTTATTGGATATGAAAATGAGAAAAAGGGGCCCTTCACCGTTTTTTATAGTTGCACCCTCAAGTTACTTTAGTGGTGAAGCAAATGAAAAAGGTGTGTTTGGAGAAGTTAAGGTCAAAGATCCTTTAGTCCTGTCTCCAGTCGTCGGTGGTTATATTATTGTATGTTCCTGGTAATTCTTATTTAAAATATTATTTAAAAGCTTAACTTAGTGTTAGGCTTTTTTCTTTTGGAACCCCCTTGGTTTTTTCTCCTGTGCTAATAGTTCTAGGGCTTGAGTAAGTGTAATAGTATAGACATCCAGGGGCGCTTTAATAGAGCGATAATTGGCATCGTGGGCCACGTAGGGACCAAAGCGTCCAGCATTTGCTGTTACATCTTTCTGTGTGTCTGGGTGAGCACCAAGCGTCCGAGGTAGAGATAGATAGGTGAGAGCCATTTCGACAGTCACCGTACTCGGGTCAACTATTTTCGGGATGGATGCCATCTTTGGTTTTATTGGGACAATTTTCTCTGGCTTCGGATCGCCTTTTTTTCTGCGAGGAGCTTTAGGACCTGCCTGCGCAGGCAGGGCATTTGGATCCTTTTTTACTTTCACCACTTTTACTGGTTTGTGGCCGAGTTGTACATACGGACCAAATCGTCCAATGAGTACAAAAATAGGAAGCCCAGTTTCAGGATCAAGACCGATAGGTTCGTCTTTTTTGATTTCTGTACCGTCTATCATCAGTGCTCCGTCACAGTCTGGATATCGGTCGCAAGAAAGAAACTTGCCTCCACGGCCGAGTTTTACAATCATGCCACTGCCACATTTTGGACATTTGTATTTTGCATCAGCTACTTCAAGGGTCGTCGCTTTATCAAGCTTCTCTTTCAACTTCACTTCTTTTTTAAATGGTGTATAAAAATCTCGAAGGGTTTTTTCATATTCACGGTCGCCATTTGCTATATCGTCGAGCTGGTTTTCCATGGTTGCAGTAAAGGTATCAGAAATATATTGCATGAAGTTTTGTTCTAGGAATGTCGAAACTACTTCACCGGTGTCGGTCGGCTTCAGTGATCGATTGATCTTTTCGATATAGCCACGTATTTCAAGTGTGCTGATGATAGCAGCGTATGTTGATGGACGGCCAATACCTCGAGCCTCGAGCTCTTTAACAAGTCCTGCTTCAGAATATCTATTTGGTGGTTCGGTTTGTTTTTCTGTATCAATAAGTTCAACGAGTTGTAGTGGTGCACCCTCAACAAGAGCCGGGAGTTCTACGTCTTCGCCTCGCGCTCCTGTATCAACTGATAACCATCCTGGGAAAAGTACCTGGCTCCCTGTAACAGAAAAATCTGGAATAGTATCGCCTTGTACATTAGCAACGATTCTAGTTTTTAAAAGTTTCGCATCAGTCATTTGAGAAGAAACAGTGCGTTCCCAAATAAGAGCATAGAGACGCTTTTGTTCTTCGTTATTTCCAGCAGTCAATTTCTCAGCATGTGTTGGACGGATAGCCTCGTGAGCCTCCTGTGCATTTTTTGATTTGGTTTTGTATTCGCGAGTCTCGAGGAATTCTTTTCCGTATTTTTTTGTAACTACACCAGCGATAGAAGAGAGCGCTTGTTTTGACAGGTTCGTAGAGTCAGTACGCATATAAGAAATGTGTCCCGCTTCATAGAGCTTTTGTGCCACCTGCATAGTCCGGCTTGGAGAAAAGCCAAGACGAGAGCTGGCCGTTTGCTGAAGTGTGGAGGTGGTAAACGGAGCACGAGGGGAACGCTTTTGCTCACTCTCTTTTACCTCTTTTACATACCAAGCTTTTGATCGGCCATCGGCGAGGATTTGATCAACCTGGCTTTTCTCTCGGGGCTCTTCTGTACAAGCGAGTGTGAGAGTTTCTTTTTTTTCCGTAGAGCATGTAGCAGAGAGTGTCCAATACGTCTCCGGAATAAATGCTTTGATCTCTCTTTCTCTTTCTACGAGGATTCGGAGCGCAGGGGATTGAACGCGACCAGCAGAGAGTCCGTAGCGCACTTTTTGCCAGATGATACCTGAGAGATCATACCCAACCAGTCGGTCCAGCACACGACGAGCTTCTTGGGCTTTTCTCAAATTTGTATCAATGGCACGCGGATGCTTCAGGGCTTCAGTCACTGCTTCTTTAGTAATTTCATTAAACGTCACACGAGTGATGGGGGCTTTAACTTTTTTATCAGCTTTCAATAGCTCTTCTATGTGCCATGAGATAGCCTCTCCTTCACGGTCCGGGTCGGTTGCAAGCACAATAGACTTTGCTTTTTTTGCGAGCTCTTGAAGTTCAAAGACCACCTTGTCTTTTCCTTTACTGATCTCGTAGTGAGGAATAAATCCGCCTTCGATATCGATAGCTTTTTTATTTGATTTAGGTAAATCACGCACATGTCCAACAGAAGCACGTACGGTATACGCGCCGTCTAAATACTTTTCAATTGTCTTCGCTTTTGAGGGCGACTCAACGATAAGTAAGTTCATCCCGTTAGAGATAGGACATCTTTAGATGTCCGTTCATATGATTGCTTCCAGTAAATTTTCGACATTTATATTTATACATTAGCATAACTCCTACTTTGACACAGATTATCTCTAACGGGATTCATAGTAGTGCATGCAGTAGTACCATGGCTGTAAAAAAATGGCAAATAGTATATACACGAAAGCCGTCCCAACAGGACGGCTTTATTTTATGTCTTTGTGATAATTTTTTGATGGCGTGGTTTGTAGAAAGCCACTTTTGTACGGAGTTTTAGTTTGGATATCCAAACCGGAGGGAATTTGATTTTTCTCATTCAGTATGGTTTTTCTTTTATATTATACTTATTTTTATTTTATGCAATTCTTTCTATTAGCCCATAGCTTTCTTTGATTAATCCTTTGATCTCCAGAGTCGAGAATACGACATTGGCTTCAGAGATATTCATACCAAGCTCATGGATGATTGTATCTTTTGTTTTTGGCTCAGTCAGTGTATCCAACACCCGACCTTCTTGTTCGTTAACTAACAGTGCAGATAAAGGTAAGTCTTTGGTTTCAAGGCCAAGCTCTTTGAGAATGTCGCTACTGCTCGTGATAGGCACCGCTCCAAGACGAAGTAACCAGTTGGCACCCTGTGAAGACCCACTATAAATACTCCCAGGTATCGCACCCACTATTTTATTGTATTCAGTGCCAAGCCTGGCAGTAATAAGTGCTCCAGACTTTTCTTGGGCTTCAACAATAATGATAAGGTCAGCGATACCAGCGACAATTCTATTTCTTTGTGGGAAGGTCCAGATAGCACCTCTTGTTTCAGGTGGGTATTCAGAAAAAAGAGCTCCACCTTTTACTAAAATATCTTTGGCTAATCCTTTATTAACTGCCGGATAAACATATCTCCAATCTAGTCCCGAACCAGGGAAGGCTATAGTGGTGAGTCCGATATCTAGGGCTGCTTTGTGGGCAATAGCATCTATACCCATAGCCAGACCTGAAACTACAACAATGTTGTATCCGCGGAGTCCTTCGATAAGTGTTCGGCAAGCATTTATGCCGTAGCTCGTACAAGCACGAGAACCAACAAAAGCCACAATTTTCTTGTGTTTAATATTATCTAAAGAACCTCTCATGTACATTTGCTTCGGCTTTTGTGGAATTTCTGCTAAGTCAGGGAAAGTGTCTATAGGATCTATTTCTTGTATCGGAAATTCCTCAATCTGCTCCATATGTTGAATAATTGTAACACTTTAGGTACTATGAGTGTATGTTGGATATTAAATTTATTCGGGAGAACCCGGATCTGATAAAGGAAGGTGCTCGAAAGAAGCATATTAACTTTGATGTAGATGCTTTGTTGTCTGTAGAAGAAAAGCGTAAAGAAGCGCTCACTGCATTTGAAACTATTCGCGCAGAGCAAAATACTCTCTCTGATGCTGTTGCAAAAGCTAGCCCCGAAGAGCGTGGTGCATTGATTGAGGCGTTAAAACCTATTAAAGAAAAAGTACAAGCACTAGAAGAGGTGGTGCGTGAGGTAACAAAGGAGTGGCAAGCTCTTATGCTCCAAGTACCAAATGTCCCAGATATCTCCGTGCCTGAAGGAGTAAGTGATGAAGAAAATGTAGAGCATCATGTGACCGGTGAAAAACCTTCATTTTCTTTCGTACCGAAAGATCATACAGAACTTATGGAGTCTTTGGACATGGTGGACTTTGATCGGGGGACAAAAGTAGCTGGATTTCGCGGATACTTTTTGAAAAATGATGCGGTGCTACTTGAGTTTGCATTATGGAACTATTTTATGCAGGCAATAATCAAAAAAGGATTTTCACCTATGGTTGTGCCATCACTAGTAAACAAACAAACACTTTTTGGTACTGGATATTTACCACAAGGAGAGGAAGACTTGTACAAAACACAAGACGAAGATTATTTGGCAGGTACAGGAGAAGTGGCCATGATGTCATATCATAGTGATGAAGTGCTTTCGCTTTCTGATTTACCAAAAAAGTATGTAGCATTTTCTCCATGTTTTCGTCGAGAAGCTGGAAGTCATGGAAAAGATGTAAAAGGCCTTATTCGTGTACATGAATTTTTTAAACTTGAACAAGTAGTGCTTTGCGAAGCTGCTCACGAAACATCTGTTGCACTTCATGAAGAGATTACAAAAAATGTCGAAGAGTTACTCCAAGCATTAGGTCTCCACTATCATGTTGTTGTGAACTGTGGCGGAGACCTAGGCCTAGGGCAAGTGAAAAAGTATGATATTGAAGTGTGGATGCCTTCACAAGAAAAATTTCGGGAGACGCACTCCTCTTCATATTTTCATGATTTTCAGACACGTCGGTTAAACATTCGGTATAAAGATGCAGAAGGAAAACTTCGCTATGCGCACTCTCTCAACAATACACTTGTTGCAACACCTTCTCGCATAATTCCAGCTATCATAGAAAACTTCCAGCAAGCTGATGGCACGATCCTCGTCCCCGAAGTACTCCGCCCATATATTGGTAAGGATGTGTTAGGAAAATAAGAGTCGTTATGTATGAAAAGACGTATCACACTCGCGTACTAAAGACAGATACAAAGTCGCCTAAAGAGGCGCAGAAAAAAGGTCGAAAAGGTTTTTCTTGGAAAAAGTTTTTTATTTTTGTCGGTGTTGCGTTATTACTTTTTGGTATTGGGTATGCTATCAGGTACCCAGGATTCCAAGTGAGAGATATTAGTGTTGTTGGCACTAGCGTACTTGATGTGGAAGACATACAAACATATGTACAGGATCAGTTGGTAGGAGCACGATTGTGGATTTTCCCAAAGACTAGTATTTTTCTTATTAGTGAACAAGGTTTAGAGCATTCTTTGCAATCAGCATTTCCCCGTATTGAAACAGTTGCAGTTAAGCGTAGCAGTTTTCATAGTTTAGAAGTGTCTATCAATGAATTTGATGCGCTATACCTATGGTGTAGGCATAGTGTGGAGGATTGTTACTTTATGGATAAAAAAGGGATTGTGTATAGCAGGGCACCTGTTTTCTCAGGCACTGCGTATCCAAAGATAATTTCTGGTGTTGATGCACAAACTTTACCATTTGAGGGGATGATATTAAGTGAAGTAGAACGTATTTCAGAGCTTGAATCTCGATTGTCAGAAATAGGTATTACACCGACTGTTTTTTCTTATATTTCACCGCGAGAAATACGTATTGATTTTCTTCATAATAAAACTATTGCGACGATACAGATCGATCCAGCAACTCCAACCAACACTTCTCTTGAGTATATTTTCTCTGGTATTAGAACAGAGCCTTTGTCATCACTATTTCATAACCCCGACAAGAAGCTCTTGTATATAGATGTTCGCTTTCCAAGTAAAGTAGTGTATAAATTTGATACCAATGAATAATTTTTGGCAACAACTCCGACAACAAAAAGAATCAACAAAGAAACCATTTTTTTGCCTGGCACCAATGGCGGATGTTACTGACCCTGCTTTTCGTGCTCTTATAGCAAAGTACGATAAGCCAGACGTTATGTGGACGGAGTTTGTATCTGCAAATGGGCTCATGAGTAAAGGGCGAGAAGTGCTTGGGAGAGACTTGGCCTTTTCCGAAGCAGAGCGTCCTATAGTTGCGCAACTCTTTAGCTCCAATCCCGAACACATGGAAGGTGCTGCCAAGCTGTGTGCGGAGCTCGGCTTTGATGGAGTAGATATCAATATGGGGTGCCCTGATAAGACCATAGAAAAGCAGGGAGCAGGGGCAAGTATGATAAAGACTCCAGAAGTCGCTAAGGCCGTTATAGAAGCTGCCAAGCGAGGTATTGCAAGTGCTAGCAAAGAGATACCTGTGTCAGTGAAAACACGTGTCGGATATTATACTCCAGCGATACAAGAATGGATTGGGTTTTTACTTAAGCAAAATATCGCAGCTCTTACCGTTCATGCACGAACCCGAAAAGAGTTATCAAAGGTTCCAGCAAAATGGGAACATATTAAAGAGGTTGTAGCATTGCGAGATAAAATAGCACCAAACACTGTCATCATCGGTAATGGGGACGTGATCTCTCTTTTAGATGGCGAACAGAAAGCACGAGAAAGTGGCGCAGACGGCATTATGGTTGGGAGAGCACTCTTTGGTAACCCATGGTTTTTTGATCCGAGTCGTGAGATGGTGGCAACCCTGCCGAAGCGTGCTCCATGGATACTGCGGAAGCTTCCTTTTATAAAAAAGTTTTTTGACACAAAAAGAAAAGCAGCTATTTCAAATATAAAACCAATTACAGTAGAAGAAAGATTACGTGTCATGGTAGAGCATAGTGTGCTATTTGAAACAATGTTGGGCGACATAAAGAATTTTTCTATTATCAAGAAACACATGAAGGCGTATGTGACCGGGTTTGCTGGTGCTAAAGAGCTCCGAGTAGAACTCATGGAACAGGCAAACAGTGCGGGTGATGTGAAGAGAATCGTGGATGAATTTTTGAGCTCCCCACCAAGTGGGTGGGGAGCTTTGACAAAGGTATAATAAAAGAATAAAGTTATTCAAAATTGTAACCAATGATAACCAAAAAAAAATTAATTGAGCAAAGAGAAATACCTTTGCCTAAACTTTATAACTCAGCTACTGTAGATCTTGTTGTTATAAAGTCAGCAGGAAGAAAATTAGATACTGAACAAAAAGACCACAACATGTCTATTGAACAAATGTGTCCAAGCCTAGGAGCAAAGCTTATAAACTTAATCCCTCCATCAGAGTCTGTTTTAAGAAAAATTTTGAGAACAGAAGTTGTGACTGAAAATAGTAAGCCTTTTTTGGAATGTTTGTTGTCCAAAGGATTCGATAAGGAAAATCTTTCTTTAAGACAAGAATTTTCTTGGGATATTTTTACAATGGCGGCCCCTTTTATGGTAGACACAGCGCATCTTTATAAGATGTTTGAATCCTTAAATACTTTTTGGGTTAAACATGCTCAAATTAGTTTTAAACGAGATGAGCCACGTTATTATTTTACTTTTAAATGGTTGTAGTTTTTAACCCTCGCCTAACAGCGAGGTTTTTATTTTTTTGGTACAATAGGGGACATGAAAGACCAAGTGCTGTATCGTAAATATCGTCCTTCGGACTGGTCTGAGGTTGTTGGTCAGGAGCATATTGTCTCGGTCCTGACACAATCTATCGCCAATGTTTCCTTCGCCCATGCCTACCTCTTTACTGGGAGCCGTGGGACAGGCAAGACATCTGTAGCTCGTATCTTTGCGAAAGCCCTAGGTACTAACCCGGAAGACATCATAGAGATAGATGCCGCCTCAAATCGTGGTATTGATGATATCCGTGCACTCCGAGAGGCCGTGCGTTCGTTTCCATTCTCCTCACCATTTAAGGTCTATATTATCGACGAGGTTCACATGCTTTCGAAAGATGCATTTAATGCCCTTCTGAAGACGCTCGAAGAACCACCGGCGCATGTGATATTTATTTTAGCAACAACTGAGCTAGATAAGGTACCCGAAACTATTTTATCTCGATGCCAAGTATTTTCATTTCGCAAGCCGACAGAGAAAATACTAACTCTACAAGTAGAAGATCTCGCCAAGCGAGAGAAGGTTAGTATTGATAATGAATCGGCGTCTCTTATAGGATTCCTTGGGGATGGATCTTTTCGTGATACTTATGGATTACTCCAAAAAGTTATCTCCGCCTCTGCTGACAGAAGTATTACTCGTGAGTTGGTAGAAAAAGTAACAGGTGCCCCATCACTGAAAGTCATTCACGAGCTCTATGATGCACTTATCAACAAAGATATTGCTATAGCCTATGAAGTGCTGGCAAAAAGCAATGAGCACCACACAGACATGATGCTCCTCGCACAACTCTTGCTCGATACTATGCGCATGAGTCTCATGTATCGCTATGCTCCAAAGATGCGAGAGCAGATAGAGAGTGAGCACAACGAGCGGTATATTGAAATCATCAAGCGGGGAGCAGTAGAAGGAGCTGAAGTTATTTCCTCAGGAAGCATCATTTCTATGATCACCGCTATCGAACGCATCGCTTATGCCGCTATTCCCGTTCTACCGCTAGAATTGGCATTCCTCGAGATGATAGGTGCGGAGACGAAATAGATTAATAGAACTGCTATCATATGGTATAATCCTTATATCCTACCTATGATAAGAAAAGAATTTGAAAAGAAAGAGGCGATACGATTAAGAAAGTCGGGGCAAACATACAGGGAGATCCTTAGTAAAATACCTGTCGCTAAGTCAACACTGTCATTATGGCTTCGCGAAGTCAGTCTAGCTAAAAAACAAAATCAGATTCTTTCACAAAAGAAATTATTATCTGGCAAGCGAGGTGGCCTCGCCAAGAAAAATCAACGGATTGAGCGCTCGACTGCTATTTTTTCAAAAGCCTTAAATGATATTGGCATTGTCTCTAGAAGAGAGCTTTTTTTGATAGGACTCACTCTTTATTGGGCAGAAGGAGCAAAGGAAAAATCATACCGACCTGGGTCGGGATTTGCATTTGGCAACATGGATCCAAAGATGATAGAGGTCATTATTGTCTGGCTAGAGAGGGTATGTAACATTCCAAAAAATGTGTTAGTATACGAGCTGTACATTCATAAAAGCCATAAAAGTCAGGTCTCTACGATAGTAAAATATTGGGAAAATACTCTCGGGTTGAAGAAGGGAAGTATTACGAGGGTTTATTTTAAAAATAATCAATCCAGCAGTACTAACCGTAAAAATATAGGGCCAGAGTACCGAGGACTTATCCGAATAAAAGTAAACCAAAGTTCTATTTTGGTTAGGCAGATTGCAGGATGGATCAATGGTATCTATGCAGAGATTTGTGATTAAAGCTGGGGAATCGTCTAATGGTAGGACACATCCCTTTGAAGGATGTTATTTTGGTTCGAGTCCAAGTTCCCCAGCTTTGCGCATAAATCGATAAAGCAGTGCCCAGACTTTTCTGAGTGACCGATGAAGAAAAAGTCGAGGGAGAGATTCCGAAGTACCCCAGCAATATGGTTTGAAAATAAAAAAGTTCCACACTGAAATGTGGAACAAAATTCTTATTGTAATAATTGAGTTATAGCCTTATCTCACTTATCCCATATATGCCTCATCGCTATTTTCCTCGATGTCTTCTTTGCTTGCTCTTGTTAGGCGATCAGTAACAACAATAACTAAGAAGATAAGTGCTATTTTGAACCAAACAGAGTTGGTAATTATCGAAAGGTACATAATCTGTATTTTTGGTTGCTTTAATAATAGCATATATTAACAATATAGTCAAGTCGCATTTACCCTATTCTTGTTGAGGTAAGAATCTTTTGGTAGAGGTATAAAGAGTAGCTTGTAATGTATAATAACAATTATGAATCTCGTCTTTGGCTATAATAAAGAAAAAGATATTTGGTGTCTTTTGAACAAAGGTAAAAGTTCTAGCCATTCTCAAAATGCGACAAAGCAATACCAACAATTAACTGAAAAATATGGAGAAAATCTATCTACAGAAACAGTAGGAGAATTTATTGATAGCTATCTTTTAGATAAAAATGTTTCCATTGAAAAATATATAAATCTTTACCAAAAAGATTGGGATACTGTTTCAGAGGAATATCATCGCCGTGCTGAAGAAATATTTGGTACAAAACTTTCTACAGATATAAAAGCATATCTCACAATCAATAGTCGTTGCCCCTACGGCATAGAAGAAAATTATTTTTTTGTTACGGTTCCTACCTATGACTACATAGCTCGAAAAACAGTTATGCATGAGCTTTGGCATTTTTATACATGGTACGGACTTGGTGCAGATCAAGTTGAGAAGCTAGGTGCTCAAAAGTATGGGGAACTAAAAGAAGCCCTTACTGTTTTGCTTAATGTTGAATGTAAGGATTTGTTGCCGGAAGAGGTAGAAGATAGTGGTTACTCTCAACACAAAGAATTAAGAGAAAAGATTCTTCAATACTGGGAAAAAGATAGCGATATTAAAAGACTTTGGGAGTATCTGCTAGGTTTATAATGGTTCCAACTTCGCCCCATACGGCCAGCTACAGTTTTTAGAAATAAAAAAACGCTTAGTCCATTTTGAACATAAGCGTTTAGAGATATTATTTTTTGTAGAATTTATCTATTACTTCCTGTTGAACTTTAGGGTCGTAATAATTTTCTGGCGATATGATTCCCACCATATCATCTAACAGTTCAATTTTCATGGGTATTAAAAATGCAATAGGAACTGTGGTATTGTTCCCACCGTCAACACCTTCATGTGCACTGATTACATAGAGCACTTGACCATTAGGGTCGCCTCCAAAGTGCTCCCTTGCAAACTGGTTAGCATATTGAGGGTTAGGAAAATGTCTGATTGGACCAAATAAAATCACTCTGAATTTTTCGGGATGACCAAACCAGTCTGGTGCATTTACATCGATAGGAACAGGGAACCGGAATTGCATATCTTGCAATGATGCTCGTTTTGATTTTCCGTTCCACTGCACCCATACTTCTGGTTTTCGACCAGTTTCAAAAGGTTCTACCAATAAGGTGGGTACAGAGACATTTTTTTCGCACGGTTTAAATGCTGGATAAACAACTGTTTTGGAATCGGGCATAGCCCCATCTTTTGCCATAGTTTTAATTTTTCTTGATATTACAACCTACCAACTATTTGTCAACAAGGTTCCAACATCACCCCAGACCCCAGCTACGGTTTTTGGAAATAAAAAAGATGATCTTTTGGATCATCTCATTGGCAGGCTTCTTCAGAACGGTATGTGGTATTTTTTTGATACCAATCAATTATTTTTTCCTCATTAAATTTGTAACCAGAAATAAGATTACTACTAGTTAAAACTTCGTAACCTCTCATAATAGCCTGTTGCGCAGTTTTATAAATACAGAGATCAGCCCTAACACCCATCAATAATATTTTTGATGTTTCGAATTCTTTTAATAAGTCTTCTAACATCGGTGCAGAGAATGCACAGTCTTGGCTTTTTTGTACATACCGGTACGCAGGGATTTTTTCTGCAATAGATAAAAGAGGGCATATAGTTTTACCTAAAAAGCCGGCCCCGTATTCTATAAGGATGGTGGGAGTATTTGTTTGTTTACAAAATTTTAAAATAGCAATTTGATGAGGAATTATTTTCCTATCTTCTGAATGACCTAGAAACCCGTACTGCATGTCTATCAATAAAACAGTAAGACCCGCTACTCTTTTAGTTAGCTCCATATGCGGTTTTCTTTTGACTTTACATTAGTTTTTGAGGCTGTCAATTAAGGTTCCAACATCAACCCAAACTGCCAGCAAATTAGCTTAGTAAGTCTTTATCACTTAAAACACTGTAAATCGTTTTTGATTTTGATCTGCTGAGAACAACAACCGGTTTTACAAACTTCACCCCAAACGGAGTCAACTTTTCTTTCGTGTTCGTGATACTGCTACCGGTAGTAAATACATCATCAACGATGCAAACACGATCTTTCTTTGTTGGTATGTAACCATCTACAGCCTTTTTTGTACCATGGTCTTTAACCTTGTCTCGCACTAATACCAAGGGAAGTTTCATTTTATAAGAGACTAGAGAAGCGAGTGTGACACCTCCATATCCAGAGCCAGCAATGCATGTTGTTTGCGGAGGAACAAGACTAACCAACTCTTTTACTATTTTTGAGAGCAATAGAGGATAACCGAGAGCTTGTTTAATATCACAATAATATGAAGACGTGATACCACTCTTGAGAGTGAATTGTCCATATTTGAGAATTTGATTATCTTGTAGCTTTTGGGCAAGATTCTTTTTCATATATAATTACCATTATGTATTCTAAACCCAAAAAGATCTCTTTACTACTCTTGGCTGTAACAGCCCTCTTGTGTTCAAAGATATTATTTGTGTTTCTATCTTTTAACGACCCTGAGGGTGCAAATTTACTAATAGTTACCGGGATGGCACTTGTCGTATATTTACTGTCTTTAATGGTGTATTTATTCAACTCTTCAATCACTAGTTCTAAGAGACTTTTATTGGCTATTTCCATTCAGGTACTGCTAGTTGTCATTCTCTATTTCTGTTTAAAATAAAGACCTAACACTATCAATACAACCTATAATAATTGATTTTTTGGGGTAGGGGTATACACTAATGAGTATATGACATACAACAAAGGGTTTGCACCGGTACTAGTTGTTTTGATAATAGTAGCTATTGGTGGAGCTACTTATGCACTTTTGCCACGAAATGTATTAAAAAGCTTTTTCCAAGCAGGGGACAAGCCAGCAGAAAGTGAGTTTAAGGATACTATTGATTCGAGCTTAAACCTAACAGATGATAAGGGTTTACTAGGACTCAAAGAGTACAATCCAACCAAGGAGTACTTAGTTGGCGATACGGTGGTGAAGTCAGATCCAATATATCAAGCCAAAGTACTATCTGAGACCCAGAAAGAGTTTAAATTAGACAAAGTGCAACCGGTTACATTTCGATGGACGCCAATTGTACCAAAACCTAAAGACTCGGTTACATATCGTCTGAAAGTATGGCAATTGATGCAGGGACAAAATAGTACACAAGCAATGAGAACAAATCAACCAATTGTAACCAAAGATGTAGACAATCTTAATGAAGCCACAATAAACAATCTATACACCGGCCCTTGTAGGCCTCCATATCTGTGTGAATTTATTTGGGATGTTGAAGTGGTAGTGAAAACTGATACAAAGATTGATACAGGAACAGGAGCTGGTACTAGGACGAATTAAAAAAACCATTGAATATTCAATGGTTTCTACAAAAATTGTTCTAAGTTCGTTCTGAGAGGTACTCCAACTTTTTTTGCTGTCTCGATAAAGAGTATTTCGAGTTCGGGATCTTTTTCAAATAAATCTGTTAACTCTTCACGGAGCTCGTCCCATGTTTGGAGGTCGTCTTGAAGCAATAATGTTATTTTTTTTATTTCGTCCTCTTTGGCTTCAATAGGATCTTCAGCGTCCTCAACATATTCTTCGATCTTAATTTTCAGGGCAACATATAGTTGTTTGCTGCCTGGCTCTTGGAGGTGTCGGAACATAGCATCCCAATATGCAGATTCGTTCCATTCCTCAGCTGTTTGTTGGAAGAATGACATACGATTTGATTTAAAGGGTGAATTTTCTTTACTGTCTCATTTAGACAACTGATTGTCAATAATAAAAATCCCCAAGTCTGACTTGGGGATTTTTTCTTGTCCCGCTTGGGCGGGGATTATTTCTTCGCTACCTTTTTAGTAGCCTTTTTTTCTTAGCAGCTTTCTTCTTTGTCACCTTCGCAGTAAGCATGGTGTGCTTGATAGCAAGACGCTTTGCTGTTTTATGTGATCGCTTTGATTTTACTCCTCCTCTTAGTGATGTTGTTCTTTTACCCATGTGAATTATTATTATGTTCCTAATTAAGCTGTGGCTGTAGTATACGGTAGTTTTTGTAAACAAGCCACTAAAGCTGTGCTAAAATAATCTTATGCAAGAACAATCAATACGCAAATACTTCTTTTTTGCACTTTTTCTTCTAGGCGCTGGTTTGGCGGTGTTTATACTTTGGCCATTTGCCAAGGTTATTATTTTATCCATTGCTTTGTCAGCGGTACTTTTCCCGGTGTACGGCTTTCTCAAAAAGCATCTCAGGGTCGCCTGGGTGTCTTCACTTTTAACAGTGGTGCTATTTCTCCTCGTCTTATGTGTCCCATTGTTTATTATAGGCACACTTATCTTTACAGAATCACAAAACTTTTCTGCTTGGGTCACTGATCATGGAGGACTCGACAACATCACTCGCGTGTTCAATCGCTCTATTGAAAATGTATTTCCTGGTGGGTCTATCAATCTGAGCGACAGCATTGCCTCTGTGGCGAGCAAGTTTACAGCGAGTGTGGGGACTATATTTAGCGCTACACTCTCAATGCTCTTTTCACTCTTTTTAGTTTTGTTGTCTATGTTTTATTTTCTCAAGGATGGTATTTCTTGGAAACAGATACTCGTTCACTTCAGTCCATTGTCAGACGAAAGTGGCGACAAGATATTGAATAAGCTTAACACTGCTGTGAACGGTATTGTAAAAGGATATTTGTTGATAGCTGTGGTACAGGGTGTGCTAATGGGCCTAGGTCTTGCATTGTTCCAAGTACCAAACGCTGCTCTTCTTGGACTCCTGGCTGCTATTGCATCTCTCGTGCCAACTGTTGGTACTGCACTGGTCGCTATTCCAGTTGTACTATTTCTCGTAATTGCTGGGCATACAGGAGCTGCTATTGGTTTTGGTATTTGGGCTATGGCTCTTGTGGGGTCAGTCGACAACTTCCTCAATCCGTATTTTGTAGGGAAGAAAATAGCCATCCATCCGCTTCTTGTTTTGTTCTCAGTACTTGGTGGACTCGTGTTGATGGGACCTATCGGTATATTGATTGGACCGCTAAGTATTAGCTTTATTTACGCACTTTCTTCTGTATACAAAACTGAAATAAAAGCCGAGTAGTGACTATATGGTAGTGAACGACAAAATGCAGAAAGGGTATCGCTATAAATGCGTAGCCCCTATGGGGAAAGGATTTGATCCGACATTTAAACCAGATCTTACTCCCAAGCAAATGCTCGCTCTAGGTGTATTCGGTGGTAAATACATGACTGATTGCCAAAAAGAATTTCCAAAAGATTGGTTTAAAAGGGCCAAGCTTTCTCCAGAGAAGAAATAAAAAATTGAATTATTACGGTGTAGACGCCAGTCAGTCATTAAAAGTCTGGAGGCAAAAAGGGTGGATATACGCGGACGACCCACGAGGATGGTTTCAGTGGTACTGTCGATACTATATGGGTCGCCGCATCCCTGTAGAAGACGCGCGCCAAATAAAACGCTGGAAAGTTATGACTCGTCATATACGCTGGCTTCAGGGCGCCTGCCGGATAGGAGATGTATTTTGTCGGCCACGGCAACGCCAGGCTTTACTACACTGGGCATATGATAGTCGCAAGCTCTAAATATTGTAAAAGACAAAAAAATATAGTATTCTGAGCCAGTTACGTTTTATACCAAGGCTCCTTCCGGATTACAGGGCAAGTACACTCTAAGTGTGAACTCGAAGACCTTGTATTCTTATGGTAAAAACTATTTCACTAAAAAACATATCCCAATCATTCTTTGAAAAGAGCCTCCTCGAAGGTGTGTCTTTCAAATTCACTGCTGACGAACGTATTTGTATCGTTGGAGATAACGGGACAGGCAAATCAACACTTTTGAAAATAATCTCAGGAACTATAGAGCCCACAAGTGGCTTCGTAGAAAAAACAGGCCATGTCCGTACACACTATGTTCCACAAGAGTTTTCTAATGTTGATGCAGAAATCACTGTAGAGGAGTACATAAAAAAGTATGCGAGTGTCACGCTTTTCAAAAAGGTATTTTCTTCGGGCTTAACCTTGGGATACAACTTAGAAAAAAACCTTGCAAAGCATTGCAAGCTTATGTCAGGAGGGCAACAAAAAATCTTGGCTCTCAGCGTCGGACTTGCTGTCGCACCAGACTTTTTATTGCTCGACGAACCAGAAAACCATTTGGACATTGTTAGTCGTTTGGAGTTAACCAAGCTTCTTGCTGACTACCGTGGGGGAGTGCTCTTTGTATCTCACGACCGTTTGATGATTGATGCGGTAGCGACAAAAGTTGCTGAAGTGGTAAATAAAAAAGTTTTTATTTCAGAAGGTGGTTATCAAGATTATATAGATAACAGACTATCTCGTATTGCTGGAATGCAAAGAGAATTTGATAAAGACTCTCGACGTATAAAACAATTGATGGCGATGATGCCTATTTTGGAAGCCAAAGCCTTTCGTGGGAAAGAAGTGTCTTCTTATTTGAAGCGAAAAGCAGAGCTCCAAGACTTAAAAGAAAAACAAAAAGAAGCTCCTCGAGCTGATGATACTCGGACTAAAATTCGTCTTTCAAAAACAGGTGCTGACTTCCATGGAGGAAAGCTGTTGTGTCGTGTAGAAGACGCTAGTTTCAAATATGAAAAAGCCAAAGGGGAGACATTTAAGAAAATTGATTTAGAAATTCGTACAGGCACACACATTGTCTTGCTTGGCCGAAATGGATCTGGGAAGTCTACTTTCTTGAAATGCCTCACAGGGAATATGCCACTATCCAAGGGCTCTGTTTCTTGGGCACCAGACTTGAAGACTAGTTATTTTGATCAACATGCAGAATTTGATGGGACCAAAACACCACTACAAGTAGTGACTGAAAAGCTCCGAGTGATAGATGAAAAGGGAAGAGCGGCTCTCGGCGCCATGAAGTTTGATGCTGATAAAATGGATAAACCGATCTCGATGCTCTCTGGTGGTGAACGCATGCGTATCAGATTTGCTTTAGTATTTGGAACCAACCCTGACTTTATCGTGCTCGACGAACCAACAAACCATTTGGATGAAGTGACCTGGCAAATACTTCTTGACGCTTGCAACAATTCAAAAAGTACGATACTTCTCGTGACTCACGATTACGAATTTATTAATGAATTTAAATCAAAAGTATTTTGGCTGATCAAACACCAAAGTATAAAAGAACGTGCTAAGGATTTGGAAGAAATAGTCGAAGAATTAAGATCTAACTAAAAGACTAGCTAGGACTGTCCTAGCTAGTAAAAATATGAATTATTATATTTATATAATTGAATGCCGGGGAGGGACGCTCTATGCGGGATCGACTAATGATATAGAAAAGCGACTCGCTGCACACAACGCCGGTAAAGGGGCAAAATACACCCGTGGACGCTTGCCAGTTGTACTTCGATACTCTGAATCCTTTGCGACAAAAGGAGAGGCATTGAAGAGGGAGGCGGTCCTAAAAAAACTATCTAAACCAAAAAAACAAGCATTATTTTAGTTTGCTATACTGACACCACTATGACCCAGGTACAGGCGTTGACTATTTTGAAAACGGGAGCAAATGTCTTTTTGACTGGAGAACCAGGCAGTGGCAAGACTCATGTCACGCGCACGTTTATTTCATATTTACGCGAACACGGTATTGAACCGTCTATCACAGCTTCGACAGGTATTGCAGCCACGCATCTGCACGGTATGACGATTCATGCTTGGAGTGGTCTTGGTATAAAAAATAGTTTGACAGCATACGATTTGGATGCGCTTTCTACTAAAGAGTATTTGGTACGTCGTATCAATCTAGCAAAAGTTTTGATAATAGACGAAGTATCAATGTTAAGTGCGCAGACTCTCTCGATGGTGGATGTGGTCTGTCGGACGCTTCGTGGAAGTCCGGAAGCGTTTGGTGGCTTACAGGTCATACTCGTCGGAGACTTTTTCCAGCTTCCTCCAATATCAAAGTTTGGAGCCAACGCACAATTCGCCTACCAATCCCCTTCATGGAAAAGTTTAAAACTCCTCACATGTTATCTTTCAGAACAACATCGTCAAGAAGATGTCGGGTTGTTGTCACTCCTTTCAGCTATCCGTACCAATAGTATTGAAGACTTTCATCATGAAGAATTACAATCTCGTACGGGAAACAAAAAAGCTGTGTCTGATAGTGTCACACAACTGTTCACCAAGAATATTGCAGTTGATCAGTTAAACGATGAGAAGTTAATGTCACTCGGTGGTAAAGAAGAAATGTTTACTATGGATACCAAAGGTTCAGCGTCTCTTGTTGAGGGACTTAAGAAAGGATGTCTATCTCCGGAAGTCTTGCGACTCAAAAAAGATGCGGTCGTTATGTGTACGAAGAATAATCCGGTAAGTGGTTTTGCGAATGGGACGCTTGGTAGAGTCATAGACTTTGAACGAGGGACACGGTATCCGATCATCGAAACACATGATGGTAGACGCATCACTATCCCACACATGGAATGGCTGGTAGAAGAAGATGGAAAAGTAAAAGCCCGACTCTCGCAGATACCACTACGACTCGCTTGGGCTATCACCGTGCATAAAAGTCAGGGCATGAGTCTCGATGCTGCCAGTATGGATCTCTCTGATGTCTTTGAATACGGTCAAGGCTATGTGGCCTTATCTCGCGTGCGCACCTTTTCAGGCATTACGCTTCGCGGGTATAACCAAAGGGCACTGGAAGTGCATCCGGAAGTACTGACTACTGACCGAGTATTTCGTGATGCTTCTTTGCAAGCCCAAGGTTCCTTTGAAGCACTCGACCAGAAAGATCTTGAAGTGATGCAGGCAAATATGTTGAAAGCATTTGGTGGTTCACTGACGAAACAAAAGGCTGGTCCAAAGCTAACTACAGCAGAAAAAACTCTAGCACTTGTACAAGAAGGCCTGTCTATTTCAGAAATAGCCAAAGCTCGAGAACTGACAGAGACAACTATTGTAGACCACCTCGTGTCCCTCCAAGCGACTGATAAACTTTCGTACGATCAAGTCTACGGACTCTGCAGTAGCCATATTCTTGATGGTTTGCCGGAAATCATAAAAGCATTTGATAAGAAGGGTAGTGATAAACTCTCGCCTGCCTGGAGGGCGCTCGGAGAGCGATATAGTTTTGACGAGCTTAAACTTGCCAAGATACTGCTCTTATTGTCGTAATTTTCCCTGGTTCATTTCGTCATATACTGTATATATGACACAAAGAGGAAACAGGTTGGTGCTTTTTATTATTACCATTATTCTTTTGGTTTTAGTCTATTTCATAGTCCGTGCACCAAGAGCATTGGTCCCTATTGTAGAGGACAGTATCCCTACGACTCATTATTCCTGTGCTATTGGTTCTATTGATGCTAGATACGGAGCTTCGGCTGTTAATCTCGCTCTTTCTGATGGACGAACCTTTGTTCTCCCGCAAGTAGTTTCAGGCTCGGGTGTTCGATACGAAAAAGACTCTACGGTTTTTATTAGTAAAGGGGATGATGCCTTCCTACAAGAAGATGGAACAACGACATTTGTAGACTGTGTTTCAAACAAAACTCCTGACGAAACAAATGTTTCTGGTGATGCTGTTTTTACTGACACGGCAGAAACTTTTAGTTTTTCACACCCAAAAGAATTCACGGTCCCTAGTGGTGGTATAGGCTATACACAAGAGTGGCGGAAAAATACTCAAACACTTGGTCTATTACTTGCAAAGATGGTGATCCCGAAATCAGTACAACCACAAACAAATTTTGGTGAAGCGACATTTAGCATAGGTACGAGCAGTGATGTTACTTCAGTTAAAAATTGTCTTGTGCCAACAAATGGTGAACGTGCTAAGGGAACTGCTACAATAAACGGCACATTATTCAATAAAATTACACTTACTGAGGCCGGGGCGGGGAATTATTATGACACTACGAGCTATCGAGCCGTGCTTAATAAACAGTGCTATGTAATTGATTACACTATTCATTCTACCAATTTTGCTTCATATCCTGCAGAATTAGGTATAAAAGAATTTGATACGCAAAAGGTAGTAACTACTCTTGAGGGTATGGTACAGAGCTTTAAGTTCTTAATTGTTGATAGTACTTTGGCTGATAATCTTTTAGGAAAGTGGACTGGGGTAGAAGGAACCAGTCTGACAGTACTCAAAACAGATAGTGGGTATACACTAAATTTTGTGATGCTCGATGGTCCAATCAGTGTGAAAGGGAGTCCTGCTCTGACTGGAATAACGTTTATACGTGATGGTGGTACATTTACCTTACACAAGGGTAGCGGGGCAGATACCGGTATGAAATATTTGGCGACAAAGAAAAACTGTGTGGTAGTGCAACAATACGAAGGATACTGTAAAGATTAGGGTAATATATAGGGGTATGAAAACGGCTATTTTATTTTGGTTTTATAAAGAAGTAGATATTTGCTTAAATAGACTTACATTACTTAAAAAGTATAATCCAGATACTCTAGTTTACGGACTTTTTGGCGGGAACATCTCTGAGGCAGGTATATATAAAGAAAAACTCTCAGAATATTTAGATGATTTTTATATATTCGAGGAAAATAAAGATGCTGATTGGAAATGGATTCATGGTGACCTTGTTTTGCTCGATTGGTTTAATAAGAGAGGTAGGACGTTAGAATGGCAGACTGTCGCGGTTGTGCAATGGGACATGCTTGTGTTTGACTCTCTAGAAAAACAGCTTGCTGGTATGAAAGAAGGAGAAGTATTCTTCTCTGGATTGAGAGATTTAGACAAAGAGATAGAGAATGTTTGGCACTGGACTGAACCAGGGGGTAGTAGACGAACTAACTATCTTAACTTTTTAGAATATGTAAAAGAAAAATACGACTATACTGATAGTCCTCCGTTGTGCTGCTTGTACATCTTTGTTGTATTGCCACGCATCTTTTTTGAAAAATACTTAGAAGTTGAGGATAAGGAAATTGGCATGCTTGAATATAAGGACCCTATTTATGCAAAAATATTTGATATTCCATTCTTTAAGAAAGATTTAGGCGTACTCTGGCACGACTATGAAGGTCTGAAACCATTAAATGCTATTCCTCAAGAAATCCCAACTACATATATACAAAAGGAGTTATTAAATTCAGAGGGATATCGCATATTTCACCCTTACTTTAAGATATGGAAGTAGTTGTTTTGAAAGGAATCGGCCGGTAAGCGCGTAATATACTAACAAGAGATATGGATCAGGCTTATAAAGATCTTTCTGATAAGGAGCTCGTGGCTATTGTTCTTTCAAACAAGGAGGCCTTTTCTGCGATTATCTCACGGTACGAAGCGCCACTCCGGCGCTATATAACACGTCTGGGTGTACGGGATAAACGAGACAGTGAAGATATTTTGCAAAACAGTTTTATCAAAATCTATCGTTACTTGCGAAGCTTTGATGATAGTTTTGCATTTTCTTCGTGGGCTTATCGTATTGTTCACAACGAGACATATGATTTTTTCCGGATAAAAAAACGGAGACCAGAAATGACACTCGGTGAAGAATCTCAGCATTTATTTTTAGCCATTGAGGCTGAAGATAACCCTGAGCAATTATTTGACACAACTCTGGATAAAGAAGCCATGAAGAAAGCACTAGAGGAGCTCGACAAGAAGTATCGGGATGTGTTGATGCTTCGCTATGGTGAAGACAAGGACTATCGACAGATATCCGACATTTTGCAGATACCCGAAGGGTCGGTCGCAACCCTGATACATAGAGGAAAGAAAGAATTAAAGAAGGTATTTGAGAAATAACATGGAACAAGAACACAAAGAACAAAGCGTAACAGCATTAGAAGTAATCAATAAGATCGAGCAAGAAAAGGTCACCCCTATTGCTCGATGGCATTTTACTTTGCGTAATAGTGGTTTTTGGTCTCTTTGGGCTGTATCTATCCTTATTGGCTCATGTGCGACTGCGGCTAGTATTTTTACTTTTTTACATTCTGGATGGCAGTATCGAGAGGTGACGCATGATAGTTTCTTAAGATTCTTCTTCGATGTTATGCCATTGTTCTGGCTTGTTTCTCTTATGGTAATGATTGTATTTGGGTATTACAATATTCGACATACACAAAGAGGTTATAGGTTTTCATTCTTTTTGGTGGTCTTGGCCAGTGTTGTGGCGAGTTTTATAGGTGGAACGCTCTTATATACTTTGGGCGTGGCGGGGGCTATAGATGATATACGGAGACCGTTACCGTTTGGGGCGCCGATTATGTATATAGAAGAACAAAACTGGAATGATATTGAACGCGGATTGATAGCGGGTGAGGTACTAGAGTTTGCCCCAGGAGATACAACCGTCATAGTGAAATTGTTTTCAGGTAAATCTCAAAATGTTTCTCTTTCTGAGCTTGATGGTATAGGCCGTTCTATAGTACAGCCAGGAGCTCGGGTAAGAATTATTGGCCAAATGCAAGGTACGTTGCCGACGGATGTCTTTGTTGCTTGTGTTGTATTACCATGGGATGCACCGCGCCCTGTACGTAACAAAATGTTTGTGGCCAAAGAAGGTCTTGGTGAAAGAAACATTATAGAAGGGCGTATTAATGTATGTAAGGACGTACGACCTTACAACCGCTACAAAGAAACATTGATTACAAATTAATATTGGAAATATTTATGAAAAAAATAATCGGCGCACTCGCCATTGCGGCAATTGTCGGCACAGGAGTCTACACTGCTTCGGCAGCTAGTACAACAACTGAAAAGACTTCTATGCGTGCACAATTGACTGACGCACAAAAACAAATTTTGGCACAAGTCAAAGCACTTCGTGAAGCAGGTAAAGATACTGAAGCTGAAGCACTCGCTAAGGCAAATGGATTAGATAAGGGATTTAAACTTCGGCCAAAGCCGACAGAAGCCCAACTCAAAGCCATGACTACTATCAAGAGCGCTATTGAGGCAAATGATTATAGTGCATTTACCACAGCGATTGCCGGCACTCCTGTAGCTGAAAAAGTTGATCAGGCTACCTTTGTTGAACTCGTAGCCGTACAATCACTTCGAAAGCAAGCGGAAACTGCTGAAAAAGCATTCGTTACAAATCATCAAGATCTTATGATGATCATCGGGCCAATGGGGCACGGAGGACCAGGTCATATGGGAATAATGAAATAAACAATAAAATAATACAAATTCATAACAACACAAACTCATCTCTTATAAAAACCATCCATGTTTCATATCGTGGGTGGTTTTTTTGTATTTAAATAATAAAAGTCCGCCAGGAGGCGGACTTTTATTGTGGACCCTACAGGACTCGAACCTGCCACCCCCTCATTGCAAATGAGGTGCTCTACCAGATGAGCTAAGGGCCCGCATGTCACAGTCTATGAATAAATCCACGTACTGTGACAAAAGCTATTTTAACCTAAACCAGCTTTTTTGCAATAGGGTATACTAATTCTATATGAAGAAAGATTTTGGGGATATGGTAAGAGCTATTGTGCGAAAAATACCAAAGGGTAAAACGATGACTTATGGCACTGTGGCCAAGCTTGCTGGTTCTCCAGGTGGAGCAAGGGCTGTAGGGACAATCATGGCTGCAAACTACGATCCTACTGTGCCATGCCATCGAGTGATACGTAGTGATGGTAAGATAGGAGAATATAACCGTGGAGGAGAGAAGGCCAAGCGAGCACTGTTGATAAAAGAAGGCGCTATCCGACCCTAAGCAAGGACCGTCCTTGCTTAAAAATTTTTAGCTTAATTGATGTATAATTAGCAATATGGAACAATCACAAAAAATAACACCAAAATTCTTCTTTTTATCGCTAGGAGTTGTGGCCTCACTAGTCGCCTCCGTTTCTGCTTTTTTAAGCCTCATTTTTTCAGCGCTTGATCATGTCTTTCCAGATGTTTTAACTGCGAGCTATCAGTACGGCTATGTTTCTTATAGTTTTGATCAGATGCGATCTTCTTTGGCTCTGCTTATTATTATTTTCCCTGTATTTTTGGTACTGTCTTATTTTTGGAATAAAGCTATAAATAAAGGCTTGTCACACTTCGATGAAGTTCTCAAACGTTGGGCGCTTTATTTGGTTATTTTCCTAGCGAGCGTGATGGTGGTCGTAGATTTAGTGACCTTGGTTCGGTATTTTGTTTCTGGAGAAATAACTATTCGTTTTATATTGAAAGTGCTAGCAGTACTTGTCGCCGCTAAAATTGTCGGAATTAATTATCTATCAGATTTGGGAATCAAGATCCCGCTCATGTCAAAAAATAAAAATGTTTTTCTGACTACTTTGTCTTTAATCTTGGTTATATTTGCTGTTGTTTATGGATTTATAGTTATGGGTGGCCCAGGATCTCAGCGAGATCTACGACTTGATCAAAGGCGTATCGAAGACTTACAGTCTATTCAGTGGCAGGTAATAAGTTATTGGCAACAGAAAGAAGAAATTCCTGAGTCATTGGAAGAATTTAAAAATCCTATTTCTAGTTTTATGGTGCCACAAGATCCAGAATTTGAAAAAGGTACTGTATACGAATATCGAAAGATTAACGATAAAACATTTGCGCTCTGTGCTACTTTTGCAGCTCCACTACCAAAAGGTTGGGTAGAAAATGGTAAAAGTGGATTTGGTGGCACTATGCCAGCTCGAGATGTGGCGGTCTCTTCAATGCCATATCCAGGCGGGATGAATGAGTCGTGGGAACACCAAGCAGGCCGGACTTGCTTCGAACGAACTATTGATCCAGAACTATATCCTCCATATCCAAAGCCAGAGAAAAATTAATCATAAAAAAGTCCATAGAAATATGGGCTTTTTATATTGAGCTTTTTGGAGTAAAATAGGCCTATATGACCCATTCGACAGGCTCAGGGCAAGCTTCTCCAGAGAGCGCTAAAAAATACGACCATAAGGCCATAGAAGGCAAGTGGCAAAAGGAGTGGGAGGAAAAGGGAATGCATAAAACTCTTGACGTGGTAGAAGGTAAAAAGAACTATTTTGAATTGGTTGAATTTACCTATCCGTCTGGCAATCTACACGTTGGTCACTGGTACGCTTATGCTGTGCCAGACATTCATGCTCGATATAAACGAATGCAAGGATTTAATGTTTTGTATCCTATAGGTTTTGATGCCTTCGGTCTTCCGGCCGAAAATGCTGCTATTAAGCTCGGCGCTGATCCAAAAGTGTTGACCTACACTCAGATGGATACTATGCGTACTCAACTACGAAGTATGGGCGCTATGTTTGATTGGGATAGAGAAATAGTTTCTTGTGATCCTACATATTATAAATGGACACAATGGATGTTCAATCAATTTCTGAAACATGATTTGGTTTACCGTGCAAATACAAAAGTAAACTGGTGTCCCAAAGATCAAACAGTACTCGCTAATGAGCAAGTAACAGATGGCAAATGTCAGCGTTGTGGTAGTGATGTGGTACAGCGTGATCAAGAGCAATGGATGCTTCGTATTACTAAATATGCAGATAGGCTCATTGATGATTTGGATAAGTTGGAGTGGCCAAGCGCTATTAAAGAAGCACAAAAGAATTGGATAGGACGAAGTGAAGGAGCAGAAATAGAATTTGCTGTTGGTAACCAGGAACACAAAATAAAAGTATTTACGACACGACCAGATACTATTTTTGGTGTCACCTTTATTGCAATATCAGCAGGATTAGCAAAGGCTTGGCTTGGTATGGGGTGGCCAGCAAGTGATGAAATCAAGAGCTATATTGATAAAACTATTAAAGAGCAAGGAGTTAGAGATTTTAAAGAAAAAGAAAAGACGGGTATCTATGCTGGCTTTACTGCTACAAATCCTGCAAATAATGAAGAGATACCTGTTTGGATCACAAATTATGTTTTAAGTGATATTGGTACAGGGGCAATAATGGCAGTTCCGGCTCATGATGAAAGAGATTTTGAGTTTGCAAAGAAATTTAATTTGCCGATAAAAAAAGTGATTTTTAGTTACGGTGTTTCTGACACTGTAAACGCAATGGAAAAAGCTTTTACAGAATCAGGTTTTGTAACTAATTCTAGTGAGAAGTTTGAAGGATTAACCTCTGAAGAAGCGAAAGTCAGAATTACTGAATTTGTTGGAGGGAAAATGGTTTCAACATATCGACTTCGTGATTGGGGTATTAGTCGTCAGCGATATTGGGGGACACCTATTCCCATAGTTTATGATCCAGAAGGAAAGGCACATCCTGTGCCAGACGAACATTTGCCGTGGATTTTACCTACAGATGTAGATTACACTCCAGACGGCACAGCTCCACTTGCGCGGAGTAAGGAACTATTTGAGCGAACCGCAAAAATCTTTGGCGCAGGTTGGAAGCCAGAAGTTGAAACCATGGATACATTTGTTGATTCTTCTTGGTACTTCTATAGATATTTAGATAATAAAAATAATGATGCATTTGCGACACCTGAGAAGATGGCTTCATGGATACCTATTGATCTCTATATGGGTGGGGCAGAACATACAACTATGCACCTCCTATACTCTCGTTTCTGGGTCAAAGCACTTTATGATTTAGGATTAGTTATGGAAAATGAGGCTTATACAATAAGACGAAATCGAGGACTTATTCTTGGTCCGGATGGCAATAAGATGAGTAAGTCTAAGGGAAATGTCATCAATCCTGATGAAATTGTCGAGCGTCTAGGTGCTGATACTGTCCGTATGTACCTAGCATTTATGGGTCCGTATGGCGTGACTACAAATTATCCATGGGATCCAAATGGTGTAGTTGGCGTTCGAAGATTTTTGGAACGAGTATGGAAGGTTACAAATAAAATAGATGTTGAAAAGAAAGTATGTCGCACTGATGTGTTGGTGCAAAAAACTATTAAAGGGGTAACTGAAGACATTGAAGAATTCAAATTTAATACCGCAATTGCAAAAATGATGATTTTGCTAAATGCATTTGAAAAAGAAGAGACCTTGGTAAAAGGGTCATACCTGCTTTTATTGCGCTTACTCGCTCCATTTGCACCACATATCACAGAAGAGCTGTGGTATGAGCTTGGAGGAGATCCTTCGGCTAGTTCGGCAGGCTCAGGACAAGTATCAAGTATCCACTTGACACCCTGGCCGACATTTGATTCGGCGAAGGTTGTTGACGAAGAAGTCACTATTGGTGTACAGGTAAATGGAAAATTGCGCGGGGAAGTGACTTCGGCAAAAGATACCTCAAAAGAACAACTTGAAGCACTTGCCTTAGCTTTGCCAAAGATTCAAGAATACCTTGAGGGTCAAAGTATTCAAAAAGTGATAGTGGTCCCAAATCGAATTATTAACATTGTAACAGCGTCCTAAAACGCGCTATACTGGGTGCACATATGCATAAAAAAATCGCCATCAAATTTAACTCTATCTCGTCTGCTATTCTTATTGGTTTGTGCGCTATTATTCCTCTTTTATTTCTCCCGGCCAGTGTTGGTGCTCTGGGGATGATTAAAGGTTTTGCGCTCTATGTAGGCGTGTTTTTATCTGTTTCTTTTTGGCTTATAGCACAATTTGTAGAGGGATCTCTAAAAATACCTCGATCACCAGCGTTTTTAGCTCTCGGTGCTTGGGTGGCTTTGTCGCTTGTAAGCGCCCTAACTTCTGTAAATGTGTCTGTATCTTTATGGGGAAGATCTTTTGTATTTGATTCTTTTGCTACAACTTTGATTTTATCTCTGTTTATTTTCATGATTGCGACATTTGCTCGAGATCAACGAAAGTTGGTTACTTTATTTCTCACCACATTTGTTGGATCAGCTATTACGGTGCTTTTGCAATGTATTCTTTTTCTTTCAAAAAACACACCATTCGTCTCAAAGTACTTGGCACATGTATCAAGCCAGGGGACTCTTGTAGGTTCATGGGTTGATTTTAGTTATTTTGTCACTTTCGTGTTTCTCCTTGCCCTCTTAATGCATGAGGTGTTGATACCGAAAGGATTTTTTAAGATGGTTTCTTTTGTCACAATGCTTATTAGTCTTGTTGCATTAGTTTTCTTAAACTTTAAAGCAGCTTGGCTGGTAACCATTGTTTCGGCTTTGCTTATATTTGTATATAAGTCTTCAGTAGAACGCTCTCTTCAATCTAGACTTCCGTCATTGTTACAAGAAGAACAGCAACCAGAAGTACCAGCAGAAGTAAAACAGCATTTTCCTATAATGTCTTTTGTTTCTCTCCTTATCGGGTTACTATTTTTCCTCGGTTCGAACTCTATTGGAGTAGCAGCATCTCGTTTTGCCGGAGTATCGTTTACTGATATTCGTCCTTCGTTCTCAATCACGACCGATGTTATGCGTAGCGCGCTCTACCGAGATCCACTATTTGGTGCTGGGGCAGGGAGATATGGAGATGTCTGGAACATGTACCACCCAGCTGACATCAACCAATCTATCTTTTGGAATGTGCCGTTTGAAACAGGGTACAATTTGTTGCAATCTATAGTAACCACCAATGGTTTGTTGCCAAGCATCGCATTTATTATTGTATTAGTGTTGACCTTGGTACACGGATTTAGATTATTCAATTATCAATTCCCAGATAGGTTTACTCGATTTATTGCAGTTTCTTCGCTCATCATGACCGCAGCTACAGTAACTCTTTTCTTATTTGGCTCTCCTGGTATTGTACTTATTGTCTTTGGCTTCACTTATATAGGGTTGCTATTTGGAGTCTCATCTCTTGTTGGTAAAACAAAAGTCGTTTCTGTTGAGTACCTCAAAGACCCACGACTTAGTTTCTTTGCCATTTTACTTCTCGTTGTAGCGAGTATGGTTGGGTTCTCTGCGGTGTACTTTACGAGTAACCGTTTTGCAAGTATGGTCTTCTACAACAAAGCTCTTGCTTCTCAAGATGTTGCTAGTGCAGAGAGAAATCTAGGAAGGGCTATCAGTCTTTCAAACAATAGTCTTTACTGGAAAGCGGGTACCTTGCTTATCACGAGACAGTTTCAAGAGCTTGCCGCAAAAGAAGATGCTGATAAGACACAGTTACAAAGTCTCTTTACTCGAGCTGAACAAAGTGCACAAACTGCAGTAGCTCTTGATAATGGCAATGCCTCTAGTTGGCTTGATTTGAGTCAGGTCTATCAACTTGTTGCAAGTTCTGGTAATGCAGAAGCATTAAAAAACGCAAAAGAAGCTGCTTTTGAAGCCGAAAAGCGCAACCCGAACAACCCTCTTTTCAAGCTTAACAATGCTCGTATAGCAATCATCGAAAAAGATAATACTGCAGCACTTACCTCTATTGATACGGCTCTTATTCTAAAGCCCAACTATTTGGATGCATTTGTTCTTCGAGGACAGATAAAAAGATCAGCAGGAGAAGCTAACGCTATTAGAGACGAATTGCTTAAATACCTTGCTGTCGCGCCATCAGACGATCAGGGCTACTCTCTTCTCGGCTCTGTATATCTTGAAGCAAAAAGTTATGAATCCGCTCTCACTGCATTTGGTCGCGCTCGAAGTCTTGCACCAAATAATGCAAATTATTATTTGTCCTACATCACCACTCTTGAGGCATCAGGAGAACGAGCAAAAGCTGTCGAAGAACTTAAGGCGTTCAAAATCCGTTTCCCTAGTGTCTCTGGTGTAGACGACCAAATAACTCGATTGGAAAAAAACACACCAACCGCTACTCCGACACAAGAAGCAAACTAACAGCACTATGGTCTCAAAGCTTCTCAAGCTACTCAATAAAGATATAACTAGTATGAACCAGGCAGCCCTGGTTCTTGCTGTTTTTTCTGTAATATCTCAGTTTATTGGGCTTTTTCGAGATAGATTTTTAGCTTCAGTGGTAGGGCCATCAGCGTCTCTTGATGTGTATTATGCGGCATTTCGTGTGCCTGATTTTCTCTACAACGCTATAGCATCACTTTTTTCTGTGACAGTGCTTATCCCATTTATTACCTCTCACATTAAGAAAGAAGATGATACTAAAATGGCGAGGTTCTCAAATTCTTTACTTTCGGCGTATTTTATCGGCATGATCGGTATTTCAGTTATTGTGTTTGTACTGATGCCATGGCTTAGTCATCTTGTTTCTCCTGGGTTTTCTCCAGCACAACATACTGATCTTGTTGTATATACAAGAATCATGCTACTCTCACCATTTCTCTTTGGATTATCAAGTCTATTTAGCGCCTTTACACAGGTAAAACAAAAGTTCTTTTCTTTTGCGATTGCGCCATTACTTTACAACATGGGTATCGTGGTCGGTATAGTATTTCTCTATCCACACTTCGGTATCCTGGGAGTCATTGTGGGGGTTATCTTAGGGGCGCTACTGCATGTCTGTATTCAGATACCATCGCTTCTTTCAGTAGGGAAATTCCCAAGATTAGTGCGAAGTATTGACTGGTCAATGATTCGAGATGTTGTAAAACAATCTCTCCCGCGAACTCTTGGACTTTCTATTACCAACATTATTTTCTTGGCTATGAGCGCTATTGCCTCACTCTTGGTCGTGGGTTCTATCTCTATCTTTCAGCTCTCATACAATATCCAAACAACACCGCTCATGATTATCGGTATATCATATGCAGTCGCAGCATTTCCGACTCTGACCAAGCTCTTTGAAGAAGATAAGCGAGCAGAATTCATGTCGCTTATTCATCGAGCAACCAGAAATATTTTGTTTTTCTCGATACCATGCGCACTCTTTTTTATCGTACTGCGTGCACAAATAGTGCGTGTTCTTCTCGGTACCGGTGCTTTTTCATGGAACGATACGCGTCTTGTTGCTGGAGCACTCGCACTATTTTCTATATCTGTAACTGCTCAGAGTTTGATACTTCTTCTCGTCCGTGGTTTCTATGCACAGGGCAATACAAAAACACCGCTCAAAATAAACGCTATCGGTTTAGCGGTGACCGTACTTTCAACAGTCGGACTACTATTTGCATTCAAAGAGAGTATGATGTTCCAACAATTTATTATTTCATTATTAAGAGTAGACGGGGTAAACGGAGTAGCAGTACTTCTTTTACCACTTGGATTTTCTATCGGGCAAATCGTGAACGTAGTTTTGTTGTGGGTTTATTTCCACAAATCACATAAAGATGTTCCGCAGAGACACGATATACGTAAGACACTTTTGCATACCGGAGGAGCGGGGATTATCGCTGCGACTGGAGCTTATATGTTGTTGTCATTTATAGGTACAGGAGTAGATCAAACACGATTCTTAGGAGTCTTGTTGCAAGGTCTCATTGCCGGACTCTTTGGCTCATTTATTTATGCTGGAATTCTCTTAGCGCTGAAGAACGAAGACATTGCTCTCTTTATACAAACAGTTAAATCAAAATTCTGGAAAGCCAAACCTATCGTGCCCGAACAGGTTGATTTGTAAGTATTTTTCTCAAATATACCCTTTTGTGGTATAGTTTTGCCACTATGAAGCTCGAAAATATTCGTAACTTTTCTATTATCGCCCATATTGACCACGGTAAGTCTACCTTGGCTGACCGGATGCTTGAGATCACGGGCACTATAGAAGCGCGCAAAATGAAAGATCAAGTGCTCGACTCCATGGAGCTTGAGCGTGAGCGTGGCATCACTATCAAAATGCAACCGGTACGGATGATGTACAAAAAAGATGGGGAAGAGTACATGCTCAACTTGATTGATACTCCAGGCCACATCGACTTTTCATATGAAGTATCTCGGGCGCTCAAAGCTGTTGAAGGCTCGCTCTTGCTTGTTGATTCAACACAAGGCGTGCAAGCGCAAACACTCACCACGCTCGGTATGGCCAAAGAATCTGGTCTTGTTATTATTCCAGTGCTGACAAAGGTGGACTCGCCACTGGCACGCGTGGAAGAAACTATTTTAGAACTTTGCACGCTTCTCGGATGTGATGAAGGAGACGTGATGAAAGTTTCTGGTAAAACAGGAGAAGGAGTCGCTGATCTTTTGTATAGAATTATCGATCGTATTCCTTCCCCAAAAGAATCTATAGAAAAAGACCCACAAGCTATTATTTTTGATTTCAATTATTCAAACCACAAAGGAGTTATTGTCTTTGTGCGTATGTTCTCTGGCAAGATAAAGCGTGGGGACACCCTGGCTTTTGCGGCTGCCAAACAAACCTTCCAAGTCCTCGATGTAGGGGTCTTTATGCCGGCTGAGACGACTACAGAGAGTTTAGAAGCCGGCCAAATCGGCTTTATAGTGACTGGTATCAAACAGCCTGGTATTGCGTCTGTAGGAGACACTATTATCGACCCCAAACGCTCTACAGCGGTGCTCCTCGGCTACCAACAACCAAAGCCAGTCGTTTGGGCATCAGTATATCCTGAGAGCCAAGACGACTTTGACGAACTCCGTATGGCGCTCGCACGACTCCGACTTTCTGACTCTGCCTTTTCATATGAAGAAGAGGTTTCAGGAGCACTTGGCCGTGGATATCGATGTGGCTTTCTAGGCATGCTTCACCTTGAGATTATTACCGAACGGCTTCGTCGAGAGTTTAGTATCGAACTTATTGTTACTCTTCCGTCTATTACCTATGAAGTAACCCTCCGAAACGGAGAAGAAAGAACTATATATTCACCACACCTTTTTCCTGATGATGGAAGTGTGGCCACAGTACGAGAACCTTGGGTGACTGCCGCTATTATTACCCCGCTTGAATACGTCGGGGTCTTGATGCCATTTTTATATGATCATGAAGCGACAGTTGGAGAAATAGAACAGTTTGGTGACAATCGTTCGCGTATACATTTTGTCGTACCACTTCGTGAACTTATGCGAGGATTTTTTGATGAATTAAAAAGTATAACAAGTGGTTATGCCTCAGTCGCATATGATGGTAATGAACTTCGCGATGCTGATGTACTTCGTTTAGATATAGTGATGGGAGACGAGTTGATGCATGCCTTTACTCGTATTATTTCTCGTCGACGGATGCAAGAAGAAGCTGAAAACTTCGTTGAAAAGCTTGAAGCCATCATGCCTCGGCAGATGGTAGTTATGAAAATCCAAGCCAAAGCACTTGGACGCATTATTGCTTCTCGAACACTCAAGGCCTTTCGGAAAGATGTCACTCAGCACATGTATGGGGGAGATGTGTCTCGAAAAAACAAACTTCGTGATAAGCAAAAGAAAGGAAAGAAAAAGATGCGTGAGCACGCATCTATCAACATTCCCCACGATGTCTTCATCAAGGTGATGAGAGATCGAGATTAGGCCTGGTTTAGATAAAAAGGCCAGGGAGGGAAAAGAGTGCCATAGAAAGGATGATAATAACGGCAAAGATTTTCCATGCCAAAGCAACTCGTTTTCTGTTATGATTAAATAGCATAACAGCATCGTATCACAGGCCATGGCAAACACGCAATCATCAAAACCTAGTACCAAACGCTCGCTCAGTGCGCGAGCCATTTTGGTTGCCATTATCGCGCTTGGTCTTTTTTTATTGATGCTTTCTTCGGTGGTGAACTTGTTTATCAAATATAGAGCGATGAGGGCCCACATTCGCGAACTCAAAGAAGAGCAGGTACATCTACAAGAAAAAAAGGTTTCTCTAACAACAACCAATGAGTTTATAGGTACACCCAGCGGGAAAGAAGAAATATTTCGAGATAAGTATCGATTGGTAAAGCCAGGAGAAGGGATTATTGTGATAATACAAGAACCAGAAAGGCTCCGAGTAGAAGAAAGAAAGCCGGCCTTACGACGCTTTTGGGACTCGCTACTTGCTGGATTGGGACTTCGTTAGTTGTGATATACTAGGAGAATATTAAGCCAAGAGAGAAATACTATGAAGAAAGACGTCGTAATATATAGCACATCAGTATGTCACTATTGTCAGCTCGCCAAAGAGTTTTTTAAACAGCACGATATCGCGTATACCGAATACAATGTCGGCACTGATGCTGAAAGGAGGAAGGAAATGGTACAGCTCTCTGGTCAGCTCGGTGTCCCGGTTATTCACGTAGGAGATACAGTCTTGGTAGGCTTCCAAGAAAAGATGCTTTCTGATCTTCTATTATCATAACTATTGTCCGATCTTTATGGACCCCATACATGCTTCCATAGTTAAATGGATATAACAGTTCCGTCCTAAGGAATAGTTGTACGTTCGATTCGTGCTGGAAGCACACAAAAGCATGTACGGGGCAGGTGCCACAATCCCGTCCTAAAACTATCCTAACTCAAAAACCATTTTTTATGCATCAATTATTTACATCATTATCCGAACCATTAATATATCTTGCTGCTTTTGCAACAGTATTTTTAGAGACCGGTGTAGCACCTTTCTTTTTTCTGCCTGGAGATACATTACTCTTTAGTTTAGGACTCTTTGCTCATCAAGGATTGATTCGTCTTGAAATTATTATTCCAGTACTGGTAGTAGCGGGTTTTGTCGGTAACTTAGTAGGGTATTACCTAGGAAGTTTTGTAAGAGAAAAACATCATTCATCGCGATTGCTCCGAAATATTCCTGATAAATATATAAAAAAGACAGAACTCTTTTATCAAAAGTATGGCTCATGGACTATTCTTATCTCGCGATTTATTCCGGTTGTTCGGACCGTAGCACCATTTTTGGCAGGAGTGAGTAGGATGAACTACAAGCGATTTGTTGCCTTGTCAGCTATCGGAGGAGCTATTTGGGCCGCCACTGTCACCACGGTAGGCTTTTTGTTTGGGTCATATATCAAGGTTGGTCAGATCATTTATCTAGCTCTCGGGCTCATGTTATTGGCCTCTATTCTCACCCCAATACTAGTCTTTGTCTCTCGTCGGTACATGAAATAAGAACTAGATTTTATAGGTATTTATGATAGTATAGATCCATGGATCCAAACATCGATGCACGCCTTAAAAGCATTGAAGAGAAGCTTGAGAAGACATATGATCTTGTGTATCGTGTACGTCGAGTACAGAGAAATGGTCAGCTGTTTAAAGCTTTCTATTGGGTCCTTATCCTCTTGGCTACGTTTGGGGCGTTTTATTATATCCAACCATATCTCTCAAGCATGCTTGAGACTTATACCGGTATAAAAGACAGTCAACAACAGTTCCAAGATTCACTTTCTGATTTCAGTGGTATCAACAGTATCATTCAACAGTTAAAGGGTGGGGAAGGAACACAATAAAAATTTTAGATACCAAATTAATAAGTAGCATCACATATGCTCAGATAGCTCAGTTGGTAGAGCGCTCCCCTGAAGAGGGAGATGTCACCAGTTCAAGTCTGGTTCTGAGCACCACTAGGATAAAAAATATAGTACATACTTCGATACCATTTTAGCGATTAGTTTGAGTGGGTTTCCGAGGAGTGAAAAATCTGGTTCTTAGCACAAATTTTTTAAAAACCCTGAATTGATGGTCTATTTTGGGAAGCTGGGGTTTTACAAAAATATTTGACGTATTAATACCCGATATTTCTTTTAAAGAAGTCTTTTTGACGTTGCTATTTTGGACACCCTTTGGTAACATCAGCGTATGGCATTAATTTCATCCTATTTGGTAACTACAAAAAATATTGACACTTTTTTTAACAGCTTAACTACCGCAAAGGCTCCAGATGTTTTTACTCTAAAATTCTTAGAAAGCCTTGAATTTAAAAGCTCAAATGACAGACTTTATATTGGATTATTAAAAGGTTTGGGATTTTTGGATACAGTTGGCGTACCTACAGAGCGGTATTATCAGTTTTTAGACCAATCTCAATCAAAGCGTATTCTTGCTGAAGCAATAAAGGAGGCCTATAGTGACCTTTTTGCAATTAATATAAAAGCTAATGAGCTTTCAGTTCAAGATGCTAAAAATAAATTAAGAACACTAACTCAGGGTAAGAATTCTGAAAACGTTTTGACGTTAATGGCGAATACCTTCAAGGCACTTGTTGACTATGCCGAATGGGATAATAAAGAGAGTGATGGCGCAAGAAAACCAAAAGAAGATCAGCAAGAAAATAAAGAAGAAAAAAAGGCTTCGGTACCACCCTTTTCTGATGAAGATGAAGAGTCTTTCTCACAGGGGAAAGTTGGCCTTACTCAACTTCACTACAATATTCAAATTCATCTCCCTGAATCAAGGGATCCTGCCGTTTATGAAGCTTTATTTAAAAGCCTAAAAAAGCATTTATTTTAAATATGTCTCAAGAGCAAAATCGGCTATATGCTTTTGTGTTTAAGGGTTTGTTAACTGAGACTGCGTTAGATAAAGCAGGTAGAGCTCCAAAGGGTAACTTCTCTGAGGAGTGGGAGTATGAGACTGCAAAAAGATTAGGTATAGATCTTTTGGACGAGGAATTTGTTATCAAATCTAGAAAAATGGCAGTTGTCTACACCGCTATATGCGCATTTGAAAACTCTGTCAGAGAATTCATTGAAAAAAAATTACTCGAAGAAGTGGGAGAGAATTGGTGGGAGTTATCTGTTAAAAAAGATATCCGGGATAAGGCTGAAGCTAGGAAAAAATCTGAAAAAGATATTAGGTGGCTTACTCCAAGAGGAGGTTCTATGATTTTTTACACTGAATTTGGTGATCTTATTTCAATTATGGGGAAGCCCGATAATTGGTTATTTTTTGAAGTACACATTGGTAATATAGACTGGGCAAAACAGATTATTGCTACCTTGGAAAAATCTAGAAATATTATTATGCACAGTGGAGAATTGGCGGCAACTGATATTGAAAGAGTTGGAATGTTTATTAGAGATTGGGTACAACAAGTAGGATAAATAAAATTACTTTTTAGTTATATAGACTTTATTTTGAGGACTGTTTTTCGTCCGCGGTCGGTTTTTGGGAGTTTGATCATGAGCATACCATGTCGTTCGATAGCTTCGGATCTGTCTATTTCTATTTCTTCGGGCAAGGTTACGCTTCGAGCAAAGCTACCCCAATAGAGCTCTTTGACAACATATTGTTCAGGAGAGATAGAACGGTTTTCCTCTCTTTTGCCTTTGATAGTAACAGTGTCACGAGTGATAGCGATAGAAAGATTTTCTGGGAGCACTCCAGCTATAAGAGTTTGAATGATTATTTCGTTTTGTGTCTCGTAGACATCAACAGGAAGCTCTCCTATTTCTTCTTTTTGTTCGGGTTGTGATGCAGACTGCTTCATTGGTTCGTCTTTAAGCAATAAATTTTTGCTTTCTGCTGTATGTCCCACCTGTGCAGATATATCTTTTCGTACAGGTACTGATGTTTCTACTTCGTCATCAGTGTCATCAAAACGAAGGTTGCCTGCAAGTCGTTCAAAAAATGATCTCTTTTTCATGTGTATTATTGTACCATATCTGGTTTAAGGTGAAGCGTTTCTTCGCGGGGGATACGACTGAGTTTTTCTAGAATGATGAGGCTAATAATGGCCGACACCCACAGGTAGCCATAAATCTGCAAGAAACTGGCTGTAGTGTTTTTGAGAATAAAAATGTTGAAGGTGCTATGCAATAGGGTTGCTCCAGCTAAACCAAAAAGCATAAAGATACCTTTAGTTGCCCGTGGTGCAAGACCTATAACAATACCGATAAAGCCACTGGCGATGACATGGAGCAAAGTAGAACCAAAAAACCGTAAGCCTCCGGTCAAGAGCCCTGCTGTTACACTAAAGTTTACTCCAGGCTTCAGGATATAAAGCACGTTTTCAAGTGCCGCAAATCCGAGAGCAATAGTGATCAGGTACATCGCTGGATCGATAGCCTCATCATTTGCTCGACTTCGGTAGGCGACGAGGTAAAAGACCAGGAACTTGAGTGCCTCTTCGATGCCTGCCCAAACTACTACTCGAAGCTGTGCGTCAGTAAACAAGTCTTTGACTTCTTTTTGAAAATAGCCGGCAATAACCACCATGCCAGCACCAAGTAGAAAGGAAATAAGAAGTAAGAAAAATGGTTCCGGGTTTTTCCTATCGCGACGAAGCCAAAAGTATAACCAAATAAGGGAAGGTAAGAGCCCAGTGAAGAGAGCAAAGATTACATGTGATTGTGTTACGCTGTTGGCCATGTTGATATCATGAGGAGAGACTTATCTTTGTGCGGGAGCAACTGCCATACGCTTTCGGTTACAAATGGCATAAATGGATGGAGGACTGTGATACTCTCTTGCAATAGAGTATACAGGAGTTTTTGTCGAGATTGTTTTATTGCTACATCATCGCTTGCAAGTAACGGCTTACTCTCTTCAATAATACTTGAAGCGAGCGTGTCCCAAATATAATGATAGATAGATTCCGATGCGGTATGGAGACTATAAGCATCAATAGCCTCAGTTATCTTTTTGGCTTCAGCTTTCCATGCGTCATAGTGAGCTTGGTCGGCAGGAGTAAGAGCTACGGACAAATCTAAACCTTCACTGTTTGAAAGTATAAATCGTGTAATGTTCCAGAGTTTGTTCGCAAAGAGCTTGTAACCCTTGATCTTGTCTTCAGAAAGCTTGCTATCTGTTCCCGGTGCTGTACCAACTATCAAGGCAATACGCCCTGCGTCTGAGCCGTATTTTTCAGCAATGTCGAGAGGGTCTATGCCATTACCAAGAGATTTAGAAAACTTCCTGCCTTGTGTATCTCGCACTATACCTGTCATAAGGACAGTATGAAAAGGAATAGTACCAAGTTCATATTCTGTCATCAAAATCATGCGTGCTACCCAGAAGAAAATAATTTCGTACGCAGTTACTAGCACACTTGTTGGATGGTATATCTCTAAATCTTTTGTTTGTTCAGGCCAACCAAGAGTTGAAAACGTCCATAGGGCAGAAGAGAACCAGGTATCTAGACTGTCTTCATCTTGTACCCAGCCATCTTCTGTAGGTGCTTCAGTGCCACAATAAAGTTCATCACCTTTATACCAAACAGGCACACGGTGTCCATACCATATTTGGCGAGAAATACACCAGTCACGTAGATTTTCCACCCAGTTAAAGTAGGTTTTAGTGAAATGTTCAGGAACTATGTTGATAGAGTTGTTTTTGATGGGATCAAGCATCAGTTCTTTTAGAGTTTTGTTCTCACGATTTTTTACTGGTTTGTTAACGTCGATAAACCATTGGAGTTTTGGTAATGGCTCAATAATACCTCCAGTTCTTTCGGCCGTACCGACGTTTTGTTCTGTATCTTTCTCTTCAATAAGTAGATTTTCAGAACGAAGCCATTCCACTATAGTTTCTCGGGCCTCAAGCACTTTTTTGCCAAGTAAATTTTCACCACCCACCATCATTTTGGCGTATTCATTTATCACTTGTGGTCGAGGAAGATCATGTCGGTCTGCCATTTCCCAGTCAATAACTGAGTGAGCAGGGGTCACACCGAGCGCTCCAGTACCAAAGTCTTTTTCAACTGCCTCGTCAGCAATAACTTTAATATGAATATTTACACCGCAAAAAATAGCATCGTATTCTTGGCCTATATATTTTGTATAACGTTCATCGCTTGGGTGTACAGCTACAGCCACATCACCTACTTTTGTTTCTGGGCGTGTAGTTGAGATAGCAATAGGGAAGTCAGCTGAATACTTGAATGTATATAGTTTGGCCGTACGTGTTTCGTAAACTATTTCATCATCCGAAATAGTTGTTTGACCTTTTGGATCCCAGTTCACAATACGATGTTTGCGAATGATTAATCCATCTTCATACATTTTTTTAAATATAGTTCGCACCGCTAGGCTTCGTTTGTCGTCCAAAGTAAATGCTTCTCGACTCCAGTCACATGAAAATCCAAGAGTTTTTATTTGCGTAACCATGGAGTCATGACTTTGTTGTGCAAATGCATCAACTCTTTTTAACAGTTCTTCACGACCAAGATCGTGGCGAGATAAGCCTTCTTTTTTCTGAATATCTTTCTCCACTTTTGATTGTGTGGCAATAGCAGCATGATCTGTACCTGGAATCCATAGAGTACGAAAACCGTTCATACGTTTGTAGCGAATAAGGATATCTTGTACTGTCCCTCCTAGAGCGTGCCCCATATGTAGTGTCCCGGTGACATTTGGCGGAGGTAAAACAATAGTAAAGGGTTTTGCATCGGCTTTAGTATGTCCATCAGCGATCATATTTTCAGGAGTGAAGTATCCAGAGTTTTCCCAGAGCTCATAGGCCACCTTTTCCTCTATTTGAGGGTTGTAGGGCGCCAATAGCTTTTCAGGCACATTTGTAGTGCTTTTCTCAGGATCTTGCCCTGAGCTTGCCGAAGGATTCATGGCTAAATAGTACCATTTCTATTGGTTTTTTTCTACAGAGAAAGGTTGCCGTCAGCCTTAAGACTTTCAGATGATTGAGTATGAATAACTCCTGAAAAAGCTTGTGCCATAGCAGCCATACCGATCATGACAGCATTGTCAGTCGCGAGCCATGGTTCCGGAAACAGAAGTTTTACTTGAGCGAGGACCGTCCTCGCTACGAGTGCTTTTGTGAGTTCATTACGAAGGTATGTGTTACCGGCTACACCGCCACCGACTATAAGGGTTTGCGCACTGTATTCTGTAACAGCATCAAGAGTCTTCTTTATAAGTACTTCTACAACTGCATCTTCGAATGCACATGCCAGTGCTTGTTTTTCACTCATCTCTAATTCGCGCGAATTAGAGATCGTTAAATCTCGGATAGTGTAGAGCATAGCAGTCTTGATACCCGAGAAAGAGAAGTCATAATCTCCAGAGTGAAGCATTGGCCGTGGAAGAGTAAATGGATTTTTATCCTGAGCCTTGTCGAAGGATTCTTGTTTTGCAGAATTAGATAATAGACGGAACTCTTTTGCCAGACGTGAAATAGCAGGGCCTCCAGGATAAGGAAGTCCAAGCATACGTGCGACTTTATCAAATGCTTCGCCGACTGCATCATCTCGTGTCTGACCAATCTTTTTGTACGCCCCAAACCCTTCGGCAAGTACGAGTTCGGTGTGGCCACCAGAGACAAGGAGGGATAATAGAGGGAACTGTGGCTCTTCTATTTTATAAACTTTCAACTTTCCTGCCTGCGCAGACAGGTCACTTTCAACTGGTGATAGCAACGCTGTCACGATATGCCCTTCCATATGGTTGATAGGAATGACAGGAATATTCCAAACGGTAGATAAAGCTCGAGCAGTATTTACTCCGACCCAGAGGGCTGGTTCAAGCCCTGGACCAACAGTGACAGCGATGTAATCTATGTCAGGCTTTTGATAGAAAGAGAGAAAGGGTTGCAACTGTTCTTTTAGTTGAGACTCTTTGTCGTCAAGGAAAGATAATTCGTCTATAAGAGGGACTGGTGCCTCAGGCACATCAAGAAGATATGCCTCGTCTAGTGCTTGGGTGAGCATTGGCACCATTTTTTCTGCATGGGCTCTTTTAGCCAAGGTAGGGAACACGCCACCATACTGTGCATGGAGTTTTATTTGAGAGGAGAGAGCATTCCCAATGAGGGAGACAGCGTTGCCTTCAGTATGCTCCAAAATAGCAATCCCTGTTTCATCACAACTTGTTTCAATAGCTAAAATTCGCATGGCCACACTATAGCAAAAACATTGATTATTTTCAAAGCTATGGTAAGGTAGGAAAAACTTTGCACCATGATACTAGACCCAAAAAAAATGAAAGAGCTTCGTAAACTTATACTAAAAAGTATTCCTGATCGCCTAAGGAAAAAACCAGATATAATATTAACTGGCCCTTCAGGTTGTGGTAAAACCACCCTGGCACGTTCTTCACCTCACGGCCTTACACATGTGGACAAGGACTATCTCTTTTCTGTTTCTGCCGCGACAAGAGCCAGAAGGACTAATGAGGTCGACGGCTTGGATTACAATTTTATGGATGAAATAAGATTTAAGCGAACACCTATGATTGAGGACAATACGTATCTCGGTAATGGAAAAATGTACGGTACTATGGTCTCCGAAGTGGTTCGTATTATTTTAACCGAAGGGAAACGAATGGTTCTTGATTTAGATGTTAATGGTGGAAACGCTGTTAAAAAGTTCTTAGGAGAAAATGCG
>OFRG01000032.1_pt1 | contig 51822 bp, 89 predicted proteins | sample 1543071 | NCBI WGS metagenome assembly OFRG01 (sample SAMN07774222, study PRJEB24372) | wastewater metagenome | isolation source: WWTP Verbania (Effluent) | place: Italy: Verbania | collected 2015-12
TGAAACGAGGGTGAAACGAGGGTGAAACGAGGGTGAAACGAGGGCTTTTCGTGCTTGCGGTGAAGGCTCGCGAGTGACCTGGGAGAGCTACGCTGACCCTAGGATCGTCAACGGGTCGCGGGAGATTCTGCTCCCCGACCTGAGGCCCGAGGAGCTGCGGCCGAGGCTGGCGGTCAGCGGGCAGGAAAAGGGTACTGACAGGTTTTCCGTTGGTCGCTAACAGGTTTTCTAGATTCCATTTCAGAATCTTTCTGAATTAGGTATTGACGAGCCATCAAAAATGGCGATAATACAAACATGCGAGCAAGTGACTCGCGAAACGAAACACGAAACGCAAAGGGTGGAATGATGGACGCACTGGCAATCCTGAACGCAGCACAAAAGACCATCATTGACTACGCAAACGAAAATGGCATTAGCTTGGCTGATCACTTCGTGACGGTTGACGCCTTCAAGACGTTTGTGTTCGCGACCACTGTAAAGACCCTTGTCGACGCTGGCCTGACGATCAAGGAAGCAATCGACGCGACACTTGGCCAAGGCCAATACGACGCACTTGTCGAAAACGTGTGGAACGCGGCCAACGCAAAGTAGGAATGTCACGAATAACAACGACCCGCATCGCGGGGCTAACGAAGAAAGAACCGGGTCAAACAATGTCAGGTGTAGTAGCGAGAAGCAGTAACGGGACGATCACGGTGTTTAATTCGGCTGATGGTGGCGTGTACGCGTGCGACACGTCCGACGCAACTTACCACGACAAAAACGAGCTAAACCAGACGCTGCGCGAGAGGCTGCGATCTATCTCGCCGGAGGCATTGCTACTCGCCGACGCATTGCACGCGCTGGAGAAAATCCAGACTCGCGACGTGCGAATGGGTCGTGAGCGAATATTGAGCGGACAGGTTGAGACTTGCGACGCTGATGACGAGTAAAACACAACGCCCCACGTGGCTAGAGGATGGTGGATGATGAAAACAATGACACCCGAGGCATCGTTTAATCTCGGCTATGACGTAGGATCGCTAGTTGCCGAGTCGATGTCGATCGAACTGGTTGGACTTGTAGTAATGGACTTGGTAGAGGCATTACCTGAAGATGAGCGGCCTCGCATGTTCCCAGATGAAATTCCAGACTACGCCGACGCGTGCCAGTTTGCGGCTGGATATACGCAGGGCATGCAACACCGCTGCGGTGCGATAGTCACTCGGCTCAATGGCGACCGGCAATCAAGACTGGGGACCACCACATGAGCAACGGAGGCCGAAGAGACGGCGCAGGCCGCAAGCCGATCTGCGCCGCGCTAAAGCGAGTGCCAATCTGCATCAAGATCGATCCGCGAGTTGTCGAGTTTTTGAGGCACAAGGGCGCGTACGGCAACTGGATCGAGACGCTGATTAGGACGAGCGAGCCTTACCGTGAGTGGCTTAAGGAGCGTGACAGGTAGTTGTCAGCTCGTAAAATTCTTCGCGGCGTAAGCCGACTCGAACGCAGCGCCGCTGGAAGTATCTGAATCAAACCCTGCCACGCCAGCTCCATATCCCGTGCAGTAGTTCCCGATCGGTGAACAATCTGACGCCGCGAGCGTGGTGAAGTCGATCGAGAATTGATTGCCACCAGACGTCTGCTTGTCGAGGTGTGAGCCTCGCACTTGATGTCCCGTTCCACTCTGGAAGGCGACCGCTGCGCGAGACATTGGCGAGGCGTTGCCGCTGGATGTGTCCTTCACTCGCAGGCGATAGACAGCGACATTGTTGATGCCGCCCGTCATCACACGCACCGCTGGTGAGAAGCACTTCGTAAATTCTGAATCGCGAATCGATCGACCATGATAAGCCCCGCCGTGGACACCAAGATCAACTCGCACGCCTTCGTTGAGGTTCTCGCCGAAGCAGTCGACGACCGCATTGTCAGCCCCGCGTAGGTGCCAACCGATCATCCATTGCGAAGATGGGCCACGCGCGCGGCAACGTTCAAATGTGGTGTTTCTCGCACGCGATGAGTAGCCATACGAATTGAACCCACTAACAGTCGAGTGGACCTCGCAGTCACGAACGACGTTGTGTGTGCCAGATGAGTGGAAGTCCCAACCAGTCCATGCCGACGTGCCATTGCCCGGCATGTACGCTTTGGAATCACTCAACACGCCATTGCATGGTGTGCCGTACACGCGATCGATCTGGAGCCAGTAAGCAGTTGACGGTGCTGGTGTCTGGTTCGTATGGGCCTGCAAGCAGAGAAACTTGCTCGCGGCCGATGCACCTGGCAACGTGTAGCTGACCCACTGGCCAACTGAATAAGCCGTCGCGCTTGACCAAGTTCCCATCGACGTGTAATTCGACGTTGAAAGTGTCTGGCCGCCTGTTGTGAACGGGTGGCGATAGTCGTAGAACGTGCAATTGTTCACACGCCAACCAGTGCAGTCACCGATGCCAATACCGTAGTCTCCAAGGTTGTCGATCGTTCCATAGGACACCATCCCGCTCACAGTTGGATCAATTGAAGTCCATAGCGTCACAGTGCCTGGCATCTTATCAGCGTAGATGTCAGTGATGAAGAAGCCTTGCGTACGACGCGCAGACAAGAAGTTGGTTTGATTGTGCCCTACGTTGCCAGCGTAAGATGTCTCAAACGTCACGCCTTCAATGCCGCAATTCTTCAGCGGTTTAACCCAACAGAGCCTCGCAGATGTCATCGCATCGCGAACAGGTGAGCAGAGAGTGATTGTGTATTGAGGGTGACTAGATACCGTGGCCACTGTCACGCGCGCGATGCGGTGCGTTTCGCCAGGGGAATTGATTCCTCCCGGCAAGTGCGGATCACATCCAGCGAGCGAGTTCTCGGATGCCAGCGAAATCATATCGCCGACGAGTGGACCAGATCCGCCGTTAACAGCGGCGAGCCATTCGGCAGTTGGTACGACAACCTCCCACGCACCCACGGCGATGTCATTGCATGAGCCTCGCGCATAGTAAGCTGGATCGGGAGTTTGAACCGGGATTAACTGGTTGATATACCCACCCCAGTTCAAAGTAAACCCACCATCCAACTTAATCCGAGAGTGACGCGTCTCACCAACGATAAAAATTGGCGTTTGAAATGAGATGCCGTTTGCGAACCCAGGAACAGCCGCATCGAGCAGAGTAGGTTGCGAGCGATCAGCGATCTCGATCGTGGCTGGCTTGCCTGCATTCGCAATGGCCGTGTACAAGTTCGCAAAGTCGACCGTATCGTCAGCAGCAACGCCAGTGCCTTTGAACTTGTAGCGCTCGCTAGAAACTCGCCTTCGAATTGGCAGATTTGCCTTGACCATTACGCACTCCGTTACTTGACTTGATATTCCACGGCGATCACTGCATCGACTTCAGCGCGACCGTAAAGCTCTTCCGTCGACCACGTCAGATTGCCAGTGACCGGATCGAATCGCGCGTCGCCATTGACACCGAGAGAGAGCAACACGCCGCCATACCAAACCTGCGTTGTGTCCTCAGAGAATGCCAGATTCGCCCCCACGATATTCGCTGACGATGTCGAGACCTCGTTGACTGTCAGCGTGTGCAGCGGGGCCATCTTGCGTTGGCCAGACACTACCGAGCTGCCACCGCCGCCGCTGTTCGTTCCGGGTATTACGCACGCCAGGCTCATTGTTCCGCGCTCCAATGTCCATCAGGACACGATTCAGATGCCCACGCCAACTTGCTGAGGAACTTCTTTTCTTGGATCGAGCAGCCGCAATCGAGATGCTCGCAGATCTTGCCGTTGAACCGCATCGACGGGCACGTGTGGCAGATCTCCAATCTACGCTGTATGGCCTCATCCGTCGCCAAACGACCGCCGTCTGCCGCGTGCTTAATGGCCGCGAGAGAGAAGTTATAGGCAGCACGCAGCGGGCTAGGACGCTCACCGTTAGGGCTTTTTCCAGTGTCTGCGATGTAGTCCCACACTGCGCGCTGGCGCTCGTTCGACTTGCAGACGTTGTGTAGCGTTGGAGTTTTTCGCATCTTGTGCCGCTCGCAGTATCCAGCGACTGGGCACGAGCAAGGTGGAGGTGTGTCAGACACGGGGCATTCTCTGCGAAGGTCGAAAAGTATAGTCGGAAACACGCGAGACCAGCCGCATCGCACGCAGGTGTGCGACCACTCACCAGACTTTCCATCCACAAACAGATTGCATTGCATCAAGGGATCGCCGTGAATACGATTTGCCGGGAATCTTGACCCCAGCACACTGGGAGGTATATCAGCAGCGGCTCAGCGTCCCAGATGTCTTCGGGAATGACTTCATTCCACCCTTCGTGGTCGCGATTGTCATAGAACAGTGCCAAGTTGCCGTCATACACTTGCGTGAGGTAATTGATCCCGACCCATGGATCTATCGCGGTTGTCGTGTTCCAGAACACAAATCCATTTCCGCACTTGAATGACAGCTCCAGCGGCCCTTCAGTGAGGTTATAGGTCGTCACATCTGGAGGTATTCCGTTGTCGCCATACGCAACGCTGTTTCCGACTGACCAGATCGGACGGATGCCCAAGGTTCCAGCCGCTTCAGGGAGTGGCGTTGTCAGAAAATCGCCATCGGGATCAATCGACTTCGCCGTATGGATCAAGCCAAACCAAAACACCGCACGGCATCCGTTGGGGCTGCCATCGCCACCGAGCGTCAGGAACGCGCCCATTGTCGCGTTGTATCCGTCGGTTGCCTCAATTTCGAGGTCACCATCCAGATCCTCAAACACCTGATGGAATCCAACGTTTGAGTCACGCCACGAATACGACGCTTGGAATGGAGACGTCACAGATATTCGCTGCATTACGAAATTGGCTGGCACATCTGCGCACTTGCTCCATGGAGTGAAAAGGCTTCCGTTAGCGTACACGCGACCTGCCTTTGTCGCATTACTCCACGGCTGCGAGATTCCCGTTGAAACGTGTATCTCATTGGGCCATGACGAACAATGGCACGTGCTGGACCCTCCACAGCAGCCACACGATGGTGATGTGCGAGTCTTCACTTACGGACACTCCGCATTGACTATCGTCCACGCGTCTTCAGCGTCGAACCACTGACACAAGCACTCGTGCGATGTGGTGACTGCATTGGTGCCTTCCATCCAGTCGTGACGCACTGATGGCACGGTGAGACCGCTCACTGGCGAGTTATTCACGTAGACCTGCATCGTTCCAGAGGCCCCAGCAGCGATCGTGCCTGTTGGTTTACCTTTGAACCACAGCTGCGAATGCTCAGCGAACCATAGGCCGCTGTGATGGTCTCGCACGCAGCGATAGACGACGTTTGGCCACAGCCACATGCCCTTGTGCATATTGTAGAGCTTGATCTTGCCGCGATCGGGATGCACCTTATCGAACTTGATTGTTGGCTGATTTGTCTCGTACTGGTAGTACGTAGCATCGCCAAGACCTGGAGACAACTCGTCACCGCTAATTACTGACGCTGCTGGAATTCTGGCCACTGGCATCGCAAAGCATGTCAGTTCTCGGTAGTTAATTGGGCCTCGACCGAAGTATTCTGACTTGATCGACGCAAGTTCACGCTTCGTCTGCGCGATGAAGTTCCTCAGCTCTCGGTGGTCTCGCTCGCTAATTCCTCGCGTCATTACGGCAAGACTCCAGGAATTGGCATCGCCTGAAAGTTCTTTGGTATGCCGTCAACGTATCGCATCGTCCACGGCTGCTGACCAGCTGCCAGAACTTGACCGTCTAGGCCAAGATGAACAGCATGCGAAATGGGATCTCCCATTGATCGAATGGGGCCTGTGCGGCTCGATCCATCTTTGTAGTCGTTGTAAGAGTTTGTCCCACCGTTGCCATCTGGTAGGTTCTGAGAGATTCCCACGCGGATGTGATTAAAGCCAGTGTTGTCGCGGTCGTGATACCAGCCGCTAGGTCGATAGTGGAGTTCCCATCGCACAGGCCAATAAGTGCGAGATTGCTTGACTCCTGCATTGTCGTACCACTCTCGATACTCAGGCTTGCCAGTGATTTGCATCACCTTCAGGCTGTGGATGCCGTAAGTTGCGTCGTAATTCCACTCGTCAAACTTGATTCGCACTGAGGCATTGTTGACAGCCGTCCCAGCCCAGCACACAGCGCCAGGCCATGATGAAACGTTCTTTTGGATCACGATCACAATGTCTGATGTGCTAAGCTCTGCGGTCGGCTCGAACATGTCGCCAACTGTGTTGGCGTAAGGCTGCCAGCTATCCTTCGTGTATGTATAGAGCTGATTGACGACACCGCTATATGTGATAGCTGGTTTGCTCGGTTGGCACGGATCAGCGTCAATTCTCGTGGGGTCATTCTGGTACGCACCTACAAAGAACAGTCGAGGAGATACTACAGAACGCGAGGCAGACCCAATGTCGATCGTAGGAACCCAGTCGATAGGATCTTGCGACGTGTTGAGATGAGGATATGGTACCGGTCGTTGTGATTGGTTTGTCGGTTGCTGCTCAGCGTAAGTGACCTTTACCTCAACACCGCAGAAGCCACCATTGACTTCATGCGGCTCACCGACTTCGACATTTTCTACGACAAGTTCAGTCGATGACGTATCACATGCGTTCTGAGGAACATACGGCGCGCCCCTCTTAGGCACTCCACTGTTCGCCATCACATTCAGCGGACCGAGATTACAGAATCCAGCGACGCTATCTTGTACGTCCCAGATCTCTTCAATGATTCGACCTCGCTGCGATGAATCGCTGCCAGATCGTCGAATGAACTTTGCGTGTAGCGTCACTAGAATAGCTCCGAGTCAGCAAGTGCCACGTCGCTGGAAGGCTTCTTGACTATCTGGTCGATGCCTTTTTTGATCTCACCGAGTATCTCATTTCCTCGCTTCTGGACATCGACACCACGTCGCTGCTCACTAAGCAATAGATCTTGCTGTCGCGTAGCCTCAAGCCTGAAAGTAAATGCCTGAGTCGTTCCCGCGCGGAAGCCGTTGTTCTTGGATGTGATCGTTTCTACGCTTCGCTCCATGGCAGCCAAGTCAGATCTGGCCTTCTCAAACGCTTTATCGAATAACGGACGATTTATGAAACCACCAAGGAATAGCTCGCCGACTCGCCTAATCTCTTCGTCAAATTGCTCGATTGGCGAAAGTAGAGATCGACGAAGCGATTCGGCTGATCGTGTCTGAGATTCGATCATGTCATCAAACGCACGCTGCGCCTGTTCGTAAGCTTTGGCGGATTGTTTCCCCTGCTCAACGAGCGAGTCAGTTATCGTGCGAATCGCTTCGGCTTTATCTAGTGAATTGGCTCCACTTCCTGCGGCTGCATTGCCAGCTGAGTTAGCCGCATCATCGATCTTTTGTTTAGCATTGACGGCTGAGTCAGCGAGCTTGTCGAGTTCGGCTTGGTTCTCCTTGATCACTGCGAACAGTCGCAACACTGGAGTAACGCCAGCCGTAAATAGATCAATTGCGCGGAAGCGAGTTGCGTCCCTAGCCTTCTCGTCGAACGTGCTCGGTGCCTCGCCAATTGCGTTTGCCGTAGCCTTGGATGCTTTCTCTATGTCCTGGAGCAGAAAGCGAAGACCCTTTAGGTCTTGTGACACATCGAAGATAGACCACTCTCCGAGGTTTCCAGCGATGTTTCGCGTCGCGTCTGTGATAGCCTCCCAATTGCCCTTCATCGTCGCAGCGCCACGCTCCATCGTGCCGAAGAACTTCCCGCCCTCATCAGTTGCCTTGACAATCGCCTCTTCAAGCAGTGAGAAGGACAGCCTTCCTTGCTCGCCAAGTTTGCGAAGCTCACCAACTGAGCGACCAGTGAGATCATTCAAGAGCTTGTACGCTGGGAAGTTGTTCTCTTCGAGCACAATTAGGTCTTCAGCTCGAAGCGTTCCAACTCCTTGCGCCTGTGAGTACTGTCGAATCACTGAGTTGATATTTGCGCTTGTGGCTGATGAGATAGTCGCCAGCCGCTGCAATCGATCAACAACCACCTCAGAGGCGGTGCCCATCGCAATCATTCTCGCGGCTGATTCTCGCAATTCTGGAAATGAAAAAGGAGATTCGTCGGCTAGCGCCTTGATGCCAGCGAGAACATCACGAGCTCTTTCAGCAGATCCGGCGAGAAGCTCCAGGCTTACGCGGTCTGATTCCCGATCCGCCACTTCAGATATCGCCGTACGCGCGATCGCGGCAGCACCACGGAGCGCCGCGTAGGCCGCAGCTGCTTTACCTATACTGGCAGCCATTTGAACAACCGAGGCCGCCTGTGAATTCAAAGACGCTGCTACGCTGGATGCTCCAGCAGACATTGATCGCAATAGCGAGACTGACTTGGTCAATTGTGCTGTCGAAGATTGAACTGGTGGTTGCCAACTCGATAGCACAGAGCGAACGTGTTCAGCTTCTCGCCTGGTGCCCTCTAGTGCCTCAAGCATTGCGCGAGTGTCGCGTGATGCGCTAGGGATGTTCGTGTCGACGTTTATTACCCTAGTGCCTGCTGTAGCCCGCGCGACAGCTTCTTCGATCTTTGCCAGTGCAGCAAAAATACCGGCAGAACCACGCTCAGTTATGTTGACATAGGCTTCAAGGAGTTCGTAGGCGGAGGCCATGGTAGATGCGCCGGGTAACGTGGTGGGCGAGGTGCGGAAGTTTCGACGATTTCTTTCGCGCGTCGCTTTACGTGTCGCCGCACTTTCCGCAGTCGGCTATTGTCAGGTACAGGTGGACCAGGCGTCCAACCAATAGCAACTAGCAGCCAATACGGATGGAGTCGCTTGCAGTGATCAAGAGTCCAGCCGTACTTCTGCCAGCAGAGTTGATAGGCTTGCTCGCAACACGAAATCGAGACTATTCCGCCATCTGATCGGTCGTTCCCTGCTCGTGCGGCTGACTTGTCGTCTCCCCCGACTCGCTCGGGGGCGCGGAGTTTTTTATCGACCCGATGCCGCAGGCATTGATTGCTTTGAGCATCAATTCCTCAAATGGCTTGTATTTGTTCGTGATGTTCTTGGCTTGTGCCATCTCAATTGAACACGACACAGCCAAGAACTTTGCCAAGATGTTCGGGATGCCAAGGCCCATTACAACGTCAGCCCACCGTATCGTGATTGGTGCGAGTTGCTCAGCGATGATCTCGCGACGCACTGAGGCAGGGATTCCACGGAACTTGAGTAGTTCTACGGCCTCTTCGCGTCTCATTTCCATCATTGCGCGACGCAAGATGTCAATCGTCTCACCGCAAAGAATCTCAGGAGCAATGGTGTATTCGACACCTTCAAATGAAAACGACTCGCCCACAGGGGCGGTCGACTGCATAGGGGCAATTGGCATGGGAGGCCCTTCAGTTGTTAACGCTCAGTGACCCTGAGCACATAGTCGCTTCCCTGTCGCTGCAAGATCCCAATTAGAGGATCGTCGCACACGCTGGGAACCTCAAACACAAACAGTTGACCACTGTCCACGTAAGGGCCTAGGTCAGCATCGCTGGCGACAAAATTGAAGCCATCGACACCGCTGGACCCTGCAATCAATCCGGTGACATCCAAGTCGATGTCTACCCACGTCTCGCCTGAGTCAATTGAATAGCGATTATCTGTCATAGATCACTATGAAAATGTGTTGTAGCGCTTGCCCGTTCCAGTCGGTCCAGCCTTCGTGATAGACGACGATGGCTCGAATCGATACGTGTATTCTTCGCCGTCGTTGTTGTTATTGTCCCACGTTCTTCCGTTGTCGATGAACTTGCCGTCGAACGTCTCAGTGAACGTGGAGAATGGCGAGGCAGCGCCTTTTGTGATTCTCACCCTCACCGTGTCGTTGTCGTGCAAATACCACTCAATCGGATCATCATTCGCGTAGAACGCAGTGACGTTATAGACAGCAGTTCGGGTACTCGCCCCGCAGATCGTAACCTCTTGATCGCCGCTGTCAGAGTGTCGTTGCTTATTCGCGGTAGTCTCAGTGAAAGATTTCTCGACCTTCTTGACCATCGGCAGTCTGTACCAGGTTGGCGACCCGCCGACAGGCAATGTTGTGATCTCAATAAAGGCACCCGTTACGCACGAGCCGCTAGAGGCAGTTGCCATGGTAAACGCCCTTGAATGGTTGCTGTTAGCTGACCACTCCAGAGCCGAAGACCACTTTCAGCTTTGGTTGTCCGTTGTGTTTCAAACACGTAATCGTTGACTGAGCCAAGGTTGCAGAACTGGCCACGCAACAGTCGCTCAATATGTCCAGTAAAGACGCTAGTTAGTTTTCGCGTCAACGCTTTAGAGGGCGTGCCGATATTGATCGTGTAGCTCGACTTGTAGACCACGTTGCGATTGTCAGCTCGCCCTGACTCGACTGTCCCGTCATCCACGACAGAAGCGAAGATTTGCGGCAGATCATCAGGCTTGTCGACGTAGCCGAGACCGTCTTCAAAAAAAAGATTCGTCTTGTCGTCAGTCGCTGGAATTTGCGCGTTGAGCCATGGATCTTGCGCCCAAATGGCCTTCAAGACGTCGTTGAGTCCAACCAGTTCGTAATCGATAGGGTCACTCATTTGATGTAGTCAGCCCCTTCGCGTGCTTGTCTCAGCAATTCACCTCGATGCTCATCGAAGATATCTTTCGGCCCCTTGCGGCCATGCTTTGCGCCTGTGAGCCAAATCAGGTGCATGCCGCCAGCGATGTGATGTGTAGGTTTCTTGGGGCCGATCCCGCCTGTTTGACCTTTCACCCCGAACGCTGCCGCCTTCTTGTCACTGCGTAACTCCCAAGCGATGTTGTCGTGACCTTGGCCCGTCTCACGATCTGGATACTGCCCACGACTTGAATGAGGTGGCTTGAATGGCCCGCCTGGGAATGTGTCGTGCGTCTTTTCCTTGACCGCGTTACGATATCGCTCAGCTCCCTCGCGAGCGGCGAACGACAACCCAGCAGCGACCTTGGCTTCGATCTTCCGCTCTACGATCCTGCGGTTATTGCGCACGATTGGCATTAGGTGAATCCCGTTTGACTGACTACCGCGTAAGGCAGTCGATCGAGCTTCTCGATGTCGCGCACCGCATCGACGCGCCAGCGACTTGCGCCATCATGGATCGACCAGCCTGTCTGGAGCCTGTTGGCCACGTAGCGGTCGAGATAGCACACGTCCTGATTGAATTTCGTCTTGATGGTTTCTTGCGTCTGCTCGGTGACCGCTGAGCGAGCAAACACGCACTCAACATCGTGGAACTCGACTTGATCCTCGCGACGAGCATCTAGACCGCCCTTGTCGAATGGTCTCATGACCACGCAGACAACCCCGCGCGCTGAATTACCTACTGACACGGCCCGCAGGTAGACCGCTGTGAGCATCGACCAGGGAATGCCAGGGCGGTGATCTGTCATCGTGACGACCATGCGTCGACTGTACGAATCAACAATCACATCGCCAGGGATGACATCCAATGCGTGCATGCCACTGACACGGAACTGTCTCACCTGTCGCAAATAGGGAAACTCACCTGATTGCGACTTGTAGCTGCCGTTGGCGAACAATTTCGCGCTCAACTGCGATTTGTCGCAGATCCATGTGATCTGCTCGAACGCGGCGGTCATTGGCTCACCAGGTTGACCAGGATGCCCGGAGCATTGCGCCCATCGGCACCAGTCGAACCACCAGGCCCGACAGCTCCGCGCAAGCCAGGGAGGCCACCTGCGCCACGAATGGACGTGAGTGCTTGCCAGCGATAGGAGCCTTGCAAATACACAAGCACCCAGTCGCCAGTGGAATCGGGAGGCTCGGGAGCGATCAACGCCGGAACCCAGGCCACAACGCCATCGATCGAGCGTAGGGCGTGTGCGCCTATGCTGGGCGGATCGGGGACTACCACAGCCATTGTTTCCGCCTCCAGTTAGTAGGGACACCCAGGGCCGTCACTGACGATGTAGGCTGCGCTCGTGTCGAGTGAATCGATCTGCTGATCGCACCACGCGATTACTGATTGCAGGGCCGCGAATGCGCGATCGTATGACCACGACTGATCAGCGACCTGCACGACGGCAGACGTTTCGGCCACGATACAGGCCAAGCGTCGCATCGCATCGGATTTGATTTGCTGCAATCGCTGGATGTCCGAGCAACATGCCGAATCGGCCCCAGCAATGACGTTGATGACTCGCACGGTGTCGGGATTCATTTAGCAGCAACTCCCGGACAGTTTGAGCGTGATTTGATCGGTGGCCACTGTGTTGACTGGATTACTGATAACGCCATCGACCACCGTGTCGGCCATGCCTGCACCGCGTAGCGGGTCATTCGTGGTAACTCGCACCGAGATCAGATCTAGCAGGTGTGTTCCCGCAGCGATGCCAGCGACTGAGTACGAGTAGACATAGAGACCTGGTTGACCAGCCTTGACTGCACAGGTAGACGTGGCTGCTGCCGACAATGTCGGATCGGGTGCCGTTTGCCCATCGAGGTAGACGTCAACGCGAATCTCCGCAGCAGTCGTCAGCACGCCCGAGTTGCGAAACTCGAAGTACGATCGACGCACGCCGCCGACAGGTGTTTTCTGTGCCATGTTCTTGTCACCTTGTTGAGAGAGGGACCGGACGCGCCGGTGGTCTCAGCGCGTCCGGTCTTGGTCCTCCCATGCGCTCATCTATGCCGTGTTGATTTGCAGTTGTTCGATCTTGCCAGGTAGGAACATGTGCGAGGTGCCGGAGACTTTGACATCTGTTTGCGATGGTGCCGCGCCGTTGCTCGTGCGCTGCATGAACACCACGTCATACGTCTCGCCGATGTTTTGCAGTGCTGGCGGAAACGAGAATTGATAGATTCCAGTCTGCCCGACCTCAGTGACACCCACCGCGTAGTTCGCAACGTTCGATACGTTCCAGGCTTCCATCACGCCTGTGGCTGTGGACCAGATCGTATTGAGCGTGCTCGTCGACCAGATCGTCGCATACAGCCTGAGCTGTAGCCCGCTGGTGCCATGAAGTAGTGTGCAGACGATGTTCACTCAGCAGCCCCCAGTAGTTCGAGCCGCATGCGATTTGGATCGAAACGCGTCCCGAGCTTGCGCTCGATCTCTTGCACCGCGAGTGATTGTTCGTTGTTGTTGCACTTGATCTCGCACGCGTTTTTGAAGTGCTTGATCTGCAATCGCCATCGATATTTGCCGACGTCAAATCGTTGTCGGTGCTCTTCCATTCGTTGCTCAGCGATCGCCATCGCCTCGCCGATGCTCATTCGTTCATGTGCTCGCGCGCGGGCCGCCTGCAGTTCAGCGACCTGCGATTGCAACTGAGCCACGAGCGTGACTAGCGACGATGGATCGATCGGAGCTGATTCGCTGGCTGGTTTCGCTGGCGTGATGCCTGGACGCGGCTGTGGTGCGTTACTCATTGTGTGTCCCTTCAGAGAAAGGAGGGTGCATGGGAGAACCGGACGACAGAGGAGGATGTGGACGTTACGCCGTTGGCGTTGCTCGGCAGCGAATGACACGAATCGGATCGATCACCGCTGGCGTGGTCTTCTCTTGCCAGCGAATCTGCATGACCGTGTCATCGTCGAAATACGCTTGCGTGTTCGTGCCGCTGAGTTCGGTCGTTTCGCGTTCCCACTCAGTGCCGAACGCAAACGCACGCATGAAATCGCCATAGATCCAAAGCGTTCCCGCCTTGATCTTGGCATTCGAACCGCTTTCTGAACCGCCTGCCGCCGTCTGCATCCACGTTTCAAGACGCGGTCGAGCATGGCGTGACATAACGATGTCAGTCTCAGCAACTTGGAATCGACCAGAGCCAGCAGCGCGGTCAATCTCTTGGCGAGCTGAACCGCCAACTGCCGACGTATCACGCACGAGGTGGACAGCGCCCAAGGCATCCTTGGCGAGTTCCACTGCGTTGCGATTCGTCACGAGCAACTTGGAGTTACGCGAGTAGTCGACGATCTCACCGCTGTAAGGATCGACGGCGCCTTCAATCGCCGCTTCAAGCAACTGAAATGGAACTTGCGTTCCATCCAGGCCAGCGCCGGTAATGTCGTTAATCCAAGGTGCGGTTGCCTGATAGGTGTTGTACTGGATGCCATCCAGGATGTACGGGAACGGATTCGACGCAGCGGTCGCCGTGTCGTACAGCCCGAAGATGCAATCAGCCAACAACTTCTCAGCGTGCAAGGACAACGCTTCACGATGAGCATTGATCAGACCGCGAATGTAGTCATTCGCTAGCCCGTTCACGTCCATCATTTCGCGATTCATCTTGAACGCGAGACGAATCTTGCGAGCACGCGGCAGCGTGACTTTGTTCGCTGTCGGCACGCCCTTCGTCAACGTTGGCTCCCACTCGGCCACGCCGTCGTCAACAATATCAGCGATCGCGCGCTGCACTGTCAGCTCTTGCGTACCAGGGCCAAGCCGCAGGTTCGTGTTGACCAGCGACATCAACTCCATCGGAGCGAGTTCAGCCGCTTCGATCACGCCGAAGCGAATGACCGAAGAGATCAGGTTGGCGTAGTTACTAGATGCCATCGTTTCGCGAATGTCGCGCACAACGTCGCCTTGGCTGCGCGACTCGTTGAGTCGTCGTTGCCAGTGCTTCCACTGCTCGCCGTAAACATCCGAGAACAGCTGAGCGAAATCGACGTTACGCAGCACGGAAAATGAGCGATTGGCCCAGTGCGCATGCAGGGTTCTGTCGACTTGTTCAGCAATGTGACGATTGGCTTGCAGCGCACGTCCGACCTTTGTGAGGCCCTCAGTGATGCGCGACGTTTCCGTCGATGACGTTGCTTGCGATTGATGCCATACTTCGCAAGCAGTGATGGGCTTATTACCCAGTGCAATCATGATTTAGCTCCTATGCTTGCGATTACAGGTCGAATTCAACAAGGACACGTGTGACGTTCCCTGTCTTTGGATTGGTGGGATTTGTCTCGGCTACTCTGCCGATGATCAGGTTCGCGGTCGCCGTCTTCTTCAGTCGGAATGGGTGAACCCACGCCGGCGTCGCGTCATACGAGAAGGTGAGGCCATCACCAGCGATGAACGTGGACGCCTCAACGAGGAACTCCACGAGACCGCCGCGAAGTACGGTGATGCGTCGACCGTCACCGATTGCCGGTGCTGAGAGATTCACGCCCTTGAATGCAGCGAGTGCCGCCGCTTCTGCACCTGCTTGATTCGTGAACCCAGCAGCGGTGAAGAAGTTCATCGGGACGATGTAGCGATTGGCTGTCGCGTGCGAAGGATTCACACCGACGAGCACATGATTGAGCGCCACTTGGTTGTGATTCGCGACGAACAGGTTGTAGCTGTTGCCTGTGCCAGTCGTGTGGCCAGTGACCTGGAAACCGACAGCCGAGTCAGGCTCGAATTGCCACGTTCGGCGCACGGATCGCACACGGCTGATCCCAATAATCGTCGAAGTGTCATGGCTATGGGGCATTGTTCTTCTCCTGGTTTACTAATTACTTGAGGGTGTCGACCCATGACCACGCTTTGTCATTGCCTTCGGTGACACCACCGACGCTCGGTGCTTGAACGTGCTTGGGTGTCGGTTGCTCTGCGTTGCCTTTGGCGAGAGACGCTTCGCGCTCAAAGATCGCCTTCGTCGCTGCTTCGCTGAGTGCTGACAGCGTCTCGGCATAGGCTTCAGTGATCTCTCCTGCGCCGATGTCCTTGGCTTGGGCGACGATCGCTGCGATTCGCGTACGCTTGGCTTCGGCTGCCTTCATCGCGTCGAGTTGCTCTTGCAACTTCGCGTTGTCAGCCCGCAGCGTCTCAATCTCTTTGTCGAGCTTGGCTCGCTCTTCGATGGCTGCCTTGCGTGCTTCTGCCTCTTGCAGCTCGTTGCGCACGGCTTCCTTCACATCTGTCTGTGACATGTCTTTGTCCTCATTTCCGGGGCGGTACGATTCGTAAAGTGTGCTCGTCGTGCCGCCCTCTGCGACGATCGAGCAGTCGACCATGCGCGTGATGTCTTTGACGCGGTACTTACCGTCGATGCGTCGCGTGTCTTCGCCGATCCAGCCATCGCTGGGCATCTCGACTGACAGGTTGATGTTTTCCGGGAAGTGCTTAGCGTCGATGACGATCTTGCTCGCGAGTTTGTCGCCGCGATTGATCCAGGCGTCGGCTTCAACAGCCTTGCCGCCTTCGATCACGCGACCATCGCGAAGCTGACCGACTCGCTCGACATACTTCCGACCTTGCTCGCTCGTGTGCTCGATAGCGAGTGGCAATCGATTCGACAGTGCGGCAGCAGATTGAATGGCTTTCGATTCGTAGATCCCGCCATTGCGACTCGACTGATTCAACACGCGCACGCCCTTAATCACGACGTACTCGGGGTTGGTGTCGTCGACGACGTACGCTTTCGAATGGCTCGTGGATTCGGTAATTGCCTGTTGTTTGCTCATTCCATCACGCATACCACTGACAACTTTCTGGCGTCAACGGTTTGCAAAATGGGCTATCTACCGACGCTAGGGGGCACGTAGTGACTAGGTATTGTCAGTGACAACTACATGGCACCGAGATAAAACGCCTAGACGTGTGCGCAAAAAGAAGCGGCGCGCCGGGTGGATGTCGACGCGCCGCGAGGCTGGCAGGGTTGGAACCAGCCTGTGAATTATTTTTTTGTCTTCGCTCTTTGTAACGCACGGCGCAAGAAAACGTCGAGGCGTTTGCGATAGGCTGCCTCTTCAGCTTGGTTCATATCGAACTTGCCGAAGCCTTCGGCCCACGCCTGCGTGAATCGATCGTGCTGGATTTTGGAGATGATGTTTACCTTCTCCATGCGCCTCGCGAGTTCCTCTGGTGATTCATTGAGAATCGAGCGAACTGACAAATGCTTGCCGTCAGGTTTCACGAACTGCGACCAGCGAGGCTGCCCGATTCCCTTGGAGGCTGCCGCGAACCAACGACGCTCGCCCATGAGTTTCTTTTGCACGTGCGCGGGCTGCTTATCAAACCATTCCTGCCAGGTGCCCACGTCGCGAATCGAGATGATTTTACCGCCTGAGATTCGTAGGCCGAATTCCGCGTGATACTCCGGGCCGTCCGGGTCTTGGATGATTGGGATGGTGAAGCAGAGGCAATTCTTTCGATAGGGCGGGATCAGTCGCTGCGACCATGGAAGATTCGCACCGGCCCTGTCGTCTTTGTAGAATTTCCAGCCATCACGCGCGGCATGATCTGGGGCAGTCGTGGCGGCGAACTTAGAGTGCAGCGTGTAGCCTTGCACCGTGTCAGTGCCAATCGTGTTGATCGCGCGCTGCTGCATGTCGCCATTGGTGCGCATGCCTTCGTGCTGTAGCTCCATCAGCAGATTCTCGCGCGTCGATTCGACAGCACGGCGGAAATCAGGGATTAGCTTCTGCGGTGACTCTGCTCGCGCGACTGCGTTGCGAGCCTCGCGTCCTGACTCTTTGAGCTTTGTCAGTAGGTACTGGATCTTGCGTCGCCAATGATCGCTCACATCAGGCCGCACGCTTTCGGCTGACTGCTTGATGGTCGAGGTCGCGGCATCTTGGCCTCCGAAGATCAGCTCGCGCAAGTTGACCTTGGATCGCATCAGCGTGTCACCAGCGAGCACAAGTAGCGGCGAGATCCGCAGCAGGATCTCCGACAGCGACAACGTCGAATCGTTGATCGTCTCAGGGACCGGCCCCGGCTTGGGCTTGATGGTCCCTGTGTCGTCGATTGGTAGACCGGTCGAGAATCTCAGCATCGCTGGTGTCATGACCAACAGCAGATCGTCCTGCGAGTCCTGGAGCGACTTGGAAGCCTGCTCGTAGACCTTGGTCTCGAAATACCAGTGCAATGCGTTTTCTAGGTCGCTGAGGATCTCATCGATACGCTGGCCGATCCTCCAGTAGTCGTCGGGCGTGGCGGTCGCCAGAATCGACGATACGCGGTCCTGGGCGGACTGCATTATTCTCATCAGCTCTAGGCGATAGACACCGTCAACGCGAGTGGCAATCATCCTGTGCCGCAGTTCGGCGAGGCGGTCGAGTTGCTTCCGCGTGCGCGCGTCCGCAATCTGCCGTCGAAGTTCGCCCAGTGAGTCGATTGCGGTTGCCATGGACTACGCCGCGTTGTTTTGTTGGTCCGCGTTTGGATCTGGTTGGCCATTAGGCATCGTGGCCCCAGCATTTCGCACGAGTTCCACATGCTCGATTGGATCAAGCCCAACCTTGGTCAACGCTTCCTTTGGATCAACCCCCGCATTGATCATCGCGACCGCAGCATTGACGACCTTCTCCAGGTCTTCCGGCTTCAAGCCAACGATGCGGCCCATCGATTCGCGACCTTTGGCCAGTCGTTCTTCCCACTGCTCCCGCTCGGCTAGCATCGTCTCGTGGTTCACGCCAAGCAACTGGCAAGCATACTGAGGCGAATAGACAAACTCGCGCATGGCCGACAGGATGCGTTGCGTCTCGGCTGACTTGTCCTGTGATTCGGCAAGTGGTGGCTTGGCTTCGATGTGAAAGGTCCTTCGCACAAGATCGTATGCCACAGGATCGCCGAATTTGCTGAATGCCGCGCAGATCGCGTGATACAGCAGTCGCGTCTCGTATCGTGCGCCTGATGACGCCTCGCGCGCGACTCGCCGCGTGGTTGGTCCTTCCGCACTCAGCAGTGAGTTACGCGAGCCAGTGTCAGCGTCACCAGTGATAATGAATTCTGGGAGACCTGTCAGCACACCAACACGCCTGGCGAGTGCATTGAACGCCTGCACGATCGATTGAGCATTGAGCGCGTCGCCGTGCAGTTCGACCGTGTAATACTTCGCGTGCGTGACGCCGCCAGGGTTGCCGAGTTTGCCTCGTTCTGCTTGTGCCTTTCGCGCGTCGTTAATCCCTCCAGCGACCTCGTGAATCTTCTTGCTGGCCGCTGCCTCTGCGTAGTTGTAGACCACGATGTGGTCGAATACGCTCGCGATTACCTTGCCGAAACCGTTGAACAATTCATCCAGTGTGCGAGTCTCACAATAGGCTGGAAACAGGAGCGGCACGCCGCGAGGATCGTTAGCATCGACGCCTCGCTTGCCGAGTTCGATCACTGATTTGTTGCTCCAAGCTTGCTCTGGTTTCGGCTTGCCGTTCTCGTCTATGATGATGAACAACTCTGGTACGCGCACGTCATTGTCGCGGTACTTGATGCCGAACGGTGCGCCGCTGTCCGCTTGCAGCTGATGTGGCTCGATGCGAATGATATCGACGATGCCCTCTAGTGGGACAAGGCGGTCGAGATTGTCGCCGGTCCTAAAGCGTCGATTGTAGGTTTCTTCCTGCATCGACGGCCAATCGTGATAGGTGAGCATTGCGTCGATGGCAGTCTGCGCGCGTTTTAGGTCTGATTCGCTGGGGTTGGCTCCTGACTGAGCTTTGACCTTGTACGTATGGCCAGTGCCTACGATGTAGCTGAGCAGGTTCTCATGGATCGAGCGACCCAGAACCGACTCGTGAAAGAGTCTCGCGCCAAGATACTGCGCATTGTTCAGCGACTGAATGTCACTATATGGCAGGTGTTTTCTCTCCTGCAGATTTCCGTATTGGCCGAAGCCCAATCGATTCCACTCGTCGTAGTGCTCTCGTATGGCTCCCTGAATTGCGTCGGGCAGCGCGAGGCCATCAATCATGGTGCAAAATCCTTGTCACTCTGCACCGCTGGTGGCTTTGCTCGCCCGCCGTGCAATTGCCAACCACCGATGTAGATTCCGTAGGTGGCGATGCCGGCCACCACAATCAAAGCGATCACCATCCAGCGAAAGACCGACGCGTCGTTTGTAATTGCGCCGCTGCGAATCGATGACCCGCCGATGCTTACGTTCTGTCCTTTACCCACAAGTGCCCTCACATCTCCTCGCAGGTTGGCGAGATCTCGTTCTAGGTGCGCCACCGTGTCCCGCAATGCCATTGATTCTGCCAAGATCCTGTCATCAGCAACAATGCATATCTGCTTCAACATGACTACCACAGCTCCGTTGTAGCGCAGGGGGTGGCAAATCGATCGACAGACGACTGCCGTTCCTGCTTTGGTCACGAACCGCTTCACGCTGTCCAGGTAATCCACTTCTCCGTCTAGGACTCGCTTTAGTGACTCTCGGTATGTGCCGGCGTCGCTGCTGTGATAGAGATCCTGTAAAGCCTTTCCCTCTAACTCTGACCCCTCGTATCCAAGGATGCGGCCAAACTGCGCATTGCAACGCACGATCGACCACGTTTCGTGATCAACGAACGCGAGACCGACAATGCCGGATGTTCTCCAGGCGAACCTGAACCAGCTCTGTTTTACTACGCGTGTCAAACACACTGCCCCCCGCTTGTGCCCACTGTAAATCTAGTCGCACCCGTCGTCATCGGTCGACCTGCGGTTGTAGCGTTCTTCCATGCGGTCAATCCTGAGTCTCGTCCTACGGTCGCAGTTGTCGTAGCACCGATCGACGGCAACGCAAAGTTCCTGGAGGAACCTGGCAGCGTCGATCGCCTCCAATGCGATCACAGCCGTTGTCGTGTCAGATGTGAGGAAATTCAGCAGGACCGCTGGCATTCCATCGCGTTTGCCGCCAACGACCTGCACCGCGTTAATGCCGACATGCCGCACCGTGTAGACCGACTCACCTTGACTCATCGCTACCCCTCCAGTTTGCGAGTGTCTCTATCGCCAACCCTAGCCCAATGATCGCCGACACGTCTTTTGTGTGCGGGAAAGCTTTCATCCTGTTGACCAGCGCGCGACAGCCAGCCGATCCGCGTAGAAACCGCAGCACGCGATCGGTCACGATGGGAGTCAGCGCCTCTGGCTTTGCGAATTCACAAGCCTTGAGATCGGCTGCGAACAACGTCGGATGGATCGTGTGCGTGGAGTACTGACGCTCGATCGCGTCTGTCACGATCTCGACTGACTCAGGAGTGGTCACGATTGCCCCGGCCGAGAAGCCGAATGACGTCTCAAGCGATCGCAGCGAGTCCAGCAGGATCGGCAGGCCAGCCTCGCTGAGCACCGCATCGACATACACGCGGCCATCACCGAAGACCCCGGCGTAGACGATCGCAGAGTTACCGCCTAGGCCCGTGCCATCGATGTCCGTGGGAATGGCACAAGCCACGGCGTGTTTCATGCGCGGGAACGCATCGCACCACACCAGCGGAGAGAATAGCTCAGCAGGCCAGATGCCGAATCCCTTCCCTTGGCTCTCCATGGCTGCGTAAGCCGCTGCGTCTACCTGGTCCGATGTTTCGTCAGGGTGGCCAGTCCACGCGAACCACTCAGACTCCAGGGCTTCTAGCCACGACGCCTGAAACGGTAGAGCCACTTCGCCGCGCTCCAGTTTCTGTAGGAGCACCGACGCGCGCGAAACCTTATCCTTGCCACCAGTTGGGACCGTGTCGATCGGGATCTCATCGCGTAGGATCTCCTGAGCTGCGGCTCCTAGTTTCTCGTTCTCGATTCTGACTCGCGATGGCTGCCACTCTTCGCAGACGCCTCGCAGCGTATCGAGCAGGCCAGTGAATGACACACGCACGCGCGAGCAGTGACGAAGCACGATGAATTGCCCGACGCTCGCTGGGGAGCGATCCCAGACCTGCACGACTGACCACGAGTGATCGTGGCCGCGTGACGTCTTGGCCTTGTCTGCTGACGTGCCTGCTGGGTCACAGGTCGCGAATCGATATGACTCCGACTCGTGCCAGCGGGCCAGTTCGCTGCCGTCGTCGTGATAGATGGTGATTGTGCCATCGGGTGAGACCTTGAATCGCTTCAACCAACCAGCCTCGATGAGGCCATCTTCCCTGACAGACCAGTCACCTTTGATCAGCCGCGCGCGAGTTATTGGCGGTAGATGTGCGAGCGACGGTAGATAGTCGTCGGGGTTGATCGCGGGATTGTCCTGGAGTAGCGACGGTACGAAGGCGATCGTCTTCTGGGCATTGGCCCAATAAACCCTCGGTGTTGTGTCTGTGTTGCCGTTAAGAGCTGCGACCGCGTCTTCACTAACGAAGCGTTTGCGGACCCAAGCGTGTCCGATATTGCCTGGATTCGACGCTGATCTGACGATAAGCGGGACCTCAAGCTCATCAGGCTTGCGAAGGCGACTGAAGAGGAACAGATAAGGATTAGACTCATCATCAGCGAGCTTGAATTCGCTAAGCTCGTCATACAGAATTGTTTGGAACTCGCTGGACGCATAGCGAAACCTATCATCTGGATGGTCGATGTAGCCGAACTGAATGACCGCACCGCTGGGGAAACGAAACGCCTTCTTTTGGTCGTTCCACTTGGCATCTGTGTTGTAAAGCCACGATCTGCAACGATCCATGATGGAGCCAGGCAACGCCAAGCGTGCGTAGTCGCTGCGCAATATCAGGCACGAGTAGCCTGGGACGTGAACGTGTTGCAGCGCGACCATCAACAGAGTGTCAGTCTTGCTGCCACCTACTGCGCCGCCGAAGAACGCCTCGGGGCATGTGAGGTCGAGAAACAGTCGCTGCTTGGGCCACGGCTTATGCGGACAGTATTTCCTCAGTGACTCTTCGCGCGGATCTCTTGCTAGACGGTAGATGCGATCGATTGCATCGTCATCGAGTGACAACAAGTCGTCACTGGTGAGACTCAGATCGAGCATTAGTTATTCCCGCTCGCCTTTGCTTTTGCCAGTGCGATCTCGCGCATGATAGCTGCCACCTTTTCCTCACGCGTCAGCTCTGGCGGGGCGTTGTGGTGCGTGATGTCGACCTGTGATTTCCCAAGGCCAAATAATCTCGCGATCTCTTTCGCCGCTGAAACCTTAGGCGAGGCTTCTGTATCAGCATCGTTGAGAATCTTCAGCAGATGTGAGACGCACAGCCCGAGCATCTCATCAGGCGAGCGACCAGCGAGAGAAAGCATACGCTTATAAGCAGTCGTGACAACTCTACCCGCAGTCGTGCGAGGCAGGTTGAGACCATCGCGCAGCGCCTTCTGCACTCGTCGCCGCGTCCAACCTCTCATCAACATAGCCAATGCGGCATCGACGCGCGCATTGTATTCTTTGCGGCCTACGTGGTGCTGTGTTTGTTTCTTTTCTTCTGGCATAAAAAAACGCCCCGCACCCTCGGAGACAATGAGAATGCAGGGCGCCCACGAAAGGATATCAACGGCAGGTGCGGACACCATTCACGATGCGGCATTGCTTGGCGCGAGTCTTTGTGACTTGCTTGGCATTGGCTTTATTTCCACCAAGCAAACGCTGCAGCAGCCCCGCATCAGCCTCGACAGTGAACGTAGCCAGCAACAGCGCGGCCATAATTAACTTCTTCATCGGATCACCTCGATTCTACGAGCGGGCGTTCTTAATCACCCGACTCGCTGACTCTTGTATTGTACCGAAGCGCGACCGCCAAAAGTCAAGATCAAGTTGCGATGCCGAATCGTTCGACGGGCAACTTACGCAATGGGAAGTCGCCAGTTGATGAGTGCACGATCACTTCGGTGTATTGTTTGTCCATGTTGCGTTTAATGTCGCTCTCGGGCACCCAGAAAGCCCCTTCGACTCCGTACTGTGATAGGTACGGACAAGCCGGGTGAGCTTTGCGGCCCCATTGATTTTTTATCAGGTACAACTTGCCGAACGGCGCGTGAATGTAGCCATCGATCGTCATCTGATGCGCCCACGATCCGTCCCAAGTGGCAACGAGAAAGCCATCGCGCACGCGCATCGTCTTACTGCCGTAGTTGCTGGCCATCGTGACGCCGTAACCCTGCGCTAGTGCGTTATCTAGCTCATCGAGCGATCCAACCTGTAGTTGCTTGCCCATCCTGAACTTGTTGGCTTCCGGTCGCAACGTTGCTTCAGACGTTGGAAACTGTGGCGGCCACGAGTAGGTGTACTCATCGTCCTTCGTCCAGATCAACCAATCGCCATCGCGTTTCGGCTGTGGCACTCCCGAAAGATCGATTGGCAGATAACCCCACTTCTCGACGGCTTCGGCTTGCGCTCCGCCGAATGATCCTTCACCGCGGCCACGCATGCCGCCGTATTGCCTGCCGATTCCCCACGTAGCCCATGGAAACGGCAACTCGACAGACTCTTGCGAGCCTCGATACACGACATCGCCTGCCATAGAATCGCCGTAAGAAACACCGCCGCCCGCGCCAACACAGCTCCCGATCTGCTGATAGATCCGCAGCGGCCTAAGGCCAAGCATCAGCCACAACTTGAAATTGAGTGCTTCTTTCGGAAGTTCAGTTATCCCTGAGTTGAGATCGCCAAACATCGGCGTTGACTCGCGCCACGAGTCGCTCATTGCCTGTTGCTCTTGCGTCCGGTCAGGGTAGGGAATCCATCCGCCGAGTTGGTCGTAAGTGCTTCCGTCTGTGCTCATTATTGCCACTCCGCTATCAGGGCTTTGCTGGGGCACGCATCACACACTGACGCGATCTCGTCACAGTCCGCGTTCTCTATGTTTATCCATGGGCGCTCGCCAACCTTAAACACTTCTGGCAACGAATTAATGCAGTTCTCACAGTGGATGCAGCGATCGGCCCACCACTCAACTGTCAGCTGACCCTTTTGATAGACTCGCGTCGGTGAATCGCTCATTGCTTCACGCCTCCCGCCGCTTTGAGTCCAGCCGCGACCGCGTAGTAGAACGCGTGTAGCTGGTCGATGTTTGCTTGGTTCTTCAGTGACTCGTCTTCGAGCCACTTGCCGAACGCTTTCCACGAAGGATCAAACGACGCAGCTTTGTTTGTCTGCGCGACAGCGAGCAACGCTTGGCCAACTGTGAAATAACGCGGCTCCGGTGCGTTACGATCACCCTGTTGAAACTTTTTCGCGTTGGCAATGCCGATGGTCACCTTCCAAAAGTTGTCGGACATCACCAGACAATCCTGCGGACGATTGACCTTAATTGCTTCGTCGTAGATTCGCCCTGCTAGTCCTTCGGGTCTCGGCACTGGGTCGGGCGGCTTTGGTCCAGGCCCCGGCCCTGGTCCATCTGCGTTGACTCGTACAGTGATTAGCCCGCGTTTGTGCGCAGCGAAATCGACCCAATCGCACAACACTTCAACCGACTCGCGACTGATCCAAAATGCGATCTGCGATTGGTCATCACTCGGTGCGTACCGCTTGGCCTGCGGAGTTGTGATGTGCCAGATGAGATCGGAACCAGCAGGTGCGCCAATATCCGATGCTACAAGGTAGTGCCACTTGCCAGACTGCGTGGCATCTAGTTCGACTGTCACGTCACGCGTAACTACCTCAGCACCGCATAGCACTGACGTGAGCGCACACGCGAGCGCAAAGGCTCTAATGAGTTTCAGCATGGGAGCCACCTTAGATGATGAGCGGGAGTAGCTTGATCAGGATTGGCAGAATCTGCTTGAGCAGATGGCCGTCCGGCTTCCATTCAACCCGCTGCCCAGTCACGGCGACCGACAGTCGATCAGTGACGTCAGCCAATTGATCCTCGCCGCCGAACGCTTCAACCGCATGCTCCATCGGCGCTGCGAAACCTTCGCCGATGCTCTCTGCCTCACCAACTACTGGCCGCGTCGACACGTAGTCGCTGATCAGTTTGTACAAGGCAGCGGCAGCCGCGAAATACTCTGTCAGTTTGATACGCTCGCCTCGCTCGTACTTTTCGACAAGAGGTAGCAGGATTGTGACGAGACCTTGAATCAATTCAGTCATGTGACCACTCCATTGATTGGCTAGGGTTTGTAACGCAACACCTTGTATTCAGCATTCGTCGCCTGCGTTGGCGGCGTAACGGATGGCACTGTGTAGCTGTAAACATGCACGAGCGGGAAGTAAGCCACGCCTGTGTAATCTCCTGACCGATCGACAACGAAGATCCGTCGATTCACCGTGTCGATTGTGCCGCCACCTGCGGCTCGCGTGTCTGCGTATCCAATCGGATGCGACAACGTCTTTTCCGCGTAAGGAATCGCAGCGTCTTGGGCTTGCACGCCGGTGTAGACGCGTTTCCAGTTCAGCGCGTCGAACAAGCGAAACGTACGCTCGTATGATCCAATCCCGCTCAAAGTTGAGTAAGTCGATGGACCAGGCAAGACGGAATAGTATCCGTTGCCGCTGACACCCATCACCGAGTCGCTATACGTTTGCCCGTTGAGCGGATGCCCTGCCGTTGGTGCGGCGACAATCGTTCCATTTCCATAGATCACCCACGCGGTGCGAGTGCCTCCGACATGCCAATCAAGAACTGTACGCGTACCAGGAATCGGAATAAACGCCCGATCAAAGTTGCTCGCACGATACCACGCATTAGGTGATGGTGGACCGTGCCACGTATTGATCACTGGGCCGTAAAACGGGTCGCCAGGGTTCGGGTAAGCTTGCGCCGTTATGTTGCTGCCTTGTGACGGGAAGCCGTGCTGATAGAGCACAGTCTGCGTGGGAGTCGTTGAGTTCAATTCAGTCGGGTCAAATCCCATCGCACTCGGCATTGATCCAGTGCGATAGACAACCGCGTAGCCGTTGCTCCCAGTTGCGCACGGCTTGTTTCCAAGTTCTGCCCGCCATTCTGTTGGAATGATCGACATCGCTTGACCGGTGTTTCCCGCGTGGTGCCCAACAGCTCCAGAACCATTGATCACTAGGTTCGTAGGGTAATGCACAAGCGCAAGCGCATCAAAATCACCAGTCGACAACGTCAGGCCGTGCATTCTGACATGTGATCGCTTCTGATTCGCACCGCCGTCATAGTAGGCCATGATTGAGCAATAAAGGTCGCCGTTGTAGATCATCAGTCCAGCGACTTCACAAGTGCCATCCATGTTGAACGACTCAAACGTCGGAGATGCCAAGTTGTTGTCCCAAGCAGGAATATCGAGCGCGCGGCCCATCTGCGGATCGAATCGCCGAAACGGCTGAATCACTGTTGCCTGTGGCAGGTCGAGTCGATTTGTCGAAGTGCTTGGCGAAGCTGGAATGGAGATCTCAGCGATGGCAGAACCTTCAGCAGGTTGTGCAGTAATGAACAGTCCACCGCTTGTTGGATTGTATGCTAGGCCGAGTCCGCCAGATTGATGCGATCCGCCACCAGAACCAGGAGACATCATCGACGTGTCGCCATGTCGATTGTACGGCACACGAAACGCTCCGACGTATGTGATGTCGCTCGGCTGCAGTAGTGGTAGATCGGCGATTGCCATTGTTCGCTAGTTGCCTTCCGTGTTCGCGTCCTGCGCATCATTGCCTTGCGACGGCTGCGGAGAAAACATCTCCTGCTGTATCTTCATGAGCGCAGCTCTTAGCGTGTCGCTGTCCTCATAGTTGATCTTTGCTCGCTTGGCTATTTCAACGACTGTCAAGATTGCGCTTTGTAGATCCATGACCACCTCGAATTGAACATTACCACGTTGCAATCGCTACACGCTTCCAAGTATTGGTTGCCGTGCAGACATAGACGAAACCAGAATCCCAACACACCATACCAGTTGTCCCAGTATCTGACGCACTCGATGGCGTCTTGGCTGTGGCGATGATTAGGTTATTGCCAGCGAACGTCACCTGCCCAGACGATGAGATCGTTTGACGCGTGGTTGCGTCGGTGACGAATACCATGTCGCGCGCCGTTCCACCACTTGATCCCTTCTCGGTACCAACTCGCAACACGTTGCTAGTCGTTTGCCAGTCAAATACTGCGCGCTCATACGTAGTCGAGTTTGTGTACGTGTTCCACACCTGCAGCGCTGTTGCATTGGTTCCGTTGCGGGTGCTCCACTGATTGGCGCCTTCTCTTCTCCACACAGTGTCAGCAGATGTGGTCGTAGTCCCCGAACCAAGGAACATGCCGGACGTCATGACGATTGAGTTCGTCGTGATGCGCACCATGTTAGTACTTAGCAATGTGAACCCGATGCTGGCCGCGTCCACTGAATCGATCGTTGCGCCGTTAACGAATGAGTATGTATTGGCAGCCGCCTTGCCCGTCTTGTCGACGCTGAATACCGATGTCCCAGTGACGGAAGCGTTGATTACTTTTGACGCAGCGTTGCTCGCAGAGTCAGTGACGCTGATGCTCAGCGCATTAGGCGTTCCAGTAGTGTTCCACGTTCCGGTGATCGATACCGCTGCACTACTCGCAGAACCTGTGAGCGAATAGCCAGAGATCGCGATGCCTGATTGATTCGCTGCAGTTTGAGTGATGACCAATCGCTCGTGAGTTACGACGTCGCCTGTTCCGAGACCTAGCGTAGTCGCGATCGCTCCGACTGACGAATCATCTAGGATTGATCTAGCCGCAGCCGTGCAGGTGATTTCTTCGCCTGCGCCACCGCCTGAACTGACGCGGCCATAGAGTCGATCAGTCGCGCTGAACGTATAGGAGCCACCACCGCCTGATGGTGCTGCCCACGTCCCATCGGCGCGCAGGAAGTTTGTAGTTCCACCAGCGCTGGTTGGAACCAATCCAGCTGTCGAACCAGCAAACACGCTTTGCGCTGTCAGGAATCTTGCCGCTAGTGGTAGAGCCATTGAATGTCACCTTAGACCGGTTTGTACACACCTGACACGCGATCGCCCAGGGCGATGATCGACGCATATGCTCGCCCTGACCACGACAGGACGCCAGTTGACGGCGTAAAGATCGCATCGGCTGTGCCTGGTGCTGACCCATCCGTCGAGATCCACACATTGAGCCACGCATTCTCGATCTGCACCATCACGCGCTGAGCCACATTGGCGCCCACAAGCTGAATCGATGCACTGTCGATGTTGCCTTGTACGATGGACACGCCAGGTATGAGAATGACTCCCATTCCGATGTTCGTCGTTACCCAGCCAGACGCTGTGTTGAGCTGCGTTACGTCGGTGTCAGTTATGACAACTTCCTGTCCTAGCTGCGGATCAGTGAGCGCTGAAAACTGAGACGATGTAACTTTGATTCGCATGCAATCAGGTTCCCATGCCGAACCTGTGTAGGTAAATGTCAGGCGATTACTCGTCACTCGCCTGCGAGATCCAGTTGCAGGGGACACGATCGCATTGAGCGTCGTCATGTCGGCCACGATCGCATAGTTACCACCGCCACCACTGGATGCCACAAACAAACCATCGCCATTGAGCGTGAGTTGATTGCCTCCCGTGGCACTGATGCGGACTGAGATCGCCTGCGACGACACGAGGATCGAGGCATTACCGGCACTCGCTGCCGTGTGCGATTGACTGGATAGTGTGTCAAGGTTGATCGACGCTGTGGCTGTGATCAGGTTTAGTTTCGTCTTATCCGCAGCGGTCATCACGCCTGCGTTCGACGTGGTTGCTGCAGCGACAAGAACACCCGAACCAGTCGACGAATTGATCGTGATCGTCGTAGATGCGATGGCTGCGGTGATGTTTGTTGGTGGCACGAAGATTCCACCACCTTGGATGCTCACCTGATTCGTAACGCCAGAAACTGCGCCAAGGTTGACTGAGATCTGCTGGGAATTCGTGACGCCAATCGATGTGTTTAGTGCTGTCGCTGGCTGATGAATCTGCGTCGACAACGTGTCAAGATTGACTGGAGTCGTGATCGTGATATTGGCAAGCTTCGCCGCCTGCGAATTGCCCATGATGCCCGCTTGTGACGGCGTGGCCTCGCTGATCGATACGGGTAGTCCGGTCGATGAGATGATGTTGACAGTCGAGAGCGAGTACGTCACCGACAGGTCTGTATTTGGGACGTAAAGCCCTTGCGACGTGAGCTGCAGGCGGTTAATGACTCCGCTGATAACTGCAACGTTCGCGCGGATCGTTTGCGTGGATGGATTCACCACTATCGAAGCGTCAGCAGCTGTTGCCGCTGCGTGATTCGACGTTGCCAGTGTATCAAGATTGATTGCTGCCGTGCAGGTGATAAACGCCAGCTTGCTGAACTGCGCTGGGATCATCAGGCCCGCAGCGCCGCTAGTTGCTGGCAGCAGAACCGCTGGAGAGCCAGTTGAGCTTGTGATGTTCACCTGGCCACTCAGGTGACTTGCTGCCAGGTTGGTCGTGCCGTTCATGCTTGTGGCGATATGGGCCTGCAGCGCAGCGACAGTGAACTTGTAGCTGTTTGAGCCTGTTGGATAGTCACCGCCCAACCACACATCAGCAAGGTTGGCTGTCGCGAAGTTCAGCGTATTAGGTAGCTCATAGGCTGCGGGCATTGTTCAGCGTCCTAGTTCGTGTCGGATTTTTCCGCGATCGCCTCTTGCTGCGGAGTAGCAACTGCGCGCGTTGATTGGAGCCACTTGTTGAACGCCTCCACGCTTGCAATGTGTTGCATATGCTCTTGGTGCGTCAACAGTGCGCGCTTGGCGAATTCGTTGATAACATTGATTGCGTTGACCACTTCGTCTGGCATGGGAAAACCTTTCTCTATTACGATTGTTTACAGAGTCCGATCGTTTGTAGGAATGCGATCACATCGTCGACGGTCCTTGATGCACCAGTGGCAAGCACCTGTTGCACAACTGGCGTGGCGTTCCAAAAGCCGATCTTTTCGCCTGTCGCAGTGCCGATCTTCGAACCTGTGGTGGTCCCTGCTGTGACGTTGTGGCCTTCAGACCACGTCTCACCACCTGACGCGCCGTAAGTCACTCGCGTTGTTGCATCAGTGACGATCGCCATGGTTCGTGCTGTTCCGCCGCCGCTTCCCTTTTCAGTTCCGACGCGGAAAACGTTAGAAGTCGTCTGCCAGTCGAGAACTGCTCGTTCGTAGCTCGTTGCGCTGGAGTAAGTATTCCAAACTAGAATTGCTGTGGCATTTGCACCATTTCGAGTGCTCCATTGGCCTGAACTCTCACGGCGCCACACAGTGTCTGGTGATGTTGTGGTGGTACCCGAGCCTAAAAACATGCCCGATGTGATGTTGATCGAATTCGTTGTGACTCGGCACATCTGCGTGCCTGCCAAGTTGAATCCGATGTTCGCTGAGTCGCTAGATTCTAGTTTCGCACCGTTGATGAATTGGTATGTATTCGCGTAGCTGACGCCAGATTTATCTACGTAGAACACATCAGTGCCACCGACAGATGCGTTGAGCACCTTCGAAGCGGCTGCACTCGCCGTGCTTGTAATCGCAATGTTCGCCGCGACGAATGTTACGCCAGAGCTATTCCACGTCTGTGTAACGCTGATCGCCGGAGTCGATGAGGTGATTGTGCCTGTCGCAGTCGTTAGTGAGGTGATTGTTGGCGTCGCTGTGCTCGCGAGATTCCACGTTGCGCCAGTGCCAGTGACGACAATCTGTCCGTATGTGCCATCGCTCACACCACCAGACACGGTGGCCCATGTTTGATCGCCGCGCAGATACGTCGATGAACTTGCTGTACCGCTGCCTAGTCGCGCTGTCGCGATCGTACCGCTAGTGACGTCAGACGCTGCGTGTGAGTGCGATGCCGTAGCGTATGTAGAGCTGTCTTGCGTTGCCGATGTGCCAAGGCCCAGGGTTGTACGCGCCGCTGAGGCATCCGCATCGTCAATGAGCGATCTGCCAAACGATGTGCAAGTGATCTCTTCAACGTCGCCAGCTCCGGCAGTTGCTCTGCCGAGAATCCTGTCAGTGGCTGACACGTTTTGCATCTTGGCATAGGTCACTGCGTCGTTGGCAATCGTCGCTGCGAATGAACCTGTGCCTGAGCCTGTGACATTGCCAGTCAGTGTGATTGTCTGGTCGCCGGTATTTGTTCCCGAAGACGTGCCGCTGAATGTTCCTGATTGCGTTGCGAGTGATCCTAGGCCAAGCGTTGTGCGTGCTGCAGTTGCATCAGCATCATCGAGTATCGTGCGCGCGTACGCTGTGCAGTCGATCTCTTCGCCCGCACCGCCACCAGATGACACACGACCATAGAGCTTGTCTGTGGCGCTGAATGTGTACGAGCCGCCACCACCACCTGAGACGCTGAGCGTCGTTCCTGTCAGCGATAGCCCGCTGCCGATCGTGATCTCTTCGATGACGCCTGCGCCTGATGTCGCGCGACCTAGCAAGCGACTCGTGGCCGATACGTTCTGGACATTGCTGTAGGCGATCGAAGATAGCGTTGCAACGGAACCCAATCCAAGAGTAGATCGCCACGCCGCTGCGTCGACGTCATCAAGCAAGGTCCGCGCGAACGCCGTACAGGTGATCTCTTCAACCGACCCAGCGCCTGCTGTCGATCTGCCTAGCAGTTTGTCAGTCGCGCTGACGTTCTGAATCTTCGCGTACGTTACATGCCCCGAGGGAACATCCACGCGCAGGCCGCCACCAGCAAGTGAGATCAGGTTATTCGCGCCGCTATCGAGAGCCACACCAACTGATTGGCCAGTGAGCGAGATCGATGCGTTGGCTGCGGTTACAGCTGCGTGAGACTGTGACACTAACGTGTCAATCGACGCCGCGCTCGTTACCGTCAGCAGATTGAGCTTTGTCTTGTCTGCCGCCGACATGAACCCAGCCACGCTGGTTGTCGCATTGGCAATCGTGCCGGCCACGTAGATTGCTAACTCTGTCGCTGCGATCTTGTTGGTCACTGTTCCCGTGTTCGGCTCGATCGGAATCCACATCGTGGATGGTGTGCCACCTGCGAGCGTTGCACCGCTGATCGTCGTTTGGTCGCGAATCTGAGCCATTAGTGAGCGAACTCCCAAATCGAACCATCAGCGAATTGCGCTAGCGATCCATTCGCGTAAAACACGTAGTGCAGCGACACGACTTCTCCGATCCATAGCTGTCGCGATCCGTCGTACCAGTTCGATTGGCTGCCGTCGTACCACGTGCGATCGAGGCCGGGCGATTGCGTTACACCCAGCCAGAACGCATCGGCGCCATCAAACCAGTCGACCTGGCTCCCATCGAACCACGTCCTGCCGCTCCCAGATGGCACCACCGGGGGCCGTGGATCTTTCGGGATGGACAGCAACACGAGGTGAGGCATGACAGGCTCCGTTACCCTCCATGATGCGGGATGGGGGCGTTTGCCGTCGACCTCGCGCAGGCGGTCGAGAACTGGCCGACGACGTACCGCAGCGGGGTCACTTGCGCGACGAAATCAGTGAAAATCACCGACGTTTCCGCGTAACAGAACGCTTCGGGGCGCGCAGACCAGCGAGCGAGAGCCAGCCTAGGCGGCGGGCACGAAAACAAATCCAGGAACTTTTTCAGCGTGTCAGAGTCGGTTTTGGGGTCCGCGTAGAACCTCAGGTAGGCTTCGGCGATGTATCGGCCGATCTCGTAAATGGCTCGCTCGTGCTCCCACTGGACGCGAGACCAAGAGACATGATCCAGGATAAACCCGATCGCGAACTCCCTGCCACGACACGCCTGGATGGTGGCGAACCCGATGTCTTCGATGAGCGCGTCGCGATCCTCCCATCCTAGTCGCGGTATCCACTCCGGGAGCAGGTCGAACGCCTGCATGATTACCCGCCGCGTGGCTTTCTTGCATTGCCTTGCTGTGTAGCGAGTGCGCGCGTCAGCGTGCGTCTCAAGCTGGACTCGGTATCGTTCAGCGGCCTCGATGCTGCGATCGAAACGCGGGCGGCGGCGTGGCCTTGCCTTGGCCATGTATTGTCAATCCCTTGGTTCGCGCGTCGTACTCGATCAATGCGAGTTTGACCGCCTGAAGATTCTTCCCTCTCCCTAGGAAGAACAACGAATCATCACCGAGCTTGAGCGCGTCGCGCAAGTGACTGATTGTTCTCACACCGTGCGTGTCGAGTGAGTCGATGATTTGCTGCGATAGAGGCAGCTGAGCCAGCGGAAAATCATCTGTCGGTTTTGGTGCTGGTTGAGCGGCAAGCGTAAGGATGCCTTGTTCACACCACGACAACGCCGCCTTGAACTCGCGACGCTCTAGGTGTCGCTGTAATTTCTCCATGAAGGCTTCAGTTGTTAGCATCGCCGTTCCCGAAGTAGATATTCATCGCGTCGAGTGTTGCCGCTTCTTGCTGCTCTGTCAGACCGCAATGCTGCATCAATGAACCGCCCAGCTCAGTGAATTGCGCCAGCTCGCCCAGCGTGTTGATTGACTTCTCTGCGAGTTTCTTGCGCGCGGGGCAATCACCGAGTACGACATCCAGCGGGGCTTCTTGCCACGATGCTCGCGATGGCGGGAAGCCAACGTCGTCCATGCCTTCGAGCGTCAATTGCGACTCGTCAGCTTTGATCGCTTTGCGGATCTGCTGCTCGCTGTGCTCGATGTCAGCGCGTAGCATCTTCGCGCGCCTCTTGACTTGCTCTAGCTCGAACTCGATGCCCTCGCGGTATTTCTCCCAAGCGCGGATCAACTCTAGGCTTCTGGCTTCGCCGTTTGTCATGCTTACGCCTCCTGTTACCTTTCCAGACCCAGCAGCTTGCGCTCGTAATCAGTCAGCTTTGCCAGTGCAACGGCTCGCTCTTCTTCGTTCTGCTTTCGTGCCATCTCGTGCTCTAGCCGTGCCTTGTCCGCCGCTTGATGGTCACGCCACCACATCTGAAGTTCTAGACTGTATTTCGTGACATCGGCGACTTGGAGTCGCAAGCACAGCTCAGCCACAGCATTGTCAGCTTCAGCCTGAGATAATCATTGATTATAGACTCGCGGATGATATCCTTGCCACTCACTCACACCCCAAGTCTTCCCGTCAGTCTCATCCAGGAAGCAATAAACCCTACTTAAACTCGTTTCACGTTCGGTTGATTGCATGTAGCTTGAATTGCACGGCATATCCAACCCTTTCAATCAATTATGATGCCACCTCCATGTCACTCTTGCCCACCATGTACGGCGTCGCTAATCCCAGTTCAACCATGCGCCGATTGATGTTGGTCGTTCCCATCCATACGTCACCGAGAAGCCGACCGAATTTATCGTCGCCATCTTTGATCGTTCGCAGCGTCACTTGCTTCGCGAGTAGCTGCCTGATCAACCACGCTTTGGATCGTTGTCCTTCGCTAAGCGTTGGCTGCCGCAGTTCAGGTGCGTTGATGCCATAGAGCCGAATGCGTCTGCTGTTGATGCTTACTCGCAGTCCAAGGTCGATGCTCACGTCGATCGTGTCGCCGTCGACGATGTTCGTGACTAGTGCGCGATACCAGTACAGCGGGCCTGGCTGTGACAATGTGTTGTCGCTCACTTGCGTTTCCTCCACATCGACCTGTCGCTCGGTGCGATCTCTTCCGTGACCCACCGCGTGGCGATCTTCTTGCGAACGATCATGTCGCTGACGTTCTTGCCGTCGATGAATAGCTTTCCTGTGTACGTGAATCGCTCAGGCCGCTCGCGAAGGTAGACGACGCCTTGCCTATGGTGCACGTTCTCTTTTAGGAATCGATAAAGCGCAAACTCGCTCTCCTCCTGGAGCTTTAGCTTTGGCGTAGCGATGTCTTCAAGCCAGAAATTAATGCTCGCTTTAACGTTGTCCCATAGAAGCACATCGAGATGTAATTCGCCGACAGTGTCGCCACCAGTAACGTTGCATTGATACCACTCGGTGTCTCCTGGCTTGTTTTTAGATGTCATCCAAACACCACCTTCAGCGGCGCATCGGCCGCCAACGTCTGACCACGATAGGGACCACAGGCCGGCTGGTAGTCGCCGGTCTTGATGTTGCACCTCAGAACAAACCCCAGATCGACGCCCTGTGAATCAATCACGCGCGGCTGATCGACCAGTCGAGGCTCACCAAGCTCGTGCGTCCACACGTCACTGACGACATCTGATTCGTAATCAGCGAAACGATCAGGGGCTTTTCTTGCGCGAGTCATACACACACCTCGCACCCATCATCGTCGCACTTCTCGCAGCGTTTGCGCGTCTCGATCTGCTCACCGAAGGCCATTTCGTACAGCCAACACTGCTCCGAGTATGTCAGCGGCGGCATCTGCAATTCGAGCGCGCGTTTGATCTTGTCGCGCGAATGATACGCAAACTGATCCGACATCCTGAACCCTCCCCACATCGGCACGCGGGTTGACTCAATATCGACACAACCACACATCCAACGCATCGTCGACTGCCAAGTTCCTGTCACAGCGCGCCACAGTGGCACGTCTGGGTGATCCATCGCTTGAATCCATGCGAAAGCCACAAAAAAGCAGATCAGCAACACAACGCAAACCCCGATGATGCCCCACGCGATCCACAGGTCGACGAACCCTAAGCACATCGCAACACCATCTCGACCGAGTTGCGGAGCAGGCCGCGAGGTATCCCTGCCATCGCGACCGCCTTGACCGCAGACAACGACTCAGCGTCGAGCGTTTTCGTATCGACCCAAGGAGCGACCCGCAGCCGTCGCTCGAAGATGCTGATACGTCCTGCGCGAATCTGCTGAGCGATTAGCCCGAGCATCGTTGTGTTCTCGATCAACTCGCAAGCGTCGCGAGCCACGTCAGCGTCGACGTGCTCGCAGCGTGCGATCTCTTCGATGATTTGCTGGCGTGCCAATGTCACCTCACCCTCCGACCCGCAGCGGCCATCCATGGCCAAGAGGCTTCCTGCCGGTGCGGGCGTATTCATCACCTGCGACCGCCGATTGCCAAACGCTGGCCGGCTCGGGCGGCTTACCGTCGGCCACGCTGTTGTCACTGGGGTTCGGTGCCTGTGACAACGTTGCGTCAGTGCTGCCGAAGCACCCAATCATTCAACCGCACTTTTTTTGAATGTCAACCCCAGTTTTTTCGACCGCTTACGCGCGCGACCCGGTTAGAGCGTTGCGGGTTCACGCATCACCGCCGACATGGTCATCGAGCGCGTTGAACAGCACAACGACGCCTGGGATTGCCGGTTCCACTTCGATCTGCATTACGTTGTCGTCGCCTGTCCCTATGACGACGATACACACCTCATGCTCCGAATGCCTGGCGTCATGGAACACGCTCGCCCTGCAATCTTCGAAGTTATCATCGAACTCAAACAGTTGATGGTCGAAAATGGTACACGACAGATCGGGCCTAGAATTCCCTATGGCTCTCGCGATCGTTCTGGCCATCGGCGACTTCATCGCGCCAGACGGCCCGCTGATTGTTATGATTATTTTCACATCAACTCCCCAATATCAACCCCTAGTGCGTTTGCCAGATCGCGCAACGTGAATGGATCTGGTCTCTTAATTTTCGCATTCTCGATTCGCCACACGTTCGCAGGATGGATGCCAGCTTCTTTGGCTAATTCAGCTCGCGTGATGCACAGGTGCTTGCGAATCAACTCGATGAGTCTCCCTAGCTGTGGCTGCTCCACGTTGAAACTCCTTTTCCTCATCGTAGCAAACGTGGCAAGTGACAAGATGGTGTCACTCGAACCATACACACTAAAACCCGCCGTTATCATCTGAGAATCCCCAATCGCAATTGTTGAATTCGTTGTCTGCTGGATCTTCTCGCAGAAACATTTGCCGAGGTGCTTCAAACCGAATGTCGACACACTGTTGAACGATCTCTCGCTCTTTGTTCTTGGCAATGTATATCTGATAGCGGTCCTTAGGCTCACTTGGGTTTATCTTCCATGGCCAGGCGCCAAACAAGATTACGTGAGCATCTTGCTCAATCTGCCCTGAGTCTCTCAGGTCTCGCATCTTCGGTATAAACTTCTCGCGAGATTCGATGTCTCGATTCAACTGGGCCATCACTACAGAAACCACACCGAGTTCGATTGTGAGCTTCTGGATCTGCTGTGATGCGTAGCTAACGTTTTCGTAATTGCTCTTCTTGCCGCCGCTCAGTAGTTGTAAGTAGTCAACGAACACGGTATCAACGCCGTTCTCATTGACCGCATGGCGAATTGTCTCAGTGGCTCGCTGGACCGTGTTGCAGCCAGTAGCTACCAGCGTGTCGCTTCTTGCACTTCCGTACTCGCTCACCTGCCTGACGACTTGGCTCAGGTTATCTCGCCATTGTGTTTTGGGAACGTCGGAGATGTAAGCAAGTGCGCGACCTGCAAGCATGTCGGTTGTCATTTCCTCCGAGATAATCAAGCACTTTCTGCCTGCTGCGCTCATGTGGTGGATCATTTGCAATGCAAGTGCAGATTTGCCATGTGATGGCCGAGCGGCAATGATAATCACCTCACCAGGAGCAACGCCACCACTCAAGGCAATGTCCACGCCTGGAAGGCCAGTTGTGTATAACTTCTCTTCACCTGCGCGAACTTTTTCTAGTTTCGCATTGAGTGCATCCATCAGAGTGATGGTTGGCACGACGTGCTTATTAGCCTTCGTCTCTGTCTTGGTTTCTTGCTTTACTGGCGACTCAATCACATGGAAATCGTCATCACCAGGAAATGGCTCGGTTTCTGCCAATACGTCGATCGGAGTGGCGTTGTAGATATCTCGCAGTGGCTTAAGTGGCTCAACTGTATTGCGTAGGTCGCGCCAGCTCCATGAGCATGAGTTGTGATGGCAGCTCGCAGATACAGCCCCTGATGCGTGCTGCAAGATGTGTGGTCCGTCTCCATGGTGATCACACATCGGCGATTGTCGGAAGATCCACTTACGACCGTGACCCTGTGCGCCGTGCCAATCGTACGGGCCGTCAACCTCTAGTCGATTGCGATCGATGAATGCCTCTACGTTGAACGACTCAAGTTGCTGCTGACCTGTTTGTTTGCTAGTCGGTATTTGCGGCTTCGCCTTCACCTCGCCAGCAAACGCCACGAGTTGCTCGTGTGTCACGAGTGTGTCACTCGGATCGTCGACGATAGCCGACCAGCGGTGCGGCCTGTCTTCGGTGTTATCTCCCTTGCGAGCCAACGTTCCGTACAGTTTCCAGATCCTAGCAGGGTTGAACACCTTCTCATCGACGTGGCACGCACCGACACTGTACAGCGTTGACATTCGCTCAATCACTCGCTTGATCAATCCATTGTCGTCAATCGGTTCGTCGATACGGTAAAGTACATGCCAACCATTCCCGGAGCATGCGATGAGCGGACACGGCCAGCCATCGTTTGTCATGTCTCCTGCAATCTTTCGCGCGATCTCTTGGGATGCATCAAGCTCTGATTGTGTTGAGCTGATTCCAGATGGCCGTTGTGGATCAATATCGATCGGCAGCCATCGCCGTCGCGTGATCTGCTGATCGCTTGTTAGCGTACCCTTCTCGGCGACCTGTAAGCGATTGAAAGATCGAGCCATCAACGCATCGATAACTGGATTGAGTGTGACGTAGATTCCGCTCGCCTGCTGAATCCGGCCCACGTTCTCAGCAGCAATAGACACGTCGTCGAAATATCCGCTGATCGTGTCACGCCTTGGCCTGTCACGCATGAACGACGCATTGAGCGCGCGGAGCTCAAAGCACATCCCTGGCTCGAAGAGGGTGCCTAACGCTTTCGCTACTGAGGCCGTATCGACGATCGGTGAGTTGTGAATCGTTGCCATAGAGGCTCTCCAGAAAATCTTCAGGTTGATCGACTAGGAATTGCGTTGCGTCACATGCCCAGCACTTGGCAACTCCCCATGATTTCACGATGGTCGATTCGTACACGTTCGCACGACAAGTTTTGCGTCTTTGTATCGCATTCGATGGCCCTTAGTCGTACGGGTTGTAGGTGTGATACTCTTCGGGCTGAAGCACGCGACTCACAGGCCCCTTGCACCATTCCGACGCGGCGTCACGCGCCTTGGCTCGCCAGTCACGCATCGGGTTCGATCCACACATCCAGCCGTTGCCGGTGTAGTGGTTGAAGAATTTGTCGCAGTTGAGGTTGATCCGCTCGGCCTGGCTAAACTCGCGCAGCTCCTCGATGGTTGGTGGAATCATCGGCGGCTTGCGCTGTCTAGTTTTTTTTTGCTTGCTTGTGCCATGGCCATTGGGCTGTGGATCGCCTGTTGGTGGGGTGTCCGTCGTAGGGGGTAAGGGGGTTTGTATTTCTTCTTCTTCTCTTTCTTCTCTTTCTTCTCTTTGCGCGTTACGTAACGTTACGCGTGACGTTACGGTAACGTTACGGTCCGTTACGGTCTTTGCCTGCTGTTTTTGACGCTCACGGAACTCACGCTGACGCTGTGCTGGTGTCTTCGCTGTCGACGTCGGTTCCGTGTTCAGTTCCCCGAAAAACCCTGGAAAAACCAGCGAGTCTTCGTTGCTCTCCACCCAATAGACGGACTCCATCGCCTGACCCAATCCAGGCATGTCAGCGACATCATCCAAGACGGCTAGCGGTACTCCATTGACCACTAGATCATCACCGTCGCGATGCCCTCGGTGACGCATCACACCCCACACCGTAACGAGCGCACCAACGACAGCGTTGCGCACGACGTTACGCGAAACGTGACATGTAACGGGCGTAACGTTACGGTCGTTACGTGACTCAAGTGAGGCGCAAACCATCGCTGCCATGGCGCACACTTTGGGGTCTCGGTACATGTCGGACCTCATCCTGATCCAATCACCAGCCATGGCTACCGCTCCTCGTACCTGGGGCTTTGTGGGTCGATTCCGATCGACATCCGACCTCCTCACCCCAGCGTGGGGCTGAAAAAACCACCTCCCAGGCCCCCATTTGCACAACAGTTCGCCCAGCAGGGCAAGAGTTTAGGGGGCCTGAGAGGCTGTATTTGATTCCTTTTTATGAACTGCGTGCTGGTCCCCAATATAGGACCACCATCGGCGCGGCGTCAAGCTACGAAACAGGAAATATTTTTAGTGATCGCCCATTGACTACCGATCCGATATAGCGTATCATTCAACCATCGCACAACAAAACCACCACTCGAAAGGAACGAGCCGTGTCGCACGAAATCAATTCCGTTGAATCGCACATCCTCGACGAGGCCCACATTCGCGTGCTGAACGCTGGCAAGTGCCAGAACGACCCCCAGGACACCCGCGAAGAGATCGAGTTCCGCGACGAACTGACGATCACCACGAGCACTAGCGAGCTGTGCGAACTGCTTTCATTCGCGGAAACCGATGACAATGGCCGAATGAATGTCGTGCTCACAGGCTTCTCCGATCGCCTTGGGCTTCTAGGATCGCATCAGGCCGACGCACTCACGATGACTGCCGAGCTTATCGCGTGCGGCATCAACGGCAATCACGCTGTGAGCAAGTGGTATCTACACACTCGCTAGATCGAATCACCAATCGCCGCTGGCCTCGCTGGCGGCTCACGAAAGGAGACGTAACGTGGTCACGCAACTAAATCGACTTTGGTGGTGGAAAGATGAATCCCTCGTAGATGCAGTGGCTCGTTACCTCGACACGATCGAGCAGTGGGATTCTTGCGACATCGACTACATGAAATCAAAGCCGTGGAAGTTTGACGACGAATGGTCTCGATACACGGCGTGGCTGGATGATTTACCGTTCTAGAGGCATCGTGATCGTCACGGCTGACGTTCAAGACGCACCGTTAACCGCTGAGGTGATGTGATGACAACGACACTAGAGATCATGATCAAGTGCGTCGCCGACAACTACCTCTGGAATGATGATTTTGCGTCATGTGAAAAGCTTGCCGACGAGTTGGAGAGACTCGCAAGCGAAATAAGAGAAGACATACACAAACGACAAGGATGTTAGCAAATGGCACTAATAATCACGCGCAAAGAGGGACAATCGTTTGAACTGCGGCACAACGGAGTGATCGCAACGATTCGGATTAAATCGGCATCACCAACGACCGTGGCACTAGAGATCGAGGCGCCGCGCGAGATGGTTATCGTCCGTGACAACGCCAAGCACCACAAAGGATCGAACCCATGAGCATCGATTTCAGCAGGCCAATGCAGTACAGCAGAGACACAGGGTCCACTGAAGAGTCACAGCGAGTCTGGTACGACGTCACGCATTACCTTCTCGCGAAGGATGGAACGGTTGCGGTTATGTATGGTGATGGAATTGTCACGCTTGTCAGTGAACCGCACCAGAGTCAGCATCTACGCAATAAGCCTGAAACGGAGTGAGCGATGAGTGACACACTCTTGGCAGCGATCTGCACGCTCGCAGCGTTTGTGATTGCCGCGTTATTGGCATGGGGCCTGACAACCAACAAGTTTGTGGATGATTTTCCAGTGGAGGAGTGAGGATGAACGCTATGCAAGCTGTTCGTGTGATAGACGTCGAGACAACTGGCCTAGATCCAGAGTCAGACGCAATCGTAGAGTGTGCGGCAGTTGATGTGGCTGTTATCGAAGGCGACTGCGTTACTGTGCGTGGCGGTCGTCAGTGGTTGATTGATCCAGGCAAGCCAATCCCACCTGAGGCATCCGCAATACACCACCTCACAGACGATGACGTGCGCGGACGACTCAAGTGGAACCAGGTATACGCCGCGATTGGATCACTCAATCCGTGCGACTATTACGCCGCGCATAATGCGAAATTCGATCAATCGTTTACAAAACTTCCTGGTCAATGGATCTGCACCCGCAAGGTCGCCACGCGACTCTATCCGCACGCGCCTGCACACAGTAATCAAGTGTTGCGGTATTGGCTGCAACTTGATGTGTGCGACGATGCAAAAGGACTCATGCCACACCGTGCGTTACATGATGCGTTTGTGACTGCTGCGTTGCTCGTTCGATTACTCGACGACGTAGACATTGAGCAAGCAGTTGCGTGGTCGAATGAGCCGTGCTTGCTGCCTCGCGTTCCATTCGGAAAACACAAAGGCGCGGAGTGGTCTTCTGTACCGAAAGACTATCTGCGATGGTGCATTGGGCAGGACATGGACGAAGACGTTAAGTTCACATGCTCGCATTGGCTTAGCATGTAACGTTCAGTATCTCGACTAGATGACTGATACTATATATACTACAATTGTGGCGAGGATTGTGTGATGGACGACAAGCAATGGCATGACGAACGACGTATGGGCGTTGGGGCTTCTGAGGCTGCAGCGTTGTGCGGTTGCTCGCCATGGATGACGCCGCTTGGGCTGTATTTACGCAAGACTGGCGAACTAATCGACGAGCCAACGACTCGTATGCGGTTTGGCCTCTACTTCGAGATGGCCATCAAGGACGCGTACGAGAATGAGACCGGACGCACACTTGAGAAGCCGCCGCGAATCTTGCGACATGCAGACGCTCCCTGGATGATCGCATCATTGGATTTCTGGGCCGATGACAGGGTTGTCGACGCGAAGAAATCGAGCGAACGAGCAGCAGAGTACTACGGGCCAAGTGGATCGAGCGAGATGCCGCGTAACTACTATTTGCAGCTACAGCAGCAGATGGCCGTCAGCGGTCGCGATCTTGGAGAACTGGCGGTGTTGATCGGCGACGACGACTTCCGCATTCTCCATTGCGATCGCAATCAATCGGTGATTGATCACCTGATTGAGATCGAGCGAGAGTTCATGGATGCCGTCGAGCGACGAGAACCGCCTCTGCCTGACTTCAAACACGCGACCATCTCAGACCTTCTCGCACAACTTGAACCCGAAGTGGGATCTATCGTAGATCTCGATGACGATGCAGCGAAACTGGCGATTGCTTACGACGTGATCGGTAAGCAGATTCGCGAAGCTGAGAAGCTGCGAGACAAAGTGAAGGCCCGCTTGTTGTTTGCCGTTGGCGATGCCGAGACGGCTTACCTGCCGCGCGGGCTTGGCAAAATTACACGCAAGATTGTGGACGAGTGCCAATATGCTGTCACTCGCAAGTCGTATGTCAGAATGGGCGTGAGCCTCAAACACGAAAGGGTAAGCGATGAGCTTAGTACAGCAGCAGCCGAAACAATCAGGACGATTGGACACGAACCAACAAACGACGGCCATCAAAAGTATCTTGGAGTCACCGAAGATGCAGCAAGCCTTGCGGGCGGCACTCCCGAAACACATCAAACTTGACTCCTTTGTCCGCGTTACGCTGGCAGCGATGCAGACGAGTCCAAAGATCTTCGAATGCTCGCAAGAGTCGATCCTGCTATCACTCATGCGTGCGGCGTCCTACGGCCTCGTGCCGGACGGCGGGGCGCTGGGCCATGGCTATCTCGTACCGTTTTGGAACGGGAAGGCCAAACGCAATGACTGCCAGTTCGTGCCGGGCTATCGCGGGCTGATCAAGCTGGCCCGCAACAGCGGCGAAGTGGCTGACGTGTGGGCTGAAGTCGTGTACGAGGCCGATATGCAGCCCCCAGGTAAGTTCCGCTACGAGCTTGGCCTGGAGCAGACGCTGGAGCACAAACGAAACGACGACGCAGAAGACGCCGGCCAGTTGCTCTATGCGTACGCGGTCGCGAGATTCAAAGACGGCGAGAAGCGATTCGTGGTGATGAATCGTCGCGAGGTGCTGGCGATTAAGGCAAAGACAGCGAGCCGCACAAAGGAAGGAGACGTCTTTGGGCCGTGGAATGACCATGAGGCCGAAATGTGGAAGAAGACCGCCGTACGTCGCCTATCGAAGATGCTGCCACTATCGCCGGAAGTTGCAGCCGCAATGAATCAGGACGAAGAGAGCGAGGCAATAGACGCCTTCTCATCGGTATCTGTGACCGTGCCTCAGCTGCCACAGGAAACACCAGAATCGCCGCAGATCGAGATTGACTGCAACGGCGAGCTAACATGGCAATCGGAGATCGCAGCGGCGGAAACGTTCGACGAGGTGGAAGCAGCTAGGACTCGCTGGTACACGATATTGGCCGACAAGAAAGCGTCCGAGGAAATGGACGCCATGGACCTTGCAGCAAACAAACGAATCGCGGCCCTTGGTTGATGCAGGAGGATCGCATGACACGGAGGATCGACGCCAACCAGCGAACCTATAGCCCGTGCTCACGACCCACTGAGCACGCACCGGGAAGCCCGGAGAAGCTACGAGTGCTCACCGAACGGTGGCAGCGCGGCGAGGAATTTTGGCACGAAGACGACGAATATCGAGGCGTCGCCCAGCGATGGAGTCTACAGACTGTGCGCGTCGAATCTCTAATCGACGCCACGGCGGAAAGGAGTCGACCATGACAACCAGAACCGACACCTAGCGTCTGGCGTGGCTGGCGCTGAACTGTACATCCACAGTGGAACGGTTTCTTGAGCGTAGTGCCTTCGATTCGTGGATGTTGGTTCCACGAAGGACGCGGACGACTGCTACCTAGCCTCGCAGTTCGCGGGCTGGCGAGTGCCTTTCTTGCGAATGGAGTCGATCGATGGACGCATTCTCTGACTCGCAGCGGCTTGATTGGATGGCAACGCATCGTGGCCAAGCGGCCATCGTGCTGGAGTCTCTGTCCGGCATGCAATGGAGTCATGCGACGCGGGTAAAATTCACTAAAGACTTTGCGCGGTTTGCGTTGCGCGCGATGATCGACAGGCAAATAGCGAAGGAGATAGGCGATGAGTGATGACTTTACAGAGGTAGATGTATTTGAGGCTGCCAAGCGTTGCGGCATACGCCGAGCATCATGGATTGGCGACTGGTTTACGTCATGGAGTCCGCGAAATGACAACTGCAACGCGGAAGGTAACTGGGCGCACTGGGTGAACCTTGCAAAGTTCATCCTGAGCCATCCAGCTACCGAGGTCGTTGACAAGGAAGCGTACAACCCAACACTTGCGGTCGACAGGAGCATGCACACCGACTGCGTAACGTTATCGGACGAACAGCTTGCGAAGTGGTTTCCGGCCGAGGAAGGCGACACCCCATGAGTAACACGTCGGAAGAACTGCGGCGAGAGTTGGACGAGTCTGAACGCAAGCTGCTTGGTTTGCGTTACGAGGTGAAGGCGGCATGCGCACTTGATGACGTGCTGGAGGTAGCAAAGTCGGCAATAATCCGCATCGAGCAGCTAGAACGCGGGATTGAGAAAGCAAGCACCGACGCGCACGTGGGCGGCGACGGCGCTTGGTTTCTTGCGTCAGACCTCGATAAGTATGGTGGCTTCATCGAAGGGCGGAAGCTATATCCGACCCTACTTAGCCTCATCGAAACGCTGGGGGAGGAAGGATGAGCGACCAACAATACCCACGAGGCAATGGCTACCGAGAGCAACGGTGCTGCCTAAACTGCTATCACTCAGCCGACATGAGCAACAGCGAACTGGAGGAATACCGCTGCTTCAAGCACGTTCCGCAAGAGAAGCAGGCCATGGGTTGGCTTGCTCCGCGCGTCGACACCGAAGACATATGCGACGAATGGGATGGTGATGTATGAACACGCCGACAAGCACAATCACATGGGAGGTGCAAGTACGTGACCAGCTTACGATGGAGTGGGACGTCGTTGCATCCACGCGGGACGAAGAGGATGCGCACGAGCAATACGACGACCTAGTGCAGTACCCGTACATTGTTCGCCTGGTGAAGATCACGACAACACGCGAGACAGTGAAGGTGAATCAATGAACAAGCACCCAATTGGTCCCGAAACGCAGCGCAAGGCCGCAAACACGCAAGCTGGCAGGCTCGCGTCAGCGCTAAATCGCGTGCTGTATTCCGCAGACACCTACAGCGTATCGCTCCCGCAGTCAAGTGGCATGATAGACCGATGGTGTGCCGAGGTGCGAGTTTACAACGGGCATAGTGGCAAGCTGCCAGATGGCGTTCCTGCAAGCTGCGGAAACGACGACTACTTTGATACCGAAGAACTAATGAGAGCAATTCGGGACTATTTGGAATTCCAAAGCTTCTTGGAGGTGATTCCATGAACACGCCGAAGACATTAGTCCGCGCTGAAGTGACTGAGTACGGTTTTAACTACGGCGCAGCAGAGGTTACCCGCATGCACAGGGACCACGCTCGCGGAACGTGTTTAATTGGTATCAAGACGCCACGCGCTGAGCTGCAAGTGTACGTAACACGAACCGGACTTGTCCGCGTGTTTGACAAGCAAGTTGAATGGAAGCCTTCGAACGGGAAAACGCAATGAGCACGCCGAAGCACACGCCGGGGCCGTGGAAATGGTTCGGTAATTCCGATACCGGATATTACCTGGCGACCGTTCACGGAGGACGCCGGCACGTAATGACGTTTGCACGCAAGGGATTTCACAACGGTCAACCGTGCTTTCAGCCTGGTGGTGAGCATGTTGGCATGATCAAAGCAGACGAGCTTTGCATTTACGAGGTAGGCGACCGTGGGGTTATTGGCAGGGATGCTGCCAAGAAGAACGACACGGTATACCGTCGGGACATTAATGGTTTCGCGTGCGCTGACGCCGAGTTAATCGCAGCCGCCCCCGAGCTGGCCGAGTGCCTGCGGGATGCGGTCGACGAATTCGAATGCCTGATGGCTGCAGACAACAACGAACCCGAGTGGTTCACATTAGCAACGAAGCTGCTTGACCGGCTGGGATACTAACACACGGAGAGACAAATGGACATTCAACGCCCAGGCCGGCAAGGTGAGCAGGCGCCTGCTGACCACTTAACACAAAGGAGACCGACCATGTTGCAAGTCAATGACGTCACACTCGTCCCGATAGCGTTTGAATGTGACGAAGTAGTCACAATTCGTCGATGTCCGGCCACGACGTTTGCTCATCGACACGCTGACGAGTTCTGGTACATTCGCCGCGAGTTCTACTCGTGGGACGCCGGGTTAATCGGTGTTTCAACTCAACAAGCCAAGGAACTGTTTGACTACGGATACGAGTCACTTTATTGGGACGGCGACAAGTGGGCCCTGCACACGCCTAAGCAGTTCGGCACGCCCGAAGCGGCGTATTCTGAGTGGCACGACAAAGTTAAAGGAGACCGACCATGCAACTAACCCCTGAGCAGCTTGAGCGATTCAAGGCAGCGTACGGTGGACTTAAGGGCCACTACCCCGGCTTCGCCCTCAGCCTCCTGGAATACATAAACGAAAAGTGGCCGTCGTTTATACCGTCCATCATCCACGCGGTGACAACGAAAGACGAGGTGAGCGGATGACTTTGATTCTAATCGCCATCGCGTACGGCGTCTTCGGCGTCGGCGTCGGTGGGTTCGTGTTTCTGAATGCGTTGATCAACGGCGAGAAACTGCACGTTGCGTTGCCCGCTGCCATCGTCGGCGCGACGTGCTGGCCGGTGGTTCTTTGGGTGGAGTTTCGAAAGTAGGGGAAGCATGAGCGACATACCAACAGAACGCATCATCCTCGAATGCGATGAGCTAGACGCGAAGGCGATTCATGCGGCGATCGCATGGCGACAATCGATACGAATCTTGCCGGATGGAGGCGGCAACTTAGCTGGCCGTGTGATCGCGGAAATCTGCCGTTGTTGTGAGGAGTGCCTTAGCAATGAGCGTGTTCGACTGCAATCACGATCGATAACGTCCAAGGCGATACAAGAAGAACTAGCCGAGAACATGCGGAAGATTAGCGAAGGTGACCTGCCAATTGCCGACCGGCGATTGCAATACCTAGTTGTCACTCGTGACGCACTGGCTAAGGCATTGGAACGCATAGAAGAATTGGAGTCTCGACCATGAGATACGGAACACAACAACCAGCGACGTTAAAAGACCTGTTTTCCAAGTGTGCAACACTCCCGGCAACTATCCGCGAGTTGACATACCCTGAGGATTGGCAATTTGTCGGCGTGATGCCAGGTTCCGACTATGGCCGCTGCTGTGTATGCAGCCACTGCATTAACCGCGACAGTGACCCTATGAGACTCCTCCCACACGTCGAGCTTGCTATTTATCGATTTATCGATGCGGATAGACGTATCGTCATCGTTTGGCTAGGAGCCTGCCAGGACTGCCACACGGTACATATTGCGACGGATCGTCTTGTCGACAGACCATTGATCAATTGGCTTGGAGCCAAACGATGAGCGGCTATTTCACAACAGCGAAACACCCCGACACCGGCGTGATCCAACAGGCCGCACGGCTGCAGCACTACTACGGCCACGGGCACGATGCGATACGGTTTGATGATGGCACGACGTACAAGGCGGAGTTGTGCCATGTTCCGCAAGAGACGTTTTCCGAATGTTTGAAGCGAGTTATTGAGGAGGAATGGTTGTGAGTATAAATGAAAGCTACACCGGCACAGGTGGAACACGCTACCGAATCCTACAGTATGGCGAGTTGATTCACGAAGGCGATGAGCGAGACGAATGTGTTAACCCAATGAAGGACTACTGCAACTGGCAGCCGGTTCCTTTCGATGCTATTGGTCGACCAGTGTCAGACCCAGCATTTCCGGCGCATACCATTTACCGAAGACGAATTGAGGAGCCAACGGAATGAAAGTCTATGAATTGATTCACGAACTGCAACGGCTGGTAGCCGAAGGCCTCGGCGAAGCAACAGTCGAGGTTCGCAATGAGGCTGGCGATTGGGACTATGCCGCGCCGTGTGGTGGTACTTTCTTGGACGTCAACGACGTCGGAGTCACTGTAATTCGAATCGAACCATAAACCAACGACCCGGCCGAGGTGTTGCGGCGGGATGGAAATGGAGGGAGCAATGAACGTCGAGAAGCTGATTGAGGAGTTGGAGCAACAGCGAGAGAAATGCTTTTCGCAATTTGTTACAGCGAATCGGGCACGCGAAGATAACAAGGCAGACGTGTACGCAGCAAAGACTGTGACATGGGACGAAGCCATCGCCATCGTCAAGAAGCATGCGGAGGAGTGCAGTGGAGCTGCCACAACCACGCAGTGATGGCCTGTGTGTCGACTGCGAAAAACGACCATCGGAAACGAACGATGGTCGATTCTGCCGGCCCTGCCTCAGGAAACGCATCGACCACGAGAATCCTATTTCGAGCATCTTCAGCGACATGCGTGGTCGCAAGTGCCGCAGCCCCTACGTGATCGGTGGCCAACCCACAACGAACGACAGCGACGATCTAGTCGACAATGAGTTCGCAGGCCTGCGAATGGTTCCAAGATATGGACAGCGGAATGAATAGCACGGAGGACAAATGATTTACTTTGGAATAGACCCAGGCAAATCGGGATCAATTAGCGCGATCTGGGACGACGGCGAACCGTATACGCGATCGCAATCGATGGCAGACACAGAGACCGACATCGTTGACTTTCTGCGATCTTTCGATCTTCAGTCAGCGCGAGCCGTCATCGAGCGAGTGCATTCATCGCCGCAAATGGGCATCAAGTCTGCGTTTACCTTCGGCCAGTCGTACGGATTCCTTCGCGGCATCCTCTCGTCGCACAAGGTGCCGTTCGTCGAGGTGTTGCCGGCGAAGTGGCAACAGGTGATGGGGTGCCGAACGAAGGGCGAGAAGAACGTCAGCAAGGCCAAGGCGCAGCAGCTATGGCCTGCACTCAAGATCACCCACCGCAACGCGGACTCGCTTCTGATCGCCGAGTACGCGCGTAGGACGTGGGTTTAGTAATCGAGGTGACGATCACCTGTCCTGGGCTATCTTGAGACGACACGCAGTTCTAGGCCGAGATAATCCATGATCTTGGCCAGATATTCCAGTGTCGGCGAATGATCTCGCGCGAGCACGCCCTGGAGGTAAGGATACGATACCCCAGACTCTGCCGCGAGCCTACGGATCGACACATCCATGCGATCCATCTTGTCACGGATCACGTCAATCACGTCTTTCGGCATCGGTCGCTTTGCGGTTTTGGTTGTTGTTTTCATGTTTGATAGCCTGTATCCTATCATATACGTCAAGCAGTTGGGGGCAAGAAATACTCCCCCCTCCTAACTCCCCCGGTAGGACTCGAACCTACCTCGATTGCTTTAGTAGGTATCGCTGGCGGCGGGTTTGCGCATCGCTCATGTGGCCATCCGCGTGAGTTTTTGTGATTTTGGCGAGTCTCCGCTTGAAAGTGCGGGCCAGCCCTAGGATCGTAGGAGCCCCACGGAGGTGGTTGGCCGCAGGGAGGCCATGACCCTACGAGGTGCCTCCATGACGCTTCAAGAATTCCTTGAGTCGACGTACATTCCTGAACATCAACTCGCGCCCGAATCGATCCGGCAGCTCCGAATTGCGATCGGGCATTTTGAGCAGTTTGCGGGCCAGCGCGATTTGACGACGCTTCGGCACACAATTCTGAATGAGTGGCTGCAGGCGAACCCGCGAAGATGGTCGCCAAAAACCGCGCGCAACAAACTGGGTGCAGTTCTCAGCGTGTGGAACTACGCCTACGCGATCGAGGCCACAGAAACGGCCCCAGACACTCGCAGGATTAGGCGCATTCCTTGGCATCGACAATCACCGGACGCGTGGACCATAGACGATCTGCGGTCAATTGTGGAAGCCTCGCAGGCGTATAGACGATATCTTCCATCCGGCATCAGGATCTGCGATCTGTTCGCGGCTTTTGTGTGGGTCGGATTCTACTCCGCGCTCCGGCCGCAGGACCTGTTTCGCCTGCGAGTTGATCAGTTGTCGGATCGTGGTGAATGGGTGGAGCAGCAGAAAAAGCACCGCAAGGAGCTGCTCGTACAGGTGCCAGCGTGGGTGATTGGATTCCTGCGCGATCGCTGGCCGCCCGACGCTTTACTTGTGTGGTCGTGGGGAATGTCAAGCGTCAGCTTTTACGATTGGTGGTGGAAAATTCTTGGCGATGCTGGATTGAGGACCACCAGACGTGATGGGCCACAGAAGCTTCGACGTACCGCGGTATCGTACGGCGAGGCTGCGAAGGCTGGCTATGGAGCAATGCTCGCTGGCCACTCCCCAGGCTCGCGAGTGACCTGGGAAAGCTACTGCGACCCGCGAGTGGTCCATGGGGCCAGGGAGATCCTGCTGCCAGACCTGAGACCAGAGACTGAGCAGCCTAGGGTACTGTCGACTGGGTAAATACGCGCCAAATACGCGCTAATTACGCGCCTACTGCGCGCGAGATATGGTATGGCGACGTGCCATCAGCTGGCCAATAATCACGTGCCAACCACCCATGGACACATCTTATGTGCGCGAGAAAGTGGCAAAACCACCGAGAAAACAGCAGGAAAACTTTTCGCGCACAAGCACACGTGTGCGCGAGATTTGGCGTGCCAGCGACAAAAAAGCGACAAAACGAGGGTGAAACGAGGGTGAAACGAGGGTGAAACGAGGGTGAAACGAGGGTG
>OFRG01000035.1_pt1 | contig 50473 bp, 66 predicted proteins | sample 1543071 | NCBI WGS metagenome assembly OFRG01 (sample SAMN07774222, study PRJEB24372) | wastewater metagenome | isolation source: WWTP Verbania (Effluent) | place: Italy: Verbania | collected 2015-12
TGTTTACAAGACGCAGGAGAAGAACTTGGATTCCGGGTGCCAATGGATGGCGACTTCAAAATCGGGAAGAACTGGGCGGAGTGCCACTAAGCGCATCACCCGGGCATTCCAATCAGATAAGGACCCTGATCAATGATCCAATGTCCTAGATGCGGCTACGACAGGGACATCATCTTAACGGGTTATACTCGTTTTGGCTTTATTGACACATATTGGTGCCCCTCTTGCTGGTCCGTATGGAGTGTCCCTTTGGGCACCCCGTCTTAATAGGGTAGCACAGGAGTTGTATAATGTCAAGAGGAATTTGCCAGTGGTGTGAGAAGCCACATGATATGGAACCCTACAAAGCTTGGTGTTCTCAAGAATGTGAGGATGCAGACTTTGATAATTGGTTAGCATTATTGGTGACTAAATAATGTCAAGAGGGATGTGTCAATGGTGTGGGATTGAAGGACAAGTTGAAGACTTATTCTTTTGTTCTGAAGAATGTGAGATAAAGTGGTTTGATTATGAAGATGGTTGACAAACCCCCTTTAGTTTGATATAATTAATAATCGAGAGCGGGACAACCCCGCATACATGGAGTACGATACATAGTATGATGATTCGTGGTAAAGCGCGTTGGGCTAAGATTCTCGGCGCACCGCAAAACGGCTACAAGAGTACGGCTGAGAAGAATAAGGAATGGTCCTTCGAGATCATCCCCGACGAAGACAGCCTGTTAGCTCTACGCCAGCAAGGCTTTGAAGACCGCATCAAGTTCAAGGACGGGGTGCCTCACTTCAAGTTCAAGCGTAAGGCCTATAAGATGGACGGGACGGCGGCTAAGAAGATCGCTGTGGTGGACCGTAAGGGCCAAGCGTGGGACCAAGAGGTTCTGATCGGTAACGATTCGGTTCTGAATGTGAAGTACAATATTCGTCCCTGGAAGGATGGTGACGGTCAGTCCGCTGACGTACTCGCCGTTCAAGTCTACGAGTTAGTCCCCTACGAGGGTGGCGAGCAGTTCCCTATCGATGAAGATGTTAAGGAAAATGAACAATGGTAATTGAAGTTATTGCACTGATCATCGCTACTGGTATTGGTTACTTTGTTGGTGTTGAATCCCAACAGCCCCGTATCAAGCGTCTGATCTCTGAGATTGACAATGTCTGGGAACGCTTCTTCGACAATGAGCTTGCTGTAGCTCAGGCTAAGGCATCTAAGAAGAAGACTCCTATCGTAGCCTGATAAGGGATAGCCGCTGTAGCTCAATTGGTAGAGCAACTATTTTGTAGGTAGAAGGTTCGGGGTTCGATTCCTCGCAGCGGCACCACCAAGGAACCACATGGAAGAAGAACATGACAAAATCGACAGTCTCGTCAGTGACATCCAAGGCCTGTTCGATACCCCTCACCGAGTTGACGCTGCGCGAGCTAGACTCCTTGGTTCCAACCTTGGAGAAATGGTTTCAAGGCGTCTCGCAGAGGAACGAGGAGACTCATATCTCAGGATGTCAAATCTCGGTAAAGGTGATCGACAACTATGGTATGACATCGTGGGTGGAGGTCAACCTGAAGAACTAACTGCATCAACTAAAACGAAGTTCATGTTCGGGGACATACTTGAACTCCTACTGATCTTCCTAGCTGATGAAGCCGGTCACGAGGTTACACGACAACAGGAAGAAGTCAACGTAAATGGTGTGCTTGGTCATATTGATGCTGTCGTTGATGGTTGGGTTATTGATTGTAAATCGGCGTCCTCAATTGCCTTCCAAAAGTTCAAGTCCGGTAAGCTCATCGACAACGACAGCTTCGGATACCTCAGCCAGCTCGCAGGCTACGTTGAAGGTGTTCCTGAAGCCAAGGGCGGGGCTTTCCTCGTCATTGATAAGACTCTCGGACATATTACACTGGACAAGTATCACCGAGCAGAACTTGAACCTTACAAGATCAGAGACAGAGTTGATCATATCAAAGATGTCCTTGCATCTAAAGAATTGCCAGAGCGTTGTTATGATGACAAGCCCGACGGAGAATCTGGTAATCGAATTCTCGGAACCAATTGTAACTATTGTTCGCACAAGTTCGAGTGCTGGCGAGACGCCAATGAAGGTTTCGGGCTACGCACATTTTTATACAGTAATGGACCTCGCTACTTTACCAAGGTCCTCAAAGAACCGAAAGTACAGGAATTAGAGTATGGACGATAAGATTATTGATTTCCGCAGTCTAAAGAGTAAAGAACCTAAGGCTCCTGTTGGAGTCCCTGGTTCGAACGTCTATGTCTTCCACATGAAGGATGGAACAGAGCATGAACATGAAGGTCAACTCATTACTACACCATCTTTCTTCGCTTGTGGCATTCCCTTGGTTGACAGCCCGGGTGTGGACTTTAGCTTTGCAGCGCCGATTGACCTTGTCCACTACGTAGAACGTATTGACGATGAGGATTTGATCGACGACTAATGGCATTCAAGAGCAACTTTGAACGAACGATTTCTGCGTATCTGAAACGCTTCAAGGTTGCTCACGAATACGAGTCCTTGAAAATCCCTTACATTATGAACCACACCTATAGCCCCGACTTTGTGTTAGCTAATGGCGTGCTGATCGAATGTAAGGGACGGTTCAGGGATGCGGCTGAGATCGCTAAGATGAGAGCTGTAAAGGCTCAGCATCCCGAATTAGATATCAGGTTCTGTTTTATGTACCCTGATAAGAAGATTCTTAACTACAAAACAACACATGCACAATGGGCTGAGCGTCATGGCTTTCCTTGGTGCTCAGCGGAGATACCCGAAGAATGGCTAAAACCCATCTAATTATTCCTGACTCACACGCTCACCCGGATTTCAATAATGACCGTTATACTTGGCTTGGACGTCTTATCATGGATATTCGTCCTGACGTTGTCGTCGATATTGGTGACTGGTTTGATATGGCTTCCTTATGCAGTTATGACAGAGGAAAAAAGAGCTTTGAGGGTCGATCTTACAAGAAAGACATTGATGCAGGGCTTGACGCACAAGAACGAATGTTCGCACCTATTAGGAAGGCTAAAAAGAAGCTTCCACGATTTGTACGGACGCTCGGAAATCACGAAAACCGCATTTCTAGAGCTGTGGAACTTGACCGAATCCTTGACGGCACAATCGGATTGTCCGATCTGCAATCCAAAGAGTTCGGATTTGAAGAGTACCCATTCTTAGAGCCCGTTAACATTGATGGTATTGATTACGCTCACTATTTTGTTACTGGCGTCTCTGGCCGCCCTATTGGTGGTGAACATCCTGCCTACAGCTTACTCACCAAACGCTTTAGATCATCTACCTGTGGGCACGTTCACACTTTTGATTATTGTATACGTACTGGTGGTGTTGGTAAGCTTCATGGTTGCGTAGCAGGTGTCTACCAAGATTACCATGCTGATTACGCGGGCCCTGCCAATGACATCTGGAATCCTGGTGTTGTTATCAAACGAGACGTAGAGAACGGTGCTTATGATATTCAGCACATTTCACTGAAGAGGATTAAGGAAGCATATGGCTGATGTGTTAAATAGGCAGGTTGGTGGTGAGCACTATAAAGACAAGATGATCCAACCCATTACTTACATACTAGCCAATAACCTTGATTTTTGCGAGGGGTCAATCGTAAAGTATATCACCCGATGGCGTTCTAAGGGCGGTGTTGAGGACCTAAAGAAAATTAAACATTATGTGGATTTTTTAATTGAAGATGCTAGAAGCGGATAAATACACAGAGTTCCGCCAACGTATCATCGAAAGCTTTGACGTTTACGACCTAGTTGAGTACCTCAATCTAACCGTAGCCGATTGGCTCGATAACACGACTGGTTGGGAAGATAATATTGATCTACAGTTAGAGTGCGGTATTATTACAGAGGAAGAATACGAGAATGCCCAAGGTGGACTCGGAGAAATCTAAGCGTCTTCTGCGGCGTAAGGATCACATTAAGAAAGACCTCATGACACCTAAGTATAAGGCCCGGGCAGTTCCACCCGCTCGGGCTGAGGATGAGGATGAACGCAGGTTCAGACGTTATGGGGTTATGGTAGGTGATGAGTGAGAGTCCTAGTAGCCTGTGAATATAGTGGTATAGTCCGAGACGCTTTCATCAAGAGAGGTCATGATGCAATGTCATGCGACTTACTTGAATCTGAGACCCCTGGGCCACACCACTGTGGTGATGTTTTTGATATTATCAACGATGGCTGGGATTTGATGATTGCACATCCACCATGCACCCACCTAGCTGTTTCGGGGGCACGATGGTTTAAGGATAAGATTGATGAACAACGTGAAGCTCTCGATTTCGTTCGAAGACTCCTTGATGCACCCATCCCCCGAATTGCCCTCGAAAATCCTGTTAGCATTATCAGCTCTCGAATTCGCAAACCCGACCAAATTATCCAACCTTGGCAATTCGGACACGGCGAGACTAAGAAAACTTGTCTCTGGCTTAAGGGGTTGGCACCACTTCAACATACCGATGTTGTTCCAGGACGGGAGCCTCGGGTCCACTATATGCCGCCAGGACCGAATCGATGGAAAGAACGTAGTCGTACTTACACTGGAATAGCCGCCGCAATGGCAGAGCAATGGGGTTAAATGAATAGATGACGATTGATCCTAATAAATGGTACGATGTCCAAACGGCTGGTCTCCAGATGCGCGGGAATATTGTCCTGGTTTGGTTGAAGAATTTTCCCGAGGAAATTACAATCTATGATGAGTAAAATTAGTGAATAACTTCAGGAGTAACGAGAACCCTGCGTTTCGTTCATCTTTCAGTGAGACAATCTTCAAGCAGAAGTATGCTCATGAAGGGGCTGAAACTTGGAATGAACTCTGCGTAACACTGGTTGAAGATGTCTGTCAAGACAAAATGGACAAGGGTTCAAAGGACGCCCTTACCCGTTTCATGCAAGAGATGAAGTTCATCCCCGGCGGGCGATATCTTTACTACGCTGGTCGAGATGCTAAGTTCTTCAATAATTGCTATCTGCTCAAGGCAGAAGAAGACACCAGGGAAGACTGGGCAAATCTAAGTTGGAAGTCCGAGAGCTGCCTCATGATTGGCGGTGGGATTGGGGTTGATTATAGTGTCTACCGGGCTGGTGGAGCCCCCCTAGGGCGCACAGGCGGTACAGCCTCGGGACCTATCCCGAAGATACAAATGCTCAATGAGATCGGTCGTCGTGTCATGCAAGGTGGTTCTCGCCGGTCAGCTATATATGCTTCGCTCAACCATAAACACGGGGATGTCCACGAGTTCTTAGGGGCTAAGGACTGGGAGAAGATGCCTGTTGGCTCTACGGGTGTATCCCTATGGGATGTGAAACAGCAAGACTTCAGTTTTCCTGCACCATTAGACATGACCAATATTAGTGTCAACTACGATACGGCTTGGCTCATGAATTATTGGAAGACTGGTGAAGTTGGCGACGTTTTCATGAAGAACGTTGAACAAGCCTTACGGACGGCTGAGCCAGGGTTCTCTTTTAACTTCTTTGACAAAGAGAATGAGACACTCCGTAACGCTTGCACCGAGGTGACATCTGAAGATGACAGTGATGTCTGTAATCTAGGATCAGTTAATTTAGGTCGGATTGATTCTCTAGAAGAGTTCCATGATGTGATTCAATTAGCAACTATGTTCCTTTTGTGTGGAACACTGCGAGCTGAACTCCCCTATAAGAAAGTCTACGGTGTCCGTGAGAAGAATCGACGCCTTGGGTTGGGTCTTATGGGTATCCATGAGTGGTTGATTAAACGTGGGTCAGACTATTCTGTCACCCCTGATCTCCATCGTTGGTTAAAGACATACGAAGCGGAGTCGAATCGTACAGCGCGATGGTTCAGTGCAGTTCTCGGGGTTAATGAACCCGTGGCTAAGCGTGCTATTGCTCCAACCGGGACTATCGGCATTCTCGCCGGTACAACCACAGGGGTTGAACCACTCTTTGCAGTTGCATACAAACGTCGATATCTCAAAGGAACTAAGTGGCATTACCAGACCGTCGTAGACGGTGCCGCTCAAGAGTTAATTCAACTCTATGGCGCTGATCCCAACAAGATTGAGAGTGCTGTAGATTTGAGCGAGAATTTCGAAAAGCGTATTAAATTCCAAGCGGACGTACAAGATTATGTGGATCAATCTATCTCATCGACGATTAACCTTCCGGCTTGGGGGTCTAAATTTAATAATCCGGATACAGTTGGACCGTTTGCAGAAACCCTTGCCTCCTATGCTCATAGACTCCGTGGGTTCACTGTCTACCCTGACGGGGCCCGGGGTGGTCAACCGCTGACTTCTATCCCTTACAAAGAAGCTTTAGAGACCCTCGGCGAGGAATTCGAAGAGCATATTGAGGCGCACGATATCTGTGACATTAGTGGTAAGGGTGGGAGTTGTGGTGTCTAATCGATACCAACTCTATATAAAGAAACGACGTTCTCGGAGATGTTATTGGATTGATAAATACAAATTAGCGTGTGGTTGTGCTGAGTGTGGCTATAATAAACATCCTGCAGCTTTACAATATGCCCATTTAGATCGAACAACGAAGATAACACACATTAAAGGGATGCACCAACATAGTTTGAAAAAGTTAGTAGCTGAGATGCGAAAGTGTCGGATTCTCTGTGCGAATTGTCATGCAATTGAGACAAACGAAAATAAGCATTATCAAAAACTCATCGCTTAAAAAGAAACCCCCTTAGCTTCGCAGCCTGAGGGGGTTTTTTAGTACCTACTTTTTCTTTTTAGACTTCTTCTTCATCCACGGCGGAACGAACTTCTCTTTACCCTTGGTCTTTTTAGCTACTGGCTTTTTCATTTACGAGAATCCTAATGTTGATTTTACTGGTGGTGCTGGCGACACTAGACCTGGCGTTGCTTGTACTTGTTGTGTGGTATTCGTTTGCTGCCCAGTGGCAACGCCCTTCATCTTCTCCACTGTCCTCATCGTACCGAGGCCCAAGATTGGGACAAGGAGACCAAGAAGTAGATTTGAGTCGATATGAGGAAACAGAGCTGCGCCTACAGCAACGGCTAACGGGCGAACTACGAACTCAATCGCAATCCCAATACCGCAGACCCACACAATAAAAGGACGAGCCCCTGCAACAAACAGATTCGAGTTACTGGCTTCAGCCTTATTCACATCAATCTGACCCTGGATCAGGGATGTCTCGCGCTCGTCGGCTTTATCAGCGATCTCCGCAATCTTCAGGTCGAAGTCTCGTTGTGCTTCTTTGTTTGGTAGTACTTGACGTACAGTCGAGCCGATCTCCTTGATAAGGTCCCCAGCCCCTAAGATACCCGCTAAGATGTTAGCCATTACGCATTTGCTCCGCTAGTTCAACAGAGCGGTTGCCCACCTGCTTGGCCCACTTGGATGCTAGCATCCCCTTAGCAGCTTTGTCATACTGCCCTGTACGGACGAACTCAAGTGTGTTCTTGAAGCCTAGTAGCCCCTTGGTCCCTAGGTTAAATCCCATGTTAATGAGGACTTGTTGTCGGTTAGTGGACAGGGAGTCGAACCAAGGGAGTGCTTTACGTACTTCTTCACAGGTCCTCTTGATGTCATTACGTAGGAGGTACTCGATCTCCTCCATCGAGAGCTTCCCGCCCTTCTTACCGTCAATCAACCTACCAACACCAATGGTCCAATAGCCTAAGGAGTCTTGGTATGCTGACTGGCGTACACCTTCATGGCGCTTTAGTTGATCAATAAATTGTTGGTCTGTCATCTTGCATGTCTCCAACCCCTTGCGTGGGCTTCCTCGTGTGCTTTGAGTTCCGGCCACCAGTGTGTCGGCAGGACTATGAGGTTTTCACGGGGCACATAGCAGCCGTTGTAATAACGACCGCCATGTAATGCTCCTAACTTTTGCTGACAAATTTCATTAACGTGGTTAGTATAAAGGTACGCGGAACTGATAGCCCCCGTAGTATATTGCAGCGGGGGTTTATCAGTTTGTGTGTCAATAACGGTGTTACACGCTAAGACTAGGGTACTGGTTACGGTAAGACTCAGAAGCACTTTCCATGACGAATTGAACATATTCTTGATCTGTTTCAAAGGGTGTTTCACTAGTTTCATTGTAAGCGTTCCGAGCGGCAGTGATGCCAGTTGTATCTTCGATAGTAATCGTAAAAGTCATTTTGATTTATCCTTTGAGTTAACCGATCAACCAGTCTGTCCCGTTGCTGTAGACGGGGACGGCATTTGCCCCGCCACCGACCACGGCAGTCCCGATACCTGCGGCCATGGTGGCGTTGGCGTCGGTCACGAAGCGTCGAGCGCCTGCACCTGCAGTTGAAGCGGAGCCGAGAGCGCCGACTGTGGTAGCTGTGGTCTTGACGTAGGTGGCCGACGTGATGGAAGACCCCGCACTCAAGGTTCCAACCGCTAACCCGGCGTCACCGGTGTCATCGCCCAAGCGAACTTGAAGCTGCGTTCCAGACTTCTTCAGCGCCACGCCGCTCGTATCGTTCGGGCCGAGGATCAGGCGGGTGAAGTCTGTGCCTGCGTTGTTTAGAAGGCGAAACAGGCCGTCCGCCGGAGCTGACATCAGCGTGCTGGCGCTGAACTTGAAGCCCGACGTCTGAGAGATAAATTGCGAAGCATTGATGGCCGAGTAAGCACTCGCATCTGCCAATACGACGTCAAGATCGGCTCCGGTTCGTCTCAGCGCCGGGAAGATCGACGTGGTGCCGCCGACGTTTACGTTTCCACCAACGGTTAGGTTAGACCCGAAATAGCCATTCCGAGGCCTATCCGCCCCGACCGCACCGATGTCATAGGCGTTGTCAGCTACGGCGCGGAGGTGGCCTGAACTGTTTACCTCCCAACGCCCTGCGCCCGCCGTTCCGAGAAAAACGCTCGCGGAATTTGTAGTCCCGACAAACATTGAACGGCCAGCGCCGGTCCCGGCTGAGTTGGGCGTGACTAGGAACTGGTTGCCAATCCACCCAATCGAGGCACGCTCGTAGTTACTTGCGTCGGTGTAGGTGTTGTAGATGTTGAAGACCTGAGCGTCCGCACCGTTACGCAGGGCCAGGGTGTTGGCGGCGTCGCGGGTTAGAAATACGTCGCTAGAACTCCCCCAGTACACCCCTGCGTTGGCGGCGTTTGATCTCACCCAGAAATCGGATGCGGAGATAACTTCGCCAGTTTTGACGACACTGAACTTGCTCGCCCCGCCAACCTGCAAGTCCATCAGCAGCGAGCCCGACGCCGATGCCGTATCGGTGACGTTGAACTTCAGGCCGGTGAAGGTGACACCAGCATTGTTCCACGTCTGCGTCATATCAAGAACTGGGTTACTAACAGTAGTGGTGCCACCAGTAATGGTCACATCACTAAACGTCGGTGTCAGGCCACCTGTTGCAAGATACGTATTAGCCGCAGCGATAACGGCTTCATTGAAACCAGGAATGTAAGCCATATTGTTAAAGGTTCCCTAAATACACGTTGCTCGTAACAACGATAGCTTGATTAAAATCTTGGACTGGACTCATACCAGACTGAACCAGATAAAGATTGATAGCTTCTAAAACAGTCTCGTTCATTAGTACGCCCTAACTTTGGCTAAGTGGACAGCAGTCCTGATTGTCGAATAGTGTTTGTTGTTGGTTGAGTTGAGAAGCTCGAAGAGTACGTGCTGATCGTAGATACCTTGATCAATGTACTTCCGAGCTTCTAAGATTAATTTATCCACCTAAGGCATTCCTTGCTGATTGAACTCGCTTGTTATAAGCTTCGTCGGTCTTGAAGTTTCTACGATCTAATGTACCGTATTGGTGCAGGGCCTTGATTACGTCTCCACCATTTTGATCAATAAGCTCCCGTAGATACTTCATAGAGGCTGGGATGGCTTTTGTAGGGTCATTACGATAGTCGAACCCTTCACCAATTAGTCCGAACCTCTTAGCTGTCTCCTCAATAAACTGCCCATAACCGGAAGCAGTTGAGGCAGGACTACCGTCAGCTTTCTTGATCTGAGTGGGTCCTGTACCTTCGGCACCAATCATCCATTGAGCAACGCTCTCAGGGATACCATATTGAGCAGCCGAGGTTTTTGTGATTGCCTGCACTGTATCACCCTCGACTGTATCCAAGGTAATGTTAGTAGCAGCAGCCCTCAGTTGACTCAAGCGAGTCCCGAAGTCAGCCTCAATAGGCTTACCCGCAGCGTTACTCAAAGGTGTCCCAACAGCATAGAAGGCTGCGATGGACTTAGGAGTAGACCCCTTAGGTAGGTTGCTATCATACGGACTTGTACGGACAAGGTTAGACAGGTAGTTGTTCTGAATGGAAGCCTTATCAGACAGACGAGAATCACCCTTCCGAAGGACTTCCTCGAATGTGGGGGCCCTCTGAGGTGCCACGTCGAACTCACTCGGGAAGCCTGTTTGACCACCGTCGAATGACTTAGCCCATTTATCGTACTTCTTCCGATCACCGACAACCTCATAGATCATCTTATTAGGATTGTAACGGAGACTGAGGATGCCAGTACTATCAACATCGGAGCCAGTCATCTTAGCTGTAGAGAGACCCTTGGCAGAGGTAGCCCGATTGGACATCATGGTAGCCAGAGCTTGCTCAGAGGTCTGGGGGTTCTTGATCAGAGCCACGAGAGCATTATAACTGTCAGGGTGCGCAATCAGGGCAGCGGCAGTCTTTTGGCTGGACAGGGGAGACCCCGGTTGGAGCGCGAAGGCAGCCTCATCAAGGTTAGCGAACCCATTGAGGAATCCTGCGGTAGCACTCGGGCTCAGATCACCATTATTGATAGCTGCACGATTACCTTGAACCGCTGTAATCAACGTGGGGATTGTCTTCTGGGCTTGCTCCTGGGGCATAGCAGTCAGCTTGAGATCACCACGAAGGACACCAGCAACTCGTTGGATATGGTACATACCCTCAGTAGAACCAGGGGCCCAGCCGTTGAGTTCCTTGGTAATGGCCTTCTGTTGCTCAGCACTCAGGGAGTGGGCGGGGTCGCCGCCAAAGAGAAGCGGTAGAGCGTTAGTCATACCAGGAAGCTTCGAGAGTTCCATCCACAGCGGGAACGCCTTGCCGGCATCAATACCAAACTGAGTCTGCATATCAAGCAGGACTTGTTGGTTGAGCTTGACCTTAGACAGCTCACCTGTGTACACAGCAGTCATAGACTGGGCTAGATTGTCATAATAAGCCCCAACGGCATCAGCCTGTTCCTTACCGCCATTATGGGCATAGACATTGGCCATAGCGGAAACCTTAGCCGTTTGAATACCTTGATTGAGAAGCGGAATGGACTCTTGGAGTTCCTTGTACTTCTTACCGGTGGGGTCGTTCAGGGCTTCTGTTGTCATAGTCCCGAAGGCTTCTACAACAGTACCCACACGATTAGCAGCATCTCCGATAGACGCAGACACGAGATTAGTGTGGCCGATAGTCTCTTGACGCTTACGGATTGTCTCATCAATATCAGTCTGGGTCTTGAGCATGTCGAGTTGGGTCTTAGTCTGGGCCATCAGGGACTCAGCTTTGAGATACTCTTGACCACGAAGGATAGCGGTAGCCCTGTCTGTCGTAGGTAGGACAAGACCCTTCTGGACCGCCGTGTCGTACACAAACTTCTCAGCAGCCTGCTGTTGCTCTACGGCGTTCTGCTGCTGTTGCAGTTGGTTCTTAACATCTCGGAAGAGATAGTGGTCGAAGCCACGGCTCTGCATATACTGAGCAATGACAGCCTTGGACTCAGGGTGCTTCTGGAATAAGGTATCAACGGCTGTCTCAAGGTGTAGGTCAAGGTTAGCTGAGGGAGTGGAACCTTGGTTCACAGCCCCCTGTACCGAAGACAACTTATCCGCAGCAGTTACAACGTCCTGTGGAACATCAGGTGTAGTGGATACACCACCAAGAGCCGTAGGGGTTTGAGCACTCTTAAAGCTATCGAAGGCAGTCTGCTCAGCGTCATTTAAGGCAGCCCTGTCAGACTTCTGTAAGGCATACACCTCATTCTGTCTCTCAGTCGCAGCCTTCTGAGAGAAGGCATTGATCAGACCACCAGCAGTGTTTGCAATTTGACTAAGAGCACTAGGGCCTCTGTCAGCAGGTCGGATAACACCTACTTGGTTTTGGACATCATTCAGGGTTGCTGTCAGAGGCACCATTGTTCTCCATTTGATTCAAAGTCTCAGCTCGAACACGATCACGTTGGACGGCTGTAGTAATGCCATTGAGAATGCTAGGATTGAAACGACCCTGAGCTTTTTTCATAGCTTGTATCTTAATATCTGGTTTTTGTAGTCGAATGTAGGCGTTCATCTCTTCGTAGATATCAGCACGGTTCTGTGGTTCGTTAATCATGCGAGCCCGGTAGTTTGTGATTACCTTTGTCACTTCTTCCACAGCTTCTTTGTTGTCTTGGAGATAACCCATCATGGCAGACACTTGGTCTACTTCACCGGGTTGCATACCAAGAGCTACAGCCCAAGCACTCTGACTGGGAATGCCACTAGCGATAGTAGTTCCTTTGTTAGTCATCAGAGTTCCGTACTGGTGAACGAGGTAAGCCTTATGTAGATTAGAGACAAGGGAGATATTAGAGGCTAGACGCATAAGAGCATTCTCTGTCAGGGGTATGTCCTCAGCACCACTCTCGGCAGCAGCGTACTTAGCGACATCAATGAGTGTCTCGAAGCCAGCCTTACCGATGGACCATGTGGCACCACCAGCGACATCCATGAAGGACTTCTCACCGAAGGCAGACGAACCAAACATATCTTTGATTGTGTCTGTCCAGAAAGACCCTGTACCGTACCTAGCACTGACTTGGATATCAGCTCCAGTAGCATGATAGATCACCTCGTCGAGTAGGCCACGATCCATAAACCCATAAACAGAATCAAGACTAGGAGCTTCCCCATTATGTTTCTTAATCTGCTCAGAGATATACGGAGCCATTGGAATACCCGCAGAGCCGAACATGAGAGTCTGACCGATAATCAGTCGCGCCCTCTGTTGCGGGGTGAAAGTCTTACCCAGCATAGCTTCAAGCATCCGGGCATTATAAGCCCAGAATTGGGTTGGAATGGACAGCAAGCCTTTCTGCCAATACGCGGCAGACTGCTCAGACATGCCAAACGCATAGTCTTCTGCGCGCCCAGCGACTTCTCGTTGGAAATCCTTAGACCCGACAGTAAGTCCCTTGTCCTTAACTTCACCCCACGCAATGCGCCAAGCGACAGCACGGTTCCAGACTTCACCTTCATTGAACCAGAACCTACCAGCCTGACGGATAGCCCCTTCAGATGATAGGATACCAGCGGCGGCGTTTGGTCCATAGTCATTAATCAGAAGGTGAGTACCACCGACATCAAAGAACCCTGATTGCTTAGCGCTGTTCATGAAGAGCTTGTACTCAGTAGCATCGTCGAAGCCAGCAGCAGTATGAGCCCCACGTTCAATGAACGTGTCGAGCATCTTGTCTGTGCCACTCTTGGTAAGGAATGTCCTCAAGGGGACAAGACCGACCATACCTTGGAAGCCATATTTAGGATTAAGAGTAGTAGCAGCAACAAGCGTACCGATCTGAAGAGGAAGCTGAGCAACATTGAACAGCCCCAACTTCAAGTCGAACGCAGCACCACGAAGGGCTTGCACAGGGTTATTGTTGTTCCACCATGTGCTGATCGCAGCGGTAGCCTTGTCCCTGATGCTATAGGGATCATCACCACCTACCCACTCAGCAAACCTACGACCATAGATTTCCTTTTGTCTGTCGTACTCAGTCCTCCACCCCAGTGTGCGCTTAATAACATCACGTTGGGCTTCAGCTTGTTGACGGATAAACTCAGGAGTCTTAGGGTCCATGACGCCATTACGTAGGGCATCCATGGGGCTTGTGGGCTTATGAGACAGATAAGTCCCGAAGGTATTCTGCCAACGTTCAGCCGCTGAGATTTTATAATCAGACATACTAGAGAGGTTGGCAACGTTCATCAGGCTTTGGTTGATCGTCTTGAAAGGATCAAACGTAGGAGCTTGAGAGCCCTGCCAGTCACGGAGTGTCTCACCCTTACCAGAGTAGTACAGACGACCATTAGTCCTTAGGTAGGACTCTACGTTGGACTCTTCGATATCCCGCATATCTGTCCAACCAGTCGATTGGTGATATTCGGGCATCTCTTCACGATCATACATAGTCCTGAAGGGATGGTCCTTCTCAAAGACACCGGACTCCATGTTAGCAATGAACTCTTCACCACGGATATAGGCCGGGAGAATATCATTAAGTTCACTGGCCGTCGCACCGTTGAGGAAGGCTAAGCGAGCTTGCTCCATCCTGTTAACCCAGTAGTCAACCTCAGCCTTTGTCTGACCGACGATGTAGGTGTTAGGGTTCTTGAAGAACTTCTCACCATCAGGTTGAGAACCGATACGAGCTTGCTTGCCAAAGTACTTACCCTCGTAGATACGGTGGCCCCCTTGACGGTAGCCAAGTTGGTCACGACGCAGAGACTCGATCTTGATCTTATTAGGCTTGGCTAGAACAGCTTTCACTGTCGTACCATCAGCCAATTGGAGTGGTTGGTCGAGGGTTAGCATGACATAACCCTGCTCACGCAGATCAGCCTTAACGGTATCTGTGATCGGATTAGCCTTAGAGTAGTGGACTTGTGTCTCTAGGTTGAAAACACGCTCACCAGGATTAATATCCCAATCGGCCACAACTCTAGCGTTGCCACGATCCAGGGAGCCAATACCGAGATCAAAAGATACAGTCTCATACCCTTGGATAAACTTAATCTTGAAAACTTCATCATTGCGAAGCCAATACTCAATATTGTTTAGCGTAACCGCTGCCTCATAGGCCTCGTGCTCAGCAGCCGTGGGAGGGCGCTTCCACATACGCTCGTACAGGGCTTCACGCTGGTCACGGGTGAACCACTTACCGAGGTTCTCGCCAGCCGCTAGGACCTGCCCTGTGGCCTCGCGTTGGTACCCGGGAAGGGTACTGAAGACCTTAGCGTAGTCCTTAGCCAGAACACGGAGCAACTTGGCGCGAGTGTTACCAGCAGATTGAGCCATATTCCCCAGGAGGGAGTCGCCGATCAGACGACTGTTCAGTACAAATCGAGCCAGGAACCCAGTCGCCTTAGGATTAAGTAGGTCAGTGTAGGCCCCTGTCTCCGTAACAGGAACTTCAGTCCTGATCGAATATATACCAGAGTCATCACGGATAATATTACTATCCCGACGGCCAATGCTAGCAGCGTAATCAGCAGCCTGTTCTTCAGTCTCGAAAGACCCCAGAGTGAATTCGACCTTGTGTACGGTCGTGCTGTCAGAGAGGGATACTTCGGAGGGAGTGACATCCTTAACTTCTAATTGTGAGTGGATGGTGTTGATCTTATTGATTGTAGCGTCCACAGCAGCTTGTGTCTCAGCGTCAGTCATACGACCGAGTTGGGTAAGCTTGGTGAACTCTTCAATAGCGAATTGAGTCTTCTCCAACTCAGTAGTTACGTCACCGGCAAGGCTGACAGCAGACACTACACCCTGAGTGGGTACCACCTTAGTGACAGATTCACCCTTCGGGACATTAGGACCATATGTACCCATGACACCATCGAGGGGGCCCGCAGCCTTAGCCGCAGCCTCACCAGGGCCGTAGGTACTCATAACACCACCAAGACCTCGGGTCTCAGGGCCATACGTGCCCATGATACCTCTGGTGGGGGTATAGACAGTAGCAGGGTTCACAGCTCCTGGAAGCATGTGGTCAACGACCTCTTGAGGCTGTAATCCTGTATTCTTGACAGCCGCATCAACACCATTCGTCATAATGTCGAGGGCAGCTTGACGCACACGACCCACAGCTCCCTTACGGGCACCATTACGGATCATAACACCAGGGATCGAGACAGCACCCTTTAACTCAGCGGGGCCGAGGAAACCAAGATTAGCAACAGTACCCCAAGCATTGTGAGCAATTATACCCTGAGGGCGATTGAGCTGGCTTAGGATACTAAGCTCCTTGACCTTATCCTCGAAGCCCAAGAACGTACTGTGCTTCTTAATATTCGGCAACAGGGTCTGGGACACATAGTCTGAGAACTCATGAACAGGGATAGACCATAACGCATCGGATTCATTGATCATACGCCTGCCAGACCAAAACCAATCACCGAAGCCCTTGAGACCCTTGGGGATGTCCACGTTCCCAGATTCAGCACCAGATTGGTAGATAGGGGCAGTGCTCAGGATGAAGTTAGCGACGGCACCCAACCAGTCACCATCGACTGCATCAGTAAATTTATTGAGTTCGCGTTCAAGAATCAGTTGCTTAGTGTTTATATCACGGATGACTTGATTAGCATCACCGTGTTCCATATTGTTCAAGAGCAGTCGTGCTTGGGTGGCGTCCCCACTAGCAGCCATGTCTTGGATACGATTAATCGCCTCCGACTCAAGGGCGTAGGTTGCACGACGTTCTAAGTCGATAGTGAGGGATTGTTGTGAAGCAGCGATAGCTCCCATAGCTAGGGAGGGATCAGTCTTATTGTTTTGGCTGATGAGTTCGCTGTACGAGTTCATCTCACGGACTTGCTGTTGACCGGCAGCCTTCAAGCGCAGGCTAGCATCACCCATAGTCTCAATTGTCTTACGGGCAATCTCTGTGTTCTTTTGGATAATAGATGTAATGTCAGGACCAGCACTAGGGCTAAGCGCCATACCAGCTATAAGGGCTGTCTTATCCTTGTACGGCTGTGCAGAGCTAACACCGACGCCAGTTACGGTATCGACACCTCCAAAGAGGTCCGGGCTATCTGTAACTGTTGCGAACATATCAGTCAAGTTTGAAAACCTTTTTGATGGTGGCGTTGATCTCTGAGCTGTGAGCCGTAGCGGTAACAGCCAGTCCTGCGACAGCCGCAGCAGAGTTAGACCTAGTGCCCCAAGCTTGAGCGTTACCTAGAGCTTGGCTGGCTTGGTCATTAATCTTAGACGACTGGTCAAGGAACGAGAGGTTGGAAGACAGTTGACTACCAATAGACGCCTGACCACCAAGAGCAGCGGACGAACCACTAACACCCTGTGTCTCAGAAGCTTGAGCAACCGCAGCCTGTTGACCACGAGCAGCCCTAATGGCGTCCCGCTTCTCACGAGCCTGCGCGAGCTGAGCCCCACGTCGCTGAGCCTCAACAGCCTTCTTATTCTCTTTAGCTTGTCGTTCACCAGCATAGATAGAGTAACCTGTACCGACGACGGCTGTGGCGGCTAGGATGAAGGGGACAGCGGGCATTACGTATCCTTTACCATTACTTCGTAGATATCGTCCCAAACTTCTAGGTTGCTTCGGAAGCCCATCATTGTGTTGTACCTGAACCCATTAGGACTATCCGCAAACGTATAATACTTATCGAAGCCCTTGGACCTCAGTTGTTCTTCTAAGGCCTCAAGGAACTTCTTATAGTGCTTAATGTGACTAGGCTTCTGTGGTTCGTAGAGGTCATTATGAATGAAGAACCTACCATCAGTCTCCCAAACCCCATGGCAACGAAGATACTCGTCCTCGTAGATAACCTTACGGATTTGTGTTTCCGGAAATGGGGACGGACCAACCGAGAAGGTCAAAGTCGTTCCCTGATCCGTTTGATTCAAATCGGAACTGGAGAGCCTTGCCGTGTCCTCGGATTTTGTTTCTGGATATGACAACTGGGAATCCTGTGTTAAAGCTTAAGTCTGTGATGTCCACAGCAGGGAGACGTTGATGTCGATAGGCTTCAACAGCGGTCGTCCACTTCCCTGAGTTGGACCCGGAAGCCCAGTCCCATTTGATCTGAAGTAAGCAGGACGAGGGATTGCCCACTGTGTAGTCCAGTCCATCTGGTACATAGTTCCCTAAATACACGTTGCTTGTAACAACGATAGCTTGATTAAAATCTCGGATTGGAAGTGTGTTACCACCCAAGCGACTCGGATTAACTTGAGACAGATAAAGATTGATAGCTTCTAAAACAGTCTCGTTCATTAGTACGCCCTGGCTATAGTTCTCTTCTGTCTTCCTGAAGTAGCAGAACACGTAGTTGAGTTCTTTCTTACGCATCGCATCGTCGAGCAGTTCGTAGCCAGACTCTAAGTAAGATAAGTACTCGAACCCAGGAGACTCCCAAGTAGGCCAGTCCGCGAATCGATAGTTCTTAAAGAACCCAAACGTAAAGTAGTGCAAGCCTCCCTGTGGAAGGGCCACAAGATACTTAATGTAGTTATCCCTGATAGAAGTTTCATAAGGACTGTTGACTTCATTAAGCTCGGGTGTGATGAAGACTCCCATAATCGAAGGTCCATCACCGGCAATAGTCCAAGGATAGAATGAGCCTAACGTCAGGTCTAGATTAAGGATTCGATTGAATTTATATCGCTCCGTATCAACACTATTGAACAGCCACTGGATCGTGTTAGTGGCTGGATCATAAACACCTTTAGCCCAACGCTTAGACTCAGAGCTGATATCATTATAGAACCCTTGGATCGTCTCTTCACTCACGGTATTATTATCGAATGAAGTACCACCAGCTCCGGACTCTACAACGAGTTTCTGAATACCAACCTTACCCCACCAGAAGATACCATCCTTGGAATCAACGATTGTGTTGGGGTTGCTAGTGCCAATAGGGCTAACCCGTGTGGACGAGATGTCTACGGCACTGAAGCCGCCAGCAGTACCGGAGATAAACCAGATACCGTTTGTAGCGAAGACGAGGATACCCCCGGCTGCGGGCAAAAGACGAACACCCTTAGCCATCTCAGGAATTGGGATAGAGCCTCCATCCGAGGCAACAAGGTCTGAGAAATCTTCAGATGTGGGGTCAGCCTCCTGATAGCACAGACCGGCCTTTGCCTTGTTGTCAAGGATTTGACTGTAGTAAACTTGATCAGCCAGGTACCAGACGCGCCCACTAAAGAACGCCACTGATACGGGGCGGCTATTAGTAGTCTCAACAGGAAGACCTAAAATTCCGGACATCGCCGAGCGGTCCTTGTTGAAGGCATCTAGAATAAAGTGACCACGAGGGGCCCGACCAGAACCGAAATTGAACTTAGTTAACAACTCAGGGTCGAAGTCCCCTGTCGTATTGTCTTTCGCTACCCACCATTGTTTGTTATTACCAGGGTACCTACTGGTCTCTGTGAAGTAATTAGTGATGGGTGTCTGGGCAGGGGCTACGTGGAAATCCAGGACCCCGAACGGACTGAAGTAAGACACGGTAGACCCTGACGCATTGTTAGCAGCAGCATACCAACCTTGGTTCAATAGGTTATAGTTATGGGTCGCACTGAGTGTCGTAGGTTCATCATCATTAGCAAGCCCGTCATCGACACCTTGGAAGTCTCGCACTTGGATATAGATACGAGCAACAGTGATGGCATCCAAGGCAGGAAGATATTCAATGATGATAGGTTCGAACTTCTCACCCGTGACGAACAGATACCCCTTACCCGAGGCAAAGGAAATCTCACAATCAACCCCCTGGGCTACTGTAGTGTTAGGGGCTAAGTAGGGTGTCATATCAAAGCTAAACGTCTTGAGAGAGGTCCCAAGAGTCTGTGTGTTCATGTCGTAGAAGCGAAGTGTGATACCCGTCTGGACTACGAGGAAATTGATAGTAGAACGATTAGCTACAGACTCCCACTTGTATTCCTTGAGAGCCGTCACATTATTGTCAGCTTCGTTGACGGTGTAAGGACTAGTGGTCCAATTCTCTTCGTAATCAGCCCCGAACCGACGACTAATATTACCCTTACGGTAGATGATGCAGTTGTCTAGATCATTACAGGAGTTCTCAGGATACGTCAACAGGCTCGATTCAGTGATCAAGCCCTTCGTGAAGTTCCTGTAAAGCCTGTTAGTTAGACCCCGTGCCATCGTGACTCCCTGGGTAAATAGCCTTGTTGAATTTGTCCGTACTCTTTAAGTACAAGATCAGCGCTTGTTCTGCGTCTGAAAAGCGGGTGTATTCAGACTGTACTGCCTTTGGGCGGCCCCCTCCGTGGCGTTGGTGGATGCGCCAGAGGCCTGATGAGGCTTGTAGTATCTCAAATTCCCTGCGACCTCGTGACACATACTTAGCACCCGGTCTAACGAACTTGAGAGCGTTTGGGTGGACTCCTGGGAATTGCTCATTTAGGAGCCTCTCCCGCGTCGCCCGTAGTTGTTCCCTTTGGAGCTGGGCTTTCGTTGGTTTAGTGACCATTGGTCTGCCTGTCGCCTCACGCGTTGTCTACGAGATTGTTGTTCGGACTTAGAGTTGGACACTTGTTTGTAGTTAATGAAACAAACAGACTTCGCTTCGGCCAGTAGTCCGGGATAATCATCAGCCCGTAGGAACGGTGCGTAAGAGCCGTCAGCTAGTGTGAATACAGGGTTCAATTGACCCCAGCACACAGTCTTAGACTGTTGAAGGGTACTATCTGCCGTATTATCATAACCGTTAAAGACGACTGTTACACCATCAAAGGTTGTCCAAATCGTAGGGTCTGCGTCTGTATAGATATAGAAATTAGCTGAGAACGATGGATCAGAGATTAGCATACCACCTGTCTGATCAAACGTACTATTCAGAAATTCCTCGGGCTCGACGTACCGGATTAACTTACCATTATACCTGATCCAATCAATATTCTTAATTGTATCCGGGATACGCATAAAGGTCGGATTATCTACGTCACCTAAGGCGTCCAGCTTAACTAAGCTCTTCATATTAGGGTTAACTTGACCTGCGTAGAGTTCATCGTAAGTTTCGACGATAGTGGTAGCCACTTGCATGGATTCCACCGTGTCACTGATCGAGTTGACTGCATCGCCATCCATAGCACTCAGGATGTTCTGTGTCATCTGAAGTAAGGTCATTTTCATGGGATGATAATCCCTCCACCGCCACCGAAGTCAAATTCAATAGAGACTAGGTTTACGGTAATTGTGTTAGTATCTACAATCGTTGAGGCCGCATCTGTAACTGTACACTTAAAGACAGTGGACACTGAGTCTCCAGACGAGAGCAGAGCTGTGAAATATGTGTAGTAGTTAGTTGGGTCTTGGATAGTAATATCAGTGTCACCAGAGACCCTGGACCAGAGATACGTGTAAGGGGGGCTGCCACCAGACACACTGGCTACAGCAGGGTCTTCACTAGTACAGGTGCCGTATCCAACAATGTAACCTGGGATCGTCCCTGGGCTCGCAACAGCGGCTAATGAACCCGGGGCTGTCTTCAGCATGGCAATAATAACGCCAGACATTAGAGCAGAACCCAGTAATTGGCCCCGATCTTATACAAAGATTTAACGAAGTACTGAGAAAGGGTTTGATCAGCAGATGTCCCAGAGCCATTAGTCCTGAGGGTTACACCAGCCCCTCGTGTGACTGTGACAGCACCAGCTCCATAGTTATCCAACACAATACAAGTGTGGATGGGATGATTCACAGTAGCGTCAGGTTCGATTGTCCAAGCGTGAGCCGAGCCGGATGTGTGTGTGACACCCTTACCACTATCCAATAAGGTGAATGAGTAGTTGGCGTCTTGAATGTTCTGAGGGGCACCACGGTAGCCAATAGAATCACTGTTAAGGGATGTAGGAGTGCTCTGTAGGCGGTAGTCCACCGCACCCCCTAGGGTAGCACCACCTGTGAAGGACAGGGCCCCACTGAAGGCGTTAGTGCCACTAAAGGTGTTGTTCCCATTAAGGAAGGGGACAGTCGCCCCACTAGTGCCTGTGGTCGCTACAGCAGCGGTACCAAGACCTAGATTGTTACGAGCTGTAGTGACACTGTTCACGTCAGAGAGATTGTTTGTACTGATTAGATCACCAATACCAGCAGTAGACCAGAAGATCGTCAGGCCATCTGTCTTAAGTGTCTTACCAGAGTTACCTGTGAGGCTCGGTACGGCGTATTCAGTGAGTGTAAGGGAACTCTGCACGTCAGCCCAACGAGCAGCGTCTGTGGCCCCCGCAGGGGCTCCCACGTTGATGACACGATAACCATTCACATCGAAGTTGGACAGCATGTAGTTAGGAGCTGTCCCATCTCGTGAGATCGTATTATCAAAGGCATCAGCTAACAGGTCATCATTTGAGTTGATGGACTGCACAGCGGAGATTTCATTCTCAAGGTTTTCTAGGGGATTGGTTTCTACTTTAGTACCCAAGGAACTATTACCTTTACAAGAATAAAAATGATTGAAACAACAAAGGATGAACCAAGTAGCCAAGCTCTCTGGAAGTCTTGAGCTTTCTCTACCTTGTCTAGTCGGTTGTCCGTTGCTTTTTGAGTTGACTCGTTAGCTGAGATTCGGCTCTCTTGCCTACTGAAGTCCTTATCGAACTGAGCCGCTTGTTTCGCCAAGTCTACGGCAATTGAGGATAATTGACTTTCAATTTGCCCCAACTTGTAGACGACCATATTGTCGGTAACAGGTTCATGATCCATTTAGATAAATGGGGTGGACACCCTTATAGCATCCACCCCACATCACAGGCCTTACTGAGTTACTTAAGCGTCAGCCAGGGGATCGATGTACTCGATGAGAATACGACCCGTACCGGCAGTAAAGGTGCCAGAGGCAGCCATAGCGATATACGCATCAGCAGTACCAACACCAGCGGTCTCAGCAGTAGCAGCGACAAGAGCGCCAGCGCCGTAGACACGGGCCCCGACAGTGTCGAGGTTAGCCTTGACGCCTTCAGTAGCTGTGATCAGGCTGGTGGCAGAGATAGCCGAGCCAGTCAGACCGTAGGTACCGAGGGTAATCGACGTACCACCAGCGGCAGCAGTCTTGGCAACAAGGGTAACTCGAAGAACGGAACTGTTCGCAGGAAGATAGATATCCCCTGTGTTGAAACCGTCACGAGTACCATCGTTGTTCAGGTCTGACGTATAGGTGGTAACGCCGTCAGCGATCTTGGTAAGATCATAATCAAACACAATCTGCTTGATAAGACCGTAAGTGTTTACAGCGCGGGGGCGGTTGACGAAGTTCGAAGGGTCAGTGTAGTAACTGGCCAGTTTGACTTCGAGACCATCCGCGTTATGATAGGGAGCAGCCATATTAATTTATCTCCTTAGATGGCGGACGGGTCAGAGAGCGCAACCACGAAGTTCTCGGGACGGAACAGCTTGGTACCGTAGCGAGCTGTGGTCACATACTCTTCACGCTGGAAGTCCTTGTTGTACTCCGAATCGACGTTCGGCATTTGACGCCAAGCACCAACGAACGGGAGAACATCAGGGGCAGCACTGAAGAACAGGTTCGCAACAGAAGCGCCGGTCGAGGCAACACCACCAATGGTCTCTACGGCACCCGTTTGACCAGCACCAGACAGGGGCAGGTAGTTCGAGGTGTACACGTCGAAGCCGAAGATGTTCTTCACGAAGCGGTGCGAATTACCGATACCCTCAGCAACGACGCCTTCCCACTTGGGGTTGTTGGAGAAGCTAGTCAGGTTGGTAATCGTGTTCAGGTAGTATTCAACAGACGGATCGACGATAGCGATCATTTGAGTCTGCGGGACATTAGCCTTCTTCAGCGAGTACAGGGCCTTAGCGAAGTCAGCAACACCAAGAGTCTGCTTGGAGTTAATGGTAGTGCTACCGACGAAGCGGTGAGGCGCACCATTGATGCTGTTCAGGTTCGCGACAGTCTGACCACCAGGGAGGCCGGGTTGGCCGATCTTCATGATGTCAGTCTCAAGACGCTCCGAGATAGCGCGGGCTTGCTTAGGCACAAACTGGGAGATAAGCTGAGACATGTAATAACCGTCTTGCTTATTCTTGTTGGTGATATAAGTAGCCGAGCTGAGGTACTCGGTGATGGCGAAGGTGAACTCGCCGGTATCGAGCGCAGAATACTGGACAGCTTGATCTTCAACGTAATCGTTGACATCGAGTTGACCGATAGACGGCATGTGGATAGTGTTACCATCCGGGAAGTCGCTCAGCCAACGAACGTAAGCTTGCGCTTGCAGTTGGTCGAGCAGGACATCCTTAAGTTGCGAGGACCAAACGTCCGAACGAATAAGGTGCCCAGAGTTAGCAGTTGTCATACCAGCCATTTAGGGGTATCTCCGATTTGGATACACCTACGAGTAGAAGCCCTCCGGGTTAGCGAATGCTTCTTTCATAAGTGCTGTTTGAACTTCCGGGGAGAAGTACCAAGCATTCCCACGTTCCTTACGTTGGGCTTCCCAGTATTTAATACTAGAAGGCTTGGCCTCACCGGGGCGATTCGCAGCAAACGCAGCAGTATTCACGTCACCGTGGGTACTGGGGGTTGTGCGGGGAGCGCCATCAACAATACCAACCTGAGCATAGAAAGCCTTGGGACTCTGAGCAGCGACGCTTTGGAGGAACTCTAAGGAGACCCCAAGCTCTTGAGCCTTAAGTCTGACGGCAGCCGAAGCCTTATCGTCATCACCATAAATCTCAATTAGCTTTTCAGAGACTGCACGCTGGTTAGCGAGCTTAGTCTGTTCAGTGTTAGTTTGATTGATAACGTTCTTCACACGTTCAGCCAAATCTTCGTCCGTCAGGACAGCGCCCGGAGCTGCCGGTTCGGCAGATGGGGTAGTGCTTTGATTAGGTGTCACCGGCGTGTTCCGGTTGGCCGTATTGAATTTCTCAAGAAGTTCTTCAGCAGTAAGTCGCTTACCAAGTTCCTCACGCAATTCCTGAAGTTCCCGATTCCGATCAGCAATAACTCGATCAGATTCAGCTTTCCCCTTGGCTAAGTCGTCCGTGGTCCTGAACTTCTTACCCTCACCAACGAGGTCTTCTACAGTAATTTCGCTAACGTTCTTCTCTTCAAAAATCGGCATACGGTCCTGTATCCTTTATTTGTCGTCTACGGTCAAGAGCGACATAATTTCTTTTAGGGCTCGATTATAACCAATTTGGTCCGCTTGTTTATAGGCCCATGACGGAGAGTCGTAATCTTGTTTCTCTCCATCCTTAATCATAGTATATACTATTTGTTTTGCTTTGTCAAGGATTAATTTACTTCCGAGTACTAATTCCTTAACTTTTTCCTGATCTTCCTTAGTCTTTTCACTTTGGAACCAAATAGTCTTCATTATTGAGGCCCTGTATTAGCTGCCGGGGTGCCCGTAGAGCCAGGAACTGGTGTAGCCATATTGGCACCAGCAGGGGCTCCACCACCACGTTCAGCAAGGATTTGAGTACCAGCCTGTTGCAATTGTTGTGTCTCAAGAGTCTCGGCGACACGCACATTCGGTTGGACAAGGTTATAACGTTCCAGATCGAGGAGTTCAGCCATAAGCTCAGCAACCTTCTTACCAGAGACGTGCGTGGCAACAGCAGGGTCTTGGCCAATAGCCGACCCGTACAGTTGAGTCAGATTCTGGATCAGATTAGCATTACGAGCGTAGTGACGAGCCCCAATGGGACGAATCTTACCACGAGCCGTGATGTCTTCTTTAGAGACCTTCATGAAGTTGACGACAGCGAAGTCGTTATCCAGGATACGGACAACCTCAGCGGGGCCCATGTTTCTACGGGCCATTTCAAGCATGGAGTTCAGAGCGGGTTCGACAAACGCCTCTTCGAATTGAGCAGTCTTGTTGAGGAAGATTCGGTTAGAACCATTCTCAAGAATCTGCATCTCATAGGCTGTCTTCTCACCAGGTGTGCGGAAGCCCATAGCTTGCTTGGGAGCGCCAGCCATCTCTTCCATCTGAGTCTGATACATAGCAATCTGAGTATCAGCACTGAGCATTGTAGTATCAGGACGCATGAACTCTACGTCACCTTCATCACCACAGAAGATACGAGCCTCAGGGGCGTAATCAAAGTCTTCCACCAATCCTGTGATCTTGATCAAGGGGTGGACAATAAGATCGAAGCCGTCAGCCTTGGCATTCTCAAGGTGGTCGATGCGATACTGCATACCAACCAGGTTGTCCAAGGGGCCCATGGCATACAGATTATCAGGACGCGGGCGCCAGCCAGCGTGGAAGATAGGGGCCTTACCCAGCCACGAAGGATTGGTGATGTTGCGGATGATGTGGGAGCGGTCAACCACTGTGATGAGTTGGTTACGATAGAACTGGTTAGAGTTATAATCGTAATAGTCACCGTAGAAGTCAAGAATCTCGACGTACTCACCCTGGAAATAGGTAAGGAAGTCAGAGAATCCATCCATCTGGAAGGCATTAGACTTGTTGAAGTCAGATTGAGTTAGACCGACAAAGCTGTGGCGGCACTCCATCATCTTGTTGAAGATAGCTTCTTGGAAACCTAATTCGGGGTGGTCGTCGATCTCAGCCTTGAGGTGACTTACTGTCTTTAACGACCGGATGATCTTAGGGGATTCGTCGAAGGTTCTCGCGACCGGGTTGAAGGTGATATCGAGGGGACTAACTCGCTCAAGGCGGGGACCGACGTAACCGGGGATTTCCTCTCCTGTGTTGGGGTCGAGGGTATGCTCAGCGATAAAATGGACGATCCCGAAGGCATTCCCGAAGTCAATATAGTCATCTACACACTTTCCAATCTCTGTCCTGAATCCACTTTGACGTAGTTTGTTTTCCATGTACGCTTCAATAGCAAGACGCTTACCCTTGGCCTCACTGGACTCATCATCACCTTCCCATTTGATAGGGTGATCATTAGGGAAGAGAGCTGCTTCATAGTTAGACTTTAGGTTGTCCCTGATCTGACATAGCTTGGGGACATGGGTAGAGTTCTTCCACCCAAGTTGATCATTGGTTGTAGTTGTCGTGTCGGTGGCAAACACATAGTTACGAATCTCTCGTTTCTCTGCGAGCCATCGAGCACGGTTCATATCCCACTCTTGATGCTTATTAGCGATGTCCACAGCCAACTGTTCAGGCTTGAGAAGATCGTTAATAACTAGTCCGCGAACGCCTGCTGGCATGTATTATCCTCTAAAAGATACACCGCCGAAGCGGGGGTGGGTTACAACGTTAGACCCTGCGAATGAACGATCCCGAGCCTGTCGCCCGATGGGTGGGACACAGATTTCAATAGCTGTGGCCAGAGCATCCATACAGTCATCGTGAGGCGGGTGTGTACTAATCAACTCATCTTCTAGCACCTGACAGTTACCGCCACGATAATGCCAGACTGCGTTATTATCATATTTTGGTTCGAGGATAGCTGCCAGTCTCTCTTCTTTTGAGCCCTCGTGCCTAGTAGGTTTGATGGGAACGACAGAGAGATAGAGTCCATAGGGTTTGATATAGGAGTCTTTGAGTTCTTCCACGATAGCTTGCTGAGCAGCCGTAACTTCCGCAGCCAACTTGTGAAACTCCCACTTGGTGTGCAGCGCAAGGATGTGATCAAAGTATTCACTTATCTTATCCGATTTGAACCTATCAACTTCGAGTACGTAGATGTTAAAGTCTCTGTCTACGCCAATAACGACAATGGCTGTATAGTCAGCGCGCTTACTTTTACTATAAGCGAAGTCAACAGAAGCAAAGATATTAAGACGATTGCCGTGGTAGTACCAATTACCTTGTTCACAGGCTAAGAATGCTTTGTCATAGTATTGGAACTTATCCCGGTTGATTCGCATCTCCCCGGGATCATTAGGGTCGTTATAATACTGGGCCCGGAATTGGGTTCGATCCAGATATTTCCCGCGCTTAATGGCCAAGGTTTTACGGTCGAACCCGAACCACTGGCCGTCCGATCTCTGTTGCTTTGGCCAAAGGAACTCCCCGGTGCCATCACCACGGTCTTCCACAGCCCTCTCGAACTTCTCATAGATGGGGACTGTCTCACCTGTCTCGTTTCCTTCTTCGTCATATAGGTCTTCACCCATATCCACGAGTTCGGAGTACAGGTCTTTGGGGTGGTAGCGTGTACCACATACCCACTCTTCGGCGTCAGCACCTTCAATGGAAGACAGGTAGGAGTACTGGGTCCTTACTCTGGATCGTCCTTCTTCGGTGTACGCGTTGTCGCCCACCACAATATCGTCCAGAACGGCAATATCGCAATGGAGGCCAACGAGTGTAGTAGTGAGGCCGCCGGTGAAGACAGTAGGGTCACGAATAGCCTCCTCTTTACGCTTGGGGTGATCCACTGAGATTTCAGAGTTAGTCCACTTCTCACGCTTGTTTTCGTCGGCGTTGATCATCTCAGGCCAGTAGCGACGATAGATGGAACTTGTGAGGATGTCCTTGATGAACTTGAGCTGCTTCTCAGCGAGGTTGCTGGTAGCAGAGATATACAGAATACGAACATCTGGCTTGCGAGTAATCTCCCACGCAACCCGGTAAGCAATCATACGGGACTTACCATGGTCACGTGGGAGAAGGACGAGCTGGAAGGACTTACGCTTGGAGCGGGTCCACCACCTACACAGTTCGACATGTACACCCCCGAGGACTTGCTTGGGTGAGACAAGACGAATAAAGGTCTCTAAGTCTGATTCAGCAGCCAGACGAATCTGATCATGTACTGAGTCAACGGTCTTGACTGCTGAAGCCATTAGGGTTTACGTCCTCGCATTGGTTGATCACTATTGGCAGACCGGGCACGGTCAGCCCTAACAGCTTTATCAACTACAGACATATTCCCCGCTCCGGGATACGCCTTATTCACACGGTCGAAGGTACGTTCATCTACATTAGTAGCGGCACCTCCGGTTTTCATCCAAGCTCTTAATCGATTCGCTCTGGCTGGAGCCCCACCAGACATCCTCCTGTCTTCTACAACTCCACGCTTACGTCCACCTTCCCACTTCATACTAGTCCCTCGGATTCTTCTTATGACCACCACGAGTACGTGGGTAAGAGCGATTCTTAGCTTTGGATTGCATTTGCCAATTAGAGCGCTTATTGTTCAAGGCGTTTCCATCTTTGTGGGCTACGTCCTTGCCATCACCCTTCTTGGCTTTACCAGCTTTGATCATCTGATAGCGAGCCCTGTTACGGGCTTCGCGTTTATTGACCTGTTCTGGTTTGCTATTGTATTTAGCTTGTGCTCGTTGTCTCGCCGCTGTCGCCATTAGTTACCTCAAGAGAAGGGGTGGGTTGATTAAGGAAGTGTCGAAGATTGACAACCGCGACTTCAGACTCTTGCATTGGCTTAGTAAGGAAGTACGCAATAAGTTCTTGAACGAAAGTCTTAGGGATCGAAACAGTATCAGACAATAGAAACTCCTTTAGTTACCATGTAGCTACTACCACATTGTTGATATAAAGTTGAACATTAACACCATTGAACCGGAAACCGGTATAGGTTGAACCATTATCGAGACCCATAATAAGGCCCGTGCCTACGTGCCACCCGTTAGAATCCTTCTTAGCATTACTGCCGTGGGATGTTAAGACAAGGTCGTTTGTTGACCTGTTCTGGCTTACTATTATACTTAGCCTGGGCTCGTCGTCTTGCGGCTGTCGCCATTACTTTGGACTTGGACCTCGCATTGGGAGTTTATCATTCGCTGACTGTTCACGAGCTACTTCAAGGAATAGGGATTGGGTCAGCCAAGCATTGTTGTTAATGGATCGATAAGGTGGTTTCATTTATCCGATAAGTCCTAGGTTTCCAAGAGCGATACAAAGATTATTGAAACGGCCCCCGAGACTATCTGCACCGTCACCACCTACGTAGAAACCAGGGGCTGTTTGACGACCACTCAGGACAATATCACTAGCCGCACCACAAGTAAGGGTACCAACTACACTGACTGCACCACTGACCGTACCACCGGTGAGCGGAAGGTACGATCCACCACCGCTGTAAGACAGAAGTTGATTGCTTGAACCGTGGTCTAGAATTGTACCAGAAGTACCTGAACCACCGTCGATGGGGTGAACATAAACACCACTGGCTGTCGAAGCGAGCCACAGTTGATAGGAGTATGTAGTTGTGCCAACAATTTTGATACCCCTGAATGTGTGGCCCTGACCACTAACAACAAACAACGCAACGTTACCGGACAGGTGGGCACAATTGATCAGGGTCAGAGCATCAATGGTGCAGTTGTTGGGGTCGCGTGAGCCGCCGGAGCCCTCGTCTTTGAGGAAGACAGGGAGTTTAGTAACATTGTTGAGCGTGTCACCAATAGATTGATGATAACCACCAACACCAGAGAAGACGATCCCGATGTCAGAATCCTCGACATAGTTGCCGATGGACTTGCAATAGTTCAGAGTTGACGTTGCACCGAGGGTATTAAAGATAATTGCAGACGCTTGTTCTGAAGCAGCGCGGACACCATAGATACGGTTGTTAGCGGCTAGGCCGCCCTTACTGTTCCGAGCTTCACCCACACCACCTGTACCGGTGAACTGGATACCCTGGGCTCCCGCGCCTCGACCCGTACAACCGATGACTTGGGCACCATCAAAGCCATCCCAATGGTCATAGAAGGCATTGAGCATGTTCTCGGCCAGACAACCAATAACAAGACTATCCTTGGTTGCAAGCATCGACGTGGCGTTACCAGCGTTGCGGAAACGGCTAAAGCGAACCTGAGCATTGGTAACATAACGCATCAACCAGCAGTGAGCGTTACCGGGCTGGCCTGTACAGTCAATGGTCAGACCCTCCAACTCAATACTTGAATCAGTCAGGCTGCTAGCATTCCAGTTGCTGTTGATGAATAGACAGTTAGAATAGGCCGTACTAGCTGCGGACCCGGTGGCAACCCAAGGCGCGAGAACCTTGATCTCAGCCGACCACGGACCGGACACCTTGACACCGCTAGGGACATAGAGGTTTCCAGATACACGGTACAGACCCGGCTCGAAGTACACCTCTAGGCCCCCTGCGGCACCCGCTGCTGTCAGAGCCTGCTGGATATAGCTGGCAACGTTAACAGTGGATGTACGGGCTGCAATTGCGGCATGGTATGCGGTCGGGATAAACTGAAGCACCGTCAACCGGGCACGCATGAGGGTGCTGATCGGGATGATTGGGGTGGACCCGTCAAATTGATAATTAACATCATCAACGTCTAGGGTAGTCCAGGCGAGACCAGTAGCTGCCGTGCTGTCAGCTTTTAACAGTTGTCCATCAGTACCAACACCGAGACGAGTCGTGACTGAGGCACTGCGGCCCATCAGGTCACCCTTGGTGGTCAGCGGGGTAACAACAGCTAGAGCAGCGGCTGCATCGGCAACAGCAGTCAGAGTCCGCCCAGTCGCGGAGTAGTCAGCAACAGCCATAGTGCCCGAACCGGTGAAGTACGGAACTTTGTTGGACGCACCGGTGAGTCCGGCAAGGGCTGTTACGTTCGCAGGCTTGGAACCAATAGTTGACCAGTCAGGGGCAGAATCTGGAACAAGTGTGTAACTTGCAAGGTCGGTCTTCGAACCCGATCCGTTATAAACATAACGGGCCCCGGTGCTCAAATACACTGTAGTCCCTTCCACAATCTGAGCTTGTTGTGGAGCCGTTAGTGTTGTAATATCGCCCGAAGCTACGACTGAACCTGCTGTTGCTGGGAGGCGAGCGCTATCAATAGTGCCGGTGGCGATCTTTGAGGCGTCTAGTTGGGGAATCTGAGCAATTCCAAGTACGCCACTTGTAATGTCTGAACCACTATGGACGTGAGACGCAGCAGCTTTTGTCGCCAGCCCACTAGATAGGGCCGCTGCATCCGCTTTAAGGGCTAATGCATCAAAGACTGCATCACCGCTGGGGGCGTGCGTTGTATCACCGTTTGTGACAGAAGAAGCTAGGTCAGGTTTGGTAGCGACTTGTGTGACTACGAAATCATAGACAGCGTCCCCAGAGGGTGCATGAAGTACGTCACCGTTAGTAACGCTCTGTGTAATGTCCACAGAGCCTCCTCCACCTGCGAAGATGGCATTGTCCAGGTCTTGCTTGCGAATGGCGTCAGTGGCCCCTACGGGTGCCCCTACGTTGATGATACGCTCATTGTTCATGTCTAAGACATCGAGCATGTAGTTGGGAGCTGTCCCGTCACGACTCAGCGTGTTCTCGATAGCATCCATGATATCAGCAGAGTTCTCATTGAGCTTCTCAACAGAACGATATCCTGCGGTAATAGGGTCTAGCGTAAGTTTCAAGTACCAACTCCTCCTTGAATGACCGTAAGGCCGATGCGCTGCATGTCTGCGTTAGTCTTCTCTAAAGCCTCAGCGCGAGCCTTGAGTTCACCAGTTAGTTCTTCTTTGGAAGGGCGGCCCCTACGTGAAGCACCTTTGACCCACCCTTGCTCAGCCAGATACTTAGCAGCAGCCAGGGATTGCCCTGAGCCTCCTGTGCTAATGTCCTTGATAGCCGTGAGGGCTTCACTGCGTGTCTTGACCTCAAGCTCAGCTAGCCAACTATCGAGGGCTTCCCTGAACCACTTGGCCTTCAGGAGCCATTCATCCCAGTGCTTCCAGGACTTAAGGTACTTCATGGCCCACTGGTACCCTGTGGGATCATTCATCTCGATGAACGTAGTGCGTGCGTTGATGAGCCCAGGGCGATCATATGTCAATGTAAAGACAGGCTCGATAACCCGCAACTCAGGGTCAACGTCGAGCCACATCTCATAAAATAATTGTTGAGTATAATAACGATTGTTATCAGTAAGATAGGGGGCTTCGAGCTTCTTTAGCATGGATGGCCTGTAAAATAGTTCTTGACAAATGGAGTGTTTTAGTGTACCCTATTAAGACAAGGGGTTAACTAAGGGAGTATGTTAGTGTTAGCTATTATTAATATTATAATCAATAATAATTATTAGTAGGGGGAGCCCCTTAGAGATGGAATAGCCGTGGCAGTATTGAAGGTTTCGAGCCTAGAGCGGGCTGTAGTCCCCTAAGAAATGGAATAGCGATTCCTTAACTCCGACTAATACGTATAATATAACACAATTAGATATACTTGTCAAGTGTTTTCACCCTCCCAGGAATTTCTGTGAGGGATTTTTTATGTGTGATATGCATAAGAATGAACCCCCCGGCACCCCCTGCAACCCCCGGTAGGGGTGGCCCCCTCAGACTTACTTTCAATTGCATACGTTCTTGAGAATCATTCTCATAAAGGGCTGTGTGCGGGCTCTCATTGCTACTTGTTATTGAGAATCATTCTTAACTAGGAGGGCGTGGTTGTGTGTGTTACACTATAACATACGCCAGCACTCCCCCGAGGTACAGTAATTACTGAACATTTGTCATACTAATACGGTACTATAATACCATTACCCCGTAAACGCCCTGGAAGGGGCCTTACAGCCGCTTTGAGCCCTTGTGGTACCCTAGGTCATAAAATCTCCTAAGCGCGTTTGTACCCTCCTTGTACCCCTTGTGTTCACGTTGTGTTGCCCTTTGTCATCGTTTAACAACAATTGATCACTGTTTAGATCACAAGGTTGTGAGTTGACACGGGTTGTTGCGAGTCATTCGCATCTAATGTCATGTGCTCTGACACATGTTTAGGGTTGACAAAGGGTCTATCACGATCCTACGCGCGCGCCCGTTCCTCCCAAGGTGCTAGCCTGCGGCTCGCCATCCCATCGCGGGTGTTAATCCCTACTAGATTGGTAGGTTGTGATCACGGTTTTGTGATTGGTATCTTTTGTCCCCGACTGATCTAAGGAGGTTGCCCGGTGGCTTCGGCGGCGGGGCGCGGGGCTCTTGCCCTGGTGCGGAGGTGGCGCGGCTCTCGCCCACCCGAACAAAAGGGAGATACCTTCATGGCTCGCTTAGGCAAGCGTGAAAGGGAAGCGAAGCGTGCTCTTATCAAGGGCAATCTAGCTAACCTCAAGGGGTTGGAGCGTTCATCGGGTACGATGGGCTCAACCTTGGAATTGTCCCGCGTGTTGCGCCATACGCACACGATGGGGGCTCATGTTGGCATGGGTCGCGGTGTCCGGGAAGATTGGCAATCGAAGCCAAAGGAGCACGGCAACCCAACACCCAACGCTAAGATGGGTGACGGACGCGCGGCGCATGTTGCCAAGCGTGTGTAACAATTCGTGACTTGAACCGGAGGGATGCGCGAGTATCCTTCCCATTGAAGCCACGCTTCAGAGGCGCGACGCGGCGCTGATAACTTCGCGTATATGGTGGCTGTCATGCCACGTCCTTTTGCAGGACCTTCGGACGCACTTGTGCGTGTTTGGGTCTAGCTTCGGGACTTAAGTGACAGTGTAAAATTAAGATGGCTCTCGCTGTCTTATGTCCAGCCGTGCCATTGGTAGCTACGTTGAAGCGTAGTGACTTGGGCGGGGGCCTGTTGGTGAGGCGGATTAGGGTCTAGTATCCTTCTCTTTTGTCTCACCTTGTCTGAAAAGACCGCGATGGGCCAAGTAAAGATACGCACATAAAGCGTATTGGCCAGCATGAGGCGAGAGCCCGCTGGCTGCTAGTTGCTAGCATTAAACCCATAGCCCTTGCTTGCCCTGGGTTTAATCTTAGCAATTGGCTAAGTTTTTAAGGAACGTCTAACATGATCCGTTGGAACATTCGGGACCGCGCGACGGGACAATGCACCATCGTTCTGGCACCCACCAATCATCAAGGCCGCGAGAATCTGCGCGCTGCCATCCGCAATCTCACCACCATCGGCCAACGCCGCGCGTTCGCCTAACTAAGGATATATAACTATGGCTAAGAAAGCTCAAGTCGCTGCCGCCGCTATCCTTGTCCTCTTGGATGGCAAAAAGATCGACGCCGCCATTTCCTCCATCGCCAAGCGTTCGGCGACCCTGGACGCGGACATTCATGCGACGGCCCTGCAATGCCTTCTCCACGCCCAGCAACACGGCGATCCTCGTAAGGCGGACGCCCTCTACAAGGCCTTGGGCAAGGCGCACCGCGCTGAGGCGCTCAAGGTGTGGTTCAGCACGTTCAGCCCCATCGTGTGGAACGGCGACAAGCAAGTGGGCATGAACAAGGTCGGGGCCAAAGCCTTTGTGCCCTTTGATATCGAGGCCGCCGAGGCGAACCCGTTCTGGACCCCTAAGGAAACGGTCACCAAGCCGCTCACCTTGGCCGCCCTCAAGGCCATGATCGCCCAGATGGAGAAGAAGGTGGATAAGGCGGAGAAGGGCGGGACCATCGCCGAGGGTGAGAACGTGGTGGATATGCGCGAATTCGTGAAGCGCCTTCAAGCCATCGCCGCCTAAGAGTCCGTCGTCCGGGGAAACCCACGCTTGGTAGAGAACGAACCGGCGACGTTGGTCCTGAGCATGACCTTAAACTGCTCAAAAATCTTTTGTGCCTGGGGGTGTGGTGAAACTGGATAAACACCGCAGACTTAAAATCTGCCGCCTTGTATGGCTTGAGGGTTCGAATCCCTCCACCCCCACCAACGTCTATCATGATTGGCGCGCAATGGCCTTTGAGGTTAAAATGTTCACTCTGATAATCGAATCGTTCACCCGTCCTGACCGGGTTCGCTCGTTTACATCCTATAACGTGGCAGTTAGTGCCGCTGATATGGCTGTCGCGGGTGAGACCTGCACGGCCAGTGTGTACAATCATCACAGCTACTTCTATGGGGGTACGCAAGTGCCTCTGTATGAGGCGAGCACCAAGCTTCGGAAGGTCGCCTGATATACCCACTCAACACAAGAAGGTCTAAGCCTATGAACCTCACTAAACCCGAAGATATGTACAACCGTAACCGTCCCCGCGTGAAGCAAGGCGAGAACCGTGCTAAGAAGGGTCAGTATCACCCTACGGGTGTGCGTGCCAAGCACCACGTCCAGTTCGACCCTAAGACGGACAAGAGGGACTAGCTATGTTCTATTACGCCTATCCCGAAGAACAACTCGAAGAGTTGATGGGCCCTTTCGACTCCGAGAACGCCTGTATTGAGGCGATGAAAGAGTATGAGGAGCGCTATGACGTGGATGAGTTTTCCATGTTGATCTCCCATAAGACCTTTGAGGTGACTCAGGTTAAGACCATTAAGGAAGTGTCATAATGTCTGTCACATGACATGACCTTACAAAGTGTTGTCCGTATCAACATCCCTGGAGGGGAGCCTGAAAATGTCCACTGAATACAAACCTGGTGACAAGATTCACGTTGAATTCACGGTGGGGGAACCTAATCGTTGTCTCAAACCGACACATCTCTCGGCGCTCGCGTCATCCCACGGTCAATATAATATCGTACAGTCTGATATCGTCAAGCACATCCCTAGAAAGCTCGAAGCCCGCGTGGGCTCCACCTTCAAGTATGTCGATGGCACAACCATCTGCACGATTGAGGCCATTCTCCCTAAGAGTGGGAACTGGGTGTACTCATGGCCTAAGGGCCGGATGGAATCAGTGATCATGCGACAAAATCAACACGAACATACAATCCTAACGGAAGGGCCGCTCTGATGGGGCGTCCACCTTCGGGATCAATGGTCTGGTGGCGTTTCAAGAAAAACGTACCCAGTTCTTGGACCTTTGGATATGTCACCTACGAGAGCGGACATGACCTCGTCCGTATGGGTAGATGGAATGGTGATACAATGGGTGGGTCTGTCGTGTCAGCCTACGAAATCGAATGGAAGGAATACCGATAATGCAATCCAAGTTCAAGAACGTTAACGCCTACAAGGAATGGCGCACCCACTGGCGGCGCGCTATGGCTGACCTTGTCTGCAACATCATCACCTGCAAGAACGAGATGCGTGAGGTTGCCAATGGCTCCTGGCGCTACTGCCAAGCTCAGAGCTACCTTCGCACCCTGAAGATGCAGGCTCGGGCTCTCATGGTGGCCCGTGAAGCTGTCGAGCGCGACTATCGTGAGCGCCAGCGCATCAACTACCCGCAAGAAGGGGTGAAGAATGTCGGTTGACATCAAGCTGGACATCGACGCTGCCCTTTAGCGATCATCCCCTTCCTCGACATCTGGAACTGGGTGGCTCTGTATCAGCCCCAACTGGCGCTGGCGAACAAGGTGCTTCAGAGGATTTCCGGCCTCTAAGGCTTGACAAATCATTAACTCTGTGCTACCCTGTTAAGACAGGGGGTAAACTAGGGGTGTAGTTATGCACACATTAATTACTGCTACAGTCATATGAAGGACGTCTATCATGAACCTCGAACGTAAGCTCATCGTTTCCAAGAACAAGCGGTTCCTCGCTAAGGTAGCCGCCAAGAAGTTCCAACAAGACTGGCGCGATGCCCATCTTGAGAAGTACTTCCGTGACAACAAGATGATCGTCCCGCATGAGTTGACCTCGAAGAGGGTCAAGCAGATTCGGCGAGGCTCCAAGGAAGAAGGTTACAAATGGGTCAACGTGTAGCAATCAGATGTGACGGTAATATCAAAGCCGTCATCGATAAACCCCTCCTTGCTTGGGAGACTATGGAGTTCTACTTCAATTTCGCGGGCTATAAGCTAGTTGAAGCTGAAGATGAACAAGGTAGGAAGTTCCAATACACTGAGTGTTATTGGACTGAGTTTCAGGATTGGTATAACTATGGACGTTAAGACCCTCGAAGCCGAGATGGCTAAGGAGTATAAGATCGGGGTAGGGGGTGATCGCTGTCGCTTCACCTTTGTCTTTGATCATCAGTTCAAGCTGGGCTCCACAGCCTGTCACTCTACCTTCGGGTATTTGGACATCCCTGAAGGCCAGACCCTCCAAGGGGTAATCGAATATTACCCCACTGACATGATTCCCCAGGCGTTGATTGACGCTATCCTTAGCCCTGAGCGTTCACCGTGGCGTCGTATGGTGGGTGGGATTAAGATTCATAGGGGGCTGAAGACTAGCTCATACTACACCCCTGACATGGATCATGACGTTAAGTACATCATGTCCATGCATAAATCCCTGCGCGCTATCACTGAGATGCACGGGACCTATGGGAAGGCTGTTGTGGACTTCATCAAAGCTGGGGTTGATCCGATAACCGCCCTCTTCTTTGGTGAACTCTATTACGCTAATGGGCCAGCGGCTGTCATTCACCAACCTGCTGGATGGCACGGATGTATCTTTCAGAGCCCTGATTCAGGGTCTTTGAAGAACTTCCTGAATGGTGTGACCCCTGGTGTCTCAGGTAAAGAAACCCCTTACCGTAAGACCGATGGCTCGAAGGGTTATATGGGGGTGGATAGCATCTTCAACGATGGTAATGGTACCCCGTTCGACGGCTACTTCAACGATGGTAATGGTACCCCGTTCGACGGCTACATCAAGAAGAAGTACGCCAAGCTGATTAACCCTGAAGCTAAGGTACAGGGTCGGTTCGCTACGGCGCAAGTTGGGGGTTTGACCTTCGACATCTTGGTCAAGATAGCCAAGGCTGAATACATTGATATCATGGATAAGGAAGACGAAGAAGATGAAGACCGCTAGAGTTCTAGTCTACGGCCCTGGTGCCTTTGCATATATCGCCATGTTCAAGCGCGCTGGGTTCCAAGGTGCTGACAGCGTCGAGAACGCCGATATCGTGTGCTTTACAGGGGGCGAGGATGTGAGCCCCCGCCTCTACCAAGAACACCCCATCGAAGGCGTCTATCATAACGATGAACGTGACATTAGAGACATCGCTGTCTATGACAAAGCTCTCATCGAGGGTAAGTTCATGGTGGGTATCTGTCGTGGTGGGCAATTCCTCAACGTCATGAACGGTGGGAAGCTCTGGCAGGACGTGAACAACCACACACGCTCCCACATGATGGAGGATGTTCTGACTGGCCGGAAGATTTGGGTCAGTTCAACGCATCATCAGATGTTCAGACCTACGAGCAATGCAGAGATTGTGGCCTTCGCTAAGGAAGCCACAATGAAGAACTCAGAGTTCATCAAGTACGTGTCTGGTGTTAAGGAGTCCGAGTCGAGTCTTGTCGGTGTGGCCCCCTATCACAACACCTACAACGATATCGAATCCTGCTACTACGCTGAGACTCGGAGCCTGTGCTTCCAACCTCACCCTGAGTTCGCTGGTGTTGCTGAGTGTACGGCGTACTTCTTCGAGGTACTCGAACGCTACTATAATGATTCACCGAAGAAGGAAGTTGCCTGATGTGCGGTATCGTAGGGGTCGCGGGCAACCTGTTCAAAAATGACGTAGACGTTTTCAATCAACTCCTCTTTGTTGATACTCTTCGAGGCCAGGATTCCACTGGGGTCGCTGCTGTCTCTAATGATCTCAAGGATGTCCGTGTGTTCAAGCGCGTCGGGCCTGCCTATGAGGTGATGGATTCAAAGCAATATGACTCCGTCGCCAACTCTCAGGCTCGCATCCTGATCGGGCACAATCGCTATGGGACGATGGGTGGTAAGACTCGCTCCAATGCGCACCCCTTTGAGTTCGAGAATGTCGTAGGTGTCCACAATGGCACCATCTCGCACATCTCGAAGGGGCGTATGCACATGGGCTCCACCTTCGGAACTGACAGTGAGGGCATCTACTGCAACATCAACGAGCATGGTATCCAAGACACCATCGACAAGATGAAGGACTCTGATGATGCCTACTGTCTTGTCTATTACGATGTTGAGGACAAGACGCTGTGCATGATTCGTAATGACAAGCGTCCCATGTTCTTCGCCTATGATGAGGATCGTGTACACATCTACTGGGCTTCCGAGCTGGGTATGCTGCATTGGATTCTCGCCCGCAACGGTGTGAAGTACAAGACTGCCTATCATCTCCCTGAGAATGTCCTGTTCGAATGGGAAGTCCCTAAGGGTGCTAACGCTTGGCCTGAGCCCGAGCAGACTGCGATGGTGCCAAAAAAGGAAATCTTTCAGGCTCATGCGGGTCGATTTCAAGGGTGGCAAGCGCCTCACAAGAAGGCAGCGTCGCAATCTGAAGCTCGGGACGTACTAGGTATGACTGCCGAAGAGTGGGAAGGATTGGAGATCGACGACGATGATCCAATGGGCTGGCACTCGACTGAGACCCTCGACCAGTGGCGCAAACGTACGAAGGACCTTAAGGACCAGCTCGAACAAGAAGCGGCGAGTCAAGCTCGTGCTGCTGCTGCTAACACTGGCCTCCCTTGGGACCACGATAACATCAAGGGTATTGCAAAAGGTAAGGCCACTCCTACTCAATCTTTTTCAAAGGTGGTCCCTATTAAGCCCGTCAACTATATGAACCCGATGACACGGCTCCCTATGACTGTTGAAGAATTCAACATTGAAACCAAGAATGGTTGTGACTGGTGTAACTCTAGTGTTAACTGGGGGGATGCCGCTCAGTTCTACAGGATTGACAGTAACATTGAGGTGTTCTGTAAGTCCTGCCTAGACGGTGATACCGAACTTCAACAATATACTGGAAAAAAGTAATGGGCTATCTCATTGGTGCTGACCCTGAAGTCTTCGTGCAAGACAAGGACAGCCTTCAGTTCGTTAACGCACATAACCTGATCCCCGGTGACAAGGAGCATCCCTTCAAGGTGCCCCTCGGCGCTGTCCAGGTGGATGGTATGGCGCTTGAGTTCAACATCGACCCGGCTGCGACCCGAGAGGAGTTCCTACGGAACATCAAGGGCGTCTATCATGAACTTCAAACGATGGTTCCGCAGTACAATCTCGTCAACGCTCCTTATGCTGTGTTTGACAAGGGATACTTTGAGCAACAGCCTGCCGCGTCGAGGGTTCTGGGGTGTGACCCTGACTACAATGCCTACACCGGCGACAAGAACAGTCCGCCGAATGGTGATCAACCGGCTCGTACTGCGTCTGGGCACATCCATGTGGGCTGGACTGAGGGTGTTGATCCTTTTGATCCTGTGCATTTCGCTGACTGTCAGGCTGTAATCAAGCAGTTGGATTCTACGCTAGGCGTTCTGAGCCCTCTGTGGGACTCTGACAAGAAGCGCAAGTCCATGTATGGCAAGGCTGGGGCATTCCGTCCGAAGCCTTATGGCGCTGAGTATCGAGTGCTCTCCAATGCTTGGTTGAATTCGGACTATCTCATTGGGTACGTCTATGACGTGACCAACTGGGCTATGGAGAAGCTCGATAAGGGCATCCAGATTGAGCAGGCTATTGGTTGGGGTAATCCTCAACCTGTGATCGACGGTCCTTATCATACAAAGGGGTATGCTAATGACTATTACAATAGTCTCCGTTACTATGACAAGACTTTCCCGGTGTTCAAGAAGGTGGCCTAGCTATGTATAAGTACGACAGGGAACAGGCCAAGCAAAAGTTGGCCGGTACCGTTATCATGTACAAGGACAAGCCGGTCTACATCGGTGATGTCAAGCAAGGTGGCGGTGGTGTGGTTCTGCTTGCGTATAATCTTCCGGGGTACGACAAGGAAGTTCTGCTCAAGATCGATGATAATAATCTCGATGGACTCAACTTCAAGTTGGGGTATGTCAACTACAAGGATACCGCAACGTATCTAACGCGTGTTCCTCGTCGCCAATATTCCCAAGGTCTTCGTAGCGAGAATACTTCGAACTCTCTGGGATACAACTTTGAGCAGATGACGCGTGATCCAAGCTTCAGTGAAAATCTCTCTGGCAAGTACCCCTCGTTCGAGGAGTGTGTAAAGGCTGTGGAGTCTGGAAAGAATCGTAGTCAGGCCTTCCACCGTCGATTTGCTATCTCAAAAGACAGTGAGCTGGGGTTCTATCAGCTTGAGTATAAGAGTCAGCGTATTGCGTACGGGGACCCGGAAAACTTTGTACTCCCGAGCCATATGCAATACCTGTCTGAGGTTATCCGATCCGCAGGAGTCAAGATCAAATGATCGATGCACGTAACTATCTGAATCAGAATATCCTCCAAACCATCGGAGCTAAGTACAAGAAGAGCAAGCCCGGTGACGTTGGTATCGAGATCGAGTGTGAAGGTCATAACTTTAATCCGGGAGGGGACGGAGTATTTTGGAAGGGTGTAGCTGATGGGTCACTCCGTGGTGAGTCCATGGAGTACGTTCTCATGGCACCTATCCTCTATGCGGACGTCAAGAAAGCCCTGTCAAGCTTGAAGAGGGTGTTTGCTGATAATGGTACGATTCTCAACCAATCGTATCGTACCTCAGTCCACGTCCACATGAACTTCTCGAAGAACACTGTGATTGAAACTGTCAACTTCATCACTATGTACTACATCTTTGAGGAGCTTCTGTTCGACATCGCCGGTAGTGAACGCTCTGGTAATCTGTTCTGTCTCAAGGCCAGTGATGCAGAGTACATCGTCAACTACATCAAAGATATTCTCAAGGGTGTTCGTGCTTGGCATGACTTGTCCTCTGATTATATCCGCTATGCAGCAATGAACTTGAAGGCTCTTTGTGACCATGGGTCGATTGAGTTCCGAGGATTCCGCGGCACTGATGACTTCGATTCCATTGAAGAATGGGTCCAAATCCTGAAAGAAATCAAGGACTTCTCCTTGAAGTATAAAGACCCTCAGGAAATCTGTCTGGAATTCTCCAAGAAAAGCCCTATTGGATTCGTAAATGAGTGTTTCAGTGCGCCGATTGCGCGGAAGATTTCAGCACTTCCTGGGATGTATGAGAGGCTCTATGAGGGTGTCCGTGTAGCTCAGGATATCGCCTACTGCCTCCCTGATTGGATTCCGAACGAGAAGCCTAATCCCGTTGATGATGGGTGGTTTGTACCAAAGATGAAAATACAGGTGGCTGGTGATATTCAACGGCTTGTCCGTGACTTCGACGATGATGACGACTTTGACGATCAACCTATCCATAACCTGGATGACGATGATGAAGATGAGGACTTTTGATAATGGTTAAGATGAACATCTGGTCCTGCAAGGACTCTGACGGAGCCAAGGAACTTGCTAAGGAACTGGGAATTCTACGTCTCAAGCGTGAGGGCTCTAAGTATATTCCAAATAAGGGTAAGGTCATTATCAATTGGGGGGATAGCGCTATGCCTAAGCATCTCCTACAGTCGAAGGTCATCAATAACCCTCGTAATATTGCGCTGGTGACGAACAAGCTCAAGTTCTTCGACCTCATGAAGGACACTGACGTTCGTATCCCTGAGTTCACTACTGATAAGAACGTGGCTATTATGTGGATCGCGGCGGGGCTGGTGGTGGTCGAACGTCACAAGCTCCAAGGACATTCGGGTGAAGGCATTCGAATTGTCGAGAAAGGGGTTGACATTCAGAAAGCCCCCCTGTATACTAAGTATGTTCCCAAGAAGGACGAGTTCCGTGTTCACTTCGTTGGTGACAAGATCATCTATGTGCAACAGAAGAAGCGTAAGATCGAGGTTGCTGACGAGAACGTGAACTGGAAGGTTCGTAACAATGCAAACGGATTCATCTATGCCCGTGAGGATGTTGTGACCCCACCGGATGTGTTCGAGCAAGCTATGCGTACTATCAAGGCGTGTGGTCTGGACTTCGGTGCCATTGACATCCTCTACACCAAGAAGACCCAGCAAGCCACTGTGCTCGAAGTGAATACTGCCCCTGGCCTCGAAGGGCAGTCGATTAAGGATTACGCTAAGGCCCTGTCCGCCTTTGCTCAACAGGGAGTTTAAGTATGGCTGTCAATCTGTTTACCTATGGAACCCTAAAGACAGGTGAACACCCCCTTATGGAGAAAGCCAAGCTGCTCCACGAGGGTTTTGTACTAGATAACTTCGCAATGTACGACCTGGGTGTATTCCCTGGTATCCAAATTGTTTACCAGAATAACCAACGGGTTGTAGGGAACGTGTACAAAGTTCCATCCCTTAAGGACCTAGACCAATACGAAGGCTACAACCAAAATGACCCTAAGGGTTCCTTGTTTATTCGATCTAAGGTTCATGCGCTTCAGTATGAGGCGGCCCTAATCGACGGCCCTCTGTGGACGTATATTTACAACGGTCGTCCACAGCCAGCTCAGAAGATCGAGAACGGGGTATGGGATGTCTAACCCGTTCATGCTGATGAACTATGATGAAAAATGGGGGGAGGACCCTGACTGTTGTAACTTTCGGGCTGCCGTGAGGGTACTCGAACGGAAGCACTATAAGGATCACCAAGAGTTAGCTAAGAGTCGTATCCTCCTCCGAGACAGTTTCTTCGATCACCCGGTAGCCTATGAGTATGCTGGTTGGTTCCTAACCAATGTAACCTATGACCTAGCATACGGAGTAACCTGATTGTCCTGTTATATTTGTGGCCGTCCAATTGATGAGATGAAACTCGATCATAGAGACATGAAGACTACCCCCTGTGGCACTTGTGAGAACGTAATTCAGGATTGTTTAGATGGATATCACGACACCGATTCCCCTGAGTACACGTATCAAGAATCAACGATTGAAGAATATGGCGAAGAGACTTCCACCAAACATAGTCGATTCAAAACTCTACCAGACGATCTATGAGACCTTGGTACGTAACTCTAAGTGGCTCTTGAACGGTAACTACATCAAACCTAACCACATCGACTTATGGACTAGGGAAATCATTCAAGACCTCATGAAGAAGGAAGACTCAGCACGTGAGTAAAGCTAAGTTAGTATGGGCTACCCCTGATGGGGATAAGCTCCTAGGGTACATCGCCCGGGTCTCCAATCCCAAGGCAGACAAGGATACACCATTCAAGAAGTTGCTTGGGTACTTAGTGCGTAAAAAGCACTGGTCCCCTTTTGAAATGGTGAATGTCTGTGTCGAAGTTGAGTGTGCCCGAGATATTGGGCGTCAAGTGTTGCGTCATCGAAGTTTCTCCTTCCAAGAGTTTTCTGGTAGGTATGCAGCTTACGAAGAAGGACTACTCCCTCCTCGCGAAGCACGACTACAAGATCACCAAAATAGGCAGAACTCTTTACCGTCTGATGACGAAGGATTGAATCTATGGTGGTTCTCAGCTCAAAAGACTATTATCCGAACTACAGAGAAGGTATATAATGAAGCCCTTCAGCACGGTATTGCCAAGGAAGTCGCCCGGACCATCCTCCCTGAGGGGTTGGTACCAACGCGAATGTTCATCAACGGGAATTTGCGGAGTTGGATACACTATTTCGAACTTCGCTGTGATCCTGCAACCCAGAAAGAACACCGAGAACTTGCCGAGCAAATCCGAGAAATCGTCTTAGCTGAGTTCCCAACAATCAAGGAAGTCTTAAATGGAACTTAAAGGTAGTTTATACAATTACAAAGATCTATCTTCTTTTGAAGAGCTAAAGGTAGTCTCAGGCGATAGCCGGGACTGGTTTGAAGACCGCTATCTAATGACCGTTCAATACAACTACGGGTTCGAAGGTTTTAAGAAGCTGCGGGAGTTTATTGACAAGGAAGAAGAACGCTTTAATCGAGTGTGGGCAGGAGAGAACTAATACCTAAGATTCTAATCGGGAAGCGTCCTTACTATCGAACGAAATTCTACGATAACATCTTTGATGAGTTTTGTTTCGAGGGGAACTGTATCAACATTGGCCCCATCTCCGTAGAGTTCTATGGATTTTGGTTCAACAAGGAAATCTGATAATGGCTAAGAAGTATGGCGGTGTGATTCATAATTGGTATAGGTCTGATACTAATGATCAATGGAAGAGTCTTTATGGGGGAAATCTTGGATTTATGATTCATGGTTATCTTAAATATGACCCGACAGGTCGAGGATTCGGAGGCTATCCACTTCGGACTAGTCTTGTCGTTTCAATCAGTCCTGATCAGGTTGAAACCCTGAACACTATTTATGATCTTGGTGAGGAAAACATCAATGGATAAGATTCAAATTTGGGACATGCTTCTTAAGTTCGTCCCTGGTAAGTCTGCTACTGTTGCTGGTGGTGCCGTGCGGGACTACCTTTGTGGTCCTCGCGACTTCAAGGATATTGATGTTTTCATCAATGTTGAGCACGATAAACCCTACCTCTACGGGCAAATCCCGCCTGACGCTCAGATGCAGCGTAAAGCTAATGTGAATGTCCAGCTCAACCCCGAGTATCATATAGATGGTAATGGGAATGGCGTCCAGCTCATTGACAACTTTGACCTGATCCTCCCTGACCGTGACCGGGTTATCCCCGTTCAGTTCATCTACGTGAAGGGCTCTGTTCGTAACTACATTCTGAATTGGTTTGATCTTGACATCTGCCAAGCATGGTACCGTAAGGGTATCATCAGTACGACAGCAGAATTTAATCGAGCCCATGACACTAGTGTAATTGGTAACATCAACGGGTTTAACGGCCAACGTACTAAGGATCACGCCGAGCGGATCATCCAGCGTGCGTACGAAGGATGGGTGTACGAAGAAGTCCCCGTTGCTGTTGCAGCTCCTGAGGGTGGTGAACAAGTCAGACGCTTAGCTGATCTTATCCGTGAGCACCAAGAGCGTATGAACGCTGATGCACCACCTCCTCTCGCCGTACCAGCCAACGGTATCTTCTTCCAGAACGGCGCTGCTGGTCATATTCGATTTGGCAATTAGTAAATAATGGACCCATCCAAACAAGCTGTAAAATCTCATATTGCATGTCCTGCTTGTGGATCAAGTGATGCCCTGACGCTATATGCTGACGGGCACACTACTTGTTATTCCTGTAAAGCTCACCCCGTATTAGAGGGAACCCTACCAGTAGTGTCACAAGACTATGAAAAAATCCATAAGATCAGGCCCCTGCCCGAGGTCTATCACGACCTTGCTGATCGTAAGATCAAAGCAGCAACCGCTAAGAAATTCCAAGTTACGGTAGTCCAAGACGAGAAGTCTCCTTGGAAATACATCTACCCGTACTTCGACCGTGAGAACCTCAATGACCACATCGCCAACAAGAAGCGAGCCAAGCTCAAGAAAGACTTCATCTGGGAAGGTGAGGTTAAACGAGCGGCTCTCTTTGGCCAACAGCTCTTTCCAAAGGGTGGTAAGTATCTTACTATCGTCGAAGGTCAAGATGACGCGATGGCAGCGTATGAGATGTTTGGCGGACGTGGGGGTGCTGTATCTGTCCACGGTGCTTCATCTGCTGTACAGGACTGCGTTGACAACTTCGAATACCTCAATTCGTTTGAAAACATCGTTATCTGTTTTGACAAGGACGACGCAAAGGTCCACCCAACTACAGGGGAAATTCGATACCCTGGACAAGAAGCTGCTCTTGCCGTAGCCGCTCTATTCCCCATTGGTAAGGTCAAGATTCTAACCCTGCAAGAGGGTAAGGATGCTAATGACTATAAGATCAATGGCTGGGATGAACGGTTCCAGAAGGAGTGGTGGGCTGCCGAGAAGTACACCCCGACGGGCATCAAGCTCGGTAAGGACATGTGGCAGGAGATTAGCACCCCTCGTAAGTACGAGACCATCCCATACCCGTGGGATTCCGCCAATAAGATGCTCTACGGGCTTCGTCTCTCTGAGGTTGTCCTCCTGACGGCTGACACTGGTATCGGTAAGACTCAAATCGTAAAGGAGCTTGAACACCATGTCCTCACTACGACTGACAAGGGTGTGGGGTTCCTACACCTTGAGGAGCCCAACGCCGACACCGCCTTGGGGATTATGTCTGTTAGTGCTAACAAGCCTCTGCATCTACCTGATGTACGTGAAGGGATAACGGAAGATGAACTCCGTAAATACTATGACGCTGTCATTAATAATGATCGTGTGGTTATATGGGATCACTTTGGGAGTAATTCTGTACACGAAGTACTCGCTAAGATTCGTCACATGCACAATCTTGGCTGTAAGTATATCTTCCTTGACCACTTGTCTATTATTGTTAGTGACCAATCTGGTGATGAGCGTAAGCAGTTAGACGAGATCAGTACTAAGCTCAAGCAAATCTGTATGGAGTTGAACATCTGTGTCATCGCAGTCATTCACCAAAACCGTGCAGGTATGGTCCGAGGTTCTGCGGGACCTGAGCAGATTGCTAATGCAGTCATCAAGCTCCACAGGGACAAGATGGACCCGGATGAATGGCGTCGTAACGTTACTAAGATGGTACTGGAAAAGAACAGGTTTGCCGGGCGCTCAGGGCCGATGACCTATCTCTGGTACAATGATTTCACAGGCCGCCTCGAAGAGATGTCCAAGGAAGATATTGGTAAGTTTGAGGCAGGTGGCACAGCGGAGGTAAAAGAGGGATGGTAAACACTTGGATCACGGCTGATCCTCACTTCGGCCACGCTGGTGTATGTAAGTTCCTACGAGATGACGGAACAAAGCTACGCCCGTGGGACAACCCCGATGAGATGGACGAGGCCTTGGTTGAGAACTGGAATTCAGTTGTCAAAGATGCTGACCGTGTCTATCTTCTTGGGGATGTCTGTATCAATCGTAAGGCTCTAGCAACACTCTATCGACTCAAGGGTCGTAAGGTGCTTGTCAAGGGTAATCATGACATCTTCCAGCTCAAAGATTATCTACCTCACTTTGATGACATCAGGGCCTGTGTTGTGAAGAAGGCTGGTGATGGACGTAAGGTAATCATGTCCCACATCCCTATTCATCCTGACAGTGTCGGCAGGTTCGGTGTGAACATCCACGGGCACTTGCACTATAATAAGATTGATGATGATCGGTATATCTGTGTCTCTGTTGAACACACCAACTACACACCAATCGAATTTGGTGATCTCTTAAAGACAACCTATAAGGCATACTGACATGGACGAGACTATCTACTACTGGGAAGGTTACAACTTCCTAGGGCCTAAGATGCGTAACCCATATGCTACGGAAGTTCTCAGTGAAGACGGCCGGAATAAGTACGAAGACTGGGATCGCGGATGGAAGGCTAGGTATCACGGGGAATAATGTATCTAAATCATAAGAATCTCAGTGATTATTTTGTAATTGATATTGAAGCTGACAGTTTAACGCCGAGCGTAATTTGGTGTGTTGTAGTACGTAATGCAGCGACTAATGAAGTCTGGCGCTTTCGTGATGCAAAGGAGTTCAATAGTTTTGTCGCACTACACAAAGAAGCCATCTGGGTTGGACATAACGCTCTCAGCTTTGATATTCCTGTCCTTAATCGTCTTTGGCATTCCACTATTCGTTATGGTCGGGTCATTGATACTCTCGTGCTTAGCTATCTGTATCATCCTAAGATGCCTGGTGGACACTCCTTGGAGGCTTACGGAGAACGCTTTGGCTTCGCGAAAGACCTCTTCAACGACTTTAGTCAGTTCAGCCCCAAGCTCTTGGCGCGGTGTGAGGTAGATACAGAACTCAACCTCAAGGTTTTCCTCCGTCTCACTGAGAAGATGCGTGCAGTTGGCTTTTCTGAGAAGTCCTGTGAGCTTGAGCATCAGGTTCGTGAGATCATAGACAGACAGCAGAAGAGAGGGTACGATTTCGATGTCCCCAACGCTAACATCCTGTTGGCGAAGCTGTTGCATGAACGTGACGAGTATGCTGAGATTGTTCACAAACTCTTCCCACCTCAACTAGAACTTCACAAGACATTCAAGAAAGCATTCAAACAAGATGGAACCCCTACGGCTAACTATCAACGACACAACGAAGAGTTTCCTAATCTGGTACTTGGAGATGACGGAAGCTATGAGGTCTACACATGGAACGAATTCAACATTGGATCAAGCGGACAGCGACTTGATAAGCTGCTCTCACTGGGGTTTGTACCGAACAAATTAACGAAAGGGGGCAACCCCAGTGTTGACGAAGAGAGCTTGGTCGAGTTCGCGAAGGAAAGCGGGATTAAGGAAGCTCAGGCAATCGCTGATTGGTTGGTTGTTTCTGCTCGTTCTTCTATGCTCCACAGTTGGCTTAACTGTGTTGCCGATGATGGTGCGATTCATGGACGCGTATTCTCATGCGGGGCAGGCTCTAGGCGGATGACCCACAGTGGCCCTAACACGGCCAATATCCCTGGTAATGAAGCTAGGTACGGGCACGAGGTTAGAAGCCTCTGGAGGGCCCGCCAAGGGCTTGTACAGGTAGGCTACGACGCTAAGAGCGCCCAGATGCGCTGCTTTGCCCACCTACTCCCCGACCCAAGCTTAGGGGCCCGCTTCTATGACGGCTCAGAAGACCCTCACCAAACCAACGCCGACCTAATCGGTATTCCACGGAGGCCTATTAAGAATGTCTTTTATGCTAATATGTTTGGGGCTTTTCCTCCCAAGCTCGCTACTACTGCTGGACGTAGCGGGACGAAAAGGGAGTTAACTCAGTATGGGACGTGGATTCAAGCTGAACTGTACCGCGTAACCCCAGGTCTCTTAGAGGCTACTGAAGATGCAAAAGCTGAACAACGCTCCTCACGAGAGGGCTGGATGCGGTGTATTGACGGGGGTTATGTTCGCTGTCCCAGCCAACACTCTGCTCTTAATTATCGGATTCAGCCTCTGGAAGCTGTTCTCATGAAGCAGGCTATGGTCTTCATTGATCGTAGGTCAAATCACCTTGGACAATGGAAGATTGCGGATATTCACGATGAAGGTCAACACGAAACGCTACCTAAAGATGCAGAAGAATTTGGCAAACTCACTTCTAGGTGTTTACAAGACGCAGGAGAAGAACTTGGATTCCGGGTGCCAATGGATGGCGACTTCAAAATCGGGAAGAACTGGGC